>JAESFK010000278.1_pt1 | contig 32402 bp, 28 predicted proteins | sample 9269391 | NCBI WGS metagenome assembly JAESFK01 (sample SAMN14506231, study PRJNA617097) | algae metagenome | isolation source: Drouetiella hepatica UHER 2000/2452 and co-occurring heterotrophs from... | place: Slovakia: Slovak Paradise National Park, Hrabusice, Kosice Region | collected 2000-01-01
CCTGACGACGCGCTATTTTCAGGCCGCTTCTTTCCACGCGTTGTCGACCACGGCCACCACGTCGCGCATGATCTGCGTGAGGTCGAAGTCCTTGGGCGTGTAGACGCGCGCCACGCCTGCCGCGATGAGCGACGCGGCGTCGGCGGGCGGGATGATGCCGCCGACCACGATCGGCACATCGCCGATGCCGGCCTCGCGCATTCCCTTCAGCACGTCGCCGACCAGCGAGACATGTCCACCCGACAGGATCGACAAGCCGACGACATGGACGCTCTCCTCGAGCGCGGCGTTGACGATGCGCTCGGGCGTGAGGCGGATGCCCTCGTAGACGACTTCCATGCCGCAATCGCGGGCACGCACGGCGATCTGCTCGGCGCCGTTGGAATGACCGTCGAGGCCGGGCTTGCCGACCAGGATCTTGATGCGCCGGCCGAGCCGACGGGAGACCGCATCGACCTCGCGGCGGGTCGCTTCGAGGCGACCGTCGGTGACGCCGGCGGCGCGCGCCACGCCCGTGGGGGCGCGATACTCGCCGAACACACTGCGCAGCGCGTCGGTCCATTCGCCGGTGGTGACGCCGGCCTTGGCGCATTCGATCGACGCCGGCATGACGTTGCGGTCCTCTTTGGTGGCGGCGACCAGCTCGGCGAGAGCGGCCTTCACCGCCGCACCGTCACGCGTCGCCCGCCAGGCGTTCAGCCGCTCGATCTGGCCGCGCTCGACCGATTCGTCGACCGTCATAATCGATTCCTGGCCGCCGCCGGAGAGCGGGGAGGCCGCGCCCTCGGTGTAGGCGTTGACGCCGACCACGGTCTGCTCGCCCGATTCGATGGCGGCGAGCCGCTTCAGGTTCGATTCGACCAGGCGCTGCTTCATGTAGGCGGCCTCGATCGCCGCCACGGCGCCGCCCATGTCGGCGATGCGGCCCATCTCGGCCAGCGCCTCCTGCTTCAGCGCCTCGACCCGGACCGCGATCTCCTTGCTGCCGTCGAAGATGTCGCCGTACTCGAGCAGGTCGGTCTCGAAGGCCACGATCTGCTGCAGGCGGAGCGACCATTGCTGATCCCACGGGCGCGGAAGGCCGAGCGCCTCGTTCCACGCCGGGAGCTGCACCGAGCGGGCCCGGGCGTTCTTGCTCATCACCACGGCCAGCATCTCGAGCAGGATGCGATAGACGTTGTTTTCCGGCTGCTGCTCGGTGAGGCCGAGCGAGTTCACCTGCACGCCGTAGCGGAACAGGCGCTGCTTGGGATCGGCGATGCCGTAGCGATTCAGCGTGATGTCTTCCCACATCTCCGCGAACGCCCGCATCTTGCACATCTCGGTGATGAAGCGGATGCCGGCATTCACGAAGAAGGAGATGCGGCCGACCACCTTGGGGAAATCGGCATCAGGCACCTGGCCGCGCGCCTTCACCGCGTCGAGCACGGCGATGGCGTTGACCAGCGCGAAGGCCAGCTCCTGCACCGGCGTCGCACCGGCTTCCTGCAGGTGATAGCTGCAGACGTTCATCGGGTTCCACTTGGGAACCTCGCGATAGGTGAAGCCGATCGTGTCGGCGGTCAGGCGCAGCGACGGCTCGGGCGGGAAGATGTAGGTGCCGCGCGAGAGATATTCCTTGATGATGTCGTTCTGCGTCGTGCCCTGCAGCTTCGACCGCTCCACGCCCTGCGCCTCGGCGGTCGCGATGTACAGGGAGAGCAGCCACGCCGCCGGCGCGTTGATGGTCATCGACGTGTTCATGCGGTCGAGCGGGATGCCGTCGAACAGGGTGCGCATGTCGCCGAGATGCGAAATCGGCACGCCGACCTTGCCGACCTCGCCCTTGGCCAGCACATGATCGCTGTCGTAGCCCGTCTGCGTCGGCAGATCGAAGGCGACACTGAGGCCGGTCTGGCCGCGCGCGAGGTTGGTGCGGTAAAGCTCGTTCGACTTCTCGGCCGTCGAATGGCCGGCATAGGTGCGAATGAGCCAGGGCTTGTCGCGGTTCTGGATTGTCATGTGTGGCGGTTCGCAGGGCTGTTGACGTATTGTTGGGTACACCAGATCATGCTGCGTCGCAGCATCGAAGATTTTGCAGCGCGGCGGAAGGGAAAAGAGGGGAATTGAGCGACGCGTCTTCCCCTTGGGTTCAGACGGCTGGCCAAACGCCGCCGGGACCCTCCACCCCGACAGCCGGCCCCGGCACGCTTTGGAGTCCTGACCTCGCCCCCAGCCGGCCGGTCTATGACGGGAAGCTGGGCGACCTCTACGCGATCTACCTGCGCCATCTCGCGATGATGTTGCTGACCCTGGGCTGGTCGCGTTTCTGGGGCCGCACCCGCATTCGGCGCTATGTCTGGAACCATCTCTCGGTTCTGGGAGACCGGTTCGAATATCGCGGCCGTGGCATCGAGCTGATGATCGGCTTCCTGATGGCGCTGCTGCTGGTCGCCGCCTGGTCCGGCCTGATGTACCTGGTGTGGCTGTACGTCTTCCACGAGAAGCCGTTCGCCAGCTTCGGCCTGTTCGACCTGTTCTCGCTGTCGGTCGTGCTGATCGGCTTTCCGCTGGCCTATGTCGGCCACTATGCCGGCCTGCGCTACAAGCTCTCGCGCACCCGCTGGCGCGGCATCCGCTGCGGCATGGCGGGCTCGGCCTGGGCCTACGGTGCCACCGCGACCTTCCTGCAGTTTGCCAACGCTATGACCGGCTACCTGCTGACGCCCGTCGTGTCGGTGAACCTGGCGCGCCCGCGCATCGTCAACACGCGGGTCGGCACGCAGGGCTTCGCCTTCGCCGGCCGCGCGGGCGACATCTACGGTCGCTATCTCGGCTACTACTTCCTGAACATTCTGGCCTGGGTCGCAGCAGCGGTCGCCACCTTCATGGCGGTCGGCGGCACGCTCGAAACGCTGGGCGTCTCCTCCGACGACTTCCTGAAGCTGTTCGCCCATCCCAGCCTGCACACCGTCGTCGTGCTGCTGCTCGTCGCCTTCGGTGCCTATATCCTGTTCGGCCTGCTCATCCTGCCGCTGCGCTGCTGGTGGCAGGCCTATCTGCTGCGCTACCTCGTGACCCACTCCCGCGCCGGAAACGTGCTGTTCGCAACCGCCATCTCGACCTGGCAGATGTGGGGGTTCCTCGTTCTGAACTACCTGATCGTGCTGCTGACCCTGGGCCTTGGCTGGCCGTGGGTGATGCACCGCACGATGAAGCTGATCGCGGGCCAGCTCTGGATCTACGGCGCGCCCCAGGGCAGCGAGATCCGGCAGCCGGCCGATCGCGGGCCGGGTTATGGCGAGGGCCTGCTCGACATGTTCGACGTGAGCGGGGTCTGACGATGGCCGCCCGCTACTATGACGGCGTGACCGCCGACGTGCAGGACGTGACCTTGAAGATCACCAGCCACGAGCTGCTGATCCAAGGGTCGGCGGAATCCGCCGTCCTGGCGCGCTGGCCGGTCGCCGACCTGGTGGTGCTGGGCGATTCGCACCATGAGGCGGTGCCGCCGCTCGCGCTGCGCGGCAGCGACGCGCGGCTTGTGGTCGAGGATCCGGCTTGGCGGGCGCAGCTCGTCTCGCTGGTGCCGGCGCTGAAGCCGCTGGCACTCGAACCGGTGAAGGTCGCGCCGCGCCTCGGTGCCTATTCGCTGGCGATCGTCGCACTGGTCGGCCTGTTCTGGAGCGCGGTCGAATACGGCACCGAATATGCCGTGCCGCTGCTGCCCTACACGCTGCAGGCCAAGCTCGGCGAAACCGTGCTAGACGAGCTGCTGGCGGACAAGGAGACCTGCCAGGGCCCGGCGGGCCTGGCGGCGATCAACCGGCTGGCCAACGATCTCGCCCGGGAGGCCGGTTACAAGCACGTGGTGACGGTGCACATTGTCGAGGGCGGGCCGGTCAACGCCTTCACCTTGCCGGGCTCGATCCTCGTCTTCTATTCGGACCTGATCACCCAGGCCAAGGACAGTTCGCAGGTCGCGGGCGTACTGGCGCATGAGATCGGCCATGTCGTGCACGACCACCCGATCAAGGGCGTGGCCCGCGCCTACGGCATCGACCTTCTGTTCAAGGTCCTGACCGGTGGCTACTCCGACATATTGAGCACCTTCGGCACCGGCGGCGGCGCGTTGCTGGCGATGCGCAACGGCCGGGCGTTCGAGCGCGAGGCCGACGCCACCGGCGTGCGCCTGCTCGAACGGCGGGGCCTGCGGGCCGACGGCGTCTCGACGTTCTTCGAGCAGATGCTCGAGAAGGAACCCTCGGACGCCGCCAGCGCCGCCGGCATCTGGTCGAGCCACCCGCCCACACGGGAGCGCATCGAGGCAACGAAGCGTCCCGCCACCGGCCGCCCGGCCTTCAGCACCGCCGAGTGGCAGGCACTCCGGAACGTCTGCAAGTAGCGGGTTCTCGTCTTCAGCCGGTTCTGGTCAGCCGAACTTCCACCTCGCGCTCCACGTACTTCCATTCCTCGCTCGCGCGCAGTTCGACCAGGAGGGCGTCGAACGCCGCTTCGTGCTCGGGCGCGAACTCGAACCAGGTGAGGAAGTCGAACGGCTCGCCGAGGTCGCGGGCGTGGTGGAGACGGCGCGCCACCGCCGGCAGGTACTTCATGGACAGGGCGATGTGGCGCGACCTGTCCTCGAAGATCGCCCGGCGCTCGTCCTGGGCCATCGACCACCAGGCTTCGGACTTGCGGATCGGGATCAGCGCGGCGCACGTGGCCTCGCTGCGACCGAGCCCGGCCTGCACGCCGGCCAGCTCCTTCAGTTCGGCCGCCGTCGAATAGCGCGGATGGCTGACCACGCCGCGCAGCCGCCACGTCGCGCCGGGACTGTCGGTCATCGCGAGATGCGTCGCGGCGGCCAGGCCGGGACCGGAAATGGCGGACAGACGCTCGATGCGCCAGGGACCGGCATTGCCGGCGGAGAAGGTAACCGTGAAGGGCGGCGGCATGGGGCCATCCTAGCAAGACGCGCGCCGGGTTGTTGGCTATGAAACGGCATGAGCCCGCACATCGTTCTCGCCACATCCGCCGACGATCCTGCCGTCACCGTATCGGACCGGCTTTACGCCGAGGCGCTGGAGCGGCGCGGGTGCCGCGTCACGGGCGCGCCGTGGGACGGGCCGCGCGGGGCGTTCGCCGGCGCCGATGCCGTCGTGTTGCGCTCGACCTGGGGTTACTTTCGCGCGCTCGACGATTTCAAGGCATGGACCGAGGCGATGGCCACTTCGACGCGGCTGTTCAATTCCATCGATCTGGTGCGCTGGAACCTGCGCAAGGATTACGTTGAGAAGCTTGCGGCGGCGGGTGTGCGCGTGCCGCGAAGCTTCGTCGTGCCGTGCGAGCTGCCGGCGATCAGCCGGGTGTTCGACGAGACCGGCTGGGCGCGCGCCGTCGTGAAGCCGGCCACCGGCGCGTCGGGCCATTCGGTCGAGCTTCTGCAGCGCGCGACCTTGGCCGGGCAGGTGGCGGGCCTTGCCGACGAGGCACGCCGGGCGGGCGTCGTGGTGCAGGAGTTCCTGCCGGAGATCGCCGAGGGTGAGTTGTCGCTGGTCTATTTCGACGGCGTCTTCAGCCACGCGATCCGCAAGCGACCGCCGCCCGGCGAGTTCCGCTCCAACTCGCGCTACAAGCCGACTCGCACGGCGGAGACGCCGCCGCCTGCCGTCACGCAACAGGGCGGGGCCTGCCTCGCGACCCTTCCCGAGATGCCGCTCTACGCCCGCGTCGACGGCGTCGTGCGCGATGGCGTGCTGATCGTGATCGAGGTCGAGGTGCTGGAACCGGCGCTGGCCATGGATTTCGATCCGCCATCGGCCGAGCGTTTTGCCGAAGCGATGATGAAGCGCCTTGGTGAAACCCGCCCCTAACTGTCCCGGAACAGCGCCGTCACCTCGGCCGCATCGGGCGCGACCTTCCAGCGGGCGCCCGCGGCTTCCACGAGCTGCCGCCATCCGTCCAGACGGCGGGCGTAGCGTGCGGGCTCGCGATTGTCCTCGGGCAGTCGGGTCACGTTGGTCGCGATCACCTCCATGCCGCGCAGCGCCGCGGGCAACGCGGCGTCGCGGCGGCAATTGGGCGGCAACTCCTCTTCGAGGTCCGAGAACAGCACGATGGTGCGCGTGGCAGCCTGTCGCGCCGCGAGAGTCTGTGCCGCCTGCAGCAGTGCGCCCCTGATGTCGGTGAAGTTCGCCGGTTTGACGCTTCTGCCATGGTCGGCCAGCTTCTGTCCGTAGGCGGCGACGAGGCGCTGGCGTTCGGTCGGCCGGTCGGGCGCCGTGAAGCTGAGCAGGACCGCGTCGTCGGTGAAGCTGCAGGCGCCGATTTCCGCCACCGCGAAACTGTCGTGCGCCCGCATGAAGCCCATCGTGACGCGCAGGGTCCGCAGCGCCTTGTCGACTTCCCGGAAGTAGCTCTTCGACACGTCGAGCAGGCCATAGACGGCAGAGGCGGTGGCGCTGCGCTCCTCGCAGGCGGCCAGCGCCGGCCCGGCCGTGGCCGTGGCCAGGAGGCCGGTGTTGAACAAACGGCGGCCGAATTCGGTCATGAGGAACGCACCGCACGGGAGGAGAGCAGGGCCCGCACCAGCCGCTCGACGACCAGCGGCAGGAAGATCACGAGATCGTAGGCGGCAAGCGCCACGGCGAGCAGGCCCTCGACCAGGAAGCGCAGCAGTCGCACCGCGAAGGACAGGGATTCGAGGACGAAGCCCACAAGAAGCTGGAGCACGACCCGACCGTTGCGGATCAGCGCTTCGATCGCAAATCCCAAGAAGGCGAGGGCAAAGGGGATGATCAGGCCAAATGCCGCCTGCGCATAACGAGCCATGGCGCCGGCGGCTTCTCCGGCCTCGGAGGGCGCGGCGCCCGCGAGCGTTCCCAGCAACTCGCGTTCGAGCCGCGAGATCTCGTCGCGGGTGAGGGCGAGCGCCGCCTCGATCAGCGCCAGCACCACCAATGCCGTGGTCATGACGCCGATGATGGCGAGCCGCTGTCCCTTCTTCTGTTCCAGCCGTTCGAACTGCGGGAACATGGTGGTGACGCCCAGCGCCTCCAGCAGCACGATGCCGACGGCGACCTCGAGCACGATGATGGCGAGGGCGGCCAATCGGTAGATCGGCACGCCCATGATGCGATAGGAATCGCCCACCACTTCGGCCATCGGCCGTTCGAGCAGCGCGAAGTTGAGCCAGCCGGCGATACCCACGGCGACGATCAGCACAATCGCGAAGGCGAGACCGATGCCGGCCGAGTGTCCGAGCTTCACCGCGCGGACCGGCCCCGGTGAAGTCTGAATGGCCTGGAGCTGGATCCCATAGGATTGGATCACCTGCCGGTGTTCGGTGACGTCCGCGTCGAGACGCTCGAGCGCGGCCCGTGCCCTGGGGTCGTCGGGGCCGTGGCGGTCGACGAGGCGATGTACCTCCCGCATCTCGGCCGGCAGGCGCGGCTGCAGTTCGGCTTCCTTCATGCCCGCCGTTAGCTTCTCGTACCGTGCATTCGATGAAGACGCGCCGAAGCCGATCCAGCGCTCGACGAGGCGAAGCGTGTGCGCGGCCAGCAGGAATGCTGCACGCAGCAGGCGGTGCGCCGCGTCGCGCGCCAGATAGAGCAGGACGATACCGCCGGCCAGAAAGGCGAGGTGCGTCCCGTCGGAAAGCCACGCCTGCAACGCTGCGACCATGCGGCGACAGATGATGTGCGATATCGCCAAAACAAAGGCGCGGCATCGCGCATGTGAGCGCGTTCCATTGCGTCAGGTATCGCACCGCGCCGCGTCGCGACGACGCGGAACCACATTGCTGCCAACTTTCCGACCAATTCTCCCGACGCGTCGACGGAGGCTCAGCGCCCCGCCGCTCCCCAACCCCTGTCCTCGAGGACTTCCCAGGAATGCCCCATCCCCCGGCTTTCATGGCACAGCGCCCCTTTGAACAGATTCGTCCCGCGGTTTCGCCGTGGCGCCACTGGAAGAACGTCGGAATGTGCTTCGGCAGTCTGGTGCTCCTGGCGATGGTCAGCCTGATGGCGCTGCCGGCGAAGCAGGAGCCTCGAGCCGTTGCCGGTGAACTCAACCTTCATCCCGAATCGGGAACACCGGTCGCGCTGATGGAGATGCCGGACGCGCCCGAGATGCCGGTGGTGGACATCGCGACGGTCCTCCCCGATCCCGACAGCACGGACCCGTCGCCGCCGGACTTCGGACCGCCGCATGTCGAAGCCGCGATCGAACTGCAGAAGGGCGATACGGTCGCCCGTGTTCTCAGCCGGCTCGGTATCGAGGCCGCCGAGGTCGCCGAGATCGTGGAAGTCTTGGCCGCTCGCGTGCGCCTGGATCGCCTGCCGATCGGCCAGGCCCTGATCGTCAAGCTCCAGCGTCTGCACGAGGAAGAGAAGCCGACGGTCCTGGTCGGCCTGTCGATCCGCCCCGAGCCGCAACGCGCGTTCAACGTCGAGCGCGACGATGACGGCGGCTACAGCATGGAGGAGGAGGTCTTCGAGATCGCGCCGAGGCTGATGCGCGCCTCGGGCGAGGTCGACGGATCGGTGATCGCCAGCGCCGAGGCGGCCGGCGTGCCGCATGGGCCACTGGCGGAAATGCTGCGCGCCTTCTCGTGGGACGTGAATTTCCATCATGACATCAAGCCCGGCGACCGGTTCGATGTGCTGGTCGAGCGATCATGGACCACCGATGGCAAGCCGGCCGATGACGGGCGCGTGCTGTGGGCCGAGATCACCACGGGCGGCGGCGCCGAAACCTACAGCATCTACCGGTTCAAGCCGCGCGACGGCGAGGAGTTCTTCTACAGCCCCGACGGCGAGAGCGTGGTCAAGTCACTGCTGCGCACGCCGCTGAACATGAGCCGAATCTCCTCCCGTTTCGGCCTGCGCCAGCATCCGGTCCTGCGCTTCACGCGGCTGCATGCGGGCATCGATTTCGCCGCGCCGCCGGGCACGCCGATCCTCGCCGCCGGTTCGGGCCACGTGATCGAGGCCGGGCGGTTCGGCGGCTACGGCAACTGGGTCAAGATCGGCCATGACGGGGGACTCGCGACCGGCTATGCGCACATGTCGCGCATCGCGCCTGGGGTGAAGCGCAGCGCACGCGTGCGCCAGGGCCAGGTGATCGGCTATGTCGGCAGCACCGGCCTCTCGACCGGCCCGCACCTGCATTTCGAGCTGCATCGCGGGGGCCGCCCTGTCGATCCGCTCACCATGGCCCGCACCGCGCAGCGGACGCGCCTCGCCGGCAAGGATCTGGAGCACTTCAAGGTCCAGATCGCCGAAACCGATCGCGTCCGCGAGACCGCTGTCACTCTTGGTGGTGAAGAGAGCAACTGACGGCAGCGCATGGCCAAGACCACCGCCCTCCGCCTGCTCCTGTTGGCCGCTTCTGCGGTGTTTCAGGCGGGCGGGGTGACGCGCGCCTCGGATTGCGAGAGCGGTGTCCTCGACGGCGGCGAAGGCGGCATGAACGTGCTGGTGTACCAACTCTGTCCCGATCGGCTGACGGTGGGCTTCCGCGACAGCGAGGTGATCGAGGAGATCACGTGCGGACCCGCCGGGAGCGTGCATCTCTGGATGTCGACCGATCATGAGATCTGCGGCGCGCCGCCCGCCCCCGACACGCCCAGGGTCTACGATCTCCTGGAGCCGCTGCGCGGTGTCGGCGGGACGTCCTCGGCGCCGGTCGCGAAGCGGCTGACCTGCGGCGGCACCTCGGGCCGCGCGACCGCCGTCGTGTCCGATGCACGGGCCGCCCTGCTGGCGACGAGAACTGGCGATTCGATCTACGAGCAGGTGAGCCGGCGGTTCATCCGGCAGTGCATGTCTCCAGGTGTCTAGCGAAGAGCCGTCACCGACGGAGACAGCGCGATTCGGCGCGTGGTGCCGATCGCTTCAAGGAACGGCTCGTCATGGCTCACCAGCAGCAGCGCGCCGTCATAGGCGCGCAGGCCGCCTTCGACCGTTTCGATCGACTCGATGTCGAGATGGTTGGTCGGCTCGTCGAGGATCAGGAGTGGTGGCGGTCTGGTGCCGCCCAGCACGCAGGCGAGGCCGGCACGCAGCATCTGCCCGCCGCTCAGCGTCGACACGATCTGCAATGCGGTGTCGGCACGGAACATGAAGCGGGCAAGCGCAGCGCGGCAGGCGTTCTCGTCGGCGTTCGGATTGATCCGCAGGAAATTGTCGCGGATCGACAGCGACGGATCGAGCAGGCTCACCCGCTGGTCGAGCATCGCGACGTCCGTGTGGAGGCGAACGCTGCCCGACCACGGGACGAGCGTGCCGGCGATGAGTGCGAGCAGCGTTGACTTGCCCGACCCGTTCGGTCCGGTGATCGCCACGCGCTCGGGGCCGGTGAGGGTGAAGGAGAGTCCGTCTATGATCGCAGTGTCCGTTCCGTAGCCCGCGCTTACCGAGTCGAGACGTAGGACAGTCCGGCCGGCGGGCAGGCCCGTCGAGGGCAAGACCATCGACAGCGGCTGCAGGATCTCGATCCGCTCCCGCGCGGCGGCGGCGTCCTCGACGGCCTGCGTCCGTCGGCGCTCGGCGATACGCGCATTGTCGCCCGAGGTGGCCTCGGCGCGGTTCTGTCTCCCTCCGGCCAGGATACGCGGCATGTCGCCCTTCGCGCGCTTGCGTTGGCCGGTTCCATCTTTTCGTGCCTTGCGCTCGATGGTCGCCTGCGCCGCGCGCGCCACCTCGGCCACGCGGCGCTCGGCCTCGGCAAGGCCGTGCCGCGCGGCGGCCAGCGCCAGGGCCTTGCGCTCGCGATAGTGACTCCAGTTGCCGCCATGGCGCGTGACGCCCAGCGACGTCATCTCGACGATGGCATCCATCCTCTCCAGCAGCTCGCGATCATGGCTGACGATGATCGCGCTCGCCCGCCATGCCGACAGCAGCTCGATCACGGACATGCGTCCTTCGCGATCGAGATTGTTGGTCGGTTCGTCCAGCAGGATGAAATCCGGTTCGGCCAGCACCAGCGCGCCCAAGGCGGCACGCGTCCGCTGCCCGCCGGAAAGCGCCGACAGCAACGTGGCGGGCCCGGCGTCGAGCCCGATGCGACCGAGCGCGGTCGCGATGCGCGCTTCGAGGGTCCAGTCGGCCGAGGCCAGCTCGTCGGCCGTGGCCTGGCCGTCCTCGGCGCGGCGCAGTACGGCAAGGGCGCCCGCGACGCCCATCAGGTCGGCCAGCGTCTCCTGCGGCGAGACCTGCACGGTCTGCCTCAGGACGCCGATCGTGCCGGTCGTCGACACCGTTCCCGCCTGCGGCGGCAGCGTTCCGGCAATGATCTCGAGCAGCGTCGTCTTGCCGACGCCGTTGCGGCCGACGAGGCCGGTGCGGCCGCCGTCGAAACTCAGATCCAGATTCGAGAAGAGGGCACGGCCGTCAGGCGTGGTCGCGGCGAGGCCGGAAAGCGTGATGGAAGGCATGGAAATGGAGTCCCCTGATGGCAAGGCGGGCGGGCATTGCAGTCAGGTGGAAATCCATAGCGGTGCGGTCCGTATCTGTGGGCGACGGCCGCTAGATAGGTGCGGCCGTCGCCCGAATCAAGGAAGCGCGTCGTCAGCCCTTGAGACGCTGGCCGCCTATGCGATGGTCTTTCAGGATCTCCGGACGGAAGGCCAGCCCGTGACCGGGCCGCTCCGGCGGCGACATGGTGCCGTCCTGCGCGGGCAGGACCGGCTCGATCCAGAGATCGTCGTTCCAGTCCATGTATTCGAGGTAGCTGGCGTTGGGGATCGAGGCCAGCACATGGACCATCTGCTCGTGGAACAGGTGCGGCGCGAGGCGAATGCCGTAGGGCTCGGCCATCGACGCGATCTTGCGCAGCTCCGAGTAGCCGCCGCGCATCGGGTCGGGCTGCAGGATCGGCGTGCCGGGATGCTCGAAGAAGGGCCGGAGGTCGTTCCGCATGAAGTGGCTCTCGCCGCCGACCACACGCGTCTTCAGCGCCGCGGCGATGCGGCGGTAGCCTGCGAAGTCCTCGGCGACGACCGGTTCCTCGAGCCAGTAGGGATCGAACTCGTCGATGCGGTGGCCGGCCTGGATGGCGGTGTCGGCGTCCCAGCCCATGTTGACGTCGATCATGATCTCGATGCCGTCGCCCATCGCCTCGCGCATCGCCTTCACGTTCGCGACGTCCTCGCGCCACGGCCGGATGTGGGCCACCTGCATCTTGATGGCCTTGAGTCCCTGGGCGGTGAACTCCTTCGCCCGGCTGATCATGCCGTCGCGGCCGAGGCCCCGGAAGCAGCCCGACCCGTAGGCGGGGATTTTGGTGCGCGCGGCGCCCCACAGGCGGAACAGCGGCAGGCTGGCGCGCTTGCCCACGATGTCCCACAGCGCCATGTCGACGGCGCTCTGGGCGACCAGGGTGACGCCCATGCGGCCCAGCCAGAAATTGTTCTTGTAGAGGGTCTGCCAGATGCCTTCGATCTCGGTGGCGTCGCGGCCGATCACATAGGGCGCGACCAGCTCCTTCATGCACGCGTCGAGCGTGTGCAGCCCGCCATGCAGCGGCATCAGGTAGCTCATGCCAACCAGCCCGCCCTGCGTCTCGATCTCCAGCACGAAGATCTCGCGCGGCCCCGGCGCCAGGATGCCGGCCGCCGGCGGCGACGACCGCCACGGCACCTGCAGGAGCGTGGTGCGCAGTTCGGTGATGGTGGTGGCGGTTGTCATGGCGTTTCTTCCCCTGATCGTTCTCTAAGGATTATGCTCGCCATCGAATGTCCAACGAACCCGGTGCCCACGTCTACATGCTGCAATGTGCGGACGGCAGTTACTACGTTGGATCGGCCCGGCTTGGTATCGACAGACGGATTTCGGAACACAACGTCGGAACCTACGGGCGATCCGGGCCTGGCAAACAGACGTTGTTGGACCGATGGGTAGCCCATCCTTCGAGACGGCGCTTCGCACCTCCTCAGAATGAGGTCGTTTATTGTAGCTGCACGTCAAAAATCACCTCACCCAGAGGGGCGGCCGCAGGCTGCGTCTCGAAGGGTAGGAACCCGCACAGCGTCTGGTGCCGGGGGCCGCGGAGGCCACTGAACGGGTAGGCCCCAAAATAGGGATATGCCATCAACCCTATTCAAGGGCGCTCTTGACGCGCTCCTGCATAGGTTTATTCCCCCCGGACACTTCGACTTTATGATGCGCGCCCCAACGAGCAGCCGACATGACCGATAACCGAGTCTATCTCTTCGATACCACCCTGCGGGACGGGGCCCAGACGCAGGGCGTCGATTTCACCGTGGCCGACAAGGCCGCGATCGCGCGCGAGCTCGACCGGTTGGGCATCGACTACATCGAGGGCGGCTGGCCGGGGGCCAATCCGACCGACGACCGGTTCTTCGCCGATCCACCCGAGTTCCAGAACGCGAAGTTCGTGGCCTTCGGCATGACCCGCCGCGCCGGGCGCAGCGCCGCCAACGATCCGGGTCTCGCCGCGATCCTGCAGACCAAGGCGCGCAACGTGTGCATGGTCGGCAAGACCTGGGACTTCCATGTCGACGTGGCCCTCGAGGTCGACCGGACCGAATATCTCGAGATGATCTCCGATTCGCTCGCCTATGCGAAGACGCGCATGGACGAGACGATGTTCGACGCCGAGCATTTCTTCGACGGCTACAAGGCCAATCCCGACTATGCCATGGCCTGCCTCGCCGCCGCCGAGAAGTCGGGTGCGCGCTGGATGGTGCTCTGCGACACCAACGGCGGAACCCTGCCGCACGAGATCGAGCGCATCGTGGGCGAGGTGGTGAAGAAGATCCCGGGCGACCGGCTGGGCATCCACACGCACAACGACACCGAGAATGCCGTGGCCAATTCGCTGGCCGCGGTGCGCGCCGGCGTGCGCCAGGTCCAGGGCACGATCAACGGGCTGGGCGAACGCTGCGGCAACGCCAACATGATCGCGCTGATCCCCAATCTCGTGCTGAAGATGGGTTTCGACACCGGACTGAAGGAGGGGGCGCTGCAGCGGCTCACGCACCTGTCGCGCCTGCTCGACGACCGGCTGAACATGCCGACCAACCGCAGCGCGGCCTATGTCGGCACACGCGCCTTCGCCCACAAGGGCGGCCTGCACGTATCCGCCGTCGAGAAGGACCCCAGGACCTACGAGCATGTCGACCCGGAAGTCGTCGGCAACCAGCGCATCATCGTGGTCAGCGACCAGGCCGGTCGGTCCAACATCATGGCGCGCTTCCGCCAGATCGGCCTCGAGGTCGATCCCAAGCATCCCGGCGTCGCCCGCCTGCTCGAGATCGTGAAGGACCGCGAGTCCGAGGGCTATGCCTATGACGGCGCGGACGCGAGTTTCGAGCTGCTGGCGCGGCATGAGCTGCAGACCGTGCCCGACTACTTCGCCCTGCAGAGCTTCCGCGTGCTGGCGGAGCGGCGGGTCAATGCCCGCGGCCAGACCGTGGCGCTCTCGGAGGCGACGGTGAAGCTCGACATCGCCGGCCGCCGCGCGATGGAGGTGGGCGAGGGCAACGGCCCCGTGAACGCGCTCGATGCTGCGCTGCGAAAGGCGCTCGTGCCGCTCTATCCCGAACTGGAGGTCATGCGACTGGTCGACTTCAAGGTCCGCATCCTCGATTCGGCAGGCGGCACGGCGGCAACGACGCGCGTCATGATCGAGAGTGCGGATGCGAAGGGACGACGCTGGAGCACCATCGGCGTGTCGCCCAACATCGTCGACGCCTCCTACAACGCGCTCTACGACGCCCTCACCTACAAGCTCTTCCGCGATGGCGCCCGCCCGGCCCGGCCTGCCTAACTGCACCTCCGGCGCAGCCGGCGTAGCTGCCATGTCACACCTGCCGGTTGACCTCTGGTAGAGTGGGGCAGACCATATAAGCGTGCGAGACGGAGAGCATCTGGACACCCAGACACCGCCCATCGCGGCGGCTTCTCTGCGCCGTCCGCGATTCGGCGCACGTGTGCTCGCGCGCGCCTTCATGTGGTCGCTGCCCGCGATCGTGCTGGCGGCCACGCTGCTGGTCTGGCTGTCGTCGGGCGGCACGATCACCACCGACAATGCGTATGTGAAAGGCGACCGCGCCCAGATCGCAACTCAGCTTTCCGGTCTCATCGTCGAGGTGCCGGTGCAGGAGAACGAGAAGGTCTCCCGCGGTCAGCTCCTGTTCCGGCTCGACGACCAGTCCTATCGCCACGCGCTCGACCGCATCGAAGCCGAGACGGAAACCGTGCGCGCCGAAATCCGCGGCCTGCGCGCCCAGTGGCGGACCAAGCGCGAGGAGATCAAGGCGGCGCTCAGCCAGCAGACCTTCGCGCAGGCCGAATTCGACCGGCAGTCGGAACTGGCCGAGAAGAAGGTCGCTTCCACCGCCAGGCTCGAGGAGGCCCGCATGGGCCTCGAAGTCGCGCGCCAGCGCATCTCCGCGGCTCAGGAGGATCTGCTGCGCATCGAGGCGGCGCTGGCCGGCGACCCCAAGATTCGCGCCGACAACCATCCGCGCGTGCGCCAGATGATGGCGATGCGCGAGGAGGCGCTGCTGCAGCTCCGCCGCACCACCATCGAATCGCCGATCGACGGCATCGTCAGCAAGCGACCGGTGCCGGGAAGCTATGCCACCGCTGGCGTGCCGGTGATGGTGGTGGTGGCCGACAGCGACCTGTGGATCGAGGCCAACTTCAAGGAGACCGAACTCACGCGCGTGCGGGCGGGCCAGAAGGTGCTGATCCATGTCGACACCTATCCGGACTCCGAATGCTGGGGCACGGTGGCGAGCATCTCGCAGTCGACCGGCGCGGAGTTCGCCGTGCTGCCGCCGCAGAACGCCACCGGCAACTGGGTCAAGGTGGTCCAGCGCATACCCGTCCGACTGTCGGTCGCCTGCCGCGAGGGCGATCCGCCGCTCCGGGTCGGCATGAGCACGACCGTCGCGGTCGAGACCGGCCACACGCGCTCGCTCGCCAGCCTGTGGGCGGGATGGGCCAAGTCGCTCGGCCTGTCGAGCGCCGCGGCGTCGCCGAAGAACTGAGAAGATGGCGCCGGCCGTCGACCCGGCGGTCCTGCGCCGCCGCCGCCTGATCACCTTCACGGTGATGGCGGCCACCATCATGCATGCGCTCGACGGCACCATCGCCAACGTGGCACTGCCGTCGATCCAGGGCTCGCTATCGGCGACGCAGGAGCAGGTCTCCTGGGTCGTCACCTCCTATATCGTGGCTTCCGCCATCCTGACGCCGCTGGCCGGCTTCTGCGCCATGCGCTTCGGTCTGCGCCGGACGCTGGCCACTTGCGTCATCGGCTTCACCATCGTGTCGATGATGTGCGGCGCCGCGCAGACGCTCGACCAGCTCGTCCTGTTCCGCGCCCTGCAGGGCGGGTTCGGCGCGGCGCTGGTGCCGGTCTCGCAGGCCATCATGATGGACACCTATCCGCGCGAAGAGCAGGGCAAGGCGATGGCCATGTGGGGGGTCGGCACGATGCTCGGCCCCATCGCCGGTCCGTCGCTGGGCGGCTGGCTGACCGACGAATTCTCGTGGCGCTGGGTGTTCTACGTCAACTTGCCGGTCGGTATCCTGTGCACCGTCGGCATCCTGGCCCTCGTGCGCGACAACGTGCACGGCGCGCCGCGGCGCTTCGACCTGCTGGGCTTCACCCTGCTGGCGGTCGCCATCGGCTCGTTCCAGCTCATGCTCGACCGCGGCCACATGCTCGACTGGTTCGATTCGGTCGAGATCATCGGCGAGACGCTGGTGGCGGCCGTGGCCTTCGCCATGTTCCTGATTCACATGCTGACCGACCGTCAGCCGTTCCTGTCGCGCGACCTGTTCCGCGATCGCAACCTCACGGTCGGCCTCTGCTTCACCGCCCTGGCCGGACTCCTGCTGATCGTGACGGCGACCCTGATGCCGCCCTTCCTGCAGCAGCTCATGGGTTATCCCGTGTTCACGACCGGCGTGGTGCTGGCACCACGCGGCGCCGGGATGATGGCGTCGATGATGATGGTGTCGCGCCTGATCGGCCGCGTCGATGCGCGCCTGCTGATCGGCATCGGCTTCGCGCTCGCGGCGCTCTCGCTCTACGACATGACGCTGTTCAATCTCAACGTCAGCGAGTCGCGCATCATCTGGAACGGCATCCTGCTGGGCTTCGGGCTCGGCCTCGTCTTCCCGCCGCTCACCGTACTCACCTTCGCCACCCTGCCGCAGCGCCTGCGCACCGAGGGAGCCGCGGTGAACGCGCTGCTGCGCAACCTGGGCGCCAGCATCGGCATCGCCGTGCTGGTCTCGATGCTGGCCAGCAACACCCAGCAGAACCGCGCCGACATGGTCGAAAAGTTCACGCCCTATCATCCGGGCTGGCCGATGAATCCCACGGGGGTCAGTCTCGACCCCACGCAGCTCGCGATCTGGGACGGCGAAATCACCCGCCAGGCCGCGCTGATCGGCTACCTCAACGACTTCCGCATCATGATGATCTGCTCGCTGGTGCTGATTCCGCTCCTTTTCCTGATGCGTCGCCCGCCCCTTATCGCCGGCCGCTGACCACGCTATTAGGTCCGCATGGGACGCGCATCGAAGGGCCGCGACGTCGCCGCCGTCACGCCGGCGGTTATCCTCGTACGGCCGCAACTTGGAGAAAATATCGGCATGGCCGCGCGCGCCATGCTGAATTGCGGCCTGTCGACGCTCAGGCTGGTCGCGCCGCGCGACGGCTGGCCCAACGAGCGGGCGCAGCGCGCCGCCTCGGGCGCCGACGTCGTGCTGGAGAAGGCCGAGGTGTTCGACAGCGTGGGCGAGGCGGTCGCCGACCTTGAACGGGTGGTCGCCACGACGGCACGCAACCGCGAGCTGGTGCAGCGCATCGTGACGCCGCGCCAGGCCGCGACCGAGATGCACGGCTGGATCGGGCGGGGCGAACGCGTCGGCATCCTGTTCGGGCCCGAGCGGACCGGTCTCGAGAACGACGACATGGTCCATGCCGACACCGCGCTCTCGATCCCGCTCAATCCGCAATTTTCGTCGCTCAACATGGCGCAGGCGGTCCTTCTGGTGGCCTACGAATGGTCAGCCGCCGGGGACCTGACGCCGCCCGTGCGGCTTTCCGACCATGCCGCGCGGCCGGCGACCAAGGAGGAACTGCAGAGCCTGTTCGACCATCTCGAGCGCGCGCTCGACCAGTCGGGGTTTCTGCGGAACAAGGAGATGCGGCCCTCCATGGTGCTCAATCTCAGGGCGCTGCTGCAGCGCGCGGAGATGACAGAGCAGGAGGCGCGCACCTTCCACGGCGTCATCAAGTTCCTGTCCAAGAAACAGCACGAGGAATAGCCATGTCCACCACCGCCAGGATCACCTGGGTCGACGGCGCGCTGCTGGTCGCCGAGGGCGGCAGCGGCCACACGATCACCATGGACGGCGCTCCCGACATCGGCGGCCGCGACCTCGCCTCCCGGCCGATGGAGGTCCTGCTGATGGGGATGGGCGGCTGCACCGCCATCGACGTGGTCTCGATGCTGAAGAAGCAGCGCCAGGACATCGAGGGGGTCGAGGTCTCGCTGGTCGCCGAGCGGGCCGAGGACCATCCCAAGGTCTACACCTCGGTGAAGCTGGTCTACACGGTGCGCGGCCGAAAGCTGAACAAGGCGCTGGTCGAGCGTGCGGTCAGCCTGTCGGACGAAAAGTACTGTTCGGCCACCGCCATGGTGAAGAAATCCGCCGCCGTGACCCACGAAGTCGTGCTGGTCGAGATCTAAGTCATTGATTTTTAAGGACTAACGCCTGCTTGACTGGGCGGAAACGGCCGGTATGTTCCGCGCTTCTTCCGGAGAACGTGGTTGAGAGCCGTTCGGGCTCTCCTCCCGCCCCGACTTTCGTGTCGGACCAAGGCCTATCCGGACAACACCGCGTACCCGCAAAGCGGGGCGCATAATGACGGAGTGCAGCGTGAGCAAGCGCGCAAATTCGAAGTACAAGATCGACCGCCGCCTCAGGGTCAACCTGTGGGGCCGTCCCAAGAGCCCGATTAACAAGCGTGAATATGGTCCCGGCCAGCATGGCCAGGGTCGCACCAAGCCGACCGACTACCGCCTCCAGCTCATGGCCAAGCAGCGCCTCAAGGGCTACTACGGCTCGGTCAGCGAGCGTCAGCTCCGCCGCTATTACGCCGAAGCCGTCCGCCGCAAGGGCGACACCGGCGAGAACCTGGTCGAGCTGCTCGAGCGCCGGCTGGACGCGGTGATCTACCGCATGAAGTTCGCCATCACCGTCTTCGCTTCGCGCCAGCTGGTCAGCCACGGCCACGTCAAGGTGAACGGCCGCCGCGTGAACATCGCGTCGTACCAGGTCAAGGACAACGACGTCATCGAGCTGACCTCCAAGGCCAGCCAGATGGAGCGGGTTCTCGAGGCCACGCAGACCGCCGAGCGCGACGTGCCGGAATATGTGACGGCCGATCACAAGGACATGAAGGGCACTTACGTTCGCGGGCCGAAGCTCGCCGACGTGCCGTACCCGGTCCAGATGGAGCCCTCGCTGGTCGTCGAGTATTACAGCCGCTGATCGGCCGACCCTGGAACTGACGAAAAACCCGCCCGATTGTGGCGGGTTTTTTGCATCAAGTTTCCGGTAGGGACAGTGTTTCCGGCTATCGCCGGACGGTGGGGGGGCTATAATCCCGCCGGGGCTTGGGGACTGGAGTCTTGGGAATGGGATTCGTCCGTGCGGCGGTCTTCGTCTCGATCGTTGCGATCGGCGGAGCAGCCTACATCTACCGCGATGATGTGATGCGGCAGGTCGGCCCTCATATCGGCATGGGTACAGCGGCCAAGACGGCCGAGGCCCAAGGGAGCCCCGCTGCGGGTGCGCAGCCGCAGGGTCGCCGTGGTCGTGCCAATCCCGGAGGGGCGGTGCCGGTCGTGATCATGCCGGTCACGCGCGAGGCCATGCCCGTCGTGGTGGATGCCGTCGGGACGGTGCAGTCGATCGCCTCCGTCCAGATCAAGCCGCGGATGGACAGCCAGATCATGAAGGTGAATGTCGAGGAGGGCGCGCTCGTGAAGGAGGGCGATATCCTCTTCGAACTCGATGCGCGCAGCCTGAAGGCACAGCTCGGCCAGATCGAGGCGCAGATCCGCAAGGACCAGGCGCAGGTCGCGCAGGCCCGGCGCGACCTGCAGCGCAACGAGGAACTCCTGTCGAAGAACGCGGGCACCGTGGTGCAGCGCGACAATGCCGGCACCACCCTGAAGGCTGCCGAAGCGCAGCTCGAGGCCGACGAGGCCGCCAAGGCCAGCGTCCAGACCCTGCTCACCTTCACCGAGATCCGGGCCCCGGTTTCGGGCCGCATCGGCTCGATCGCGAACAAGGCCGGCGCCGTCGTCCGCACCGGCGACAACTCGGCCACCAGCACCTTGGCCACGATCAACCAGATCGACCCGATCTATGTCACCTTCGCCATCCCCCAGATCATCCTGCCGGATCTGCGCGCGGCAATGGCCAAGGGTCCGGTCACGGTCACGGCCATCATCGACGACTCCAAGAAGCAGTCCGGCGAGATGGCCTTCATCGAGAACACCGTCGACCCGAATACAGGCACGGTGACCGCGAAGGCGCGCATCGGAAATGCCAACGAGCTCCTGTGGCCCGGTCAGTTCGTCAAGGTGGAGATCGTGCTCGGCATAGAGTCCGACGCCCTCTCGGTCCCGGCGAGTGCCGTCCAGCTCGGTTCGCAGGGACCGTTCGTATTCGTCATCAAGGACGGCGTGGCCGAGCTCAGGCAGGTCGTCGTCAAGCGCACGCAGGACGGCCGGGCCGTGATCGGCAAGGGCGTCGAAAGCGGCGAGCAGGTGGTGGTCGATGGCCAGCTCCGGCTGGTCCAGGGGGCATCGGTGACGATCCGGCCGCCGACGGTGGATCCAAGCCGTCCCGCGGCGCCACCGCGCGGATAACCGATCCTAACGGAGGCGGGAAGTGAACATCTCTGAACTTTGCATCCGCCGTCCGGTGATGACCATCCTGTTGATGGCATCGTTCGTGATCAGCGGCGTATTCGCCTACAAGCAACTTCCGGTCGCCGCCGTCCCGCGCGTCGAGTTCCCGACCATTCAGGTCACCGCGCAGCTTCCCGGCGCCAGCCCCGAAACGATGGCCTCCTCGGTCGCCTCGATCCTCGAGCGCCAGTTTTCGACGATCGCCGGCGTGACCACGATGACCTCGACGTCCTCGCTCGGGAACACCTCGATCGTCCTCCAGTTCGATCTGAACCGGAGCATCGACGGCGCCGCCCTCGACGTCCAGTCGGCGATCTCCTCGGCCATGCGTCGGATGCCGCCGGAGATGACCACCCCACCCAGCTTCCGCAAGGTCAATCCGGCCGACTGGGCGGTGATGTTTCTCGCGCTCAAGACGAACCAGGCCCGGCTCTCGGACGTCGATGCCTTCGTCAACCGGGCGATCATGCCGCGCGTGTCGACGCTCCCGGGCGTGGCTCAGGTCCTGATCTTCGGTTCGCAGAAGTTCGCCGTGCGCGTCCGTGCAGACCTCGACCAGCTGGCGGTTCGCGGGCTGACCCTGCAGGAGCTGCAGACGGCGGTCGTCAACGCCAACTCGAGCAAGCCGGTCGGTTCGATCGCGGACCAGAAGCAGAACGCCATTCTCGAGGCGACGGGGCCGATCAACAAGGCCGCCGATTACATGCCGGTGATCGTCACCTGGCAGAACGGCGCGCCGGTCCGCATCTCCGACGTGGCGACGGCCATCGACAGCGTCGAGAACGACAAGGTGGCGAGCTGGTTAGACGGCACGCGCGCCATCGTGATGGGCGTTTATCGCCAGCCTGACGCCAACACGGTCGAGGTGGTGGATCGGGTGAAGGCCATCATCCCGCAGATCCAGGCCGAGCTGCCGGCGGGGGTCGAGATCCACCTGCTGGCCGACCGGTCGAAGCCGATCCGCGAAGCGATCGCCGACGTCGAGTTCACCCTGGCTCTGGCCGCGCTCCTGGTGATCATCGCGATCTATTTTTTCCTGCGGAGCTTCCGCGCGACCATGATCCCGGCGATCGCGCTGCCGATCTCGGTCATCGGCACCTTCGCCGGCATGTATCTGTGCGGCCACTCGATCGACAACATATCGCTGCTGGCGCTGACCTTGGCCGTCGGTTTCGTGGTCGACGATGCCATCGTCATGCTGGAGAACATCGTCCGCCACATCGAGGCCGGCGAGAAGCCGATGGCGGCCGCGCTCAAGGGCTCCAAGGAGGTCGGCTTCACGATCGTCTCCATGACGCTCTCGCTGGTCGCCGTGTTCATCCCCGTGTTGTTCATGGGCGGCGTCGTCGGCCGAATGTTCAACGAGTTCGGCCTGGTCATCGCCTTTGCCATCCTGATCTCGGGTGTCGTGTCGCTGACCCTGACGCCGATGCTCTGTTCGCGCTGGCTGAAGCCCGTCGACCATCATGAGAAGCACAACGCGCTTCTGCGCAGTTTCGAGTGGGCCTTCACGAAGATCACCAACGGTTACGGCTGGGCGCTGCGGCACACGGTCCGCTTTCCCCGGCTGGTGCTGGCGATCACCCTCGGCACCTTCGTCGTCACCGCGATGCTCTTCCAGGCGATTCCAAAGGGCTTCTTCCCGTCGGAGGATATTGGGCAGATCCAGGGCTCGACGATAGGGCCGGACGACGCCTCCTTCGACGCGATGGTGGCCCGCCAGTCGGCGTTGGCCGAGGTCATCCGGCGCGACCCCGACGTGGCCTCTGTCATGTCGACGGTCGGCGGTGGCAATGCGGCGGCCACGGTGAATTCCGGGCGCATCTTCATCATGCTGCGCGACAAGCCGGAGCGCACGGACAGCGCCCAGCAGGTCATTGCCCGACTGCGTCGGGCGACGGCGGCCGTGCCGGGCATCAACGTCTATTTCCAGGCCGCGCAATCGATCAACATCTCCACGACGCAGAGCCGCGCCCAGTATCAGTTCGGCATGCGGTCGAGCGACCTCAACCTGCTGCGCGAGTACGGCCCCCTCATGGAGGCAAGGATGCGTCGCATTCCCTCGATCCTCGACGTCAACTCCGATCTGCAGGTGCGGGCCCGCTCGGCCATGATCGACATCGATCGCGACATCGCCTCGCGTCTCGGCGTGTCGGTCGACCAGATCCGCCTGCTCCTCTACTCGGCGTTTGGTTCGCGTCAGGTGTCGACCATCTATGCCTCGGACGACACCTATCAGGTGATCCTCGAGGCGGATCCGAAGTACGGCGATGCCGGCGACATCCTGCGAAAACTGCAGGTCCGCACGCCCAATGGCGGCCTCGTGCCGCTCGACACGCTGGCCAAGCGCATCGACAAGCCGACCTCGCTGACGGTCAACCACATCGCGCAGCTTCCGTCCGTCATGATCTCCTTCAACCTCGCACCGGGGGTGGCGCTCGGAGACGCAGTGCGCGACATCCAGGCGGCGGCAGTCGATGTCGGCCTGCCTGCCACTATCACCACCAGCTTCGAGGGCAGCGCCCAGGTCTTCCAGCAGGCGGTCGCCAACCAGGGGATGCTGCTGTTGGCAGCGGTGCTGGTGATCTACATCATCCTGGGCATCCTCTATGAGAGCTTCATCCATCCGCTGACGATCTTGTCCGGCCTGCCGTCGGCCGGCATCGGCGCGCTCGCCACACTGATGCTGTTCGGCATGGACCTGTCGGTCATCGCCATGATCGGCGTGGTGATGCTGATCGGCATCGTGAAGAAGAATGCCATCATGATGGTCGACTTCGCGATCGAGCGGCGCGGGCAGGGCGCCGATGCCGAGACGGCGATCGTCGAGGCAGCCCTGCTGCGCTTCCGGCCGATCATGATGACGACCGTCTGCGCCCTGCTCGGCGCCTTGCCGATCGCCGTGGGCCATGGCGCCGGCGCCGAACTGCGTCAGCCGCTGGGCATCACCGTCGTCGGTGGCCTGATGGTGTCGCAGGTCCTGACGCTGTTCATCACGCCCGTCGTGTACATGTGGTTCGACAGGTTGACCGGCATGAAGTTCAGCCCCGGCTGGGCGAAGCGCTGGCGCACCAAGGGCCGTATGCCGGCGGCACCGGCCGAATGAGTCGTCCTGAGCGCAGCGAAGGACCTCACATGGCGGCCAGACGATTGCGTGGCGGACGAGAGATCCTTCGCTGCGCTCCAGGGCGGGGGTTACCCCGCCCGCGATGACATTGACTGTGCGAGTAGCGTTCCATGACTGACGAGATCGGCGCCTTTGTTCCAGGCCCGCGGGTTCATATCGAGGGCCGTACCAGCGGTCCGCTGTCGGGCCTCACCTTCGCCGCCAAGGATCTGTTCGACGTAGCGGGAGTGCCGACCGGCGGTGGCAACCACGACTGGCCGACCGGGCGTCCGATTCCGGACAAGCACGCCTGGGCGGTGCAGACCCTGCTCGATGCGGGCGCCACCCTGATCGGCAAGACCATCACCGACGAGGTCTCGCTCGGCATCCTGGGTGAGAACGCTTTCGACGGCACGCCGAAGAATGTCCGTGCCCCGGGCCGCGTGCCGGGCGGCTCGTCCTCGGGCTCTGCCGCCGCCGTGGCTGCGGGAATCTGCGACACCGCGCTCGGCACCGATACTGGCGGCTCCGTCCGCGTACCCTCGAGCTTCTGCGGGCTCTACGGCATCCGTCCCACCCATGGCCGTATCGATGTCACGGGCATGCTGCCCCAGGCGCCGAGCTCCGATACGACCGGCTGGTTCGCCCGCGACGCCGAGACGTTCGCGAAGGTCTGCGCCGTCATGCTGGGCGAGGAAATCCCGACGGCATTGCCGTCGAAGCTCATCGTCGCGGTCGACGCCTTCGGCTTCGCCGATGCGGACACGACCGAGGCACTGCAGCCGATGGTGAAGAAGCTCGCGGCGCTCATCGGTTCGAGCCGCGAGGAGATCATGGCGCCACAGGGCCTCTCGGTTTGGGCGCGCGCCCAGCGCACGCTGCAGCCCGCCGAGGCCTATGCGACCTTCAGGAGCTGGCTCGACGAGCGCAACCCGCGCTTCGCCTTCTCGGTTGCCAAGGCACTGGTCACCGGTTCGATGATCGCCGAGAGCGACAAGGTCTGGGCCAACCTGATGCGCCAGGAAGCGCGCGGCCGCATGAAGTACCTGCTGCCGCCGGGCACGATCCTCTGCCTGCCGACCACGCCGTTTGCGGCGCCGAAGGTCGGCCTGCCGCTCTCGGTGCTGGACCCGCTGCGCGATCGCATCACCTGCCTCTGCGCGCAGGGCGGGCTGGCGGGCTTTCCGCAGGTCAATATCCCCGGCGCCACGACGGTTGACGGTCTGCCGGTCGGCCTGTCCATCATCGGCCCGCGTGGCAGCGACGCGACCCTGGTCGCGGTCGCCCGCGTGATGGAGAAGGCGGCGGGCTGAATCGTCGCCGCAGGCTTCGGGAGGGCGCTTGGCGAGCGAGAAGCAGAAGATGCTGGCGGGCGAGCTCTACGTGGCGACCGGCGAGGAGCTGGCCGCCGACGCGCGCCGCGTTGCCGAATGGATGGATCGGTACAACGCCTCGATCGCCGCCACGCAGCGCGACCATGCGGCGCTGCTGCGCGAGATGCTCGCCGAAGTGGGCGAGGGCGCCTACATCCGACCGCCCTTCCATTGCGACTACGGCTACAATATCAGCCTCGGCAAGAGCGTGTTCCTCAATTTCAACTGCATCATTCTCGACGTGGTGCAGGTCACGATCGGCGACCGTACCCAGATCGGACCGGGCGTGCAGATCCTGACAGCCGACCATCCCCGCGACCCCGCGCAGCGCCGCGTCGGCCTGGAATTCGGGCGCCCCGTGACCATCGGCGCCGATGTCTGGATCGGCGGCGGCGCCATCGTGCTGCCGGGCGTCACCATCGGCGATGAGGTAATCGTGGGCGCGGGCGCCGTCGTCACCCGCGACGTGCCGGCGGGTGCTACTGTCGTGGGAAATCCAGCAAGAGCGAGGTGAGCGTGACGGATCTGACGCCGAATATTCCCGAAGTCGTGGCCGAGGTGCGCGAGCTGTTCGAACGCTATGAGCAGGCGTTGATCGACAAGAACGTGGAGGTGCTCGACGCCACCTTCTGGAACAGCCCGCACACGATCCGTCTCGCCAACCACGAACACGGCTACGGCTTCGACCGCATCCACGCCTTTCGCGTCGCCCGTCCGCCGGGGCCCGGCACGAAGGAAAAGCGGCTGCGGCTCGACATCGTCACCCTGGGCCGCGACATCGCGACCGTATCGCTGGTCTACAAGGTGCGCGGCAGGGAGATGACCGGACGGCAGACGCAGACCTGGGTGCGCCTGCCGGACGTCGGCTGGAAGGTCGTCCATGCCCACGTCTCGATGATCGCTGAAGAGCCGATCCACTAGGAAAGTCGACGACGGAGGAAACGATGGCCCAACCCGCCGAAAGCCTTGGCAACGTGATGAATCCCGATCCCGCCTGGGTCGCCAAGGTGAGCGAGCCGGCGCTCGAGCCCGATCTGCCGATCGTCGATCCGCACCATCATCTGTGGCAACGCGCAGGCAACGACTACCTGTTCCACGACCTGCTGGCTGACACGCAGACCGGCCACAACATCGTCGGCACGGTGTTCGTCGATTGCCATTCGATGTACCGCAAGGACGGACCGGCCGAGCTGCGCTGCATCGGTGAGACCGAGTTCGCCAACGGTGTGGCGGCGATGAGCGCGTCCGGTCTCTATGGCGAACTGCGCGCCTGCGCCGGCATCGTCGGCCATGTCGACCTGCGCCTCGGCGAAAGGGCGGGAGACGTGTTCGACGCCCAGATCGCCGCCGGCAACGGACGCTTCAAGGGCATTCGCCACCAGACCGGCTGGGACGCAGACCCGGGCATCCGCAACTCGCGCAATAATCCGCCCCCCGAGCAGACCCGAGACCAGACGTGGCGCGAGGGCTTCCGCGAGCTGGCGAAGCGCGACCTGACGTTCGACGCCTGGCTCTACCATCCCCAGCTTCCCGAGATCGCCGAACTGGCCGACGCCTTCCCCGGCGCGACGATCGTTCTCGACCATGTCGGGGGGCCACTAGGCTATGCCGGGTATGCCGGCCGTCACGACGAGGTGCGCGCAGCCTGGAAGAAGTCGATGGCCGAGCTGGCCAGGCGACAGAACATCGTGGTGAAGGTCGGCGGGCTCGGCATGGCCATGGGCTTCTTCGAGTTCTACCGGCGTCCCATGCCGCCGGGATCGCAGGAGCTGGCCGAGGCGTTCCGGCCCTGGGTCGAGACCTGCATCGATCTGTTCGGGGTCGATCGCTGCATGTACGAGAGCAACTTCCCGGTCGACAAGATCACCTCGGGCTACGGCGTGCTGTGGAACGCCTTCAAGCGACTCTCGGCGGGGGCGTCGGCATCGGAGAAGAAGGCCTTGTTTTCGGGAACGGCGACGCGGGTCTATAGGCTGGCATTGCCTGCGTAGCGATCTCCGTCGTCTCGACCGGAGCCGCGCGTAGCGTGGCGGAGTGGAGAGACCTTTTGGCTACGATTTCCAGGCTGTTGGCGAAGCGAAGGTCTCTCCGCTACGCGCCTTCGGCGCTTCGGTCGAGACGACGCGCAGAGCTTGCAAGAACCGTGTCAGGAATCACCTGGCGCGTTTCGTCCGATGAAGTTTCTTTTTCATCCAGCAGGCCCTGTCGCACTGACAGAGGCTGTGAACTCGTCCTAGTATTTTGGCCCTCGCGTTGTTCATGGGGCCCGTTCATGCGTCGTTTCCTATTCTCCGCCGTCGCGGCATTCGCGACCGTGTCCGCTGTGCCGATCGCGTCGGCTCAGACCCTCAAGGTCGTCATGCATTCCGACGTGAAGGTGCTCGATCCGATCTGGAGCGGCGCCTACATCACGCGCAATCACGGCTACATGCTCTATGACGTGCTGTTCGCCATGGACGAGAAGTTCCAGGTGAAGCCGCAGATGGTCGACACCTGGACCACGAGCGACGACGGCCTCGTCTGGACCTTCAAGTTGCGCGACGGGCTGGAATGGCACGACGGCCAGCCGGTGACCGCGGAGGACTGCATCGCCTCGCTGAAGCGCTGGTCGGCCCGCGACGCGATGGGCCAGAAGATGGCGCAGGCCCTGAAGGAATTTAAGGTCGTCGACGCCAAGACCTTCCAGATCGTACTGAAGGAGAAATTCGGCGCGGTGATCGAGTCGCTGGGCAAGCCCTCCGTGGTCGTGCCCTTCATGATGCCCAAGCGTATCGCCGAGACCGATCCGTTCAAGCAGATCGAGGACTACATCGGCTCCGGCCCCTTCGTGTTCAAGAAGGACGAATGGAAGCCCGGCGAGAAGCTCGTCTATACCAAGTTCGCCAAGTACAAGCCGCGGTCGGAGCCGATGTCGGGCCTGTCCGGCGGCAAGGTCGTGAGCGTCGACCGCGTCGAATGGTTGGCGATCCCCGACGCCGAGACCCAGGTCAACGCGCTGCTGAACGGCGAGATCGACTATCTCGAAGGCGTTTCGTCCGATCACCTGCCGCTGATCGAGAAGGACAAGGGCATCCGGGTCATCAAGGGACGCGTCTCCAACCAGTACGCCTTCCGGCCGAACTGGCTGCTGCCGCCGTTCAACAACGAGAAGGTCCGTCAGGCGGCAGCGCTGGCCCTCAACCAGGAGGACTTCCTGCAGGCCAATATCGGCGACAAGCGCTTCTGGCAGACCTGCAAGGCGATGTTCACCTGCGGCTCGCCGCTGGCGACCGACGCCGGCATGGCCGGCCTTGTCGAGGGCAATGCCGCGAAGGCCAAGGCCCTGCTGGCCGAAGCCGGCTACGACGGTACGCCCGTTACGCTGCTGGCGCCGACCGACCTCGGCGTTATCAAGCAGCTCGGCCCGGTCGCCAAGTCGCTGTTGGAGAAGGCGGGCTTCAAGGTCGACATGATCTCGATGGATTGGCAGAGCGTGATCGTGCGCCTGGCCAAGAAGGGGCCGGTCTCGGAGGGGGGCTGGAACGCCTTCTCCACGAGCTGGTCGCAGGTCGACATCCTCGATCCGCTGATGACACCCTTCCTGATCGCCAGCTGCGACAAGGCCCGCTCCGGCTGGCCCTGCGACGCGGAGCTTGAGACGCTGCGCGACAAGTATGTACAGGCGACGACGGAAGCTGAGAAGAAGGCCGCCGCCACCGCGGTCCAGGAGCGCGCCATCAAGGTCGTGACCCACGTGCCGCTCGGCGAATGGTTCGGTGTCAGCGCCGTGCGCTCGAACATCGGAACGATCACCCCGCCGCCGCCGGTGACGGTCTTCTGGGGCGTGTCGAAGAAGTAGGGCCGTGCCCTTTGTTCATCGGCATCGGATTGGTTGCGGTTAATATCCTGGGTGAACTTCGGGCGGATTAGTCAGCTCAGAGTTCACCTTAACTGCCGGGGTTAGTGGCTCATTCAGCCATGTCCAGTTGGCAGCCTTTCCTGACTTCTTGCTTCAACGCTCTCAGGCAGCGCTGACGGCCGCTCGATTTAACGTCCCAAAACAATGCCTTGCCAGCATCGGTTAACACGCCGAAAGCTGGCGGATGCCAGAGCCGAGTTTCCTTGCCGGGCGGTTCCCGCCCCATCGGATTTTAGCGGGCTGGCTGGGCACGGCTGGCTCGGCCGGTCTGCTGGCCTACGCTCTGGCGTCCCAGGCCCGGTTCACGCCGACGCGGCTGGCCCATGAGGGGATGGGCCGTCTCGAAACGCTCACTCGCCTGTCCTCCGTCCTGAAGGATCTCGGCGCCTTTGCCGGACCGCTGTGCCGCAGGGCGCTGGCCCTGCAGTCGGAGCTGGAGGCGGATTTCGGGATGGCGCATACGGCGCCCAACAGCACGCAGATGGAAGTCGTGGCGCATGGCGACGGCGCCTTCTACCGACCGCACACCGACACCTTTACCGGCGACCAGTACACACCGGGCGGCCGGCGGCGCCTCACCATGGTCTACTACTTCCACCGCGAGCCGCGCTGCTTCACCGGCGGCCGTCTCCGGCTGTTCGATCTGGGGGGCGGCCAGACGATCGATGTCGAGCCGGTGCATGACAGCCTGCTCGTCTTTCCCTCGACGGCGCGTCACGAGGTCGAACGCGTCTCCTGTCCCGATGGCGCCTTTGCCGATGGTCGCTTTGCCGTGAACATCTGGCTGTGCGGTTGACGGTTACTCGGCCGCCTGCAGCGCAGGCGCCTTCTCGGGGGACTTCTCGATCGAGCGGCCGCTGCGCTTGGCGGCGTCCTCGGCTTCCCAGCGGAGGGCGATCTCGGCCAGCCGGTCCATGACCTCGTCCAGTTCCCCGCCGCGCTTGGTGAGGGAGTAGGTGACCTTGGGCGGAATGGTCGGCTCGTAGTCGCGCTTCACGAGCGCCGCACCTTCCAGCGTGCGCAGGCGCTCGGTCAGCATCTTGGCCGAGATGCCCGAGACGCGCCGCTTCAGCTCGCCGAAGCGCTGCGGTCCGTGGGTCCTAAGATTGTAGAGGATGTAGGTCGTCCACGGCCCCATCAGCATGCGCAGGATGAAGTCCATCGGGCAGCTGACGCTTTCCTTGGCCTGGGCGGCGGTGGCGGGGGTCGAGGTGCTCATGGAAAAACCTCATGGTTACGAATGGGTACCTAATGGAGAATATATAGCGGGCCTACCAAATGTTTCCAGTCACTTTATGAAAGTCACTGATCTGAAGAAATCAAACTTCGGATTTCTCCAGCAAAGTCAAAGGATTGGAAGCCATCATGAGCAACGTCGCCATCGTCTATCATTCGGGCTACGGCCATACCCAGGCGCTCGCCGAGGCCGTGGCTAGCGGCGCACGAGCGGTTCCAGGCACCGGTGTCAGCTTGATCCCGGTTGCCGAGGCGGAACTCCGCGCCGCCGAACTCGACGCCGCGGATGCCATCGTCTTCGGCAGCCCGACCTACATGGGCGGCGTGTCCGCGGACTTCGCCAGGTTCAAGGACTGGACCTCGGGCCGCTGGATGGAGGGCAAGTGGCGCAACAAGCTCGCTGCCGGCTTCACCGTCTCCGCGTCCTGGAACGGCGACAAGCACAACACGCTCTACCAGCTGCTCACCCTCGCGGTTCAGCACGGCATGGTGTGGGTGGGCCTCGGCCTGCCGCCGGGCAACAACCACTCGAAGGGCTCGAGTGCCGACCTCAACCGGGTGGGCGCGTCGATCGGGGCGATGGCGCAGGCCAATGCCGATCAGGGCGTCGAGGGAATCGGCGCCAGCGACTTCAAGACCTTCGAGGCGCTGGGCCGCCGTGTCGCCGAAGCCACCCAGCGGTGGCGGGAAGAGCGGCTCGCCGAGGCCGCTTGATCGGCGGCTGGCCCCACAAACGAGAAGGGGGACCTTCGCCTGCCTGGCGAAAGTCCCCCGATCGAGTGTCGTTGGCTGTGATGCCGCTACTTCTTGGTGATGTTCCACATCACCGGCACCGGGCCGGGCAGCCAGCCGCTGATCCGGTCCTTGCGGTAGGCGCCGAACGCCTTGTACTGGCCAAGCACGATGTACGTGGCCTGGTCCATCACCCGGTCGGAGACGGCCATGGCGATCTCCTTCCGCTTGGCCGGGTCGACTTCCCTGGCGTAGGACGCGCGAAGCTTCTCCATCTCGGGATCGCACGGCCAGCCGAACCAGGCCTTCTCGCAGCCGCCGCTGGTGAAGGAATTGTTAGCCGGGCTCTCGGTACCGACCGTGACGGTGGTCGTGTAGAAGATGTTCCAGCCGCCCTGCGCCGGCGGATCCTTCTTGGCGCGGCGCGTCACGACGGTCTGCCAGTCCATCGACTGCAGGTCGACCTTGAAGCCGACCTTCTCCAGCGCCTGCTTGCCGACCGGCGGAAGCTGGTTCGAGGAGAGCAGGTCGGTCGCATGCATCATGACGATCGGCGTGCCGTCATAGCCGCTTTCCTTGAGGAGCTGGCGCGCCTTCTCGAGGTCCGGCTTGATCAGCAGGTTGCCGTAGCTCTTCTCGTAGGGCGAGCCGCAGACCAGCGGCGCGTTGCAGACCCGGTAGATCTCGGGATCGCCCACCTGGGCGCGCAGGAAATCCTCCTGGGCGATCGCATACATCGCCGCCTGCCGGGCCTTCAGGTTGTTGAACGGCGGGTGGAGGTGGTTGAAGCGCATGAGGATCTGGCTGCCCTGCGCGTTCCAGCCGTAGAGCTCGACGTTCTTGTCGGCCTTCAGCAGTGGGAAGAGATCGGGCACGGGAATTTCGATCAGGTCGATCTCGCCCTGGACCAGGGCATTGACCGCCGTGCTCGGGTCGGAGATCGCCAGCCATTCGAGGCGATCGATCTTCACCACCTTGCCGCCGGCCAGCATCGAGGGCGGCTCGGCGCGCGGCTTGTACTTGGTGTTCTTGACGTAGACGACCTTCTCGCCGGGCTTCCACTCGTCCTTCTTGAAGATGAACGGGCCGGAG
>JAESFK010000279.1_pt1 | contig 32300 bp, 28 predicted proteins | sample 9269391 | NCBI WGS metagenome assembly JAESFK01 (sample SAMN14506231, study PRJNA617097) | algae metagenome | isolation source: Drouetiella hepatica UHER 2000/2452 and co-occurring heterotrophs from... | place: Slovakia: Slovak Paradise National Park, Hrabusice, Kosice Region | collected 2000-01-01
CAAGAGTTCCGGTCCAGTTGACGAGGTACGAGCCGCTCACGACCGCCTCGTGCTTCACTTCACCGGTCTGAAGTCTCCCGCGGGCACCCGCCTCGAATGAGGCGTTCTGATACCAGGAGACAATCTTGTTTGGGGTCGCCGCCGTGTCTCCCGAATTCGTCTGGATCGTCGGATAGGCCCACAGCGCCGCGACGTTCTGATTGTTGCCACCGGCCTTGATGAAACCCGTGAGGTTGTCGGCGAAGTCGTACTCAAGGCGTAGATCGCCGTAGCCGACGCTCGTCGTCTGAAACTCCCAGGGCTGATAGAAGTTGGCAGTCGTGTTCGGCGCCGGTGGCACCGCAAGGCCCGCCCGCAGCAAGACACCGGGCTGCCCACCGCTGAGCGTTCGCTGAAAATAGCCGAGATCGAAATCGAGGCGTGACTGTGGGCTGCGATAATCGACGCCTAGTGTCAGATTTATCAACTGATCCGCTTGGTAGTTCGAGACCGTTGGGCCGCCTGTGTAGTAGGCGTTGCCGCGAATGCCGAGTTCTTTGTCGGGACCGAAACGTCGCCCGACATCTATGTGTCCGCCAAAGTTTGCGTTCGACGCGTAGAGCGCTGTGGCTTGGCTTATACCGTCGTCGGGAGCTCGCTTGGGCACGAAGTTTATGGTTCCCCCCACCGCACCTCTTGGCGCCATGCCGCTCAACATCGCCGACGGGCCTCGAAAAACTTCCACCCGCTCGATGCCAGCCATGGGCATTGAAAGGAGTCCAGAGACGCCATAGAGGCCGTTGAAGGCCATGTCCTGCGAGCCCAAAGAGAAGCCACGAATGTACATTCGATCGTCGTCAGCTGACTGACCGTAAACCGCCCGCACTGAAGGATCATCCACCAGGACATCGATTACCGACCGGGCTTGGACATCCTTGATGAATTTTTCCGTGTAGGTCGTGGTGCTGAACGGCGTGTCCATGTAGTCGCGATTGCCTAGAACCCCGACGCGGCCGCCCCTTGCGACGTCTCCACCGGCGTACGCTGGCAGCAGGTTGCCGATCTCGGCTTGCGGCGGCACTGTATTGCCCTGCACCTGCACCGGATCGAGCTGCATCGCGTTCGATGTCGTTGGACCGACCAGCTGGACGGAGATGACCGCACCGGCGCCGACACTGTAGGTGGCACCCGTTCCGGCGAGCAGCCGCTGGAGCGCTTCTTCCACCGTCAGGTTGCCCTGCACCCCCGGCGAGGACAGGCCACGAATCGTGTCGGTGTTGGCGGTGACCTGTCGGCCCGACTGCTGCCCGAACAGCGGCAGCGCACTCGCGAGCGGCCCGGCCGGGATGTTGAAGGCGTATCGCGCCGCTGCCTGGGCGCTCTCACGTTGCTCCTGAGCCCACACGGCTTCCGGTACCAGCGCCAACGCCGTTCCGGTCAACAGGACCGAGATGAATCCAGACGCGATCCCGCGTCTCGCCCCGCCGCACGCCAACATCACTGCACTCCATATGCCCGGGAAGCAGGTGCGATGAGCGGCGGCTCGCCCTCAACGGCGTCGCGTGGCTACTTCCTCGACCCTTCCGACGCCACAGGCCGGACAGATTCCAATCGCGATGACGACTATTTTTTCCGCGCCCGGATCAGGACGGGGAAATCACCAGCAGCCAGGGCGTGATGCGCCGCACGACGGCGCCATGGGCCTTGGCGATCGCCCGCAAGGCACTCTCGGGTTCCGACAACGTGTACGCACCCGTGATCGGCCGGTCGCCGAGTGCCGTGTCGGTCAGCACGATCACGCCATCGAAGTGTCGCCTGAGTTGCTCGACCGCATGCCGCAACGGGACCTCGGCCGTCAGCAGGCGCCCTTGACGCCAGGCTCCGACGAATGGGGGAGGCAAGGCGGCAAGCCGGGTCGTTCCGTTCGCCGCGATGCTCAAGGACTGCCCTGCCCCGAGACGCTCGCCGTCGGTGGCCCCGATCCGCCCAACGGCAACGACGCCTTCGGCGACGTCGACCGTGACGTCCCCGGCAGCCATGCGAACGTCGAATTCCGTTCCCACCACGGTGGCCTGCACCTCGCTGGCGATCACGTTGAACGGACGGCGGGCGTCGCGCGTGACCCGAAAGAACGCCTCGCCCTTCAGCAGCCGAACGCGCCGCTCCGCCTCGGACAGGGACACGGCAATGGCACTTTCCGCCGCCAGCGTGACGATGCTGCCGTCGTCGAGGGTGATGCTGCGAAGCTCGGCGGTCGAGGTGACATGATCCGACTGCAGGTCGACCAGCACGACCGGCAGCCAGACGAAGGCAAATAGGGCGGCGAGCGCGGCCGCGGCCCCCGCCGCGATCCATCGTGGTCGACTTCTCGCGGTCGACGTCGGCCTGGAGTGTCCGGCACGCGGTCGGTCGCTCGATGCGGCCCGGCGCTCCCCAAGAAAGCGCCGCCAGTCCTGACCGGCGCCTTGGGTGGCCCGACCGGCCAACCGGTGCAGCCGCTCGACTTCCCGCCAGGCTTTCTCATTCTCCGAACTGGCGCGCCGCCAAAGATCGAGGCGACGCCGAAGCGCCTCGTCGTGAGGCTCCTCCTGCAGCAGGATCCACCATCGGTTGGCCTGCCGCGAGGGAGTTTGCCGTGCCGGTTCGGTAGGCGCTTCCATCCCTTCTCCTGAGCGTTTCCGGCTACTGGGGCAACCGGCAGGTCATGGCTTCTGACTCTTCGACGTCCGCGGAGAAGGACTTTCCATTTCCTCTGCACCGTTCCAGCCCAGCTGCCGTTTGCAATGCTCCATGGCGTCGTCGACCAGCACTTGAGCCATGGAGAGCGAGATGCCCAGGAATTCCGCGATCTCGCGCAGCCTGGCGCCGCCGAACTTGTGCATCTCGAAAGCGATTCGATTGCGTTCGGGCAGGCTCGAGATCGCCAGCTCGAGCTGGCGCAACTCGTCGCGGAACAGCGCCTCCGTCTCCGGCGTCACGGGACCGTCCGGAGACCCGGCGGCTGCGGACTCTACGTCGATATGGGCGAAGATCCTGTCTTCCCGCACCGTCCTGCGCCGCCGGTCCAGCGCCAGGTTTCGGACGATCCGGTAGAGGTAATTGAGCGGCTCGCGGACGAACTGCTTCTCGGAGGCGCTGTCGAAGCGCAGCCACGCCTCCTGGACGAGGTCCTCGGCGAGCGATCGCGATCCCACGAGCCCGGCGGCATAATCCACCAGGGCGCGGCGATGCCCCATGAAGATGGCTGCGTTCCGAGACACCCGACGGGCCGCTCCTAATCCCGATTAGGCGGCCTGCTTAACTCAAATGCGAGTCACTCGCAATTGCTGCTTGCGACGACGGGCAAGGCGCCCGGACGGAAGCGCTACTTGCGGCGAATGCCGGGATGGAGGCTGACCGTCTCGCCCGCCGCTCCACCGGCATCGAAGGCCGTTGGCGAAATCATGCGCCCCGGACCGGCGTCGACGGTGCGCAGCTTCAGGCCGAGCTTCTCCAGCTCCGTATCGACCACGGCGGCCTTCAGCACGACCAGCCCGCGGCCGCTGCTGCGGATCACGCCGTCACGCTCCGCCTTCATCGCCACCAGCCGGTCGGCGATGGATGCGCACATGCCCAGCGTGAACGACGCATTCGCCAGGTGCCGCTCCTGGTGCCGGAAGCGCTTGTAGTCGGCCGAGACCTTGTAGCGGCCGAGCTCGGCCCGGACCGCGCCATCGATCAGCTCGGTCAGGTAGTGCGCCACCTCGACGTCGGCGGGCAGGCCGAAGAAGACGTAGCGCGCCTCCCCGGCCGCGTTCTTCTCGCGCCAGACGCGGCAATCGCAGAACGAAGCGATGGCGCCGATGCATTCGTCGATCGGGATGCGCTTCTTCAGGTGAGTTTCGTAGACCCGCTCCTCGCAGGGCGTCTCGCGGATCTCGACATCGGTGAGCGAGAGCTCGTAGCGGTCGAGCAGCTCGGCCACCTTGGCGGCCGCCGCCATCGCCTCGCCCTCGGTGCAGCCATTGTCGATGGTCTTGGCGCGCAGCGCCTGGATGCGGCCCCGGAGCTTGTCGAACGCCGAAGAGTCCGCCGCCCTCACGGCCGCACGACAGGTGGCGAGGGCGGCGTCGCGCGCTTGTTGCGGAAATGCCGGTACAGCGCGAAGGCGACGCCGATCGCCAGACCGGGCAGCGCCGACATCACGCCGATGGACACCGCGCCCATCTCACAGCCACCCGAATCGCCCGGCGTGCCGCAGCCTGGATCGAAAAGGTGCGCAAGGGTCAGGACCGTGATCGTCACGACAATGGGCGTCACGATCAGACCAAGCAGACCGAAACCCAGGATCCGTCCGACGAGTGCAGCCATCAGCCGGCCACCCGCCGCGTGGCTTGCTCGAAGCGCCTGCGGCGCATCTCGACGCGCGGATCGTCCATTTCCGGGCCTGTCGGCTCAGGCACCCAGCCGTCGCGCCCGGGCACGTAGCTGCGGTTGGTCTGCAGCGGATTGCGGTTGACCAGGGGCCGCGCATGCATCGGATGCCGCAGGCTGCGGATCTCGTGCTCGATCTCGAACAGCGCCTTGCCGGTCGCCGGGTCGGCAATGTGCCGGAAGCGGTACTGGTGCTGGTTGCTCTCCTCGGTCAGCAGGCCGCGCTCGACCAGTTGCCGGTATGGGCCGGAGAAGTTGGCGACATAGACCTGGATGTGGTGGCCATCATAGGCCTCGGCAGCGGCATCGCTGTCGCGGAAGATCAGCTCCTGGCCGATTCCGACCGAAACATGCGCCGCCGTCGCCTCGACGCGCGCACCGGTCGCAAAAACGTCGCGATAGAAGCCGGCAACGCCGCCAGCCGCGCCGCGCGGCACGTCAAACTCGACATAGGCCATACCCAGCGTCATGCCGTCGAACCGCGACGAGGGATCGTGACAGAGGATGCGGTTGCCCCAGGGGCAGGTCGCCTCGACATGGTCGTCGCGCTCGACGAAGGCAAAGCGCGTGTCGCCCAGCAGGCCCTTCACCCGGTCCAGCCGCTGCAGCAAGGCCTCGCGGTCGGGAATCACGAGGCCAATCCGCCCGCGAAGTCGTTGCGCCTTGGCCATCGTCGGCAGGTGGAACTGGCTGCGCCCGACATTGACCCACATATTGTCGATACTGGTCATCATGTAGGGATCGCGCGTAAGGCCGAGGCCGCTCATGTAGAAGACCGTCGCCACCCCCTGGTCCGCGACCCCGAGATTGACGTGCTCCAGCGCCACGATGTTGCCGACGTCCTCGGCGCTGCGGTCGAACTGCTTCACACCCGGCTCGTTCATGCCCTGCCCTCCTGAACCGGCCGCAGTATAGGGGCCGAACGGCATGGCCGACAGGCGCCGTCCTGCTCATTCAGCCCTCGATCTCGGCCTCGCAGTTGCGTTGGAAGGTGAACCGGTCGCGGATGTAACGGTTGAAGAACTCACCCTTGGAAAAGGCGGATTTCATCGCGTCATAGGTCTCCTCCGGGACACCGAGATAGGTGTAGCGGCGGCGTGACTGGAAGACGATGTGGAGGGCTCGCCGCCGGCGGTCGTAACGGTAGGATCGGATGACGGTCGAGGGCATGGCTGGATAACGCCCGATCGCTTCATGGGATGCGCGATGCTGGCCAGGGGATGACCATGATCGTCCTGGCGCGCTGCGCCACGGTCGCGTGGACGCAGGGATGCGGCCGAACCTCGAGTCACGCCGCTCGACCAGGCCACCTAAAAGTGGGAGTCACGGGCCAATAAACGAAACAAACGAAATAACCGAAACGAACGAAGCGAATGTCGCACCCACTCGATCACCAGACTGCTAGCGTTGCCTGCTGACCCGTCGCCACAGGCCGAACAGCCCGACGCCGAACGCCAGCGCCGCGCCGATGAGAAACCCTGTGGCGTACCCTCCGGTCAGCGACAGCGCCCCGCTGAACAGCAGCGGCAGGACCAGCGCCCCGGCGTCGCCGAAGGCCAGGACGGCGCCCGTCGTCGCCCCGATCCGGCCGACCGGCGACAGACGCGCGACCTCGGCCAGCAGCACCCCGTGCCAGCTCACGCCGGTAATGCTCAAGGCCGTTGCGATCAACGCCGCAGCCCAGGTGGGCCAGCCGGGATCGATCGAGGCTGTCAGAACGGCGGCGCCCGCCATGCCGATGCCCAGGAAGGCCAGCAACGTCGCCGGCGGCACGAAGCGCGAGGCGAGCCATCCCCAGCCGATGCGCGCCGGCACCGCCACGGCGATGGCGATGGCGAAGACCTGGCCGGCCCGTTCGAGGTCATAGTCCAGTCCACGCACCAGATAGAGCACGAAGAAGCCGGTGAAGAGCGACTGCAGGCCGACGAAGCTGAACATCGCGACACACATCATGCGCAGCGCGGGGTCACGCAAGACGCCGACCACATTGGCCCGGATGTCCGCGGGCGAAAGCGGCTGGGCGGGATTGCGGTCGACGTCGAAGCTCGCCCGCAGCGGCTGCAATGCCAGCACGATCAGGAAAGAGGCCAGGGCGATGACCAGCAGCGCCACACGCCAGCCGGCTTCGACGACCAGCGCCGGCGCCACGACGCCCGCCAGCATCAGCCCGACCGGCACGCCGCACTGCTTGATCGAGAAGACGAGCGGTGCCAGGTGCCGCGGGGCCAGCCGGCCGAGCAGATGCGAACTGGAGGGGGTCGAAACCGCCTGCCCCAGCCCGCCGATGAAGGCGCCCGCCGCAAAGAGCGGCAGCCAGCCCCCTGTGGTGATGGCGAGCCCGATGCCCAGCGCCGCCATGCCGACCTGGGTCATGCGCACCGCGCCGTAGCGCAGGATGAAGCCGCCGCAGCCCAGGGTCGTGAGGAAAGCTGCGACGGAGCCGATCGCGAGATAGACGCCGACCAGGGCCGCTTCGATGCCGAGATCGACCACGATGGCGGCGGCGATCAGCGGTACCGCGGACCGCCCCAGCGTCGCGAAGGTCTGCTGGATCGTCATGGCGCCGAGCGCGACGAAGAGAGGATTGGCGATGAGGCGGCTCCGGCGATGCTTCGATCGAGAGTGGCGCCCGGCGCCTAGAATGCAAACAGATTGTCGCGGAAATGCGCGTGCGCGTACGCTGTGCGAACCAGGCCGCGCCGCTGCAGCTCCGGCACCAGCCCGTCCGTGATCTCCGCAACGTAGCGGCGGCTGAGCGGCCCGCTGAACATGAAGCCGTCGCCGCCCACCTGCTCCATGGCCTCTTCCATCACGTCGGCGACGTGCCGGGTCGTTCCGACCACCGGGTGCTCGAAGCCGAAGCTGTAGTTGCTCGCAACCTCACGCAGGGTGCGGCCCTGCGCCAGGAAGCGCTTCAGCGTGCCCTGCTGACCGTTGGTCGTCAGCTCGGCCAGCGGCGCATCGAGATCGAAGGTCGAGAAGTCGATGTCGGTCAGGCTGCCCATCATCGCGAGCGTCACCTCCGGCGCGGCCTCGCGCTGGGCCTGCCGGCGGCGCACGCGATCCTGCGCCTCCTCGTCGGTCTCGCCCAGGGTCGGCGTTACGACGAACAACACCTTGCAGCTGTCGGGATCGCGGCCCAGTGCCGCGAGACGCTCGCGCATGTCGTCGCGAAACGCCTTCATCTCCGCGACCGTGCCGAGCGCGGCGATCACGATGTCCATGTGCCGGGCGGCGAACGCCTTGCCCTGAGGCGAACCGCCGGCCTGCACCAGCACCGGCCGGCCCTGCGGCGGCTGCGCCGTATTGAGCGGACCGCGCGAGGAGAAAAACCGCCCCTTGAAGTCGATGGCGCGCACCTTGGCGGGATCGACGAAGGTGCCGGACGCCTCGTCCATGACGACGGCGTCGGCCTCCCACGACGACCAGAGCCTGGTCGCCAGCTCGACGAACTCGTCGGCCATCTCGTAGCGCAGGTCATGTTCGAGATGCGCGTCGAGGCCGAAGTTCTGCGCCGCGCGTTCCGCGGTCGAGGTCACGAAGTTGCAGCCGACGCGGCCCTTGGACATCAGGTCGAGCGTCGCGATCAGGCGCGCCAGCAGGAACGGCGGATAGAAGCTGGTCGAGATGGTGGGGACGATGCCGAGATGCGTCGTCGCCTGGGCGATCAGGGGGACCAGCGGCAGCGGATCGTTCTTCGGCGCGCGCAGGGCCCGCTTGAGATAGAAATCCATCGACCCGCCGTAATTGTCCGGGACGAAGACCGAGTCCTCGAGCAGCAGGCAGTCGAAACAGGCGCGCTCCAGCGCCTTCGCCAGTTCGATGTGAAGATCAGGCTGCGCCCATTCGCGCGCATCGACGCCCGACCAGGGCTGGTTCCAGCCGTGCACGCCGAAACTGTTGCCGAGAAACCAGCCGAGATGGAATTGCCGTGCCGCCAAGGTGACTTTCTCCGCCGTTGCTTCGAGCGGAGATGCAATCGACGGACCAGCCGAAAAATTGTCGTCCTGAACGAAGTGAAGGACCTAACGGATCGGGCAACGGACTCCGTGAATGGCGTGAGATCCTTCGCTGCGCTCAGGATGACAGGAGGCTGGCCAGCGTCAGACCTTCACCGTCATGTCGACGGTGCGCGCCTTGTGAGCGTAGAGGTCGATCTTGGACCACATGCGGGCAAGAGCCACGTCGTCCGCTTCCTTCTCGGTCGCGTAGGGACCGTGCCACACCATGGTCTCAGGCACCGGCTTGTTCCAGTTGGCGCGGCGGTCCTCGATCTCATACTCGGCTTCGAACACGAACCACATTCCCGGCATCGTCGGCTCCTGTCCTTACGCGGCTTCCTTGTCATTGCCCTCGCCCACGCGGGCGGCGAGCGAGGCGGCCATGAACTCGTCGAGATCGCCGTCGAGCACCTTCTGCGGGTCCGACCGTTCCACATTGGTGCGCAGGTCCTTCACCATCTGGTACGGCTGCAGCACGTAGGAGCGAATCTGGTGGCCCCAGCCAATATCGGTCTTGTTTGCTTCAGCTTCGAGACGCTCCGCCTCGCGCTTCTGCAGCTCGACCTCATAGAGGCGCGCCTTCAGCATCTGGATGGCCTTGGCGCGGTTCTGGTGCTGCGAGCGTTCCTGCTGGACGGCGACGGCGATGCCGGTTGGCAGATGAGTGATGCGCACCGCGGAGTCGGTCTTGTTGACGTGCTGGCCGCCCGCACCGGAGGCGCGATAGGTGTCGACGCGGAGATCCTTGTCGACCAGCTCGATCTCGATGTTGTCGTCGACTTCGGGATAGACCCAGACCGACGCGAACGAGGTCTGCCGCCGGGCATTGCCGTCGAACGGCGAGATGCGCACCAGCCGGTGCACGCCGCTCTCGGTCTTCAGCCAGCCATAGGCATTGGGGCCCTCGACCTTGTAGGCGCACGACTTGATGCCCGCCTCTTCGCCCGCGCTCTCCTCCAGCCAGCTCACCTTGTAGCCGCGGCGCTCGGCCCAGCGCGTGTACATGCGGGCCAGCATCTCGGCCCAGTCCTGCGCCTCGGTGCCGCCGGCGCCGGCATTGATCTCGATATAGGCGTTGTTGGCATCGGCTTCGCCCGACAGCAGCGTCTCGAGCCGTGCCGCCTTCGCCTCGACCGTCGCCTCGCGCAGCGCCTTCTCGCACTCGGCAATGGTGGCCTCATCCTTCTCGGCCTCGGCCATCTCGATCAAACCGACATTGTCGTCGACCGCCGCTCGCAGGCGCTTGATCGCACCGATCGATACTTCGAGCCTGGTGCGCTCGCGCATCACCTTCTCGGCTTCCTTCGGATCGTTCCACAGCGCCGGATCCTCGGCGCGCGCGTTCAGTTCGGCGAGACGGACGACCGCATGATCGTAGTCAAAGACGCCTCCTGAGGAGCACCAGCGACTCCTCGATCTCGTTCACCATCGCTTGGGCTTCGGCGCGCATCACGGATCCGTTTCGAACTGATTGAACTGACTAGTAGGTCTCGCCGGTGCCCGAGAGACCCGGACGCCGGGGGCTGCCCGCCTGCTGCGGGCCCTGCGTGGGGTCTATAGCGGAATATGGGGCCGATCCGTCAAGCGGTGTGACCATATAGCCTTCGGAACCCGGCTCGGTGCCCGGCTTGAAGACCTCGTCGATGGTGCCGCCTTCGTAGCTGAAGCGAACCATGCGCAGGCCGGGCGGCACGCGGAACGGGGTCGGCGGCTTGCCCTTGAAGATCTCCCTGGCGATCGCTTCGTAGATCGGCGCTGCATTGCCCCCACCGGTCTCCTGCGAACCCAGCGTCCGCGGCTCGTCGAAGCCGATATAGACACCGATGGTGATGTCGGGCGTCGAGCCTAGGAACCAGTTGTCGTGCGCGTCGTTCGTCGTGCCCGTCTTGCCGGCGATCGGTCGGCCGAGCGCGGCCAGGCGACCGGCGGTACCGCGGGTCGTGACGCCCTGCATCATGCTGACGACCTGATAGACCGCAGCCGGGTCGTGGAAGGGTTTGCGCGAATCGACCAGCTCGGGCGCAGCGGGCTTGGCGCTGCCCGCCGTCTCGCCGCAGCCACGGCAGCTGCGCGGCTCGTGGCGGTAGACCGTCCTGCCGTTGCGGTCCTGCACGCGATCGACCAGCGACGGCGTGATCTCCAGCGCACCGTTGGCCAGCATCGCATAGGCCATGGTCATGCGGAGCAGCGTCGTTTCGCCGGCACCGAGCGCCATCGGGAGATAGGCGCCCATTTGGTCGGTGACGCCAAACTCCTTGGCAACTTCGACCACGCGCTTCATCCCGACCTGCTGCGCCATGCGCACCGTCATCAGGTTGCGCGACAGTTCGAGGCCGCGGCGGACCGTGGTCGGTCCCAGCATGTCGCCGCCGTAGTTCTTGGGCGTCCACAGCGGCTGACCATAGCCCGGATCGTAGACGAACGGCGCGTCGAGCACGATCGACGCCGGCGTGAAGCCTGCATCCATCGCCGCGAGGTAGACGAACGGTTTGAAAGCCGAGCCCGGCTGGCGCGCGGCCTGGACGGCGCGATTGAACTGGCTCCGGCCGTAGGACCAGCCGCCGGACATGGCCAGCACGCGGCCGGCCTGTGTATCCATCACGACGACCCCGCCCTCGACGTTGGGCACCTGGCGCAGCGCATAGGTCTTGGGGGGATAGGGCTTGGCGTTGGCGCCGGCGGGCTTCTCCACCTTTTCGACGACGATCACGTCGCCCACCGAGACGACGTCGCGCGGGCCGCGGGGCGCGGCGCCGACCGTCTGGCTCTGCAGCGTCGGGCGCGCCCAGGTCATCTCGGCAAAGGGGATGGTGCCCTCGCCGCCGTCAGGCAGTCCGACCAGCTGGACGGACTGCGCCTCGACCTTGTTCACGACCGCAAGCTGCCAGGCCGGCGGACCGGCCAGTGGCCGGCGCTGGACGAGTCGCGCGAACTCCTCTTCCCAGATGGTCATATCGGGGATCTTGGCGTAGGGCCCCCGCCAGCCGTGGCGACGGTCATACGCGATCAACCCGTCGCGCAGCGCATTGTCGGCAACCGCCTGGATCGCGGGATCGAGCGTCGTACTGACGGTCAGGCCCCCTTCATAGAGGCCCTTCTCGCCATAGGCTGCCATCAGGTTTCGCCGGACTTCCTCGGCGAAGAAATCCGCCTGTGCCACTTCGGTGGCGCTGCGGCGGCGATACTGGAGCTTCTCGGCCTTGGCGGCCTGCGCCTCGGCTGCGCTGATGTAGCCGTCCTCGGCCATGCGGTGCAGCACGTAGTCGCGCCGGGCGTAGGCCTCCTTCTCGTTGCGCACGATGTTGTAGCGGTTCGGCGCCTTCGGAAGGGCCGCAAGATAGGCGATCTCCGACAGCGACAGTTCGTCGAGCGAACGGTCGAAATAGTTGAGGGCGGCCTGGGCGACGCCGTAATTGCCAGAGCCGAGATAGATCTCGTTCAGATAAAGTTCGAGAATGCGCTCCTTGGAGTAGGTCTCCTCGATGCGGAAAGCGAGGATGGCCTCCCGGATCTTGCGCGAGAGAGTCGCCTGGTTGGTAAGCAGGAAGTTCTTGGCGACCTGCTGCGTGAGGCCGGACGCGCCCTCGGGCCGCTTGCCCGGGTTGGCGACGTTGGCGATCATCGCGCGAACGACGCCGATGAAGTCGATGCCGGGATGAGTGAAGAAACGCTGATCCTCGGCCGCGACAAACGCTTCGAGTACGCGCCTTGGCATGGCGTCGACCGGCACGAAGACGCGCTTCTCGCGGGCATACTCGGCCAGGAGCTTGCCGTCGGCGGCGTAGAGCCGGGTCAGAGTCGCCGGCTGGTAATCGGCGAGTTGCTTGTGGTCGGGCAATCCGTGGCTGAAATGCCAGAAGAGGCCTGCAACGGTGCCGGTGCCCACGATGAGGGCGGCGGTGGCAAAAGCCAGACTGATCTTGATGAAATTGAGCACGGTCACTTTCTACGCGGCGCCCGGAAGGCCTTCAATGTCGCAGGATGTCCCCGACTTATGCCTTTCTTGTGGCGCCTGTCCCGAAGTAGGCATCCACGGAGGCCCTCAGGGCCCGCGCGAGCGCCATCTGGTGCTGGCGCACGCTCAGCAGCTTTTCGTCCTGTGCGTTCGACAAATAACCCAGTTCGACCAGCGCCGCCGGAATCTCGGGCGAGGTCAGCACGGCAAAGCCCGCCTGCCGATGCGTTCGCGGCAGCAGGCGGACGCCGTTGCGGGCGAAGGTGGCGACGACCGTGTCGGCCAGCCGCCGGGAATCGTTCACCGTGCCGCGCTGGCTCATCGCCACCAGGGTCTGCGCCACGTTGTCCGGCTGCTCCGACAGATTCATGCCCGAAATCGAGGCACCGGCACGGTTTTCCCGAGCCGCGAGCGCAGCCGCCTCGCGGTCCGTCGCCTCCTCCGAAAGCGTGTAGACCGAGGCACCGCGCACTTCGTGGTCGCTGTGGGCATCGGCATGCAGCGACAGGAAGAGGTCGGCCCTCGCGGCCTGGGCCCTCGCCACTCGTTCGCGCAGGGGTACATAGGTGTCGGTGGTGCGCGACAGGAGGACCCGGTAGCGATTTCCGGCCAGCAGTTCCCGCTGCAGGTCGCGTGCGATTGCGAGGACGACGGTCTTCTCCCGTGTGCCGCGGCTGCCGAGCGCCCCCGGATCGCGGCCGCCGTGCCCCGGATCGAGAAAGACCAGCTTGGGCTTGGACATCGGCACGGCAGGAGTCGGCTTGGCCATCGACTTTGGCCGCCTCTTCGACGGGGCTGCAAGTGCCCCGCCCGCGCCCATTCCAAGCACGCTCACGCCGGCCAGAACGGCGAGCAGATGACGGCGACGGAAGTGGGACATGGCAAACGCCAATGAACAAAAGGATGAATAAGGATTCGAATATGTTAAAGCAATACTAGAAGAAGACACGTAAAATCAATTTATTTCAATAGCTTAAACCACCAAACTTAGAAGACACAATCTTTTGATTGTCGACCTGTTTCTAACCCCGTATGTTGCGTTCGCGAGCAGTCGCCGTCGTTCGTAGCGCGCCTTAGGGTCGCGCTCCGACGGCAGTTTCCGAGCCAGGCTGGGCTCGCGCCCTTGCAGAAACGGGGGCGCGGCCGGTCTGCGGAGGGACTGTCAGGCAGGCGGTGGCTATCAGGAAACTCGAGGTTGGCAGGACCCTGTCGTGGTCCGGCGGCGCGGAGCTTCCCCGTCTTGGCCGGAGTTGGCCGTTCGACGGGTCGATGACGCGGCGCTCCCCTCGCACGACGGAGGCGGCATGGCCGCCGGTCGCTCGCACCGGTTGGGATCGGACGCCTCGGAGCGAGCCCATGGCAAGGCGTATGCTCATCGACGCAAGTCACCCGGAAGAGACCCGGGTCGTTGTGGTCGATGGAACGAGACTTGAAGAATTCGACTTCGAAACCGCGAGCCGCAAGCCCCTCAAGGGCAACATCTACCTCGCGAAGGTCATCCGCATAGAACCGTCGCTCCAGGCGGCGTTCGTCGAGTATGGCGGCAACCGACATGGCTTCCTCGCCTTCTCGGAAATCCATCCCGACTATTATCAGATCCCTGTCGCCGACCGCGAACGGCTGATCGCCGAGCAGCAGCGGCTGCACGCCGAGGCCGAGGACGACGAGCCTCGCCGGAGCAACCGCATCGATCGCACCGACATCGAGGAAGCCCGCGCCGAGATCATCGAAGCCGCGGCGGACGACATCGCCAGGCTTGCTGCCGCCATTGACGAGCCCCCGGCCGCCGAAGCCCCGGCCGACGCGCCCGCGAGCGAGCCCGCTTCGGAGGCCACGGCCATCGAAGCCGTTGCCGCAGAAGCACCGGCCCCCGAGCCGGTTCGCGACGAAACCGTGGCGGCAGACGCCGCGCCGGCTCGCGAGCCCGAGCCGCAGGCGCAGCCTGCAGAAATCCCGGTCGAGCGCCTGGACGGTCCGCTTCACGTCGAAGCCGCCGAAACACCTGTGTCCGAGCCGGCTGCCGCGCCTGTGTCCGAAGGCGAGACGACAGCCGCCGCGGAAGGTACCGAGCAAGCACCCGAACAGCCTGCCGAACACTACGGCGAGCACACCCCTTCCGAATCCGCCGATCCGGCCGAAGCGCCGCAGCCCGACGTCACGGTCGAGACCCTGGGTGGCGATGATGTCGTCGAGGAGCGCGAGACGCGCGAGCGCCGCCGCCGCAATCCGATCCGCCAGTACAAGATCCAGGAAGTCATCAAGCGCCGGCAGATCCTGCTGGTGCAGGTCGTCAAGGAGGAGCGCGGCAACAAGGGCGCCGCCCTCACCACCTACCTCTCGCTGGCCGGCCGCTACTGCGTGCTGATGCCCAACGCCGGTCGTGGCGGCGGCATCTCGCGCAAGATATCCAATCCGTCCGATCGCAAGCGCATGAAGGAGATCCTGAGCGATCTCGACGTGCCGCAGGGCATGGGCGTGATCCTGCGCACCGCCGGGCTCGAGCGCTCCAACATCGACATCAAGCGCGACTACGAATACCTGTCACGCCTCTGGGATTCGATCCGCGAAATCACCATGCGCTCGACGGCGCCGGCGCTGATCTACGAGGAAGGCGATCTCATCAAACGGTCGCTGCGCGACATCTACGACACCGACATCGCGCAGGTCCTCGTCGAGGGCGAGGCCGGCTTCCAGAGTGCCGCCGAGTTCATGCGGCAGCTCGTGCCCCACCAGGCCAACAAGGTCGAGCTGTACCGGGAGCCGATTCCCCTCTTCCACCGCTATCAGGTGGAGAATCAGTTCGACGCGATGCATTCGCCGACCGTGCAGCTCCGTTCCGGCGGCTACATCGTGATCAACCCGACCGAAGCGCTGGTCGCGATCGACGTCAACTCGGGGCGTTCGACCAAGGAACGAAACATCGAGGAAACGGCGCTCCGCACCAACATCGAAGCCGCCGAGGAGATCGCCCGCCAGGTCCGCCTGCGCGATCTCGCCGGCCTGATCGTGATCGACTTCATCGACATGGAGGAGTCGCGTCACCAGCGTCAGGTCGAGCACAAGGTGAAGGACTCGATGCGCAGCGACCGCGCCCGCATCCAGATCGGCCGCATCTCCGCCTTCGGCCTGCTCGAGATGTCGCGCCAGCGGCTGCGCCCAAGTCTGCTGGAGCACTCGACCGAGGTCTGCCCGCATTGCGCCGGCAGCGGCCGCATCCGCTCGCTGGAATCCGCCGCGCTCCACGCGCTGCGCGCCATAGAGGAGGAGGGCGTGCGTCGCCGCGCCAGCGAGATCGCCGTCAGCGTCCCACCGAACGTCGCGCTCTATCTGCTCAACCAGAAGCGCCATTCGCTGTCGGAGATCGAGCAGCGCTACGGCTTCACGGTCATCGTCGAGGCCGACGAGGATCTCCACGCCGCCGACTGCGAGATCGAACGGGTACGTTCGCGCCGCGACGATCATCGCAGCGGCGACAGGCCGGCCCCCGAACTGGCGCGCGCCAGCTACGAGGAGACGTCGGGCGAAGAGGCGTCGCCAGACGAAGCCGAAGGCAGCGAGGCCAGTGAGGCGAGCGAAGGTGACGAGCGTGACGAGGAACGCAGCTCCGGCGAGGACGGCGAAGGCCGCCCCCGCAGCCGCCGACGCCGCCGCCGGCGTCGTAGCAGCAGCAGCCGTCGTGAGGACGGCGAAAACGCCGATCTGCCGCAAGCGTCCGACGAGGCCCGCGAAGTCGACGGTGCGCGCGTTGACGAGCAGCCCGTCAACGGCGACGACGACGATGAGGCCGAGGACAATGCGCCCGATGGCGACTCCGATGTCGCTCGCGCCGACGATGACGGTGCCGACGCCGAGGGCGATCGTCCCGAGGGCGAGCGCAACGGCGAAGACCGTAGCGGAAGCCGCCGCCGGCGCGGTCGCCGTGGCGGTCGCCGCCGGCGCCGCGAGCCCGGCGAAGGCGAGCCGTTGACGGCTGAGGGAGAGTCTTCGGAAACTTCCGAAACCCATGCCGACTCGCACGGCGATGAGCTTGCACGGAACGGTCACGACACGAGCGAGCCGACCGGCAGCCACGAGCCGCCGTCCTCGCCGCCGACGCCGCTGGAGAGCATGCCGGTCGAGCACATGCCCGTGGAACGTGCGCCCTACGATCCCGGCCCGCCGGTGAACGTGGAAGCGGCCCCGCCGCCTCCGCCAGCACCTGAACCCGAGCCCGTGGCCGCTTCGGCCCCGCAGCCGATCGCGGTCCCCGAACCGGAACCTGTCCCCGCGCCTCTGCCGCCGCCGGTCCCCGTGATCGACGCGCCGCCGGAGAAGCCCAAGCGCGGCTGGTGGCGCCGCTAGGCAGGACCCGGAGCATGCGTCGTCGCTCCCTGATCGCCGGCGCATTCGCGCTGCCGATCGGCGGCGCGGCGAAAGCGGATTCTTTTCCAAACGGCCCGTTCCGGATCATCGTGCCGTTCGGACCGGGATCGGCCACCGACCAGAGCGCACGCAACGTGGCGGAGGGGCTGAACAAGGCTTTCGGCGTTCCAGCCGTCGTCGAGAACAAGCCCGGCGCCAGCGGTGCGATCGCGGCTGAAGTCGCGGCCAAGGCGAAGCCGGACGGCCAGACCATCTTCGTCTGTTCCAACACCGCGGCGGCCTCAAACGTCGCGCTGATGAAGTCACTGCCCTACGACCCGCTGAAGGATTTCGAGCCGGTCACGATCATCGGCCGGGCGCCGGTGTTCATGATCGTCAACCCGAAGGTCGAGGCGCGGACGGCGCAGGAGTTCGTGGCCCTGTGCAAGCGCCAGCCGGGCCGGATAAACTTCGGTTCCGGCAGCGCCTCGACCCGCATCTCCGGCGAGTTGCTCAAGGCCAAGGCCGGCATCGACATGCTGCACGTGCCCTACAAGAGCACGCCGGCAGCGCTGCAGGACACGATGGCCGGGCACGTCCAGATGTGCTTTGCCGATCCGGTGACCAGCCTGCCCCAGGTCAAGGCCGGCACCGTTCGCTGCCTCGGCGTCGGCAGCCGCGGCCGCTACAAGCTCACGCCCGACATTCCCACCCTCATCGAACAGGGCATCCCCGATTTCGAGCTGATGACCTGGACCGGCATCCTGATGCCGCGCGGCGTGCCGCAGCCGGTCATGGCGAAGCTGCGCGAGGCCATGCTCAAAGCCATCACCGATCCCGCCTATGTCGAGCGCCAGGCTCAGGGTGGCTCGGAGATCGCGCCCTGCTCGCCCGACGAGATGCGCAGGATCATGGTCGCCGAGATCGAACTCTACCGCGAGATGATGAAGGTCGCCGGCATCGAGCCGGAGTGACATTGCCGCCGGGAGCGCCCAGCGGTCGCACCCCGGTTACTGGCCTTCGCTGCGAAGCATCTGCCATACTTCGGCAATGCAGCAATCCGAATCGCCTTTTTCGCCCGTCGACATTGCCATCGTCGGCGGGGGCGCCAGCGGCGTGCTGCTCGCCGCGCAGCTCGTCCGCAAGGCCAACCTGCGCATCGCCCTGATCGAACGCGGCGCCCACCCGGGGCTGGGGGTCGCCTATTCGACGCACTGCTTCGGCCACCTCCTCAATGTCCGCGCCAGCGACATGACGGCCCTGGCCGACGAGCCCGATCACTTCGTGCAGTGGCTGGCGCGCGACGGCCGCGGCTTCGGACCAACGGATTTCGTTCCCCGCGCCATCTACGGCCAGTACCTCCAGGACCTGCTGGCCGATGCCGTACGGCGCTGCGACGGCCGCCTCCAGCTGATCAGGGGCGACGTCGTCGCCATCCGCCACGACAAGGACGGTCTGGAAGTCGACATCGAGGGCCACGCCCCGCTGCGAGCCCGCAAGGCTGTCCTCGCGACCGGGCATCGCCCGCCCTCGAAGGATTCCGGCGCCTATCACGGCAATCCCTGGCGCGACGAGGCCATCGCCGGCCTCGCACCGGATGCGTCGGTCCTGCTGATCGGCACCAGCCTGACGATGATCGACGTGCTGATCTCGTTGCTCGAGCATGGTCACAAGGGCCCCATCGTCGCTCTGTCACGGCGCGGGCTGGTGCCGCATCACCATCCGCCGGCGCCGATCCCCACGCCCGACGCCGACACAAGCGATCTCTTCACCGGCAGCCTGTCGCAACGCACTGCCCGGTTCCGCGCCAAGCTGCGGGCCGGCCTGGGCTGGCCGGGCCTCATGCAGCTCCTGCGGCCGCACAACAACGAACTCTGGCACGGGCTCGACCTGGACCAGCGCCGACGCTTCCTGCGCCACCTCCGGCCGTGGTGGGACATCCATCGCCATCGCGTCGCGCCGCAGATCGGTGAGCAGATCGACGCCGCCCGGGCGCGCGGTCAGCTCTCGATCGTCTCGGGCCGGATCGAGATCGGGCGCACGGCGGACGACAGGGTCGAGGTCCTCATCATTCGCCGAGGCTCGAACATCGCCGAGAAGCAAAGCTTCGACCGCGTCGTCGATTGCCGGGGCCCGCGCAACGAGGTCGATGTGCATGTGCCGCTGCATGCGCAGTTGGTGAAGGACGGAAAGCTGCGATCCGATGCGCTCAACCAGGGTCTCGACGTCGCGGTCGACGAGGCACTGATCGGACGGGATGGCACGCCGTCGGACCGCCTCTTCGTCCTCGGCCCTCCGACCCGCGGCCGCTACACCGAGATCGTGGCGATCCCGGATATCCGCCTGCAGGTGGCGGACGTCGCCACTGGGTTGATCGCTGCCCTGCAAGAGCCATCTGGCCTTGTCGATAGTCCCGCCACATAATCCGGAAATGGGACGCGGACCTGCCAAAGCAGCGGCCAAGCCGGCCGAGAAGACTTCCTTGCACCTCCGGATCGATTTCGGCGGCGAACGCTCGATAGGCCCCGGCAAGGTCCGGTTGCTCGAGCTGATCAACGAGACCGGATCGATCTCCGCCGCGGGTCGTGCCCTTGCGATGTCCTACCGCCAGGCCTGGCTGCTGGTCGACGAAATGAACCAGATGTTCCGCGAGCCCGTGGTGACCGCCCAGACCGGCGGCGGCGGCGGCGGCGGCACGTCGGTCACGGAAACCGGCAACGACATCGTGCGGCTCTATCGCGAGATGGAGCGACGGGCCTACGGGGCCTCGTCGCCGGAAATCCGCTCGCTGGCCCGCCTGCTCACCCCTCCGGACGGCAAGCTTCACTGACCCGCGCTGAGGCCGGTCTGAAGCGCCCAGAGTCTGGTACGGCGGCGACGCCGCAGTAGCTACTTCAATACGGAGAAGCCCTGCTTCTCGAAGAACAGGCTTGCCGCGAGCGTCTTCAGGAAGTCGACGAAGGCCTGTGCATCCGGATTGGTGGAGGTCGAGAGCAGCGCCATAGGATAGACAATCGCGGGATGCGAATCGGCCGGAAAGGCGCCGATGATGCGCACGGCCGGATCGGAGGCGGCATCGGTCTTGTAGACGATGCCGAGAGGCGCCTCGCCGCGCGAGACCAGCGTCAGCGCCATGCGGACATTCTCGGCCTGCGCCACCCGGTCGGAGACCGACGGCCAGACGCCGAGATATTCCAGGGCCGCCTTGCCATACTTGCCCGCCGGCACAGCGTCGACGTTGCCCATGGCGAGGCGGCCGTCATTGCCCAGCGCGCCGCGCAGGTTGAAGCCCTTGTCGATCCTGAGGTCGATCCTCGAGTCCTTGCCGGCGATCAGGACGATCTCGTTGCCGAGGAAGTTCGAGCGGCTCGCCGATTTGATGAGCTTGCGCTCCGCGACATGGTCCATCCAGGGTACGTCGGCCGAGATGAAGATGTCGGCCGGAATGCCGCCCTCGATCTGCTTGGCCAACGCCGAGCTGGCGGCATAGGAAATCCTGATGGTCTTGCCAGTCTGCCTGGTCCAGGCGGCGGACGCCTCGTCCAGCGCGTTCTTGAGGCTGGCGGCGGCGAGGATGACGACATCCCTGCCCTGCGCGGCGGCCCACCGCGCGAGACCACACGCTGGAAGTGCGAAAGTGGCCGCGACAATGCCGCAGGCGACGACCCGACGACGAACCAGCATGGAACCCTCTTGTCACAAGATCAGAGCGATATATCCATTTGGATATATCGATAATCCGTCCGGCCCGCCACCTGCCCGACCTCCAATGTGGTTTGAACCTCGGAGGAAGCCAGGCTCACGACGGCCATGGTTGCCGTACAGCGGTCGCGGGGCCGCGTCAGGCGGCGTAGCGGCTTTCGCTGAGCGCCGGCCACAGCTCGTCCTTGCCGGCCCTGGCGTAGGCTTCGCCGATCTTCTCGCCCCAGAAGCTCTCGCTGCCGAAGTCGCGACGCCACACCCAGAGCCTGCGCGTATAGTGATGCAGGATGTGCTCGTGGGTGAAGCCCATGGCACCCATCGACTGGTGCGAGAGGGCCGCGATCCGGTGCGCGAAGTCGGAGCCCTGGGTCTTGGCGGCGGCGATCGAGAAGCTGCCCCCCTTCTCCAGCCCGCCCTCGTCGGCGTCGCGCGCCGCGGACTCTGCCGAGGCGATTGTTGCGGCCACGTAGCTCGCCAGCTCGGCCAGCATGTGCTGGATCGCCTGGAACGTCGAGATCGGCCGACCGAACTGGACGCGTTGCTTGCAGTACTCGGTCGCCGTCACTAGCACCTTGTCGGCGGCACCCGCCATCTGCATGGTGCGGGCGAGCGCGGCGAGCTCGAACGCACGATCCGCGCTGATCGGTGAGGCCGCGGAGAATTCGGGCGTCGCGCCGTCGAACGTCACGGTCCCGTAGGGTTCGCCGGCGTGGCTTGGCGTGTCGTCGATCGCGACCGCGTCACGAGGCACGACGACCAGCGTCGACTTGCCACCCGCCGTGACGATCGAGACGAAGCGCTCGGCGACACCCGCAAAGGGGACGCGGGCGACCTTGCCGGAGACGCGATTGCCCTGCAGTGACAACTCGCCCAGCGCCACCGTCGACGGGCCAGCGGCGGGCTTGCCGCCCGCGGCCGCAACCAGCAGGTTGGCCAACGCGGTCTCGGCGACGGGCACGGGCACGGCGTGCTCGCCGGCCACGCGCAGCAGCGCCATCAGATCGGCCAGCGTTCCCCCCACCCCGTCCTGTTCCTCAGGCACGGCAATGAGCGGCAGCCCCATCTCCTCGATCTCCCTCCAGAGATCGGCGGGCCACACGCCCTTCTCGACACCGTTCACGACGTCCTTGCCGGCACGCTCGGCGAAGAAGCGGGTGGCGGTCTCCAGCAGCATGTCACGGGTTTCGCGGTCCATGATCGTCCTCCTTCAGCGCAGACCGAGGCCGCGGGCAACGATGCCGCGCAGGACCTGGGTGGTGCCGCCCTGGATGGTGTAGCTCGGCGCCATCATCGAAGCGTATTGCGCGATGTCGAGGAAGTCGGCGAGATCGTCCTCGGTGGTGGCATCGGATTCGGCCAGGGTGCGCGCGATCTCCGGCAGGTCCTGCTGGTAGATCGTGCCGAGATCCTTTACCAGCGACGCCTCGATGGCGGGCGACTTGCCGCCCTGCATCATGCCGGCGACCGCGGTCGACATCTGCCGCAGGGTCCACAGTCGCGCAATCAGGCGGCCCAGGATGGCGCTCGCACGCTTGGCCGGCTGGCGGCCGAGCACCCTCACCAGTTCACGCAGCACGTAGACGTTCTGCATGAAGCGTTCGGGACCCGAGCGCTCGAAGGCCAGCTCGCTCGTGACCTGCAGCCAGCCGTCGCCCTCGTTGCCGATCAGGCAATCCTCGGGGATGAAGGCGTCCGAGAAGGTCACCTCGTTCCAGTCGTGCCGGCCGGCGAGATTGATGATCGGCCGAATGGTGACGCCCGGAGTCTTGAGGTCGACCAGGAGCTGGCTCAGCCCCTTGTGGCGGTCGCCGTGCTGTCCCGAGGTGCGCACCAGCGTGATGCAGTAGTGGTTGCGATGCGCGCCCGACGTCCAGACCTTGGTGCCGTTGACGCGGAAGCCGCCCGGCACCGGCTCGGCGCGGGTGCGCACGGAGGCCAGATCGGAGCCCGAGTCGGGTTCGCTCATGCCGATGCTGAAGTAACATTCGCCGCGCACGATGCGCGGCAGGATGGCCTGGCGTTGCTGTTCCGTGCCGAACTTGAGCAGCAGCGGTCCCGACTGGCGATCGGCGACCCAGTGCGAGCCGGCCGGCGCGCTGTTGCCGAGAAGCTCCTCGGTCACGACAAGGCGGTCGAGGAAGGAGCGCTCGGCGCCGCCATATTGCTTGGGCCAGGTGATGCCGAGCCAGCCCTTGGCACCCAACGCCTTGCTAAACTCGGGCGACGGCGTGTTCCAGCTCGCGAAGCGATCCTCGGACTGGATCTTGGGCAGCGTCTCCTTGAGGAACGCGCGGACCTCCCCGCGCAGGGCCTCGGCCTCTGCGGGCAGGTGGAATGGCGGGAACTCGAGCTTGGGAATGGACATCTTCATCTCGCCGGTTGGATGCCTCATCTCTGTCGGCTAATCCTGTGCCGCGCAACCCGTGAGTTTCGAGGGTCGAATGCCCCGCCGTCCACCACGCCTGCCGCCGCTCTTGGCGGAATTCGACGATGACGAACGCGACGCCGTCCTGGCCGCGAACCGTGCGTTCTATAAATCCTTCAACGACCGCGACGCGGCCGCCATGGAACGGATCTGGGCTCCCACGGGCTCGGTGATCTGCCTGCATCCAGGCCAGGCCGCCCTCCACGAACGCGCCGAGATCATGGCCAGCTGGCGTGCCATCATGAAGCACCCCGAGGCACCGCGCGTACGCTGCACCGAGGAATGGGTCGTCGGCCGGCCGGGCCTGGCACTCGTCATCTGCCGGGAAGTGTTGCCCAATGGCCAGCTCATGGCGAGCAACCTCTATGTTCGCCTGGGCGACGGCTGGCACATGGCGAGCCATCATTCCGGCCCCGTGCCGCCAGTCGCGACCGAGCGTGCGACACAGGCCGCCTCAGCGGCTCCGGCGCGGGACCGGCGCAGGCTTCACTAGCGGGAGATGGGCCCGCCGGCGCGCAGCAGCGGCTTCAGCCGGCTGTAGGGAATGTCGACCGTGTAGGGTCCAGCCGAGTAAGGACCGACCTCGTACTGGTTGAAGTAAATCTGAAGCTTGTCGGCCTGCCAGCAGAAATGCCCGCTGGTGTTGACCGTCTTGGTCAACTTCGTGCTCTGGAGCGCGCCCTCGAAGCCAGGATTGTCAACGAACTGCTTCTTGAGATCGGCACCGACGATCGCGACCACTTCCTTCAGCCACGGTGAGCCCGGAGCGAACACTTCTGCGGGCGTGACGGTTTTGCCGGTGCGCAGGTCGACCAGCGTGCAGCTCGTGCTGCCATAGCCATGGGCACCGCCGGTGAACGCCCAAAAGGTCAGTGCGACGGTGATGACACTGGGATCGGGGCGAAACAGAGAATAGCCCTGCTCGGCCTGCCAGTCCTGCTCGCGATCGACGCCGGCATCGGCTGTCGGCGTCGTTTCGCGCGCAGCCTTCGCCGCCGCGTCGGCATACGACCGATTGATCGCCGTGAAGTCGGCGGTCGTGCCGGCGAAGCGCGGGTAGCGGAGGTCGATCGCATAGGTCACCTTGCCGACCTTCCCGCTCCTCTCGATCGACTGGTCCTCGATGAAGGGATAGGGACCCGCGGCCGATGCCTTGAGGTCGGCGATGCGATCTGCATAGCGCGCCTTCAGGCAGCGCAGGATGACATCCGGATCGTCGTTCGGGACGCAGGCCCGGTTCCGGCTGACGATCCAGCGGACCTGGCTCTTCTCGAGGCTTTCCTTGGCCGGCCCGTTCAGCCGGGCGAGGAGCGCCGTGTAGAGGGCGGACAACTCACGGTCGGCTTTCGCCATGACCGGGTCCTTGCAGATCGCCCGCTCCGCGCCGTTGGAGGCCTTCGCACAATCGAAGCTCGGGCCGCTTTGCGCCAGGGCCGCACCCGGCAAGAGCGCGACCAGAGCTGCGATCGCAAGAGCCCTCACATCCGCCTCCAGTGCTTCAGGCGCCGCACCGCCTCCTCCATCTCGGCGGTCGAACCCGCGAAGGATATGCGCAGGGTGCCGGCACCCCGCGCGCGGTCGAAGTCGACGCCCGGCGTCGTCGCCACGCCGGCCTCCCGCAGCATGCGGCTGCAGAAGTCGCGGCTGTCGTTGGTGAGGTGCGAGACGTCGGCGTAGATGTAGAAGGCGCCCTGGGCTGGCGTGAGTCGGTCCAAGCCGGCCGCCGGCAGGCCGGCCATCAGCAGGTCGCGGTTGGTGCGATAGCGCTTCACATGACCGTCGAGCTCGTCGCTGCAGTCGAAGGCCGCCAGAGCCGCGTGCTGGCTGAGCGTCGGCACCGAGATGAAGAAGTTCTGCGCGAGCCGCTCGATCGGCCTCACCATGTCGGGCGGAACGACCAGCCAGCCCACGCGCCAGCCGGTCATAGAAAAGTACTTGGAGAAGCTGTTCACCACGATCGCCGTGTCGGACACCTCGACCGCCGAGTGGGTTTCGCCTTCGTAGACGATGCCGTGATAGATCTCGTCCGAGATCAGCCGCACGCCGTTGGCGTTGCACCAGTCGACCAGCGCCTTCAGTTCGCTGCGCGTGACCATGGTGCCGGTCGGATTGGAGGGGCTCGCCACGATCAGCCCGTCGAGGGGACCGGCTTTCTCCAGGGCCGCGACCGTGGGCTGGAACCGGTCGGCCGCCGAGGTCGGCAGGTCGACCGACTCGAGATTGAGCGCCGCCAGGATGTTGCGGTAGGCCGGATAGCCGGGCGCCGCCAGTGCCACCCGGTCGCCGGCATCGAAGCTCGCGAGAAAGGCCAGCGGAAAGCCGCCGGAGGAGCCTGTCGTGACGATGACGCGCTCGGGCGAAACCTCGGCGCCGTAGGCCTCGCGGTAATGACGGGCGATACGCTCGCGCAGTGCCGGCATTCCCAGCGCCGCGACATAGCCGATTTTGTCTGTGTCGAGGGCGGCATGCGCGGCCTCGAGCGCAGACTTGGGAGCCGGCGTGCTCGGTTGCCCGACCTCAAGATGGATGACCACGTCACCCGCCGCTTCCTTCTCGGCGGCGGCGGCCATCACGTCCATCACGATGAAGGGGTCGACGCCGGCTGAGCGGCGCGAAAGCTTGCCTGCCATGTCGCTGGCTACTGAGCAATCGTCGAGAGGCCGGCACCGGCGGGATCTGCCCCTGTTCGGCAAGCTTCAGGGTTACCGCGCAGACCCGAGGGACAGGCGATGGCATTCACGAAGCCACCCTGTGCCCGGCGATTTGCGAGAACCGTCGCCAGGTTGCGGCCGTTGTCGATGACCTCACGCGCCACGTACCCGACGGCCTGGGCGGCGGTCGGTCCGCCGCCGCCCGCACCGGCAAAGGTGAACTCGCCATTGCCGGGATTGGCGATGATCATCGGACTGACCGAAGCCGCCTCGGGATTGGGCGAGCCGAGCATGATGCCGCTGCCCGGGACGACGACACGCGCGCCGAACAGCTGCCCCATCGAGAGCGCACAGGCGGCAGCCCCGCCCTTGCTGTCGACGGCGGCGAAGCCCGCGAAGCCACCGGAATCGACCGGCGTGCCGCCGGCGGGCTGCTGCCCGTTCCAGCCTGCGAGGACCGAGGGGCCGGCCGCCGGCGACGGCGCGACATAAACGCGGCTGCGATAGTGACTGACCGACATCGGTGCCGACGCGATCGGCACCGCCGAACGCAACGTATCGAGGGGCAGGCTGCCACCCGCCTGCGAGACCTGTTCGGAGAAGGTGCGCGCCAGGGCGCCCTGGAAGAATTCCGCCCCGCCGCGCTGGCGAATGCCACCCAGCACCGTAGCGAGTTCCGGCTGGGTGAGAAGCGCCCCCTCCGAGACGCTGCCGAAGATCCGCCGCGCTTCGGCGTCTGCCCCCAGCAGAGAACTGCCTGCCTGCAGGTCGCGGGCCAGCGCACGCGACACCTGGAAGCCGAAACGGGCCAGGCGCTCGCCCGGCGACACCGTCTGCTCCCAGCGCAGCTGGCCGTGACGGACATGCATCAGGGTGATGGCGCGCACGCCGTTCGGCACGGAGAAGGGAGTACCCTTGACAGCACCGGGCGCCGCCACGGGAGGAAACACGAAGGCTTCGGATTGCTTCGTCTTGTCATTGTGGACGACGCACGCCCCGGACGCCCCCAGCGACGCCGCCGAAGGCAGCGTCACAGAGAGTGCAAAATACATTGCGACGGCGGCATCGGTGGCGTTTCCGCCGGCCGCCAGAATTTCCCGCCCGACCTCGGCCGCTCGGCTTTCCTCGGCCGTGGTGGCCGCAAAGCTGCTGCCCTTGCTGACGATCGACAAGCCTCTCCGGCTTTGCGACAGGCCGGCGGGATTTTCGGCATTCTCGCTGCGATCCCGCGCACGATCCGTCTCACTAAAGCCACAACCAGCCAGCAAGAAAACCCCGATCAGGGCTGCGTTGCGCAATTGACGCGGTCGCCGCCCGTTTCTAGCTTGCCTGAGCCCCGTGCCGACCTTGTTCAAACGCATCACCACCCTCTTATGTCTGACGCTCTTCGCGCTGGCACCGTTTCGTGCCGCGACGGCTCAGCAAGGTCAACGCCTCAATCTGATCCGTGACGCCGAGATCGAGAGCACGATCCGCACCTTCACGATCCCGATCTGGAAGGCGGCCGGTCTCGACCCCAATGGCGTCGAGATCATGCTCGTCCAGGATGGCTCGCTCAACGCCTTCGTCGCCGGCGGCCAGCGCATTTTCCTCAACACCGGCCTGATCATGCGGACCGAACGGCCGAACCAGTTGATCGGCGTCATGGCCCATGAGAGCGGCCACATCGCCGGCGGGCACCTTGCCCGCATGCAGGAGGAACTGCGCAGCCTGTCCACCCTCCAGATTCTGGAGACGATCCTGGCGGGCGGTGCCATGGCGGGGGGAGCCGCAAGCGGCGCCGGCGCCGGCGGCAGCGGTGGCGGCCATGGTGGCGGCACCGGGCGACCGATGGCGCCGGGGTCGCTGATGTCGTTCCTCAAATACACGCAGACGCAGGAAAGCGCCGCCGATCAGGCCGCCATCGGCTACCTGCAGCGCACCGGCCAGTCGCCCAAGGGCACGATCGAGTTCCTGCGCTACCTGCAGCGCGAAGAAAAGCTCGCGATCAACCGCCGCGACCCCTATCTCACCACTCACCCGCTGACCCCGGAGCGCATTTCCGCGTTCGAGCAGGCCGCGGCGAGCTCGCCCTATGCCAACACGCCTGACTCGCCGCAGTTCCTGATGCTGCACCAGCGCATGGTGGCAAAGCTCTATGGATTCGTCGCCCCCGATATGGCCCTGCAGCGCTACGGCGAGGCCGACCGGTCGCTGCCGGCGCGCTATGCCCGCGCCATCGCCCTCTATCGCAAGGGCGCGCTCGGCTCGGCCCTGCTGACGATCGACGGATTGCTGAAGGAGTATCCTAACGATCCGTACTTTCATGAAGTGCGCGCCCAGATGCTCTACGAGAACGGGCGTGCTGCCGAATCCATCCCGTCCTACCGCCGGGCCGTGCAGCTCGCGCCCGCAGCGGCGATCCTGAAGATCGACCTCGCGCGTGCCCTGCTCGACGTCAACAATCCCGACAATATTCGCGAGGCGATGCGCAACCTCAATCTGGCATCGCAGCAGGAGTCCGGAAGCTTCGAGCTGTGGCGCCTCATGGCGTCCGGCTATTCCCAGCTCAACGATCCGGGTATGACCTCGCTTGCCCGTGCCGAGATGGCGGCGCTTCGCGGCCAGCGTGCCGAAGCCCAATCCCATGCCGAAGCGGCCTCGCGCCAACTCCCCGCCGGGACGCCGTCCTGGCAGCGGGCCCAGGATCTCAAGGCCTATATCAACAGCCGGCCCCGCAAGTAGCCGACTCTGGAGAACACACGATATGCGTTCAATTCTACTGGCTCTCATGGCAGGCCTGATCGTCGTCGGCGCCGTCGTCGCAACCCGCACGAGCCTGTCCCGGGTCGCGACCGCCCCGGCGGGATCCAGCGCCCCGACCGTCGCTTCCACCGCCCCCGTTCCGGCCGATCTCGGCAACAGCATTCGGGCCTACCTGATGGCCAATCCGGAAGTCCTGGTCGAGGCCATGCAGGAACTCGAGCGCAAACAGGATTCGCAGCGCGATGCCGTGGCGATCAAAGCGATCGGCCAGAACGAGGCCGAGCTTTTCCGCGACTCCGACAGTCCCGTGGGCGGCAATCCCGCGGGCGACGTCACGATCGTCGAGTTCAACGACTACCAGTGCCCCTACTGCAAGCGCGCCCACCAGGCGGTGAAGTCGGTCACCGGCGCCGACGGCAAGGTGAAGATCATCTACAAGGACCTGCCGATCCTCGGCGAGCCGTCGCGAATTGCCGCCCTGGCCGCGCTCGCCTCAATGAAGCAGGGCAAGCACAAGGCGCTGCACAATGCGCTGATGGAGTTTAGCGGCAAGCTCGACCGCGAGAAGATCCTGCAGATCGCCGCCTCGGTCGGCATCGACGTCGCCCAGCTGGAAAAAGACATGGAAGATCCCAAGCTGAAGCAGATCATCGATCGCAACATGGCGCTTGCGGCCGCGCTGGGCGTGCGCGGCACGCCGGCCTTCGTCGTCGGCAAGCAGTTCGTGCCCGGTGCGGTCGACGCCGAGTCGCTGAAGGCGCTGATCGCCGACGCCCGCAAGAGCTAGCGCGACACCGTCGCGGTCAGGCCGAGCGCGTTGACGAGGTCTGCGCCCGGCTTGAGGAGGTAGTCGAGCTTTTCAAGCCCCAGCGCCGGTTGCGGCGCGGCGTCGACGGTGAGCGTGCCGCCCTGCTCGACGAATTGCGCGACCGCATCGAGCAGCTTGGACAGGTCCTGCGTGATCAGCACGCCGGGCGGCTGGTAGCGCCTGATTTCGGCGGCGAGTGCCGTGCGCTCGGCTGCCACCGGCTGGCCGCTGAGTCGCGCCTTCGCCTGCAGACCGCGTTGCAGCAGACTCTTGTCGGCGACCACCAGTCTGGCCGAGGCCAGCGCCGCCTTCGTGCCCAGCACGCCAAACGGGTCGCCCTCGTCGATCGAACGCCAGAACTCGTCATCGGTGTCGATGATCCGTGCCGCCAGGGAGACTTCCATCAGGTCAGGGCCGCTCAGCTTGCAGTCCTCGACCGTCAGGGCGTGGCGGGCGCGATCCTCGACGGTGCTGCAGTCGAAGCCCAGCCGCACTTCCTTCAGGTTCATCGACTGCAGGAGCATGCGCATGCCGAGCGCCTCGACGCTGCGTAGCGACGGTGCCAGCACGAACTCCTCGACGAGAACGCGCGAGCGGCTGATGTCGCTGCTTTCGCGCCTGGTCTCGGTCGAGACGCTGCCCAGCGACAGGCCGTAGCGCGTCATGAGATCGCCACCGAATCCGGACATGCGCCCCTCGGCCACGGGAACCCGGCCGATCGGCGTCCCCGGCTCCCAATCGAGCGATGAGGCCAAGGCTATGGGTCGACGGAGGTCGATGCCGCGCGCCGTGGTCTCTGCGACGGTGACACCCGCCATCCGCGCGCCTGCCGGCTTGACCTGCCATTCCTTCATTTCGAGCGCGTCGACCAGTCCCCGCACGTAACCCGTCACGGTGAGCCGGGCCGCGCTCTGGGTCATCAGTTCCAAGGACGTATAGGAGAAGCCGCTCTGCTCCAGGCGGTCCACCGTAAGCGCCCCCAGCAAGCGAGCCATCATTACTTCGTTGCGAAACGGTCCCTCGTAGGTCGGGTCATAGCGCGAGAGATCGATATTGGCGCCGGTCAACTCGCCGATCATCCAGGAATTGCCGGCGTCGGGCTGGGCCAACCGGAAATTGCGCATGTGGAGCCGCGCCACATGAAGGGGATCGCCCCAGTTCAGGCCGCGGAACGGCAGGCGTCCCTTCAGCAGTTCGTCCAGCGGCCAGGCCAGCCCGGAGGCCTGCCACTCATCGACCTTGAGCTCGCCATTCGGTCCCCCCGCCACGTTGCGCAACGCAACGCTGCGGTCGAGCAGCCCCACCGTCACCGTCTCGACCTGAACGCCATTCTGCGCGAGGTCGGCCTTAAGACGAGAAGCCGCGAAGTCCTCGGCAAACGGAATGGCTGCGGCCCCGAGCCCGATCAGGGCCAGGACGGCGCCGAGAGCGATGACGGATTTCCTCACGGTTCGGCATCCGGCTGCTTCGAGGGTTGGGCGGCGTCGAAGGCGGGATGCTTCATGCAGGCATCGTAGATGCGCTGGATGGCCGGATAGCGCTTCATGTCGACCTTGAAGCGCGTGGCGTTGAAGACCTGCGGCACGAGGCACATGTCGGCCATGGTGGGCCGGTTGCCGTGACTGAAGGTGCCCGTCTCTCCGTTCCGGATCAGCATCGCCTCGTAGGCGTCGAAGCCTGTCTCTATCCAGTGCCGGGACCAGGCGAAGGCGCTTTCCTCGGTCTGCTCGAACTTCTGGCGAAGGTAAGCCATCACACGCAGGTTCTGGATGGGATGGATGTCCGCGCTCACGATCAGCGACAGGGCTCGCACGTGCGCCCGGCCGACCTGATCCTTCGGCAGCAGCGGCGGCTCGGGATGCGTCTCCTCCAGATACTCGATGATGGCGAGCGACTGGGTCAGGACAGAGCCGTCGTCCAGCACCAGCGAAGGCACGAGCTTCTGCGGATTTAACGCCGCGTACTCGTCCGAAGACTGCTCGCCTTTGCGGAGATGCCGGAACGCATGCTCGACCGCGATGCCCTTGAGGTTCAGGGCAATTCGCACGCGATACGCCGCCGAGGACCGAAAATAGCCGATGAGCTTCATGACCGCCTCCGCGGCCACTCTAGCACGGCTCAGGCGGGCGGCGTGTAGCGCACGACTTTCTGGTCTATGGCCCCGAAGATCGACTTGCCGGCGCGGTCGAACATCTCGATGCGGATGTGATCGCCGAAGCTCATGAACGGCGTCACCGGCTTGCCGCCCTCGATCGTCTCGCGCACGCGCCGCTCGGCGATGCAGGAGCAGCCGACGGCCGCATCGCGGTTCGCCACCGTGCCAGAACCAACGATGGTTCCCGCCTCCAGATGCCGTGTGCGCGCGGCGTGCGCGATCAGCTGGCCGAAATCGAACGTGAGGTCGGTCGCGGCGTTCGGATGCCCGAATTCCTTGCCGTTCAGCGTCGAGATCAGCGGCCGGTCGAGCCGGGCCCCGTTCCACTCGTCGCCCAGTTCGTCGGGCGTCACGGCGACGGGCGCGAAGGCCGTTGCGGGCTTGCCATGGAAGAAACCGAACCCCTTGGCGAGTTCGCCCACGATGACGTTGCGCAACGACACGTCGTTCAGGATCGTGACCAGCTTGATGTGCTTAGCGGCCGCCTCCGGCGAGATGCCCATCGGCACGTCGTCGACGATCACACCGATCTCGCCCTCGAAATCGATGCCCCAGGCCTCTTCGGCCATCTCGATCTCGTCGTTGGGCCCGATGAAGGAATCCGAGCCGCCCTGGTACATCAGCGGATCGGTCCAGAAGGACGGCGGCATCTCGACGCCGCGCGCCTTGCGCACCAGCTCGACGTGCACGACGTAGGCCGAGCCGTCGGCCCACTGGTAGGCGCGCGGCAGCGGCGCCGCCAGCGCCGTCGTGTCGAGTTCGAACGAGCCGACGGCCTTGTCGTCCTCGAGTTGCTCGGCCAGCGCCCGCAGCTTGGGCGCAATCGTCGCCCAGTCGTCGAAAGCCTTCTGCATGGTCGGCGCCACGGTGGTGGCGCGGACGCCGCGCATCAGGTCGCGGTTCACCACGATCAGCGTGCCGTCGCGGCCGCCTTCCTTGAGCGATCCCAGTTTCATTGTGGCGCCTTCCCTATTCCGCAGCCTGCTTCATGTCCGGCGGCCGCCAGGACTTCACATACCCCTCGAACTCGACACCGGCCGGCATCTCCGCGACGTCGATCGCATCGCGCGTATCGATCATCACCGCGACCTCGTCGGTCTCGGTCTTGCCGCCCTTGGTGGCGGC
>JAESFK010000280.1_pt1 | contig 32147 bp, 32 predicted proteins | sample 9269391 | NCBI WGS metagenome assembly JAESFK01 (sample SAMN14506231, study PRJNA617097) | algae metagenome | isolation source: Drouetiella hepatica UHER 2000/2452 and co-occurring heterotrophs from... | place: Slovakia: Slovak Paradise National Park, Hrabusice, Kosice Region | collected 2000-01-01
AGGATATTGCGCAAATACCAAGCGACAAATCTCTGACCATCGTTGGTGAAGTTCTGCCGAAAGTACGTAGCGTCTATTTGCTTTTTGATTTGCTCGTACATGTGAAAATCGCCCCCGACGCTTGCGAACTCGCCTGTGACACTATCGCGAATTTTTGGCGATTTCCAACGCGACGGTTGTCTACGATCGATATCAGCTCCTTCTGGTAGTGACCGCATGCGGCTCTCGCGGAAGCGTAGTCACGTCCACGCCAATTACATCAGCCATATCGCGATATCGATCACGGCCAGCCTCTCGCCGATATCGCGTCTCCTGACTTAAGCCTGTGGTCGCCACCGTCCCATGTCCGGGTCAGGCCCGAAACCACTTGCAGCATCCTTCGCGATAGCTCATTCGCGGAATGATCTGTCCACGTGCCGGGGCGCTATCTCGCCTCGCCACGCCTGCTCTAGACGGGCTTCCCACTCAATCCGCTCGGCGATTCTTTTCTGCTCGCCCTCTCGCGCTAGCTCGGGAAGCCATGTCTTATCGAGCCTAGCCCACTTAGCGGTGGTCACGTCCGTTACATCGCCAAACGCGACAAGAAAATGGTCGTGTGGTCGGTGGACGCCCGGCGGGCAGTGAGGAGACCGAAGGCCTGCGCTGGAGCGCAAAAGCTAACTGCCGCTATGCTGATGATGGAGACCGCAGTAGGTCACACCGCGCTAAGTAGCTCGCGACGCCGCGTGCCACCTCGAACACATGCCGCAGCGTCCGCGCGCAAGAGGAAAGACTTACTGACTGGGCGTTGCCCCTTGCGCCGGACCTGAACTTGATAACGTCCGCGCGCTTCCGAATTGTGCCATGGGTAGTCTCGCTGTGACCCGCGTGTGACAGCTCGACTTCCTTGGATTCTCAATTTCGTATTGGGCCAGCTAAAAGCCTTGCGGCTCTTGGCTGAAATTGGAGCGGGCGAAGGGATTCGAACCCTCGACCCCGACCTTGGCAAGGTCGTGCTCTACCCCTGAGCTACGCCCGCGCTCCGATCCGGCTGGGTAGGTGGCCGGAAGGCGGCGTTGATAGGGCTTTTCCGATGGCTTGGCAAGGGGCTGGCGAACGGCTCTTTTCATGGGTAGAGCCGTCACACACCATGCTCAATCCGCACCAACTGCTCGCCCGCCTCGACGCGCTCGGCATCGCCCATCGCACCGTCGAACATCCGCCGGTCTTCACGGTCGAGGAGGCCAAGGCGCTGCGCGGCGACCTGCCCGGCCACCACATCAAGAACCTCTTCCTGCGCAACCGGAAGGAGGAGATGTGGCTGGTGGTGGCGCTGGAGGACCGCGCCATCGATCTGAAGAGGCTGGGCGAGCGGCTGGGCGCGGGCAAGTTCTCGTTCGGCAGCCCGGACCGGCTGCGGCGCCATCTCGGGGTCGAGCCGGGTTCGGTGACACCGCTCGCGGTCATCAACGACCTGGAACACCAGGTCAGGCTGGTCCTCGATCGCGGCCTCGCCGACGGCGACGGGCCGATCAATGCCCACCCGCTGGCCAACACCATGACCACGGCGCTGGGCCTGGCCGACCTGCTGCGCTTCTTCGCGGCGACCGGCCACACGCCGGAGTGGCTCGACTTTCCCCTGTAGCGTTATGTCATCTAGCGTTATATTATAACGGAATGCTCCGTCGTGTATTCCTCCTGACACCGCCCCTGCTCTTCGCCGCCCTGCCGGCTTCGGCGCAGGCTCCGATCAAGGCCGTGGCGACCTTCTCGATCCTGGGCGACCTGCTGGCCGAGGTGGCCGGCGACAAGGTCGTGCTGTCGGTCGTGGTCGGTCCCGATATCGACCCCCACGCCTACCAGCCCCGCCCCACCGACGCGCGCGCGCTCGCCGAGGCCAAGGTGCTGGTGAGCAACGGGCTGGGCTTCGAGGGCTGGATCGACCGGCTGGCCAAGGCGGCGCCCTTCAAGGGCAGGGCGATCGTGGCGACCGCCGGCGTCGCGACCCTCAAGGCCGGCGCGGACCCCGGCCATTCCCATGGGCATTCGCACGGGCAAGGGCCCGACCCGCATTGCTGGCAGGACGTCCAGAGGGTGCGCACCTATGTTGCCAACATCGCCAAGGGGCTCACCGAAGCCGATCCGCCGAACGCCGCCCATTACCGCGAGCGGGCCCAGGCCTTCGATCGCCGGCTGGTCGACCTGGACGCCTGGGTGAAGGCCGAGATCGCCAGAGTGCCGCCTGACAAGAGGCGGGCGATCACCGGCCACGATTCCTTCCGCTACTTCTCCAGCGCCTACGGCGTGAAGTTCCAGTCGCCGCGCGGCTACAACACCAGCAGCGAGCCCTCGGCGCGCGCCGTCGCCGCGCTGATCCGCGAGGTGCGCGAGCATCGCATCAAGGCGCTGTTCGTCGAGAACATGACCAACCCCGGCCTGATCGACCAGATCGCGCGCGAATCCGGCGCCGTGGTCGGCCCGCGCCTCTACACCGATGCGCTGTCGGGACCGGACGGGCCGGCCCCGACCTACGAGAAGATGATGCGCCGCAACGTGACGGCCCTCGTCGCGGGCATGCTGAAGAACTGACGTCACGCGGCCGGCGGACAGCGGCTGGCGTTCCCCAAACCGCTCCGGGATGCTAGCCATGTGTCCGGGGGAGCCAGGGACACGATGCCAATTCGCCGGATCAGCGCTGCCGATGCCTATGGCACGCTAAAGACCAACCCCGACAGCGCCTGGCCGCGTCGCGACGATCCCGCCAACCGGTTCGCCCACTTCGCCGATCCCTCGTTCAAGCCGCGCTTCAGGCTGGAGCCGGGCCAGCGCATCTTCACCATCGGTTCCTGCTTCGCCCGCGGCATCGAAAGGACGCTCGCCAATCGCGGTTTCGACATCCCCACCCTGACCCTGCAGGTCGACAAGACGGGGTGGAGCGGTGATCCGACCACGATCCTGAACAACTACGTGCCGCCGGCGATCGCGCCGCAAATCCGCTGGGCGTTCGGCCTGGACGAATTCGACATCCAGCGGCATGCGGTCGAGGTCGCGGCGGGGCGATACATGGACCCGCAGCTTACACTCGGGTTCCGGCCGGTCTCGGCCGAAGCGCTGATCAGGCGGCGCGACGACATCAGCGCGATCTACCGTCACCTCGCCAGCAGCCATGTGGTGCTGATCACCCTCGGCTTGATCGAGGCATGGTTCGACAATCGCTCGGGTCTCTACATCAACTGCCCGCCGCCCAAGGGCATCGTCCGGACCGATCCCTCGCGCTTCGAGCTTCATGTCCTCGACTACCAGGACGTGACGCGCTCGCTCGCCGACCTGGTCGATCTGCTCGGTCAGGTCTGTCCCCGCGACCATCGCATCATCCTCACCGTGTCGCCGGTGCCGCTCCAGGCGACCTTCACCTCGTCCGACGTGGCGGTGGCGAACTGCTACAGCAAGTCGGTCCTGCGGGCGGCGGTCGAGCCGTTCGTCGCCGACCATCCCCACATCGAGTACTTCCCGTCCTACGAGAGCGTGGTCCTGACCGACCGGTCGATCGCCTTCGTCGACGACCAGGTCCATATCCAGACGTCGATGGTGCGCTTCAACGTCGACCGCATGATCAACCGCTATGTCGCGACCGGCGACGACACTGTCGCCAGCGTGATCGCAAGCGCCCGCGAGGACGCTGCGGCCGGCCGCTTCTCGGCCGGGCTCAAGCGCCTGCAGCGCGCCTGGGCCTCAGACCCGGCCAGTCCGGACCTCACCGTCGCGCTGGCGCGCGCGCATCTCAGGGCGGGCGGCGGCGCGGCGGCGGAAGGCCTGCTGCTGAAGCAGCTGGACGCCCAGGAGAACGTGGCCGCGCGCACTCTCCTCGCGCGCCACTACAACGAGACCGGCCGCCACGAGGAAGCCGCGTTGCACGCCGAGAAGGCGTGCGAGCACGGCAAGGCGCTGCTCGATGCATCCCTCCAGCGGGTCGAGGCCTACTATCATCTCGGCCGCTTCGAGGAGGGTTTCGTCGTGCTCGACAGGATCCGCTGGCCGCTCGAGCGCAAATCGCTGCTGCTCCACTGGAAGGCGCGATACTGCGAGAGACTGGGACGACCCGCCGATGCCGAAGCCTCCTGGCGGGAGTGCAACGGCCTCGTCGAGAATCCGGCCTACATGGCCGCATTCGCCGAATTCCTGGCTGCCCACGATCGCTGGCCGGAGGCCGCCGAATGGGTCGACCGGGCGCTGCTTCACGCCCCGAACGAACAGACCGCCCTGCGCCTGCGCGCCGAGATCAGAAAAGCGCGCCTGCCGGTGCGCCGGGCCGGCACTGCGGCGCCTTCCGCGGAACGTCCGATCCGGAACGCCGTGCGCTGGTCGACCGCGTTGATCAGGCGCGCCGTCGGAAAGGCCTGAGCCATGAGCTTTAGGGTCTTTCCGACCGAGACGGAATCATGTCGGACCTTCCAAAAGCCCCTCACCCTGAGGAGCGCGACGCAGGAGCGCGTCTCGAAGGATGAGGTGGTGGGTGAACTCGAAGCGGAGACTCTAAGCGGCCGTCATCGCCAAGCCGGCCTTGTGGCGTGCGGCCTGGAGCGTGTTGAACATCAGGCAGGCCACGGTCATGGGGCCGACGCCGCCCGGCACCGGCGTGATGCATCCCGCCACCTTCTGTGCCTCGGCAAAGGCCACGTCGCCGACCAGCCGGCTCTTGCCCTCCGCCGTCGGGATGCGGTTGATGCCGACGTCGATCACCGCCGCACCCGGCTTGATCCAGTCGCCCTTCACGAATTCGGTCCGGCCGATCGCCACCACCAGGATGTCGGCCTGGCGACAGAGGCCGGGCAGGTCGCGGGTGCGCGAATGGGTGATGGTCACCGTGCAATCGGCGCGCAGCAGCAGTTGCGCCACCGGCCGGCCGACGAGGTTGGAGCGGCCGACGATCACCGCATTCAGGCCCGACAGCGAGCCCAGCGCATCCTGCAGCAGCATCGAGACGCCGAGCGGCGTGCAGGGGACCGGGAAGTCGAGCGGGGCGCCCGGGGCGATCGAGCCGAGGCGGCCGACATTCACCGGGTGGAAGCCGTCGACATCCTTCGCGGGATCGATGGCGGTCAGGACCTGGGCCGTGTCGAGCTGCTTGGGCAGCGGCAGCTGGACCAGGATGCCGTTCACCGCAGGGTCGGCGTTGAGGCGCCCGATCAGTTCCAGCAACTCGGCCTGCGTCGTGTCCTCGGGCAGCTGGTGGTCGAAGCTCGCCATGCCGAGCTCGACCGCGAGCCTGCCCTTGCTGCGGACATAGACCTGGCTGGCCGGATCGGCGCCGACCAGCACCGTGGCGAGGCCGGGCTTCGGGCCACCGCTGGCTACAAAGGCCGCAACCTCCGCGCCCACGCGCTGGCGCAGTCCGCCCGCAAAGGCTTTTCCATCGATCAGTTTCGCATCAGCCATTCTTGAGCATCCATTCGGCAATCCGGTCGGCGAGCACGGCAGGATCGCCCGCGACCTTGAGGGTCTTCTCTCGCGCCGTCCCGCCGCGCACGATCTCGAAGGTCGATTTCGGAAGGCGCCAAGCCTGCGCCAGCAGCGCGACGACGGCGTCGTTGGCTTTGCCATCCTCGGGCGCCGCCGTCACTGCGGCCTTCAGCGCCCCCTCGGGCGTGCGCTCGAGCGCCGTGCGCCGCGCCCGCGGTTGCACGCGAAGCTCGACGGTCACGCCGCCGGGGTTGCGGCGCAGGAAGACGGGGTCGGCCGGCGGAGCGCTCAGCCGCTTGTCAGTGGATGAAGGCCGGCCAGACATACTCCCACAGCAGGCTGCGGATGAAGAACAGGCCGAGCAGGAGGATGACGGGCGAGATGTCGACGCCGCCGAGGTTCGGCAGCATGCGCCGGATCGGGCGCAGGACCGGCTCGGTCAACTTGAAGAGCATGTCGACCACGACGCTGATGAAACGGTTTCGGACGTTCACCACGCCGAACGCCACCAGCCAGCTCATGATCGCGCTCGCGATCACGATCCAGGTGTAGATGTCGATAATCTTGTCGATCAGCACCGCCAACGACAGCATCGGGTCCCCGCGCCTTGAGGCCGGCCAACCGCCGGCCGCGGCACCCTACTCGGCGGGCCTTGCCGATCACAAGTCCATTCAGGCCCGCGAAAGGGCGAGTTCCACGCTGCCGAGGCGAATCGAGCGCACCGCGCTGATGTCGCGCGGTCCATGCTCGGGCAGCAGCCGGGCGCCGTCGATGAAGGTCCCGCCGGGGCTGCCGAGATCCTCGAGGCCCAGGCGTTGGCCCGAGAGCATCAGCCTGGCATGGGGTTGGCCGACCGACGGATCGGGCACGCTGAGATCGGTCGGCGCGCCGCCCGGGGCGCCGGTCAGTGCATAGGTGCCGGACGTGCCGGCGACCGCGAGCGACACGGTGCCGCCGTTCCCGAGCCTGCCGTCGAGACGCCAGCCGCGCGCATCGGGCAGGGCCATGGCGGGGCCACCCAGGGCAACCGGCCCGGTCGCCGGCCCCGGCCTGGGCGGAGGCGCGAAGCCGTAACCAGCGCCGCCCCCTACTCCGGGCCCGACCCCGGCCGCAGGCTCGTCGCGCGGCCAGCGCATGAAGGCGAAGATCCAGAGCAGGATGAGGGGCACGATCGTGCCCACGCCGGTCAGCGTGAGCAGGATGGCGCCGAGGCCGGTCCATCCGGGCAGGCCGGCCTTCTCGACGATGCGCCAGGCCATCCACGCCGCCAGCACGGTGCCGACCAGCGCGAAGGCGCCGGTCAGGCCGAAGAAGCTCGTGAGAGCCGCGATTTCCACGCCCATCGGCTAGCGCCTCGGTGACGCTTCGCCGGCGGGCCAGGTGCTGAACGCCAGCATGCCCATGACGATGAAGGAGCCGATGAACGGCACAAGATGGAAGAGCGACAGCGCCCCGGAGAAGCCGGCCCGCGTGCAGATGCGCCAGGTCGGGATGATGAGGATGAGGGACATCAGCACGTAGCTGGCCAGCAGGAGGGCCACCGTGAGGGAGCCCAGGGCCAGCATCCATGTCACCAGGCTGGCCATGACGTCAGGCGAGGGCAACGACTTCGATCTCGACCATCACGTCGCGCGGCAGCCGGGCGACTTCCACGGTCGAGCGCGCGGGCGTCGAACTGCCGAAATACTCGGGCAGCCCATAGACCTCGTTCATGGCCGCGAAACTGTCCATGCTCTTCAGGAACACCGTGGTCTTGACCGCATGGCCGAGATCGCTGCCCGCCGCCTGCAGCACCGCGCGCAGGTTCTTCAGCACCTGGTGCGTCTGCTCGGTGATGCCGCCCTTGACGATCTCGCCGGTCGCGGGGTCGAGCGGGATCTGCCCGGCGCAGAAGACCAGCCCGTTGGCCACGACCGCCTGCGAATAGGGGCCGAGCGCCTTGGGGGCGGCGTCGGTCTGAACGACCTTCTTGGCGTGGGCCATCGTTTACTCTCCTTCGAAAATGCCGATCGAATTGCCGGCCGGACGCTATCACAGGCCGGTTTGCTTGACAGGGGGCCCGGCAACCATTATCCGCGCGGTTCTCCAGGGTCGGAGGGGGCTGTAGCTCAGCTGGGAGAGCGCCTCGTTCGCAATGAGGAGGTCAGGGGTTCGATCCCCCTCAGCTCCACCAACCACCCCCGACCCTCGGCCGTTGCCATCCGGCCTTCATTCGCTGGCCTGTTCCGGCGCATCACGGCACAATTGCACTCGATGCGCAGACGCAAACGCCCCTCGCCGGCAGAACTCGGCCTCACCGCCGCGGAAGGCCGTATCCTCGCGTCGCTGCGCACGCCGCAGCGCGTGCAGGAATTTCTTTCCGCCCTGCCGGCCAATTTCGAGCCGGACGGCGATTGCCTGCGCTCCGTGCGCGGCGTGCTGCGCCATAGGGAGGCCCACTGCCTCGAGGCGGCCTTCGTCGCGGCCTGCGCCCTGTGGCTGCAGGGCGAGCCGCCCCTGGTCATGGACCTGACGTCCACGCGCGAGGATGCCGATCATGTCGTCACCCTGTTCCGCCGCGACGGCTGCTGGGGCGCGATCTCCAAGAGCAACCATGTCTGGCTGCGCTGGCGCGACCCGGTCTATCGCAGCCTGCGCGAGCTCGCGATGTCGTACTTCCACGAGTACTTCAACAAGGGCCGCAAGACTCTGCGGACCTATTCGGTCTCGATCGACCTGCGCCGCTTCGCGCCCGACACCTGGATCACCAGCGAAGAGGATTGCTGGGAGGTCGGCGCCGCGCTCGACGATGCGCGCCACTACCCGCTGATCAGGCCGGCGCAGAGGCGCTGGCTGATGCCGCCCGACGCCACCGTGCTGCGGGCCGACGACCTCGTCCAATACGAAAGCCGCGACCGCACGACGGCGCGCAAATACTGAAGGGAGCCTGCCATGAAACGACTCCTCTCGATCCTGCTGCTGATGCTGCTGGGCAGCGCCACGCCGGCCGCCGCCCAGATCCCGCCCGAATGGCAGGCCGCCGCCCAGGCCGTGATCGGCGAGCTGGAGCGCGACACGCCGCAGGCCGCCAAGCCGTGGACCGGCGCGGAGCTCACGCAAGGCTGGAACCTCGCGCGCGCCTGGCGACGGCACAACAACGGCAACATCGAGATCATCCTCGCCGAGTATCTGACGTTCGTGGCGCTCTGCCGCATCGGTTGCGCCGGCAGCACGATCGAGGGCCAGGGCTATGTCGGCGTGGCCGGAGAGGTGAAGGCGCTGATCGCCCAGAATGGCGGGTCCTATGCGCTGGCCTCCAACGCCCATGCCTGGCTGGCCGGCCTCGCCGATCCGACGGGCGCGGCCCAGAAGAACGTGGCCCTCTGGGGCAAGGATCCCGACGTCCCGTCGGCCGACTTCGCGACCGGCAACCTCTATGCGCTCACCTGGCTGCTGGCGCGCAAGCGACCGACGCCCGAGGCACAGGCCGATACCTTCGCCCGCTTCGCGATCCTGGTGCAGACCCAGGCCTGGATCGGCCCGCGCTGCCTCGACATCTCCAAGGTCGCCACGGTGCTCGGCGCGGCGCCGCGCATTGATACTTGCAATTAGGACCACCTCATCCTGAGGAGCGGCCGCAGGCCGCGTCTCGAAGGATGGGCAACAGACGTGGTGCGCGTGGCCCATGCTTCGAGACGGCCGCTTTGCGGCCTCCTCAGCATGAGGTTGTTGTGGTTGTTGGCGGGTGAAAGAAAAGGGGGCCGTGAGGCCCCCTTCCCGAGTCCGAATGAGATCGCTGCGCTACTCGGCGGCGATCTGGTCGTGCACGAACTTCTTGGCGTCGAAGTCGTCGGCGACCTTGAGGTCGTTGGCGATCAGCTTCTCGACGTCGATCTCGGCGTAGCCCATCACGCCCATATCGCCCAGCGCCTTCTGGACCTTCGGCCCGAACAGGCCGATCTCCTTGAGGATCGGCACGATGCGGGTGAAGAGGCGGGTGCGGAACTGCTGCATGGCGCCCGAGTGGTAGGCGTGCTCCAGCATTTCCTTCACGGGCAGGCCCGACCGCATCCAGACCTCGCCCTGGTTGAAGCGGTCGCGCATGAAGTAGAGCGCCTCGACGACGAACTCCTCGCGCTCGGCGCGCTCGGCGTCGGAGATGTGCGGATAGTATTCGCGCAGCGCCATGCGGCCGAAGGTGACGTGCCGCGCCTCGTCCTGCATGACGTAGGCGTTCACGGCGCCGGCCAGGTTGTTCTTGGCGGTGTCGCGGATGCGCTGGAAGGCGGCGAGCGCCAGGCCCTCGATCAGCACCTGCATGCCGAGATAGGTCATGTCCCAGCGGCGGTCGGTCAGCGTCTGCTCGAGCAGGTTCTTCAGCGAGTCCGTGATCGGATAGGCCGACTTGAACTTCTCGTGGATCAGACGCTTGTAGCTCTCGACGTGGCGGGCCTCGTCCATCACCTGCGTCGCGGCATAGAACTTGGCGTTCATGTCCGGCACGGTGTTGACGATCTTGGCGGTGGCGATGAGTGCGCCCTGCTCGCCGTGCATGAACTGGCAGATGGAATGGCACTGCAGGTTGAAGCGCAGCCAGTCCTTCTCCTTGTCGGTCATCTTGTCCCAGAAGGGCGAGCCGTAGATCGGGATCGTCTCGTCGGCCATGCCCATCGGGTTGCCTTCGAACAGCTCCTGCGACCAGTCGATACGGGTGCTGGTGTCCCACTGCTGCTGCTTGCCCTTTTCGTAGAGGTTCAGCAGGTCGGCGGAGCCGTCCTCGTATTCCCAGTTGAAGGCGATCTCGGTCGCGCCATCGAACTTCCAGTTCGTGATTTCGACCGGCAGCTGATAAATTTTTTGCGTTGTCATCGGCTCTTGCCTCCTGGCCCTGAACCTGAACCTGAACCTTGTCCCATCCCTTAGGAGCGTCGGAACAATGACGCTCCGCTCATTTTTCTCGGCGGACGCTAGCACAGTCTGCTAGGAGAGTCCGCCCGGAAAACGGGCATCTGAAGACGAGTTTTTGATGTCCTACAATCAGCTGCGCATTGCCAAGATCATCCAGGAAACGCCGGACGCACGGTCCTTCGTGCTCGAGATTCCGCCCGACCTGGTCGAGACGTACCGCTACCGCGCCGGCCAGTTCCTGACCTTCCGCGTCCCCCACGCCGACGGCGCCTTCAACCGCTGCTATTCCCTCTCCAGCGCCCCCGAGACCGACGGGTTGCCCAAGGTCACGATCAAGCGCGTCGCCGGCGGCAAGGGCTCCAACTGGTTCCACGACGCGGTGAAGGAGGGCGGCACGCTCGACGTCCTGCCGCCGGCCGGCCGTTTCGTGCTGGGCGAGGGCGCTGCCCCGCTCCTGCTGTTCGGCGGCGGCAGCGGCATCACGCCGATGATGTCGCTGATCAAGAGCGCCTTGAAGGGCCCGCGCCGCATCCGCCTGTTCTATGCCAACCGCGACAAGCCGTCGGTGATCTTCGACGCCGAGTTCGAGGCGCTCCTGGCGGCCCATCCCGGCCGGCTGGAAATCGTCCATCACCTCGATGCGACGCAGGGCATCATCAAGCCCGAGGAGATCGTCGCCGCCATGAAGGGCTTCGAGGCGGGTGACGTCTATCTCTGCGGCCCCGGCCCGTTCATGAAGCTGGTCGAGGAGACGCTGTTCGAACACGGGATGCCGCACGACAAGGTGCGCATCGAGCGGTTCGAGGCCTCGGGCAACGACGCGGTCCCGATCGAGCCCAGCGAGGAAGGCGACGTGATCCCGGGCGAGATCACGATCCACTTCGAGGGCAAGGTCCACAAGGTGGCCTATGCCAAGGGCCAGACGATCCTGGAGGCGGCGCGCGCCGGCGGGCTCAACCCGCTCTCGTCGTGCGAGGAAGGATTCTGCGCCTCCTGCGCGGCCAAGACCATCAAAGGCAAGGTCATGCTCGCCAAGAACGATATCTACACGCCCGAAGATCTCGCCAATAACTGGATCCTGACCTGCCAGGGCCACTGTTTCGGGGCCGAGGTCGAGATCACCTACGACGTGGTGTAGCGATCAGCGCCCGTCCCCTCGCCCAGGCGACCATCCTGACCCTGGTCGCCGGCATTGCCGACGCCGTGGGCTACGTCACCATGGGCGGTGTGTTCGCCGCCAACATGACCGGCAATACGGTGCTGGCCGGCATCGAGATCGCCAAGGGCAACCATCTCGGCGCGTGGAACCACCTCACGCCGCTGGTCGCGTTCTTCCCCGGCGCCATGCTTGCGCGCGCGATGCTGCGCCTGTTCAAGGGCCCTGTGGCCGGCATCCTGCTCGAAGCGGCGCTCCTCGCGGGCGTGGGCTTCCTGCCTGTGGGCGAGGAGACTGCGGTGATGATCGTCGCCTTCGCGATGGGACTGCAGGCCTCGACGATCACCAGCTTCGCCGGCCATTCCGTCAGCACCGTCGTCGTCACCAGCACCCTGGCCCGGACCGCCGATGCCGCCGTCGACCGGCTGTGGCGCGGCGCCGCGATATCGCCGCCCTCGGCGCTCAACACCGGGCTGCTGGCCCTGACCTGGACGGGTTACCTGGTGGGCGCCATGATCGGCGGCCTGCTGTTGCCGGTCCTGGCCTGGCCGCTGCTCGTGCCGGCCGCGCTGCTGATCCTGATGCTGCCTTTGCTTTGAAGCGCGCCTACGCCGCTGCGATCGCCTTCTCGACGAACATCTTCCGGTCGAACTCCTCGGCCACCTTGCCGTCGTTGGCGAGGACCTCGCTCACGTCGATCTTGGCGTAGTCCATCACGCCCATCTCGGTGAAGGCCTTCTGCACCCGCGGCCCCCACAGGCCGATATCCTTCACGGTCGGCACGACGCGGCTGAACAGGCGGCCGCGGAACGACTGCATCTGCTTGGAATTGTAGTGGATGTCGTCCAGCACCTTGGCCGGCAGGCCGAGCCGCTCCCAGACCTCGGACTGGTTGAAGCGGTCGCGCATGAAATAGAGCGCCTCGACCAGGAATTCCTCGCGCTCGTCGCGCTCGGCATCCGAGAGGTGCGGATAGTATTCGCGCAGCGCCAGCCGCCCGAAGGAGACATGGCGCGCCTCGTCCTGCATCACGTAGGCGTTGACCGCGCCGGCCAGCGTGTTGCCGGCCTTGTCGCGGATCGACTGGAAGGCGGCGAGCGCCAGGCCCTCGATCAGCACCTGCATGCCGAGATAGGTCATGTCCCAGCGGCGGTCGGTCAGTGTCTGCTCGAGCAGGGTCTGCAGCGCCTTGTTGATCGGATAGGCGACCTTGAACTTCTCGTGCAGCAGCCGCTTGTAGGCCTCGACGTGACGCGCCTCGTCCATCACCTGGGTGGCGGCGTAGAACTTCGCGTTCATGTCGGGAACGGTGCCGACGATCTTGGCGGTGGCGATCAGCGCGCCCTGCTCGCCATGCATGAACTGCGAGATCGAATTGGCCTGGAGGTGGAGCCTGAGCCAGCTCCGCTCCTTCTCCGTCATCTTGTTCCAGTGATCGGTGCCGTAGATCGAGATCGCCTCGTCCTTCAGCTCCATCGGATTGTCGGGATTGAGCTCGAGCGACCAGTCCAGCCGCGTGCTCGCATCCCACTGCTGCTGCTTGCCCTTCTCGTAGAGCTCGAGCAGCGGCGCCGAACCGTCTTCATATTCCCAGTTGAACAGGAGGTCGGTCGCGCCGTCGAACTTCCACTGCGTCACGTCGACGGGCAGGGCGTAGATCCGCTGCGTGGTCATGGCATCACCCTCCCAGGGTGGTTCTGGCTATTGCTTGCCAGAAAGATGACGCCTCGTTCATCTACTGGCAAGACCCCTCAGGGCTGGAGCCGGTAGCCGCCCCGGTCGGTGACCAGGATCGCGGCGCTGGCCGGATCCCTCTCGATCTTCTGGCGCAGGCGGTAGATATGGGTTTCCAGCGTGTGGGTGGTCACCCCGGCATTGTAGCCCCAAACCTCGTTCAGCAGGATGTCGCGGGCCACCGGCCGGTCGCCGGCGCGGAACAGGTACTTCAGGATCGAGGCTTCCTTGTCGGTCAGGCGGACCTTCTTCTTCCCGCCCTTCTCCAGCAGCAACTTGCCCGCAGGGTGGAATTCGTAGGGGCCGATCGACATGACGGCATCCTCGCTGCGCTCATGCTGGCGCAGATGTGCGCGCAGGCGTGCGAGCAGGACGTTGATGCGGAACGGCTTGGTCACATAGTCGTTGGCGCCCGATTCCAGGCCCAGGATCGTGTCGGCATCGCTGTCGGCCGCGGTCAGCATGAGGATCGGCGCGCGCACGCCCTCGCGGCGCATCAGCTTGCAAAGCTCGCGGCCGTCCATGTCCGGAAGGCCGATGTCGAGCAGGATGGCGTCGTAATGGGCGAGCTTGGCCTTCTCCAGCCCTTCGGCCGCGGTGCTGACCTGGATGGTGGTGAACCCGTCATAGAGATCGAGCTGCTCGGCGAGCACCGTGCGCAACGCTTGGTCGTCATCGACCAACAGGATTTTCTTGCCACGATTGTTCACGGACATGCGTTTGCCACCTGTCAGCCATCTCGAAATTTACTCTATCCGGTACGATCTGGGCACAAAAGTGGTTCACTTCGGCGAAATCCCGTGGCGTGATATCGTCAGAGTCATGAATTCCAATCCGGCCCACTCCCGCAGCGCGGCTGCAGTCGCCGCCGTCGAACGCGCCATGGCGGAGCTTCGCCGCGGCGGAATCGTGGTGCTGCGCGGCGAGGACGGTGCCGGCGGCCTCGTCATCGCCGCCGAATCGTGCGGCCCGCGCGCCCTGCAGCGCCTGCAGGGCCTGGCCCAGAACCCGCCGGTGCTGATCACCACGCGCCGCCGTGCCGAGGCGATCGGCATGGACATTCCGCCGCACATCGCGGGCGGCATGGGCGAAACCAACAAGCCGATCACCCTCGACCTGCCGGAGGGCGTCCCGGTCGACGTCATCCTGCGGCCGCACGAGCGCGACCGTGCCGGCCGTCACGTCGCCCTGCGCCACCTGTCCCGGCCGGTGGCCAGCCATGCCCCCGGCATCGCGCAGGCGGCGATCGAGCTCGCCAAGCTGTCGCGTCTCCTGCCGGCGGTCGTCCTCGGACCGCTGACCCGCGATCCGGGCAACAAGCGGCGCGACTGGGCGCGCGAGCAGGATCTCGTCTATGTCGACGCCGCCGACGTGTCGTCCTACGAGGAAACCGCGTCGCGGACGCTGCAGCAGGTCGCGCAGGCGCATGTGCCGCTCGAGGGGGCCGAGAATGCCCGCATCCTCGCCTGGCGTCCCAGCGACGGCGGCAAGGAGCATCTCGCCATCGTCGTCGGCGAGATCGACCCGACCGAGCCCGTCCTGATCCGCCTCCATTCGGAATGCTTCACCGGCGACCTGCTGGGCTCGCTGCGCTGCGATTGCGGCGTGCAGCTGCGCAGCGCCATCGCCGAGATCGCCCGGCAGGGATCCGGCGTCCTGCTCTATCTGGCGCAGGAAGGCCGCGGCATCGGCCTGGTCAACAAGCTGCGCGCCTACGAGCTGCAGGACGACGGGTTCGATACGATCGACGCCAACGAGCAGCTCGGCTTCGACGCCGACGAGCGGATCTACGCGCCGGCCGCCACCATGCTGTCGCGCATGGGCATCCAGCGCGTGCGGCTGATGACCAACAATCCGGAGAAGATCGCCCAGCTCGAACGCTACGGCATCGAGGTCGCGGCGCGCGTCCCGCACTCCTTCCCGTCCAACGGGCACAACGAGAATTACCTGCGTACCAAGGCAGAACGAGCAGGCCACCTGCTCTAATAACGACGACCGGAGGAAACAAATGACCAAGATGCGTCGCCGCGTTTTCGCGGCTGGCAGTGCTGCGTTCGCGTTCGCCCCGTCCATCGTGGGTGCCCAGAAGAAGTACGATCCGGGCGTGACCGACAAGGAGATCAAGCTCGGTCACACCAACCCCTACAGCGGACCGCTCTCGGCCTACGGCACCATCGGCAAGGCGATCGCGGCCTACTGGACGATGGTGAACGACCAGGGCGGCGTCAACGGCCGCAAGATCAACTTCATCACCTACGACGACGGCTTCTCGCCGCCCAAGACCGTCGAGATGGTGCGCAAGCTGGTCGAGGACGACAAGGTCTTCGCGATCTTCCAGCTGCTCGGCACGCCGACCAATACGGTCGTGCACAAGTACCTGAACCAGAAGAAGGTGCCGCAGCTCTTCGTGGCGACGGGCGCTTCCAAGTGGGGCGATCCCAAGAACTTTCCGTGGACCATGGGCTGGCAGCCCGACTACCACACCGAAGGCGCGATCTACGCCAAGCACATCCTGGCCAACCACAAGAACGGCAAGATCGGCATCCTCTGGCAGAACGACGACTCGGGCAAAGACTATGTCGGCGGCTTCCTCGCGGGCCTCGGCAAGGAGAACGCGAAGATGGTCGTCTCCTCGGTGAGCTACGAGGTGACCGACCCGACCGTCGATTCGCAGATCATCCAGATCAAGAGCTCCGGCGCCGACATCGTCTTCATCGAGACGGCACCCAAGGCCGCCTCGCAGGCGATCCGCAAGATGGGCGACCTGAACTGGAAGCCGATCCGCTACCTCGCCAACGTCTCGGCATCCGTGGCGGCCGTGCTGAAGCCCGCCGGCTTCGAGACCAGCAAGGACATAATCACGGCGGCCTATCTCAAGGACGCCACCGACAAGCAATGGGCCAACGACGCAGACTTCAAGGAATGGGAAGCGTGGATGAAGAAGTACCTGCCCGACGCCAACCCCGCCGATTCGGGCAACGCCTACGCCTACGCCGTTTCCGCTACGATGCGGCACTGTCTAAATGCCTGCGGCGATAACCTGACGCGCGAGAACCTGATGAAGCAGGCCGCCAGCATGAAAGGCCTCGTGGTCCCGCTGCTGCTGCCGGGGATCAAGATCAACACAAGCGCCACGGACTTTTATCCCATCCAGTCCGTGCGCCTCTCCGCCTTCGACGGCGAGACGTGGAAGCTGTTCGGCGACGTGCTGAGTAACGAAAGCGCCTAAAAACCGAAACCCGCCCGCGCAAGGCGGGATGGCACGGCGGATGCTTCTGTGCGGTTGATGACCGACTTGAGCTGCCCGACCCGATGTCCTTCACCCTGACCCGCCGCCGCGCTCTTCTCGCCGCGGCGGGCGCGTCTGCCCTGGCGGCAACGGCCTACGGTTCGGCCCACACGTCCCAGAGCCCGCGCCGGCCCGCGCCGGGCTTTCCCGCGGGCTTTCGCTGGGGCACCGCGACCTCGGCCTATCAGGTCGAGGGCGCCGCCCGCGAGGACGGCCGCGGCCCCTCGATCTGGGACACCTTCACACGGCAGCCGGGCCGGATCCGCGACGGCTCGACCGGCGATGTCAGCGTCGACCACTACAATCGCTACAAGGAAGACGTGGCGCTGATGAAGTCGATGGGCGCCCGGGCCTATCGCTTCTCGATCGCCTGGCCGCGTGTGTTCCCCGAGGGAAGAGGCGCCGCCAATCCAAGAGGTCTCGATTTCTACGACCGGCTGGTCGACGAGCTGCTCGCCGCCGGCATCGAACCCTACGTAACGCTCTATCACTGGGACCTGCCGCAGCGGCTGCAGGACGGCGGCGGTTGGGAATCGCGCGACACCGCCCAGGCGTTCGGCGACTACGCGGCGTACGTTGCCGGCCGGCTGACCGACCGCGTCCGCCGAGTATTCACCATCAACGAGATGCAGACCTTCGTCGAGCAGGGCCACGAGACCGGGAACTTCGCCCCGGGCCTCAAGCTGCCGCCCGCCCGGCTGAACCAGGTCCGCCACCACGCGGTGCTGGCGCATGGCTTTGCCGTGCAGGCCGTGCGGGCCAGCGGACGCCGCGGCACGAAGGTGGGGCCCGCGGAGAACATCGCCACGGCCCTGCCCGCCGTCGAGACGGAAGAGAACATCAGGGCTGCCGAGCTGGCGACGCGGGAGCTGAACGCGCCCTACCTCACGGTGATGATGGAGGGCCGCTACACCGACGCCTGGCTCGCGAAGACCGGCCGCGACGCGCCGCGCTTCACCGACGAAGAGCTGAAGATCATCTCCAGCAAGGTCGATTTCGTCGGCCTGAACGTCTATGCGCCCAGCCAGTATGTGCTGGCGAGCGGGGCGGCGCCGGGCTTCACCCCGGTGCCCTTCCCGTCGTCGCATCCGCACATGGCCTCCTCCTGGCTCCTGCTGGGGCCGGAGGCGCTGTACTGGGCGCCGCGCCACGCGGCCCGGCTCTGGCAGGTGAAGGACATCTTCATCACCGAGAACGGCGCCTCGGCGGCCGACGAACCGACGCCGGACGGCATGGTCCACGACGTCGACCGCGTGATGTACCTGCGCAACTGTCTGATGCACCTGCAGCGGGCGACGGCGGAAGGCGTTCCGGTCCGCGGCTATTTCCTGTGGAGCCTGCTCGACAATTTCGAATGGGCCGACGGTTACGCCACGCGGTTCGGTCTCGTCCATGTCGACTACGCGACGCAGAAGCGAACCCCCAAGCTCAGCGCCGCCTTCTATCGCGAAGTGATTTCGCGCAATGGACTGGCATGAACGCCGCGGCAAATCGCGGGCCACAAAACGATGTTCACCGGCGCAGTCGGAAATAGGATTTCATTTCTGTTTCGGGCGCGAAACTTGGAAACAGTTTTCGCACACGAAAGTATCGCCGCCTAATATAAGAATTCCTGACGTGCCCGCTGTGCCAAGATGGGCGACGCTGTGAACGGCGAAAGGGGAAACGAAATGAAGCTGCCTGTAGCGACGCTCGATCACGTGGTCATCAATGCCCGCGACGACATGGACCACGCGGCCGACGTCTATACTCGTCTGGGCTTTTCGCTCACCGAACGCGGCTATCATTCGCTGGGTTCGATGAACCACCTCGCCATGTTCGGCACCGACTATCTCGAGCTGATCGCCATTCCGAAGGATGCCGCGTCCGGGCGCCTCGATCTGCTGACCTTCCCCTTTGGACTGAACGGTCTCGTCTTCGGTGCGGAAGATTCCGCCGTCACCTACGAAGCGCTGAGCAAGGCCGGCGTTCCCGTCGACCCGCCGGTCGAATTCACGCGGCCCGTGAAGGTCGGCGACGAGATGCGCGATGCGCGCTTTCGCACCGTCCGCATGAAGGCCGGCGTCGTGCCGTACGGGCGTGTCTACTACTGTCACCACTTCACGCGTGACGTCGTGTGGCGCGACGAGTGGCGCCACCATGCCAACGGCACGGTCGCCATCGTGCGCTTCCTGATCGTCGAGCCGGATCCGGCGATGGCCTCGAAGCTCTATGCCGACATGTTCGGAGCGGAGGCGGTGCGCGACATCAAGGGCGGCAAGTCGGTCGTGGTCGGCAATTCGCGGGTCGACATCGTGACCGAGGGCGAGTTGCGGGCGCAGTTCGGCGATGCCGTGCCGGATGCCGAGGGCCGCAAGGCCTACATGGCCGGCCTCACGTTTCGCACGCTGTCCGCTGCCAAGGCGGCACGTGCCTTGCAGGACGGCGGCATCAGTGGGGTGATTGCCAGCGAGGGCCGGGTCGTCGTGCCGGCCAGGCAGGCGTTGAACGCGGTGTTGGAGTTCATCGAATAGTCTGAAGAGCAATCGTCGGGGCTGCTGGGGAGCGGCCGAGAAGGGAAGCTATGGAATATTACGATTGCTTCGCCGCAAGCTATGCCAACGCGCGTGCGAAGTTCCTGAAGGCGGCGACGGCCGCACAGGGTGAGGTGCGCTCGTTCCTCCACCCTGCGAAGAAGGCGCCCGACGGCGGCCCTCTGGCGATCGACGTCGCCTGCTTCGGCGACCGGAAGGCGGCACGGCAGGCGCTCTTCGTGAGCGGCACGCACGGCCAGGAAGGCTTCTCCGGATCGGCCGTGCAGATCGGCTGGCTGAACTCGGGCGGTGCGGCCCGGTTGCCCGCCGGTCTCGGCGCGGTGCTGGTGCATGGGCTCAATCCTTACGGCTTCGCGCACGCCACGCGCACGACCGAGAACAACGTCGACCTCAATCGCAACTTCATCGACCGCGATGCCGGCGCGGCCCCGGCCAACCCGCACTACGAAACGCTTCATGCCGACCTGCTGATCCGCGAGTGGACCGACGCGGAGAATGAACGGATTGCCGGCGTGCTCGACCGTTTCGCCGAGAGCAAGGGGCGCGACGTGCTGTTCGATACGCTGGCGCGCGGCCAGTACGAACATCCGGACGGTCTGATGTTCGGCGGCAAGGACCGCGAATGGTCCAACCGGACTCTCGAAACCATCGTCACCGAAACCCTGGCCGATGCCGAGCGCGTCGCCTTCATCGACTGGCACACCGGCATCGGCGAGTACGGCAAGCCGTTCTTCCTCTGCTTCAACGATCCCGCCGGCCCGCTGTTCGCGCGCGCCTGCGACTGGTGGGGCAAGGACAATGTCGACGGCGTGCGTCCGCACGGCATGGAACGGCCGAACTACACCGGCCTGGTATTTCACGGCGTGCAACGCTTCCTCGGCAATCGCGACATGTGCGGCGCGGTGATCGAGTTCGGCACGCGTGGCGTCAACATGCGCCGCGTGCTGCGGCTGGACCAGTGGCTGCGCCGGCAGCACGGGCTCGATCCCGACGTGCGCGCCACCCTGCAGGCCGACATGATGGACGCCTTCTGCCCGTTCGACGGCCAATGGCGCAAGGACACGCTCGCCTACGGGCTGAAGCTCACCGACCAGGCACTCTCGGGACTCTCTTCATGGTGACGATCAAGTACGACAACCAGGGCGATGCGATTTCGCGCGACGTGCCGGCGGACAACGTGGCGCTGATCGACGCGGGCGGCAACGGCAACGAACGCAGCTACACCTATGGCGACATCCTGCGGCTGAGCGGCGCGGTCGCGCGCGGGCTCCTGAAGCGCGGCCTGCAGCGCGGCGACCGTGTCGCAATCCTCTCGGCCAACCGCGCCGAATTCCTGCTGACCTTCCTCGGCACGATGCAGGCGGGCCTGGTCTCCGTGCCAGTGAACTACAAGCTGCCGGCCGAGACGGTGGCCTACGTCGTGGGCGACTGCGACGCCAGGCTGGTGATCGGCGACGATGCGCGGCTGCCGCTGGCGCCCGACGACGTGCCGAAACTCTCCTTCGACAGGGACTTCGAGAGCCTGCTCGACGAGGGGCCGTTCACGCCGTTTCCCATGAAGCCCGAGGAACCGGCGATGTTCCTCTACACCTCGGGCTCGACGGGCCGGCCCAAGGGCGTGGTGCTGTCGCACTATTCGCATCTCTGGGCGATCAGCCAGCGCGTGCGCCGGCCGGCGCCACTCGGCCAGCGCGCGCTGGTGGCGGCGCCGCTCTATCACATGAACGGGCTGGCGATGTGCCAGACCACCTTCTCGCACGGCGACACCATAGTGCTGCTGCCGCAGTTCACGACCCGCGGCTATGTCGAGGCCGCCGCCAGGCATCGCGTGGCCTTCCTGACCTCCGTGCCGACCATGATCGCGATGATGCTGCGCGAGCGCGAGCTGCTGGCCAGCGCCGATCTCTCGGCCGTCGAGGCCGTCCGCATGGGCTCCGCGCCCGTTACCCAATCGTTGATCGACCAGGTGCACGCGGTGTTTCCAAAGGCTGTGGTCAGCAACGGCTACGGCACCACCGAGGCCGGCCCCGTCGTGTTCGGCCCTCATCCCGAGGGCCTGCCGCAGCCGGTACTCTCGACGGGCTATCCGCATCCCGAGGTTCAGCTCCGCCTCGTGCGCGACGGAAAGGAAGTCCAGGACGAAGGCGAGCTCCAGATGAAGTGCGGCGCGCTGATGACGCACTATCACAAGCTGCCCGCCAAGACCGCCGAGGTCATGACGCCGGACGGCTATTACCGGACCAGCGACGTCTTCCGGCGCGACGAGAACGGCTTCTTCTATTTCGTCGGCCGGGTCGACGACATGTTCGTCTGCGGCGGCGAGAACATCTATCCCGGCGAGGTCGAGAAGATGCTCGAGCGGCATCCCGGCATCCACCAGGCCGCGGTGATTCCCGTTCCCGACGAACTCAAGGGCCACAAGCCGATCGCCTTCGTCGTGAAAGCCGCCGACGCCGAGCTCGACGAGCAGGCGGTGAAGACCTACGCGCTGGCCAATGCGCCGGCCTACCAGCATCCGCGACGCGTGCTGTTCGTCGACGAGATGCCGCTCGCCGGGACCAACAAGATCGACAAGCGCGTACTCGCCAAGCAAATCCCAACCGGAGAAGTATAACAATGAAAGCTGCTGTCGTCCGTGAACACGGCGGACCGGACCGCCTCGTCTTCGAAACCAACTTTCCCGACCCGACGCCCGGCGAGGGCGACGTGATCGTCGCGGTGAAGGCCTCGTCGCTGAACTACCACGACGTCTTCACCCGCCGCGGCATGCCGGGCATCAAGGTGCCGATGCCCGCGATCATGGGTCTCGACGTCGCCGGCGAGATCGCCGAGGTCGGCCCGGGCGTCACCGGCTGGAAGAAGGGCGACCGCGTCCTGGTCGATCCGATCAACCGGGTCGAGGGCGGCCTGATGGGCGAGACGGTGCACGGCGGCCTGGCCGAGCTGTGCAAGGCGCGCGCCCACCAGCTGATCAAGATCCCCGACGGCGTGAGCTTCGCCGATGCGGCCGCGTTGCCCGTCGCCTACGGCACGGCGCTGCGCATGATGGTGACCAACGGCAATGTCGCGAAGGGCGAGAAGGTGCTGATCCTCGGCGCCTCCGGCGGCGTGGGCGTGTGCTGCCTGCAGCTCGCCAAGCTGGCCGGCTGCGAAGTGATTGCCTGCGCCGGCACCGACGCCAAGGCCAAGCGCCTGGCCGAACTCGGCGCCGACAGGACGATCAACTACATCGAGAAGGATTTCATGAAGGAAATCTTCGCGATGTACGGCAAGCCGACGCGGCGCGGCGGCGGCACCGACCAGGGCGTCGATGTCGTCGTCAACTACACCGGCGGCGACACCTGGGTGAATTCGATGAAGACGCTCAAGGTCGGCGGACGCCTGCTGACCTGCGGCGCCACCGCCGGCTACGCGCCGACCGAGGACATCCGCTTCATCTGGACCTTCGAGCTCAAGATCCTGGGCTCCAACGGCTGGATGCGCAGCGACATCGAGAAGCTCCTGGAGCTCGTGCAGAGCGGCAAGCTCAAGGTGCTGGTCGACAAGATCTTCCCGCTGTCCGAGGCGCGCGAGGCGCTGCGCGTGATCGAGGATCGCGAAGTGTTCGGCAAGATCGTGGTGGCCCCATGAGCGACACGCTCCAGCCCCTGAGCGATGCCGAACTGCAGGCGATGCTCGATCATTCGCCGTTCATTTCCTTCCTCGGCCTCAAGGTCACCGAAGCGGACCCGGCGAAGGAGCGCGTCACGATGGAATGCGAGATGCGCCCCGAATTCGAGCGCGGCAAGGGCACCGGCCAGTGGCACGGCGGCCCGATTGCAGCGATCATCGATACGGTCGGCGACTACGCGCTGATCATGGCGCTGCGGCGTGGCCTGCCGACCATCAACTTCCGCGTCGACTATCTCCGGCCCGCCATCAAGACCAGGCTCATCACGACGGCCACGGTCCGCCGCAATGGCAAGAGCGTCGGCGTCGTCGACGTCGACGTGTTCAACGACAAGATGGTGCTGCTGGCAATCGGCCGTGCGACCTATTCGACGCTGCAGGCTTAGACCACACGGTATGAAGTTTGCTTCGTCTGGCTTGGGACTTGGGGACTGGGAACGGAGGGTGTCATGACGATCAAAGTTTCACGACGCGTGTTTGGAGCAGGCGTGCTGGCCGTCGGTGTGGCCGGCACGTCCCGGGGATCGGTCGCACAGGGCACGCCCAAGCGGGGCGGCACTTTGGTGGCGACCTGGGGCGGCGGCGAGCCGCAGGCCTGCTACGTACCGGCCGGCGGCGGCTCGAGCCCGACCTTCTCGTCGTCCAAGCTGTTCGAGCGGCTGGCCCGGCGCAAGATGGACGGCGTTTTCGAAGGCGTTCTGGCCGAATCGTGGAAGCCGTCGGCCGACTTCAAGACCTACACGGTGAAGATCCGCAAGGGCGTGAAGTTCCATGACGGCAAGGACATGACGGTCGACGACGTCGTCTATTCCGTCAGCGAGATCTGGAAGAAGTACGCCGTCGCGTCGGCCCTCACCGACTTCGCGGGCATCGAGTCGCCCGACGCCGATACGGTCGTCTTCAAGTACAACAATCCGACGCCCGAGTTCTTCTTCGCGTCGACCCTGTGCTCGCCGGTCGCCTACATCGTGCCGAAGCATGTCTATGCTGGCAGCGATCCGGTCACCAATCCGGCGAACAACGCGCCGATCGCCACGGGTCCGTGGAAGTTCAAGGAATGGGTGCGCGGCAGCCACTTCGAATATGTGAAGAACGAGAACTACTGGAAGAAGGACGAGCCCTATCTCGACCGCCTGATCATCCGCTACGTGCGCGACCCGGCGGGCCGCGCCGCGGCAATGGAGGCGGGCGACATCCACATCGGTGTCTTCAATCCCGTCGCCCCGCCGGACATCAAGCGCCTGACCGGAACCGGCAAGTTCGTCGCCACGCCCAAGGGCTACGAGGAAGCGGTCTGGTCGACGACGCTCGAATGCAACATGCGCAATCCGGTCTTCGCCAAGCGCGAAGTCAGGCAGGCCATGTTCCACGCCGTCAATCGCGAGTTCATCGCCAAGACGGTCTACTACGGCTATGCGCGGCCGGGCACGAGCCCGATCTACTCCCCCAACAAGGAGTTCTTCACCGCCGACACCTTCAAGACCGGCTTCGATCCGAAGAAGGCGGCCGCCCTGCTCGACGCGGCCGGCTTCCCGAAGAAGGCCGACGGCAAGCGCTTCACCCTGAACCTTCTCTCGGCGGGCTGGTTCCAGGAGAACGGCAAGGTCGGCGCCTATGTGAAGCAGGCCCTCGAGGATGTCGGCGTCGGCATCAATCTCACGGTTCCGGACCGTCCGAGTTCCATCAAGCGCATCTACACCGATTACGATTTCGACTTGGCGATCTCCAACCAGGCCAATCCGTCGGAGCCGGTGCCCTCGACCACGCAGTACTTCACGACCGACGGCATCCTGAAGGGCGTGCCGTTCCGCAATGCCTCGGGCTATTCCAATCCCGACGTCGACAAGCTGGTCGCCAGCATCAAGATCGAGACCGACCCGGCCAAGCGCAAGGCGCTGGTCGTCGAGTTCCAGAAGGTCATCGCCCAGGAAGCCCCGCTCCTGCCGCTGGTCGAGCTGGAGTCGATCACCCTGGCGAGCACCAAGGTGCAGAACCACTCCAACGACCCCAACTTCCTCGCAGCAAGCTGGGGAGACCTATGGCTGGCGAGCTAGTCTCGCCGACGCCCGCCCTTCGCGGCTCCGCCCGTCGAACGGCGGCGCTGCGGCTCCTGCGGCGACGGCTGATCCAGGCCGTCCCGCTGATGCTGGGCGTGGTGATCATCAATTTCTGCCTGATCCAGATGGCGCCAGGCAGCTTCCTCGAACTGATGACGGCCGAGAACCAGGTGAGCGACCCGGCGACGGTCGCCCTGCTGCGCAAGACCTACGGGCTGGACGATCCGGTGTGGATGCAGCTGCTGAAGTACATCTGGGCGCTGCTGCATTTCGACTTCGGCTTCTCCTATCGCCAGAACATGCCGGTCATCCAGGCGATCTGGATCCACCTGCCGGCGACGGTCCTGCTGATGGTGTCGAGCATCGCGCTGGCGATCTCGATCGGCGTGGCGGCGGGTGTCGTCGCCTCGATGAAGGTCCGCACCTTCTGGGACAGCCTGGTCTCGGTCGCCGCCATGTTCTTCTACGCCGCGCCCAGCTTCTGGCTCGGCATCATGATGATCGTGCTGTTCTCGGTGAAGCTCGGCTGGCTGCCGGTCGGCGGCATGATGAAGATCGGCGGCAATGGCGGCGTGCTGGATATCCTGCACCACCTGATCCTGCCGACGCTGGCACTGGGCCTGTTCTATGCCGCGATCTATACCCGCGTCATGCGCTCCTCGATGCTCGAGGTGGCGCAGCTCGACTTCGTGCGCACGGCGCGCGCCAAGGGGCTGAGCCGCAACAAGGTCACGATCCATCATGTGCTGCGCAACGCGCTGCTGCCGGTGGTCACGATCCTCGGCGTGCAGATGGGCACCGTGCTGGCCGGCAGCGTCGTGATCGAAAGCGTGTTCAGCTGGCCGGGCGTCGGCTCGCTGCTGTTCGACAGCGTGAGCTCGCGCAACTATCCGGTCGTGCTCGGCATCATGGTGCTGGGCTCGCTGGTCGTCATCGCCGCCAACATCGCGGTCGACCTCATCTACATGTGGCTCGATCCGCGCATCGAGATCCGCTGATGCAACGCTTCGAGTTTTTTGGTCGCTTCTCCCGCAATCGCGGCGCCCTGGTCGGCGCCTGCCTGATGCTGGTCGTCGCGCTGATGGCGGTCTTCGCCTCGGTCTTCTTCCCGACCGACCCGCTTCGCATCGTCGGCCTGCCCGAACTGTGGCCCGGCGAGGACCCCGAGTTCCCGCTGGGCACCGATTCGCTGGGTCGCGACATCCTTTCGATGATCGTGCACGGCGCGCGGGCGACCCTTCTGATCGGCCTGTTCGCCTCGGCGGTCGCCACGATCATCGGCGTGGGCGTCGGCGCCATCGCCGGCTATTTCGGCGGCTGGGTCGACGAGATCGCCATGCGCGCGGCCGAGCTGTTCCAGACCATCCCGAACCTGATCTTCGTGCTCACCATCGTGGTCATCCTGGGCTCGACCCTGACCAACATCGTGATCGCCATCGGCATCGTGAGCTGGACGCCGATCGCGCGCATGACCCGGGCGGAATTCCTGTCGCTGCGCGACCGCGAATTCGTGCAGGCCTGCCGCTCGATGGGCATGAGCGACCTCCGGATCATCGTCTCGGAGATCCTGCCCAACGCCCTGCCGCCGGTGATCGTGCTGTCGTCGCTGGTCGTGGCCGGCGCCATCCTGTTCGAATCCGCCGTCTCCTTCCTCGGCCTGGGCGATCCCAACGTCGCCAGCTGGGGCCGGCTGGTCGGCGACGGGCGCCAGCTCATCCGCAGCTCGTGGTACATCTGCGCCATCCCGGGCATCGCGATCATGATCACCGTGCTCTGCCTCAACCTGGTGGGCGACGGGCTGAACGACGCGCTCAATCCGAAGCTGAGGGACCGGTGATGAGCGGCCCGGCCCTTCCTCTGGAGATCGTCGACCTCCGCACCACGCTGTTCACGCGCCGCGGCGAGATGAAGGCGGTCGACGGGCTCAGCCTCTCCGTCGGCGCCGGCGAGACGGTGGCCCTGGTCGGCGAGTCCGGCTGCGGCAAGTCGCTGTCGGCACTCTCGATCATGCGGCTGCTGCCCGATCCGCCGGCCCGCATCGTCGGCGGCCAGGTTAAGCTCAACGGGCGGGACATCGTGCCCCTGGCCGAGGAGACCATGCTCGACATCCGGGGCAAGGAGATCGGCATGATCTTCCAGGACCCGATCAGTTCGCTGAACCCGGTCGCCACGGTCGAGAAGCAGATCGTCGAAGTGCTGATGACCCACACCGAACTGGGTCGCGGCCAGGCGCGCGTGCGCGCCCACGAGCTGCTGGAGTTGGTCGGCATGCCGGACGCGGCGCGGCGGCTCGACGCCTACCCGCACCAGCTGTCCGGCGGCATGTGCCAGCGGGTCGTGATCGCCATGGCGATCGCCTGCAGCCCGTCGGTGCTGATCGCCGACGAGCCGACCACGGCGCTCGACGTCACGGTGCAGGCGCAGGTGCTGGCGCTGCTCAAGAAGCTGCAGGCCGACGCCGGCATGGCGATGATCTTCATCACCCACGATCTCGGCGTCGTCGCCGAGACCGCGGACCGGGTCGTGGTCATGTATGCCGGCCGCAAGGTCGAGGAGGCCTCGGTCGACGAGCTGTTCGAGAACCCGCTGCACCCCTACACGGTGGGTCTGATCGGCGCGACGCCGACGCCGGGCGCCGAGCGCGCCGCGCGGCTGGCCGACATTCCCGGCATGGTGCCGCCGCTCAACGCCCTGCCGCAGGGCTGCGCCTTCGCGCCGCGCTGCACGCGGGTGATGGACCGCTGCCTCACCGAGAAGCCCGCCCTCACGGTTCCTGGCCCGGGCCGCCTCGTCGCCTGCTTCGCGGCGCAGGGAGGCTGACCATGTCGTTGCTGTCCCTGCGCGACGTGCGCGTCCAGTTCAACACCGCGGGCGGCGTCGTCCGCGCCGTCAACGGCGTCAGCCTCGACCTGGCGGTCGGCGAAACCCTGGGCCTCGTGGGCGAATCCGGGTGCGGCAAGTCCACGCTCGGCAAGGCGATCATGAAGCTGGTGCCCGTCGCCGGCGGCGAGATCCTGGTCGAAGGTGTCGACATCGCGCCGCTCAATCGCGAGCAGCTCACCGACATGCGCCGCAAGGTGCAGATGATCTTCCAGGACCCCTACGGGTCGCTCAACCCGCGCTCGACCGTGGGCCGTTCGGTTGCCCAGCCGATGGTCCTGGCCGGCTGGAAGCCGGAGGCGACGGCCGAGCGGGTCGAGACCCTGCTGCGCTGGGTCGGCCTGCCGAGCGACGCCAAGCAGCGCTACCCGCACGAGTTCTCGGGCGGCCAGCGCCAGCGCATCGGCATCGCCCGCGCCCTGGCGCTCAGTCCGAAGCTGATCATCTGCGACGAGCCGGTCTCGGCGCTCGACGTCTCGGTGCGCGCGCAGGTGATCAACCTGCTGGAGGACCTGAAGAGCCAGTTCGGCGTTTCCTACCTGTTCATCAGCCACGATCTCAGCGTGGTCGAGCACATCGCCGACCGGGTGGCGGTGATGTATCTCGGCATGCTGTTCGAGGTCGGCGGCCGCGACCAGATCTGGAAGAGCCCGCAGCACCCCTACACCAGGGCCCTGCTGGCGGCCGCGCCGATCGCCAACCCCAAGCTCGCCCGCGCCCGCCAGCGCACGGTGCTGCAGGGGGAGCTGCCCAGTCCGCTCAACCCGCCGCCCGGCTGTCCCTTCAATTCGCGCTGCCCGATGGCCCAGGATCGTTGCCGGATCGAGAAGCCTGTCTTGCGTCCCGTCGCCAACGGTGCGCAGGCGGCGTGCCATTTCGTCTGATTTGGCTATGATCCGGGCCATGAAACTACCCGCCTTCTTCGCTGCCCTGCTTGCCGCCGGTGCCTTTTCCGGTGCCGCCAACGCCCAGACCATGGAGTTCGCCTGCCCCGACCCGGGCACGACCTTCACCTACGACAGCGGCGTCAAGGTCGTGGCCCGCGGCCGCGACGGCATGGACTGCCTCATGGACCGGGTGGGCGGCAAGCCGTTCAAGCTGCGCGCGCTGCTGTTCGACAATCCCTCGGCCGACGGCGCCGATCTCACCGCCTACATCGCCGCGCTGCGGCCCGAGCGCCTGTGGCCGCTCCAAGTCGGCAAGAAGATCGAGGCGAGCTACCGGGTCGGCGGCGGCACCTGGACCTACACGCTCGCCGTGGCGCGCTACGAGCGGCGCACCGGCCCGGGCGACAGGATGATCGACACGTTCCTGATCGAGATGAACGAGAGCGGCGACAAGGGACAGCGCACGATCTCACGCTGGTGGATCTCGCCCGCCGACAAGTTCGCCATCCGCTACGATTTCAGCGACGGCGCCGGCAAGGCCAACCGCGCGGTCGTGACCGAAGTCACGCGGTAGCCTGAAGCCGCGAGCTGACAAGTCACGAAGTGCCGGCCTCCGCGGCCGGCTCTGTTGATTTCGCGGGGGCGAACGTCGATGGCCAGGGAAAAGATCGTTTCGGCAGCCGAAGCCGCTGCCATCATCCATGACGGCGACACCGTCTGCATTTCCGGCTGCGTCGGCATCGGCACGCCCGACGAGCTGCTGATCGCCCTCGAGCGGCGGTTCCACGAGACCAGTTCCCCGTCAAAGCTAACGCTTTTGTTCGCGGCGGCGCCCGGCGACGGCAAGGACCGTGGCCTCAACCGGCTGGCGCATCCCGGACTGGTCAGGCGGGCGATCGGAGGCCATTGGGCGCTCATCCCCAAGCTCGGCGAGCTTGCCCTGGCCGGGCACATCGAAGCCTACAACCTGCCGCTCGGCTGCATCTCGCAGCTCTATCGCAACATCGCGGCTCGCGGCCCCGGCGTGATCTCGAAGGTGGGCCTTGGCACCTTCGTCGATCCGCGCCTGCAGGGCGGCAAGCTGAACGAGAACACAGTCGAGGATCTCGTCGAGGTCGTGCGCTTCGACGGGCAGGACTGGCTCCGGTACAAATCCTTTCCCATCCATGTGGCGCTGTTGCGCGGCACGACGGCGGATCCGGCAGGCAACGTCACGATGGAACGCGAAGCCCTGACCTTGGACGGTCTCGCCATGGCGACGGCGGCGAAGAACTCCGGTGGCTTCGTAATCGTGCAGGTGGAACGCATCGCGGCGAGCGAATCGCTCAACCCGCGCGAAGTCCAGATTCCCGGCATCCTCGTCGACTGCGTCGTGGTCGCCGATCCCGCCAATCACATGCAGACCTACGGCACGGCCTATAATCATGCCTTTTCCGGCCGGCAGCGCGTGGTGATGGACCGGGTGAAGCCGCTCGTCCTGGACGAGCGCAAGATCATCGCCCGCCGCAGCGCTTTCGAGCTCCCGCCGGGAGGCGTGGTCAATCTCGGGATCGGCATGCCCGAAGGAGTGGCGACGGTCGCCGGCGAGGAGCATGTGCTCAAGCTCGTGACGCTGACGGCCGAGCCCGGGATCATCGGCGGCATGCCGCAGGGAGGCGCCGATTTCGGCGCGGGGCTCAATGCCGATGCCGTCGTCGAGCTGAACCAGCAGATCGATTTCTATGACGGCGGCGGACTGGACCTCGCCTGTCTCGGCATGGCGCAGGCGGATGAAGCGGGCAACGTCAATGTCAGCCGCTTCGGCGCACACCTGGCGGGGGCCGGTGGTTTCATCAACATCTCGCAGAGCGCCCGGAAGCTGGTCTTTGCCGGGACGTTCACGAGCGGCGGCCTCCAGATCGCGGTCGAAGACGGCGCCGTCCGTATCGTGCGCGAAGGGACCACCCGGAAATTCGTCGCGAAGGTCGAGCAGATCACCTTCAGCGGAACCCGCGCCGCCGAGACCGGGCAAACGGTTCTGTATGTCACCGAGCGCTGCGTGCTGCGCCGCTCGGCGGCCGGAGTCGAGCTGATCGAGGTGGCGCCGGGGATCGACATCGACCGCGACATTCTCGCCCAGATGGATTTCCGGCCACTCATTGGCGACGTGCAGCTCATGAACGCACGGATCTTCGGCATCGGGCCGATGGGCCTCGACCAGATGCTTCTCGGGCGAAGCCTCGCGGACCGCATCCACTACGATGCCGGCCGCAACATACTGTTCGCGAATTTCAACGGCCTCCACATCAGGACCGTCGAGGACGTCGACCTGATCCGCCAGGAAATGGAACGCGCGTGCCGCGCCGCCGGCAAGTCCGTCGCCCTCATCGAGAACTATGACGCTTTCGAACTCGATCCGGCCGTCAGCGATGCATACTTCTCGATGATCGCCTATCTCGAGCAGCGCTATTACACGTCGGCCTCACGCTACACGACCAGCGCCTTCCTGCGCCTCAAGCTCGGCGAGGGCCTCGCGGAGCGCCGTCTCGCGCCGCATATCTTCGAAACCGAAATAGAGGCGCGAGAGTTCATGCGCCTGCAGGGAACGCGCACCGCAACGCCGTGATCCGGTTACGCGACCGAACCGGGATCGGTGTTGGCGCCGCAGATCAGCGTCGCGACGCGTTCGCCCGGCGCCGGTCGATAGGCGCCGGCACGCAGCGCGGCGAGACCGGTGGCACCCGCCGGCTCCGCGACGATGCGAAGCTCGTCCCACAGCGCGCGTTGCGTCTCGCGCACGGCCTCGTCCGTGACCAGCACGGAGTCCCGGACAAGCGTGCGGGCGACCTCGAAGTTGGGCGTGCCGATGCGGCTGGCACCCAGAGCATCGGCGGCGATGCCGGAAATGGCGACGTCGACCGGCTTCCCGGCCTTCAGCGCCTCGTGCAGGGTCGGCGTACCCTCGGTCTCGACGGCGACGATCTTCTTCACCGCGCCGATCGCAGCGGCACAGCCCGCGATCAGGCCGCCGCCGCCGACCGCGATCAGCAGCGTGTCGAACTCCGCCTGTTCGGCGAACTCCAGCGCGACGCTGCCGGCGCCGGCGAACACGACCTCGTCTTCATAGGCCGGCACGATGAGTGCGCCGGTTTCAACGGCGCGCTTCTCGGAGGCGGCGCGCGCTTCGGCGTAGACGGCACCGATCTGGTTGACGACCGCGCCGTAGCTGCGCAGCCGTGCGACCTTGGCGGGCGCGGCGATGGTCGGCACGAAGATCTCGGCCTTGTGGCCGAGCGCTCGCGCAGCGTAGGCCGCCGCAGCGCCATGGTTGCCACCGGAGGCTGCAATGATTCCGGCCGCCGGCACCTTGGAGGCCAGCAGCTTGTGGAAGGCGCCGCGTCCCTTGAACGAGCCGCTGACCTGCAGCGATTCGAGCTTCAATAAGAGGGGCGCCGTCACGCCCAGCGAGCCGGCAACGAGTTCGATCACCGGCGTGCGGCGCACATGCGGACGGATGAGGCCCCAGGCGGCCTCGACTTCGGTTCGGGAGATCATCGTGTTTCTCTTCCGGTTCCTCACCCGTCATCGGGGGAGGTGGCCCGCAGGGCCGGAGGGGTCATGGGCAGGAGGCGCCAA
>JAESFK010000281.1_pt1 | contig 32015 bp, 27 predicted proteins | sample 9269391 | NCBI WGS metagenome assembly JAESFK01 (sample SAMN14506231, study PRJNA617097) | algae metagenome | isolation source: Drouetiella hepatica UHER 2000/2452 and co-occurring heterotrophs from... | place: Slovakia: Slovak Paradise National Park, Hrabusice, Kosice Region | collected 2000-01-01
GCCTCCCAGCCCGCGACCTCGAGATTGCTGACCGGCGCGGCCCCTGGGGCCGGCCGCGCAAAGCTGGAGACGCTCGGCAACGCCGGCTCCAGCGCGGCCTCGATCAGGTGCCAGAAGCGCAGCGCCGACGTCTCGATGCGCCAGGGCCGATAGATATCGCTCTCGACGCTGAGCCCACGGGTGCAGTCGAAATGCGGCGCCGGCAACTGCTTGTAGTTGCTTCGAGCGAACTGCAGGCAAAGCCAGCGCTTCTCGGGAATCGCATCGCGCAGCAGCCGCACGGTGCTGCCATACAGTCCCGTATCGCACAGCACGATACCGGGCCTCCCCTGGGTCACCTGGGCCAGATGCTCGCGGAAGAGTGCGTCCTGCATCGCGATCTCGCTGCGCAGCGTGCCCGCGCCCGGGTCCGCCCCGTTCAGGAGCTGGACGAAGCGCTCGGCCCGAAATGGTGCTTGCCATGTGGATGCGAGCTTCAGGTCGTTACGCTGGGCGAGAGCAGCCGCCACCTCGCTCATCGGACGGCCCTTGAACTCCCGCGCGAGTTCGGCGAGCAGCGCATCGCCCGGGTTCGCCGAGGCGGCGCGGGCTGCGACGAGCCGCGACACCATCAAGCTCTCGCAGGCGAGGATCGGAGGCAGGCCGGTGCGCGCGAGGAAGCGCTCATAGACCAGCTTGAGGCGCAGCCCTCCGCGTGCGCAGAACAGCAGGGTCGCGTCCTGCGGAGCGGCAAGAAAGCGCTGCTGCAGCCAGAGCCGCATGCAGAACTCCGACAGGATGGGCCCAAGCGCCTCATGACCGAAGCGACGAGCCGCGCTGTTTGCTGCCGACGCGACGGTGCTCATGACGGGCTCCGACCGGCGGCGCCGTCCAATGTGCCAGGGTATTGCAGGGCGCCGATGAGCCGCGCGACGAGCGCGTCGACCTTGCGCCGAACTCTCAGATGAGCCGGCCTGGTGAGATGCCGCGTCCACAGGCCTGCAGCGCGCGCCATTGCGACGTCGGCCGTCGGATCGTCGCCGAGGTGCAGGACGTCGAAGGCCCGGGCGTTCTCGGCGCGCAGGACGGCGGGAAACAGTGCGCCTGAACGCTTGGTCGCGTCGAAATCCGCACTCGTATAGATGGCGGCGATGGGATGACCTGGCGCCAACGCATCGAGAAGCGCAGCAATCGTCCCCGCCGGATGATAGGTATCGCTGATCGCGATGACCCGTCGGCCAAACCCGGCCTGCTCGGTAAGCCAGCCAAGCAGCGGGCGGTTCGGCGTGAGCTGACGCAGCTCCACTGCGATCTCGGCATGGTGCAGAATTCCGGCGTCGTCGTCATCGAGCGCCAGCATCCGCGCCATGGCGTCCACCATGTCGGCGAAGCGGACATCTCCGCTTGGACGCCTCAGCGAAAGCGCCCGATAGGCCTCCCGCTGCACCTCGCTGCGGACCCGGAAGATCACGGCCGGCTCACGCAGGATTTGCCTGGCGACGACGAGGCGGGCCGAGGCCAGCGAGGCGATGTCCTGAAAGCGGCGGACTTCGGAGCGATGATCGCGATGGAGCAACGTATCGAAGACGTCGCAGGAGATGATCCGCGCCACTTCAGCTGCTTGCGGGCCCACGTTCTGCGGCTTTGCCTCCATCGATCGGGACGCCCTCCTCGTAGCAGCAGTCGCAAGGCACAAGCCAAGCATGATCGAGCTGCCAACGCTAAGTTTACGGTGAGTATTTCTTCAAAAATAGGCGGGGAATTCACCACCGGTGTCAGGAAAAATCCGACACTCGCCTCATGCATGCAGAGATGATTGTTCGATAATTCCAGTCTATTCTTGCAGGCAATTCCGCGCGATTGATCGCGCGTTAACCTCATGCCTCGCTCTCGCAGACCGAAGCGAACCAAGATGCGCTCAGAAACATCCCGAGGCTGTTGGCTCCGCGTCGGCCGCCCTGTCCTGCCAACGGGGCTGTCTGGCTCCGCCGGACGGGGCCAGCCATCTCCCGACGCCCTGCCCTATGTCGTTTGAGTGGATCGGCGCCGCGACTTTCGCAGCCGGCATCCTGTGTCTGCTGCATGGGCGGCGACTGGCGATCTTTGTCTTCCTGGTCTCGACGCTGTTCGGCGCCGCCGCAGCGTCGGTGCTCACGGCGCTGGGCTCGGCAAATCTGCCGCCTTCGCATCTTCTGCTCGGTTTCCTCATGCTGATTGCGGCGCGAGGCGTCCATTTCCAGCATGTTATGGACGCGTTCGCCCCGTCGCGCGCCGGAATCTGGCTGCTGCTGACCTTGTGCTACGCCTTCATCGTCGTGCTGTTCATGCCGCGCATCATGGCTGGGGCAACCGATGTCTTCAGCATCACGCGCAGCGACAGCGGTGCGGCCGGCCTGGTGCTGACGCCACTGGCACCAAGCGGCGGAAATCTGACACAGACAGCCTACTTCATCGGCGACGTCGCCTGCTACGGCATCTTCTGCGCCTTCGCCCGTGACCGCGCGGGCAAGCGCTGGATAGCAGATGCGCTGCTGCTCTGTGGCTGCGTCAACATCCTGTTCGCAGCGCTCGACTACCTGACCTTCTTCACGCAGACCGGCGACTACCTCGCCTTCATGCGCAACGCCACGTACCGCATCTTCGACACTGCCGAGGTGGTCGGCCTCAAGCGCCTGATCGGCTCCTTCCCGGAAGCCTCCGCCTTCGCCAGCATGACGCTGACGCTGTTCGCCTTCTGCGTGACGTTGTGGCTCAACGGCTATCGGCCCGCCCTCGCCGGACCGGTCGCGCTTGTCCTGCTTGTGGCCCTCGTGTTGTCGACCTCGACCACGGCCTATGTCAGCCTGACGATCTATCTCGCCATCGTTTTCGCCGGCAGCATGTGGCGGGTGCTCAAAGGGCAAGCAAGCCGCATCCGCGTCCGGGCGTTGATCGCGACGCCGCTGCTGGCCTGTCTCGCCATAGGCGCGATCAGCCTGGACGGGACGCTCACCAATGCGATCGACGATCTCCTGAACCAGCTGGTCTTCCAAAAAGGAACGACCGATTCCGCGATCGAGCGCGGCAGCTGGAACAGTCAGGCGCTGATCAACTTCCTCGACAGCCACGGGATCGGCCTCGGTGTCGGCAGCGTGCGCGCCTCGAGTTTCGCCGTCGCCTCGCTCGCGACCATCGGCGTCCTCGGGACGCTGAGCTACGGGCTCTTCTTCCTGCGCTGTCTCGCGGCCCCGCGGGAGGAACTCGATCCGGAATCGCGGGCGATCCGGGAAGCGGCGGCTTCCGCCTGCCTCTCGCTCTTCATCAGCGGCACGCTGGCCGGCACGACGATCGACCTCGGCCTGATGTTCTTCGCCTGCGCCGGGCTGGCGGCGGCGCCGGCGACGCTGGCCCTACAGCGCTCCACGACGGCCCGTTCGGCCCAGGGCTCGGCGCGGATTCCACAGATTGCATCCCGCGCCGAGCCTGGCCGCCATCCCACCCCGGCGACGTGACGGAGCATGACGATGTCCCGCGACCACTCCCGCGCATCGGTCCTCCGAGAGCTTGCCAGATGGCTTCGTCCGGCCGGACTGCTCGTCCTCGTCTGCGCGTCGACGCTAGCCTTCAGCCTGTCGAGAAGCTCCGGTCGGCTGGCCGCCGTCAAGGCGGAGAGCGTCGCACAGGAGCCGGCCTTTTCGCTGCAGCTCACCACTCCGGGACCCACCAGCGTCGCGACCTACAATCAGGCCCTGGGACCGAGGGCCTATGCGGCGCGTCTTGACGATGCCGCCATGCGGATCAGGCCGGGGACGATCTCCTTCGCAGGCGTGGCCAAGGGGCTGCGCAGCGTGGCGGTCGTTGTCCACGGAGCCTGGACGATTGCGGTCCCGGACGCGCGGAATGTATTTCGCGCCAACGTCGATCTCTCGAAGGCCGCCGCGGGTCCGCTCGTCGTCGATGTCTATGGTTGGGACGTTCCGCCCGATACACCGGGTTACAAGGTCGCGCTGAACCTGCGAGTTCACCTTTTCGTCGAGGGCGGCCAGTCAGCGACGCCGCCCGTGGAGCGCCCACCCGGTCATCCTGCCCACGGCCGCAAGCTCGTCTGGGAGGATCGCTTTGACAAGCTCGCACCGGAGACCTGGTATGCCGGGCCGAAGCCCGATGGCCAGGAATATGGCGCTGCCGCTTTCATGCGCTTCGGCGCGAGCGAGGCCGATCCATACAGCGTCATCGACGGTTTCCTGCGGCTGCGCGCCTCGTACCTGCCCGATCGCACCGATCCGGCCGGCTGGAACCGGGCCTGGGTCACAGGGCACCTCTCGACGGGTTTTCCCGACGGCTCGGCCAGTGCCGCGTTCCGCAAGGGCTACTTCGAGGCGCGCATGTTGCTTCCGAGCGGCGCTGGAACCTGGCCCTCATTCTGGCTGCTGGACCAGCATGGCATCCGGCACAGCGAAGCGGATGGTGCCGTCGAGATCGACGTTATCGAAGGCTATGGCCATTCGACGACCTCCTACGTGGCGACCGAGCACGACTGGCCGCCCCCCTCCGCAAAGGGGAAGGGCTACAGGCGCGCCCAGCGCAACATCACGGGCCTGCCGGACAGCTCGCTCGCCTTCCACGATTATGGCGTCGAGGTCTCCGACGACGAACTCATCTTCTATCATGACGGCATCGAGAAATTCCGGGCGCCGCTCTATCGCAAGGAGACGGTTTCGCCGTTCTTCGCAATGCTGGCTCTGGCAATGAGCCATGACTGGCCCATCACGGTGCCGCCGTCAGGCTACTACGATCTCTGGATCGACCACGTCAGGATCTATCAGTAAGGCGGCCCCCGCCGGCGGCCTCAGTGGTCAGGCGGTCGAGGCCAGGCTCGGCCGCGCCGTCATCAAGGCGGAGGCCCGAGGCGCGGCGGCAACAACAGTCGGTTTCAACAACTGGCCGATGTGCAACGACATTTGCGTTTCGAAGACCCGGGCGGAGAAGTTGCGCGCATGGGCGGCGATCATGGCCGGTTGCCATTTCGTCGTGGCAGCCGCCTCCTCCGCCGCAATGAGCGCGTCGACGCTCTGCTCGTCGAAGAACAGGCCGGTTACACCGTCCACCACGGTCTCCGTCGCGCCGCCGCGTCGGAAGGCGACGACGGGCCGGCCGCTCGCCATTGCCTCGACCGGGACGATGCCGAAATCCTCTTCGCCGGGGAAGATGAGGGCCCGGCACCGGGAATAGTGATGCTTGAGCACGGCAAAGGGCTGCGGCCCAAGGATGGTGACATTCGGCCGCGCGATACGGCGCAGCTCCGCAAGCATCTCGCCGCCGCCGATAACGACGAGCCGGCGGCCGGTCGCGTTGAACGCCTCGACTGCAATCTCAGGGCGCTTGTAGCCGACGAGTTCGCCGACCATCAGGCAGTAATCCTCGATCTCGGCATCGGGCAAAACCTCGAACGCCTCGACATCGACAGGCGGGTGGATGACATGCGAGGCGCGCCGGTAATAGCGATGCAGCCGGACCGCGACGGTCTCCGAATTGGCGATGTAGTGATCCACCCGATTGGCCGAGATCGCATCCCAGTTGCGAATGTAGTGCGCCAGGAGCGGCATCGCCGCGCGCGTCACGAAGCCCGAACGCTCGCGATAGTCGTGAAACATGTTCCAGATGTAGCGCATCGGCGAGTGGCAATAGCAGACGTGGAGCGAGCCCGGCGGAGGGATGACGCCCTTGGCCGGCCCGGATTCACTGCTGATGATCAGGTCGTAGCCCCGAAGATCGAGCTGTTCGAGCGCCAGCGGCATCAGTGGCAGATACTTCTGGTAGTACCGCCTGGCACGCGGCAGCCGGTTGATGAAGCTGGTCTGCACCCGCTGCCGCCGGATCGTTTCAGACACGGCGTCCGGAACATAGACGTGGGTGAAGATGTCGGCTTCGGGATAGAGGCGGCAGAGCGCCTCGATCACCTTCTCGCCGCCGCGCATGCCGACCAGCCAATAATGGACGATAGCGACTTTCATGGCATTCACACGCCTCCATCAGGCCGGCGTACAGCGGGAACGCTCCGCTCGGCCTTCAGCTCACGCCCCGCCTTCGTTGAGGACAACGCCGGCGACGCCGGCATTGGCGCATCTCAAGGCGGCAACCATTCGGGCCACGTCGAGCTGGCTCGTCCGGCCCGCCGCGATGACCAGCACGTAGGAATCGACGACGGCGCCGATCGCCCACGCGTCCGGAACTGTCGAGAAATCCGGGAGGTCGATCACGATCCGGTCGAAGCGCTCGCGCAGCTGCCGGAAGATGTCCTTCGCAACGCCCGTGTCGAAGCGATCGCTGAAGTTGGCGGTATCAATGTCCTGGCCGATCGCCATGAAGGAGAGGTTCCCGGCCCTGGTGGCGCAAATGGCGTTCGTCAGGTTGTCGCCGCCGAGCACCTGCGCGAAGCCCGTCGTCGGGCGCACCCGCAGATCAGTCGGCAGCAAGCTGGACAAGGTCGGATTGAGCGGATTTGCATCGATCAGCAGCGTCTTGCAGCCTGCCGCGGCGAAGGCCAGCGCCAGTCCCTGGGCCGTAAGCGTCTTGCCTTCGCCGACATTGTGAGAGGTCACGCCGACGCATTGCCCGTCGCGCTGGCCGACGGACATCTCGAAGGAGGTGCGGATCGTCCTGAGTTCAGTCGCAGCCGCGATCGGCGGCGCCTGCAACATCAGGTGAATGCCCCATACGTCGATGATATGGGGGCCGCGACGCGACCAGGACCGCCAATGCGGCCCCTGCTTACGCAAGGTGCCGAAATAGTTCAGGCCCAATTGCCGCTCGACATGCTCGCGCGTCAGAACCGGCCTGCGCAGATTGTGCCGCGCCACCGCCAATGCGCCGCCACCCAGCAGGCCAAGCGCGGCGCCGAAGGCCATGATCAGCGAGGTGCGCGGCGTCGACGGACCGCTGGGCGTCAAGGCCGCACTGATGACACGCGCATCGGCAGCGGGAAAGGTGTCGATGTTGATGACGCCAGTCTTTACGGCTGTCGTGGCGGCCGTACCTTCCGCGGTGAGCTCTCGGATCGGCCGCTCGAACTGGCTGTTGCGCTGGACGTTCTCGATGCGGGACGTCAGCTGCCGCGCGATGTAGGCGGCTGTGACTGAATTCGTCAGCTTGGCTGCCTTCAGCGGGTCGGCGGACTGGAACGAGATCTGCAGCACATAGGATTGCCCGACGCGCCGGACATCGAGACGGCTGTCGAACTCGGCGGAAGCGACATTGTAGGTGTCCGAACGGGGTTTGGCCTCAGGTGCCAGAAATGGCCGCAGCACGGCTCGCAACGAGAAGCGAGCCTTGAAGAATTCCGCGTCCGTCTCGATGCCATGGGCCTCGATCACGGGTCGGGAGATCTGTTCGGACTTCAAGAGCTGAATCTGGCTTTCGAGCTGGGCGCTGTCGATGGCGTATTGCGGCTGTTCGCGCTCTGGCATCTGCCTGTTCGTATCGGCCCGGCGCGGGTCGAACAGCACGCGTGCGCTGGTGATGTAGGTCGCCTCGGAGGTTGCGACGATGGCACCCGCCCCGCCGATCCCCGCAAGCAAGCAGGCCAGGACGATCCACCAGCCGGACCGCAGCGAAGCGCCAAGTTCCAACCCGGCAGGCTGGTGCGCCGCCGGAGCCGTCTTCTCGATCAACCCGTCAGGCGCAGTGAAGTGCAGCATGACACAGTCCCGAGGGGCCGCCGCTGGGCAAAGTCGGTCGCGTAGCCGGTCCTGCCATCAGCGACTGCCTTGCTGCATCAGAACCGCGGGAACGGTGCGCACCATGATCTGCGCATCCAGCATCAGGTTCCATTCGCTCGCGTAACGGCTGTCGAGCGAGACGCGGGTCATGTAGCTGCAATCGCTGCGCCCGCTGACCTGCCAAAGCCCCGTCAGCCCTGGCGGCACTGAAAAACAGTGGGAGAAGGCCTCACCGTAGCGCGGGATCTCGTCTGGAACGATCGGGCGTGGGCCAACGAAGCTCATCTCTCCAGCGAGGATGTTGATCAGCTGTGGCAACTCATCGAGGCTGGTCTTCCGCAGGAGCGCTCCAAGCGGAGTGATACGCGGGTCCACCGCGAGCTTCTGGTTGTCGCGCCATTCCTGCGCCGAAAGCGGATTATGGGCGAGATGCTCGTTGAGCGCTCGCTCGGCATCGAGAACCATCGAGCGGAATTTGAAGCATCTGAACGGCCGGCCGCCTTTCCCGATCCGCGTTTGCCGAAACAGTGCCGGACCGCCATCGGCCCCACGCACCGCCGTCGCGATGGCGAGCAGCAACGGCAATAGGAGGAACAGCAGGACGAGGGCCAGGGATGCATCGAAGATGCGCTTGATCGCGTATTCGAACGACCGGCCCGCTACTGCGACTTGCTCTGGCGAAAACGTCAGAGGCAGCGGAAAATCACTAGAGTTCTTCACGTTCGGCATGTCTGAATCCTCATCAACAAGGCAAGACGACCGTTAATAATTTATAAATTGAAAGCTTTCTCAAAGCAATAGCAACTTGTGCATCGCACAATTTTTAACCAAACTAGAGACAAAAATGCTCCTAAGCCGCGCAACTACTTTTTGATATAAATGTCATTGCCTCAGAATTTCGCATGTCAGCCAAAATCCTCAGCATATCCTTTGGGAAATCGGTGATCGCGCCGCAGCATAGCGGGCGCCTGACGGACGGCGGCTCCGCCGGAAAATTCTACCGGGCCACCTCGTGGAACCAGCCCTGCAGGATCGCGTATTGAACGATCTTCGAGCGGCTGTGGATGTCGAGCTTGACGCTGGCGCGGGTCTTGTACGTCTCGACCGATTTCGCCGTAACGCCAAGCTTGGCCGCCACTTCCTTGTTGGTGAAGCCCAGCGCGATCAGCCGGAGAACGTCTCGCTCTCGATCCGTGAGCAGGCGCTTGCCGCGGCAATTGGGCTGCCGATGCCGCAGGGCTGCGCCTGTCACCGAGACAAACCGGCTGGCGATGGCAGGATCGACGTAGAGCCCGCCTTGGCTCACGGCTTCGATCGCCGCACCCAGATGCTGCTCGCCGGAGCGCTTCAGCACATAGCCCCGCGCGCCGGCAGCAATGGCATGTCGCACATGCGTGCCGTCCTCATGGGCGCTGAGGCATATCACGCCAACCTCCGGTGCCTCGCCGGTAATCTGCTCGGCGACGGATATGCCGCTCATCGACACGTCGACGACGGCGATGTCGGGCCTCGTCTGCAGAATGAGCCTGATTGCCTGCGTCGGCGAGGTTGCCTCGCCGACGATCTCGATCTCGTCGATGTCGTCGAGCAATGCGCGGAGCCCAGCGATGAAGATCGGATGATCGTCAGCGATGAACACGCGGATGGAAGCGCCGAGAAGCAGGGACATAGCCATAAACTCCTACACAACTAGGGATTCCGCTTTCCTTCAGTCCGCTGCGTCTCCGTTAGGCGTATCTCTCCCGTTTTGTCGTCTTCTTGCCCGAACATCCGCGCGATACGCGCGCCGCCGGATTCAATTGGATCCAGCCAACGACCATTTGGCTCCGGCCGGGCGTTGCGTTGCGCCGGAGGCGTCCGACATGATCCTCTGCAACGACGCCCGCTCAATCTTGATGAGGTCGCCGGGTAGCACCTGGTCGGTTTCGGCGACCACCACTTCCCGGAACGCCCCCTCGCTGCGCCGCACCACCGTCATCGTCAGGCGCGCGGCTTCGCTGGCCTGTCGGGCCAGCTGTCGCGGCGCCCAGACGCTCGATTCGTGGACAAGAGCCCTGAGCGCGTCGACCCTGTCGGTCACCTGGCTGAGGCTGATCTGCGTTTCGCGCAGCTCCTTGTTGATCTCCGTCTCGCGCTTGTTTTGAAGCTCCGCGATGTTGAGATCGGTCTTGCCGATATCCTGCCGGGTCCGGGCCGTTGCGAGGATCAGGTCGAGCGCCTGACTTTCGAGCTGGGCCAGGTTCTGCTCCACGGCGAGCTGCCGCGGGCTGACCGACAATCCCTTGCTCATCAGGCTGTTGATGTTGTCGAGGTCCTTGCGGACCAGCTCTTGCTGCTTCCTCTGCGTCAGCGCCTTGGCTGCCAGCGTCTTCAGCTCATCCTCGAGCAGCGCCTTCCCGCGCTGCAACAGCTCCAGCTGCGAGCGAGCCGTGGTCTGTCGCGCACCGAACAAGGTGCTTTCTTCGCGCTGTCCCTGCTGCGCCATGCGAGCGTCGGGATGCTGCGTTACCGCTTCTGAGAACGCGATGCGATCGACATTGCCCGCTTCGGAGAGCAATCGATCGCGGCGCAGCAGCAGGGCGAGCCTCTGCGTTTCATTGACCCTGATCTCTCCCTCGGCGACGATCGTGTCCCGCTCGAAGCGCGCAAGCGTGGTCTCCGGGCGGTAGAACCCGCCAGCGATGCTGACAGCCTGGATCACGTTCATTCCCGGGCGAAATGCGTATTCGCCTGGCCTCTCGACGCCCCCGACGACGTAGAACGGCCTGTACTGCGCAATTTCAACGGCAGCGCTCGGCCCTGAGACCAACCCCGCGGTGGATTTGAGACGTTCGGAGATCAACCCGGCGATCGCACCGGTCGTGGCATTCTCGACCGGGAAGGAGCCGATCACGGGCATCGACAGCGTACCGGCGGCGCTCACCGTGAATTCACCGCTCAACGCTGGCCATTCGAAGACTTCGCCCGAAGTCGGACGCCATTCGGAGACCTTGATCTTGATCCGATCAAGCGGGCCAACCCGATACTCTTCCGCCGCGGTCGCGGCCCACAACCCGGCGCAGGCCAGCTCGACAATGAGGGCGCCAAGCAGGGTCTGGCCCAGGCGATAGGTGACGTTGCGCAAGGAGAGCCGGTCGTGGATCATCATCGGAACATGCCCTTTCCGAATGCGATGCAAGATAGCGGCCAACTGCCGGAGCCGTGTAAACCTTTTTTAACCGTCCCGCATTAAGAGAACACCTGCGCAACAACCTTGTGACGCTTGGGCATTTCGGCGCTTGAGCGCACGCATCGACATCCCTCGCGGCGGATGGCGAGATTGGCCTTTTGCGAAAGCGGCGGCCCGATTATGCTGAGGCCGTCGAGCGTGGCTGAGCGGGAGGGGCGAAGCAATGATCATTGTCCTGGCTCTCGCTGCGCTGGCAAGTTCGGCGCTGTGTCTTGTTCTGCTCTGGCCCTACGGGCCTGTGCTCGCCTTTGTCGCGACGCCTTTCGTCGCCAGCCTGGCTGTGGTCTTGGCAGGCCTTGCCATTGCCGCGACACGTCCACGCGATTCCGGTCGCAGCTCCAATCAATTGATCGACGCCCTGAGCCGGCTGCTGCCGCGCTAAGACCTGGATGTCGATGTTTTCGGACTCGGGCGCTGCAAGGCCCCGGCCCACGAAAGCATGTTTATGGCACAGTGTTTGCTTGGTTGTGGGCCTGGCTTGCCGCGAAGGCGGGTGCATATCGGGCAAGAGCGTTCGGCGTGGGCGTTCTGCGGGACTGTTACCTGCCTGTAGAGTTCAGCGTGTACTGCAGGACGAAATGCCGGATCTTGAAAAGGTCGGATGATGGCAATGGTGACCCGCTTTCGTGCCGCCGAACGGGACGTCCAGTCTGATGCAGAACGGCTCGGCGGCGTACTGGTCGTGGTTCGCCGGGCACTCCGGTCCATCGAGCGTGAGAAGACAGGCCTCGGCCGGCGGCTAGAGGAGGCGCGGGCGCGGGCGGCGACGCTGATGGGCACGGAAGACGGCATTTATGCCGAGCGCGAACCCGACGATGAACAGATGCTCGTCGAGGCCGAAACGCAGATGATGCACGCTTATGACAGGCTGAAGGCACTCGCATCGCAGCAGACCGCCCTCGCCTCCGCGATGAAGGATATTGCCGCCATCGCAGACGAGGCGCAGTCATCGGAGCTGGTGGAGGACTGGCGCGAGGCTCGACCGGCTCGGTCCAATCTGGCCCGAGAGGTTGCGGCCTTCGTCGGCTGGGCGATCCTGATCGGGATAGCGCTGTCGGTCTGGTTCGGCGCAGCCCCGCCGGTCGGGCTGTCACCCGATCTCTCGCGGTTCCTCGCCGTCTTGGTCTGTGCGGTCGCCCTTGGCATCGGCTATCCGCGCCATCGCCCTCTCCTGTTCGTTGCGGGCCTCGCCTGTCTCGTCGAGTTGGAAGTGGCGCGGTCGGTTTTCGGCGCGAGCAAGGGAGTCTACTTCGAAGCCCTCGCCAAGGCAGCCGGGCTTGCCGTCGTCCTGATGCTGGTGTCGATCGTGGAGCGCTTTCTTTGGCAACGCCAGGGCGCCGATCAAGGTGGCGTGTAGCCCGACCGCAGGGACAGTGATCGCTTGATCCGGGCCGCACCCGGAACCAGACATTTCGGTTCGCGTGCTGCGAACTCGTGCAGAGGGTGGCGACCAGCCCCCAGACAGATTTCTGCCCCGGCACCTCGGCATGCCCTGCCGGCCGTCATTGATGCCGAGCGCCTCTAAGCTCTCGATCGTCGCGGCTAGCGAGCCGCGGCGCGCGGGCTGTGGGTGTCGAATCCAGTCCGCCCGGACTGAACCACGCGCCAGACCGCCTGAGGCGTCGCAGGCATGTCCAGATGCTTGATGCCATACGGCGCCAGCGCGTCCACGACCGCGTTCATCACCGAGGGCAGAGAGCCGGCGCAACCCGCCTCCCCGCAACCTTTGGCACCCACCCGATTGTTCAGCGTCGGCACACCCTGGCTCACGAATGAGAAGAAGGGGACATCCGCCGCCCGCGGCAAGGCGTAGTCCATGTAGGACCCCGTCATCGGCTGGCCGCTGTCGTCATAGACCGTCCTCTCGAACAGCGCCTGGCCAATGCCCTGGACGACGCCGCCGTGGAGTTGCCCCTCGACGATCATCGGGTTCACGACGGTTCCGAAGTCGTTGATCATGACGTAGCGCGCGATCTCGACATGGCCGGTCTCCGGATCGATCTCGACCTCGGCGACATGGCAGCCGTTCGGATATGCCGACGGCGCCGACTTGAAGACGTGATCCACGTCGAGCGACCGCGGCAGCTCCGACGGGACCCCGGCGCCGGCACGCAATCGAGCCACGACATCCATGATGCCGATCGATCGGTCGGTTCCGATGACGGTGAACCGGCCGGCAGAAAATTCGATGTCGGCGACATTGGCCTCGAGGAAGTGACCGGCAAGGCGCTTGCCCTTTTCGATGACCAGATCGCTCGCCTCTAGAATGGCCGAGCCGCTCGCCATCAGCGATTTGGAGCCGCCCGTGCCTCCGCCGGCAATCAGCCGGTCGCTGTCGCCCTGGATCAGCTTGATCCGCTCGAAGGGAACGCCAAGCTGGCTGGTGAGGAGCTGGGCGAAGGGCGTCCAATGGCCCTGGCCGTAGTCGAGCGTGCCGGTGACGATGTTCACACTGCCGTCCGGCTCGAAATGGATCCCGCCCATCTCATTCGTGGGTGGGGCCGTGACCTCGAGATAGCAGCCGATGCCGCGCCCGCGCAGCAAGCCCGCCTTCCGGCTCGTCCTCAATCGTCCGGCATATCCCTTCCAATCGGACGCCTCAAGGGCGCGCTCGAAGAGCGCCGGGAAATCGCCGCTGTCATAGACCGTCCCCATCGGCGTCGCCCAGGGCAGCTTCGTCGGCGGGATCAGGTTGCGCCGCCTCAGGCTCGCGCTGTCGATCCCCATCTCGCGGGCCGCCGTGTCGATGAGGCGCTCCATGAAATAGTTGCCCTCCGGGCGACCCGCGCCGCGATAGGCGCCGATCGGCGGCGTATTCGTCACCGCACAACGCGTCTGGACCTCGACAAGCGGCGTCCGGTACATGCCAACAGAGTTCTTCCCCACATTCGTCGTCGGCATCATGGCACCGACGGGCGTGAGGTAGGCGCCCATGTTCGCGACGCCCTTGAAGCGCGTGGCGAGGAAGCGGCCGCGAGCGTCCAATGCCAGCTCGGCCTCGAAAACCATGTCTCGGCCATGGTGGTCCGAAACGAAGCTCTCCGAGCGCTGATCGGTCCATTTGACCGGCCGCTTCAACATGCGGGCTGCGTGGAGGAGGACGACGTATTCGGGAAATACGGCGGACTTCATGCCGAACGAACCGCCGACATGGCCGGTGACCAACCGCATGGCGGCAGGCTTCACGCCCATGGCCGCGGCCAGGTTGTTGCGCATGCCGAAGGCCCCCTGGCTCGGAGCGTGCAGCGTATAGCGCTTCGACGTGCCGTCGAAGCTCGCAATGGCCGCGCGCGGCTCGATCGGGTTGACGATGACGCGGTTGTTGACGATCCGCAGCCTGGCGACATGCGCGGCTCCGGCAAGGGCCGCGGCGACCTTCTCGCTGTCTCCAAACTGAAAATCGACGATCAGATTGCCGACGACGTCGTCATAGAGTTGCGGAGCGTCGGCGCCAAGCGCCGCCTCGGCATCCGTGACGGCGGGCAAGACGTCGATATCGAGCCTGACCGCCTCCGCAGCGGTCCGGGCCTGATCGGCGGTCCGGGCGACGACCACCGCGACAGGGTCGCCGACGAAGCGCACCTTGTCGGCCGTCAGTGCAGCCCTGGGCGGCTTTCGCATCGACGCGCCATTGCGGCCTGGCACATCGCTAGGTGTCACGATGGCGTTGTATCCTTGGCCGTCGAGATCCGCCGCGGTGTAGACGGCGACAACGCCCTTCATCGATCGCGCCTCTGTCGTTTCGACAGCCCGCAGATGGCCATGCGCATGAGGGCTGCGGACGAAAGCCGCGAAGAGCTGCCGCTCGACGCTGAGATCGTCCGTGTAATGCCCCTGCCCCTGCACGAGGATCGCATCCTCCTTGCGCGGCACAGGCTGACCTATTCCAACCGAGGTCTCGGGATGGCTGTCAGGGGAAACGCGATAGCTCATCAAGGACCGACCCGAGGGAAAAGAAGGAGAACGGGCGCCCTTGATAGGTCGGGTGTTTGGTCGACACAAAGAGCGCCAGATGCAGCCCCGCCAAGCGCCCAGCGGTTGCGAAACTTACAGACTGAGCCAGCATACTCGCAAAGGCACGGCGCTCGTTGCCGCGCAGGCCAGACAAACGGAATGGAACAGGTGTCCTGATGGGCCTTCGCTTCATCTTCATGCTCACCCGCAACGACCGCACGGTCAGCGATGCGATGGAGCAACTCCGGAATGCTTTGGCCCTGGGCGTCCGGCATATCGGGTTCAAGGACATAGGCCTGCCGCTCGACAGGCTGAAGGCACTCAGAACGGCAATCAAGGCCGGCGGCGCGACTTCCTATCTTGAGGTCGTTTCGCTCGATCGCGACAGCGAGATCGCATCGGCAAAGGCAGCGGTCGAGATCGGCATCGACATCCTGCTCGGTGGAACGAGGGTCGATGACGTGCTGCCGATCGTCGCCGGAACGGCGATCCAGTACTGCCCCTTCCCGGGCACGATCTCCGGGCATCCGAGCGTTCTGGAAGGCAGTATCGACGACATCGTCGCCAGCGCGCAGGCGTTGGCAGCACGCGACGGCGTTCACGGCCTCGATCTCCTGGCCTATCGCTCACATGAGAACGTACCGGCACTCATCGAAGCCGTCTGTTCCGCGGTGTCGAAGCCCGTCTATGTCGCCGGATCGATAGACACGCCGGGCCGCATCGCAGCCCTGAAGGACGCCGGAGCGGCTGGCTTCACGATCGGCACAGCCGCTCTCGACGGGAAGTATCCCGCCCATGGCACGGATGTGTCGAGTCAGCTGACGACGATCATTCGCGATGTCGCGATGCTCAACAGACACATCTCGCCGTTCCACAAGGAGAATCTGACGAGCGCTTTCGGGCGGTTTTCCGACACCTGGCCCCCTCAGGTCGCCGCGGGGGTCAACAATCTGCAGATCAAGCTGGCGAAGTTCGAGGGCGAGACCGGCTGGCATTTCAACCGCCACGAGGACGAGGTCTTCTTCGTTCACAAGGGCCGGCTGCTGATGAAGTTCCGCGACCGCGATGAGGTGATCGAGGAAGGCGAGTTCATCGTCGTACCCCATGGCGTCGAACGTTGTCCGACCGCTCTGGAACAGGTCTGTGAGGTCGTCCTGCTTGAGATAGGCGCGACGAACCGTGCCTCTCTCGACCGTACATAGAGATCAATTTTGACGGTTCCGCGCGGGCGGGGCTTGGCCTGATTCCGATAGCGCTGGAGCGATCACCGAAGCCCTTTGCGCGTTCGAGCCGCTGTTCCTGCTCGATATCATCACTGTCCGTATCGAGAGGCGAGCAAGCCGCTTCTTCGCCATCCAGTGACCGCCTGACGTGTTGATCGTCGATATGCGCGATGTCAGATATGGGCTGTTCTGACCCGCTAGTTTGCGGATGAAACAGGACCCCAAAGGCGGACGTCGCCGGAGGCCACGAAGGGCTTCCGACGAGAAGTTCTCATTTTTTAGCCTCGCCGCCCCTTTTAGAATGCGAGCCACGTCAGTGGCGCGCCAACGGCTGATTGGGACCGCACTCGGAACCGGCCCTTCACTCGCAAGCCGCGTTCGCTCACATGATCCCGGTCTTGGCGAAGATGTCGACCGTGGACTGCCCTTCCAGGATCATGCCCCGCACGCTGTTCTCGCCGCGGACCTTGGCGAAGGCGGCTTCCAGCACCTCCTGCTCGCGCGCCGCCGGCACGATGACGACGCCATCGATGTCGCCGACGACGAGATCGCCCGCGCTCACCCGGCAGCCATTGCGGAACTGGATGTCGCAGCGGTAATCGATCACCCGGCCGCGCACGCGCTGGTCCTGCGCATAGCTGCCGGCCGAGAAGACCGGAAAGCTTAGCTCCAGGATTTCGCGGGTATCGCGATGATAGCCGTCGAGCACCGCGCCGGTGGCGCCGAGCGTGCGGGCGCGCGTGCTCATCAGCCCACCCCAGAGCGCATAGGTCGGCGATGATCCGGTGCAGATATAGATCTCGCCGGGCTTCAGGCCGTCGAGCGCCTCGAACATCAGGCCGAAGGGCTTGGCCCCGCCATTGGCAGCCACATCGACGGCGCAATCGGCCTCCTGCACCGTCATGGCGCGGCCGGCGATCACCGTGCCCGGCACCAGGGCCCGGATCTCCGGCGGCAGGAACTGGCGCGTCAGGCCGATCGAATCCATCACATCGCCGAGCACGGCGCTGTAGAGCTCCGTGCGGATGCGCTCGAACAGCGGCTCCTCGGTCGAAACGGCAGGCTTCGTCATGGTCGTCTCCTTGGGCAGATCGGTCAGGGGTGGGTCTTGAAGGGCCCTAGCCGCGCCGCATGGCGCTGGACGAGGTCGAGCCCGAAGGCGCTGGGGCGCAGCGCCGGCGCGCGATCGTGAATCGCGATGCCGGCTCGCGCGCCGAACAGGCGCTTGCCGTAGCAAATCAGGCTTTCGAGCGACTGCATGATGAAGACGATCGCCGGTAGCGCCTCGCGATAGGCCATCTCCGCGCCGTGCTCATCCCCAGCTGTGAAACGGTCATGCGCCATGATCGCATAGTCGATCATGTCCGGCGCCAGGATCATGCCGGCGCAGCCAGCGCGGAAATTATCGATCAGCTCAAGGCCGCCGCGGCCGTTCATCACCGGCAGGTGCCCGCCCGTCGCTTCGATCAGGTGCCGGATCTCGACGACCGAGCCCTCGCCTTTGACCAGGCAGATGTTCGGATGCTGCGCGACCAGTTCGCGAATATCCTCGGACGAGAGTCCGCGGCCCATATAGGCCGGCGCGTTCTGGATCGCGACCGGAAGCGTCGTCGCCTCGGCGACGCGGCCAAAAAAGCGGATGTACTCGGCAGCGCCGAAGCTCCCGACCATTGGCGGCTGCAGGATCACCCAGTCAGCTCCGACCGATTCCGCCGCCCTGACCTGTTCGACCTGCTCGGCCACAGACGACCCGAAAATCGTGAAGGCGAGCGGCACGCGTGCGCCCGTATCCTCGGCGACCCAATCCATGACCATGCGCCGCTCGGCGACGCCGAGCTTCGAGACCTCGGTGGCGAGCCCCAGCGCCGCCATGCCGTGGACGCCGAGCCCAAGGCAGATCTCGACCTGCCGGCGCATCGCCTCGCGGTCCAGCCGCTCCTGTGCATCGAACAGCGCATAGACGATCGCGTGAATGCCCGTGAATGGCGGCTTGAAGCCCATCTCGTTTCCCCTCTCCGCGAGTCGGTCTCGGGAGCCAGCGCGGCTCGCCTTCAATCATCATATGTTAAACATCAGATCAATGCTTGCGTGCAAGCCGCGACCATGGCAGCTTCCGCGGCGCCGGACCGGATTCCGGCGGTGCAGGGGCGGTAGATGCGGCGAGGAGCCAAACCCGGAAAGATCGGCGTGATGGTCTCGGCGCTTGGCGCTGCGATCGTCCGCGGCGAGATCGCGCCGGGCTCCGTCCTTCCGCCCGAGCACGAGCTGGAAACACGCTACGGCGCGGGCCGCAGCGTTGTGCGCGAGGCGATCAAGACGCTGGCCGCCAAAGGCTTGGTCAGCGTGCGGCCGCGCCACGGCACGCATGTGCGCCCGGTCCATGACTGGACGCTGCTCGACCGCGACGTGCTCGGCTGGATGCGCATCGGCGACGGGCTGGACCGCGACCTGCTGATCGCGCTGGAGGAAACCCGCGCCATCATCGAGCCGGCGGCAGCGGCGCTCGCGGCCCATCGCGCAACGGTGGACGATCACCAGCGCATCGCAGCAGCGCTCGCTGCGATGGAGGCCAGCCAGGACGATCCACAGGCAGCGATTGCGGCCGACAAGCAATTCCACCTCGCCATTCTCGAGGCGACCCACAACCCGGTGCTGCGCAGCTTTCGCGGCGCGATCGACGCGATCCTGAGCGCCGTCTTCGACATCGCGGTCGGCGTCTTCGCCGGCAACCTGCCCAACCATGCCGCAGTCGCTCGGGCGATTGCGGACGGCAACGCCGCGGCAGCGCGGCAGGCCATGGAGACAGTGCTCGGCTACACGCACGGGCATCTTCTGACGGACGGCACCGCGATGCCGCCGGAACCCAAGCAAAAAACGATCATGCCGGGAGAAACATCATGAAACTCAAGACCTTGATGCTGGCCGCCACTGTCGCGGCAACCGCCTTTTCCGCCTCGGCCGCCTGGCCGGAACGGCCGGTCACACTGGTCGTGCCCTGGGCCGCCGGCGGCGGCACCGACGCGGTCGCCCGCATTCTGGCGGCTGGCCTGGAGAAGGAACTCGGCAAGCCCGTCAACGTCGTCAACCGCACCGGCGGCGGTGGCGTCGTGGGCCACACCGAAATCGTCAACGCAAAGCCCGACGGCTACACGATCGGCCTCGCGACTGCCGAGGTGACGACCTATTACTGGTCGAACACCGCGCCTTTCACCTATGAGAAGCTGACCCCGATCGCGCTGGTGAACTTCGATTCCGCCGCCTTCAACGTCGCCGCCAACAGCCCCTGGGCCAATCTGCGCGCGGCCCTCGACGACATCCGCAAGCAACCGGTCGGCCATTACAAGCTCTCGGGCATGGCGGCGGGCGCGGCCTACCACCTGGCTTTCGCCGGCCTGCTGCAGCTCGAGGGCATCAACCCGAAGAGCGTCACGGTCGTGCCGAGCCAGGGCGCGGCTCCCGGCTTCCAGGAACTCGCCTCCGGCGGCGTGCAGATCGTCCCCTCCTCGCTGCCCGAGGGCAAGCCGATGTTCGACGCCGGCCGCGTCAAGGCGCTGGCCGTGATGTCGAAGGACAAGATCTCCGCCTTCCCGGCGGTTCCCACGGTCAAGGACGCGATCGGCAAGGATTATGAGGGCGGCACCTGGCGCGGGCTCGCGGCGCCCGCCGGCATTCCCGCGGATGTCGCGGCGCGTCTCGTCGAGGTCACCGAGAAGGTCGCGAATTCAGATGCCTACAAGAGCTTCCTCGCCGAGCGCGGCTTTGGCTACGCCTTCGCCAAGGGTCCAGCGTTCGGCGAATTCCTCGCCAAGCAGCACCAACAGAACGGCGAGATCATGGAGGCGCTCGGCTTGCGCCTGCGCAAGTAATCGACCTTTCCCGACGACGCCGCGCGGCGGAGCCTCCGCCGCGCCGATTGCCTTCTCAGCGCCGGGCAAGCCATGAAACTCAACGATCTCTTTGCCGGCCTCGTCTTCCTCGTCCTCTCGGGCCTAGTGGCGACCGCTTCCTGGAACCTGCCGAATCCCTCCGAGCAGCCGCTCGGTCCTTCGGCCTTTCCGTTGATCCTCTCCGGCCTGCTGGCGCTCTGCGCCGCGATCCTCGCCGTCAACGGTGCGCGCGCCGTTGAGCGCGGTCCGCTGCTCGCCCGCGCCGACTGGGCCCGCAATAGCGGGGCGATCCTGCGCCTGCTGCTCGTGCCTGGCGCGGTGATCTTTTACATTCTCTGCGCCGAGCCGCTCGGCTTCCTGATCGCGGCCGCATCGATCCTCGCTGGGCTCTTCATGGTCGGCGGCGTGCGTCCCTGGCACGCTTTGGCGCTCGCGATCGCGGCCGCGCTCGTCATCCATTCGCTCTTCTATCTCGGCCTCGGCGTGCAATTGCCGTGGGGGCCGCTCGAACCGTTCCGCTGGTGAGGCCGCGATGTTGGACGCCTATGTGACAGCGCTGGGGATGGTTCTCGATCCTTATGTGCTCTTCGTCATCACCGCCTCGGCCACCTACGGCCTGGTCGTCGGCTGCATTCCCGGTCTCTCGGCGACGATGGCGACGGCGCTGCTCGTGCCGCTGACCTTCTTCATGCCGCCGGTGCCGGCGATCGCCGCAATCGTCACCACCAGCACGATGGCGATCTTCTCCGGCGATATCCCGGGCTGCCTGCTGCGCATCCCCGGCACGCCGGCCTCGGCGGCCTATGTCGACGATTCCTACAAGATGACCTTGCGCGGCGAGCCGGAACTGGCGCTCGGCATCGGGCTCTGGTTCTCCGTACTGGGCGGCCTGTTCGGCACGGCGGTGATGATGGTGGCCTCGCCGGCCATCGCCGATTTCGCGCTCGGCTTCGGCTCTGTCGAGTTCTTCTGGATCGTCATGCTGGGCCTCGGCGGGGCCGTCTTCATCGGCTCCTCGACGCCGCTGAAGGCCTGCATCGCGCTGCTGATCGGGCTCCTGATCGCCATGGTCGGCATGAACAACCCCGCCGGCCAGCCGCGCTTCACCTTCGACTCGACCGAGATGCTCGGCGGCGTCTCGCTGATCCCGATGATGGTGGGCATGTTCGCCTGTTCGGAGGTCATGCGTCACATGATCAGCGACGGCAGCGCACCGCAGGTCGTGGTCAGGAAGATCGGCCCGATCTTCGCCAACATGTGGCGGCTGACCAAGCAGTATCCCTGGCAGCTCCTGCGCGGCAGTGCGCTGGGCACGGTGATCGGCATCCAGCCGGGCAGCGGCGCCGACATGGCGGCCTGGATGTCCTATGCGATGAGCAAGCGCCTCTCGAAGACGCCGGAAAAATTCGGCACCGGACATCCCGAAGGGCTGATCGAGGCCGGCGCCTCCAACAACTCATCGCTCGCCGGCGCCTGGATTCCGGCGCTGGTCTTCGGCATCCCTGGCGATTCGATTACCGCCATCGCGATCGGCGTGCTGATGATGAAGAACATGGCGCCGGGGCCAACGATCTTCGTCAACAACCCGGAGAACGTCTATGCGCTGTTCCTGGTCTTCGTCATCGCCAACCTGCTGATGCTGCCGCTCGGCTGGGCGATCATCAAGGTCGCGACCCGCGTGCTGAGCGTGCCGCGCAAGGTGCTGATGCCGATCATCCTGCTCTTCGCCATCGTCGGCTCCTATGCCATCAACAACTCGCTCTTCGATGTCGGCCTGATGCTCGCCTTCGGCGTCCTGGCTTTCGTGCTGGAGGAGAACGATTTCCCGGTCGCCCCGGTCATCCTCGGCGTCGTGCTCGGGCCCTTGCTGGAGGAGTACTTCATCAACTCGATGATCAAGTCCGACGGCAGGCTGATCGGCCTCGTCGACCGCCCGATCGCCGCGGTCCTCGCTGCGATCACGATCGCCATCGTCAGCTGGACGATCGTTGCTTCCTTGAGAAGCACCAAAGCCAACGAGCAACATGCGGATGGGTGAAGCACTCTGCGCCAGAAGCGGAAGTAACGCGCACCCCGACATCGACTTGCCGACGCCCGTTGCGCGGGAGCAGCCTCGCCGGTCACGCCGAAGTTCACCTCGCCGTCAGACCCTGCCGCGCAATGGACCGGGGGCGCACAAGGGTCATGCCTTCTTCGCCGTGCCGTCAACGACCTGATCGACACCACGTGCGACGGCGTCGAACGTCTCTCTCATCCCGCGAACGACCGAGAGGAAAGCCGTAATGACACGGCTGGCTTCCCGCTGCTTCAGCACGACGACATGCGCGTAGGTGTAGACCTCGGCGCCGGCGATCGGGATGAGCCTCAGGCTCTCATCGGGCACGAACTCCGCCTCCGAGACGTAGCTGATGCCAAGCCCGCGAATGACGGCCTCCCTGACAGCCTCGCGGCTACCGATCTCCATCACCAAGCGAGGTTTCGTATTCGTCCTGGCCAAGGCGTTCTCGAAGGCGCGGCGCGTAGTCGACCCCCTCTCCCGAACGATCATCGGCTCCCCTTCCAGCTCGCGCAGCTGGATGCTGGGGCGGCCGGCGAAGCGATGGTCACCCCTGACGAAAACCGCCACGGGATGGCGTCGATACGGGATCGTCAGCAGCCGGTCGTCCTCGTCGATATAGGCGAGGACTGCGACGTCGCATCTGTAGCTGGCGAGGTCATCGAGAACCTCCGTGGAGTTGCCGATCTTCACGGCGAGCTCGATGCCTGGGTAGGCCTGGTTGAAGGCGGCCAGCATCTCCGTGACGTGAAACGGCCCGACGGCGCTGATCGAGAGACGGCCTGTCCGGAGCTCGCGCGTTTCCGAAAGGAAGGCGAGCGCCTCGGCCTCCTCGGCGAAGAGACGGGTGGTGATGGCGAGAAGCTGGCGGCCGGTATCGCTGAGTTCTCGCCGTCGGCCGCGCTTGACGAAGAGTTCGACGCCGAACTCCTCCTCCAGTGCTCCGACCTGAGCGGTCAAAGTCGGCTGGCTGATGTTGAATGCCTCGGCAGCGGCGTTGAAGCCGCCCGCATTCGCGACATTGTGGAAGGAACGCAGCTGAGAATAACGCATAGAAAATTTCTATCTATATCGATCAAAAAATCAATTTGTTATAAGGGATGAGCTCTGTGAGCATCCTTCGCAACGGTGCCGGCAAGGCGCCTGTGGCGAGGGTGGAAGGCATGAGCTGGGCGTATTGGAACCCCGTGAAGATCCGGTTCGGATCTGGCCTCCTTGAGGAGGTCGCGAAGCTTGTCGGCACCCGGCGATGGGCTCTCGTCACCTACGACCAGCCGATCTTCCGAGAGTTGTCCGCTCGCCTCGCCAAGGCGGCCGGGACACCCGTGGTCACCATCAGCAACATCGAAACCAACCCGGACTGTGCCGACCTGGTCGAATCCTGCCGGCAGTTCGGGGCGGCTTCCGAGGCGCCCGAGGTCATCGTCGCGCTCGGCGGCGGCTCGATGATCGATGCCGCCAAGGTGCTGGCCGCCAGCGGCGGCGACTTCGAGACAGTGCGCCGCCATCTCGTGGACAAGGTGGCGCTCGACGCCAAAGCGATCATCCCGATCATCGCTGTGCCCACGACGGCGGGAACCGGCAGCGAGGTCACCTCCTGGGCGACGGTCTGGGATTCGGCCAACGGCAGCAAGTATTCGCTCGCCCATCCGCGGCTCTACCCCGAGACAGCGGTGCTCGATCCCACCCTCACTGTCGGCGCGCCGCGCGGCCTTACGCTGGCGACGGGGCTCGACGCCCTTTCGCATGCTCTCGAAAGCATCTGGAACGTCAACGGCAATCCGGTTTCCGCGAACTACGCGGTGGAGGCTGCACGCGAAATCATCGAGACCTTGCCGCGACTGCTGGAGCGGCTCGACGATGTCGAGCTCAGGGCGCGGCAGATGCGCGCCAGCCTGCTGGCGGGCCTTGCATTCTCGAACACCAAGACGGCGCTGGCCCACAACATCTCCTACGACATCACGCTGAAGAGCGGGACAATCCACGGCATCGCCTGCTCCTTCTCGCTGCCGATCGTGATGCGCTGGGCGATGGGCGCGCAGCCGCAATGCGACGCGGCGCTGCGCCGCGTCTTCGGTCCGGATCTCGAGGCGGGTGCGGAGCGGCTCGAGGCCTTCCTGCAGGGGCTGGGCGTCAGGACGGACCCCGCGGCCTACGGCGTTTCGCCGGCCGAATGGGACCGCCTCGTCGACAAGGCCATGCAGGGCGAACGCGGGCGCAACTTCATCGGGAAGCTGACGGCCAAAGCAGCCTGACATTTCGGATCCGGGCGATCACGCCCCTCGTTCACCGGCAAGGTCAAAGACCACCGGATCATCTGGGAGGATGACATGAACATATCGCGTCGGAAGATCATCACGGGAGCGCTCGCCGGGGCAAGTGCTGCGCTGGCCATGCCGGGCATCGGCCGCGCCCAGATGAAACTGATCCGGGTCGGCCTGATCCCTTCGGAGGATTCGCGCGCCATGCTCGAATCCAGCCAGCAACTTCTGGCCGCGCTGGAGAAGAACCTCGGCATCAAGGTCCAGGGCTTCGTGGCCTCGGACTACAATGGCGTCATCGAGGCGATGCGCTCGAACCATGTCGATGTCGCCTATCTCGGCCCCTTTTCCTATGTGCTCGGCACCACGGTAGCGCCGATCGAGGCTTTCGCCACCGCGGAAACGGCGAAATCCGGCCGGACCTTTTACCACAGCCAGATCATCACCCGGAAAGACAGCGGCATCAAAGAGGTCAAGGATCTCAAGGGTCGCACTTTCGCCTTCGTCGATCCGTCTTCGACATCCGGCCACCTCTTCCCGAAGGCCGGATTGCTGAAGCTCGGCTTCGACCCCGAGAAGGATCTCGGGCGCGTGCTGTTCACCGGCTCGCACGATGCGAACGCGCTCGCCGTCGCCAACAAGCGGATCGACGCTGCGACGATCGCTGACCGCATCTTCGACGCAGCCGTGCAGAAGAAGCTGGTCGACCCCGCCGACATCCATGTCGTCTGGCGCTCCGATCCGATTCCGGAGTCGCCGACCTGCTGGCGCAAGAACCTGCCCGATGATCTCAAGCAGCAGATCAGGAGCGCCTTCCTGAACATCCGCGACATCACGTGGGCCGATCAGGGCAAGCTCAACCGCTTCGTCCCGACCGACGACAAGGCCTACGACATCATTCGGGAAACGGCCAAAGTGCTCAATCTCGACCTGTCCAAGATCAAGTAGTCGCAAGGCGCGATCGGCGGAGGATCATCGAATGATCAAGATCGAAGGCCTGAAGAAATCATATGCCGGCCGGCCTGTCCTGCAGGGGATCGACCTGACCGTGAAGGCAGGGGAATTTCTCGTCGTGCTCGGGCCGAGCGGCGCCGGCAAATCGACCCTGCTGCGGTGCATCAACGGACTCGCGGAGCCGGATGCCGGTCGCACCCTGATCGACGGCGCGGTATTCGACGCGAAGCGCAGCGTGCGCGGCACACGCCCGGTCGCGATGATCTTCCAGCATCATAACCTGGTGAAGCGCCTGTCCGTGCTGAAGAACGTGCTGGTCGGCCGGATGGCCGGCCTGTCCTCGATCCTGAGCATGCTGCAGCTCTTCCCCAAGCGCGACGTCGCGATCGCGATGGAGGCGCTGACGCGGGTCGAACTGCCCCACAAGGCGAATTCGCGCGGTGACCAGCTTTCGGGAGGCGAGCAACAGCGCGTCGGCATCGCTCGGGCACTGGCCCAGCAGCCGTCCGTCATCCTCTGCGACGAGCCGGTCGCGAGCCTGGACCCGAAGACCTCCCGCGTCGTGCTCGGCTATCTCAAGGCGATCTGCAAGGAAGAGGGTATCGCGGTGATCTGCAACCTTCATCAGGTCGACTACGCCGTCGAGTTCGGCGAGCGCATCGTCGGCCTGAGCGGCGGCAAGGTGATCTTCGACGACACGCCGGACCAGCTGACGGCGGAGATCGTGCACAAGATCTACCCAGGTCTGGAAGATCCCGGCATCAGCCGCGTGCTCAAGCCTCGGCCGGCGGGACAGCCCGCCCCCGCCGTTCCCATGATCGCCGTCGCCACGGCTTGAACGAGACAGGACCCCGGCCATGTCATTCGGCAGCTTGCAACTCGTCATGCGTCCGCCCCAGGGCCGTTTCGGCTGGTGGGGGGTCGCGGTCGCATCCCTGGCGATCGTCGTCTTTCTCTGGTGGGCCGCTGTCGGCTCGCAGATCAACGCGACCAATCTCTGGAACGGCATCCCCTATATGTGGGACTTCCTGGTCAGGATGACGCCGCCCAATCCGGAGTTCATCGAGCGGCTGTGGAAGCCGGCGCTGGAAAGCCTGCAAGTCGCCGTCTGGGGGACGTTGCTCGGTGTCGTGCTGTCGCTGCCGATCTGCTTCTTCGCCGCGCGCAACCTGAGCCCAAGCCCGGTCGTCTTCCATGCGACGCGGCAATTGCTCAACTGCATGCGCGGCATCAACGAGATCATCCTCGCGCTGATCTTCGTAGCAGCCATCGGGCTCGGCCCCTTCGCCGGCGTGCTCGCACTTGCGATCCACGGGGCCGGCATGCTCGGCAAGTTCTTCGCCGAGGCCATGGAGGACATCGATGAGGGGCCGCTGGAGGCGTTCCGCTCCGCCGGGGTCGGTCCGTTCCAGACGTTCTTCTTCGGCGTGCTGCCGCAGGTTCTGCCGACCTGGCTGGGCACCATCTTCTACCGGCTGGAGACGAATGTCCGGCAGTCGACGGTGCTGGGCATGGTCGGCGCGGGCGGCATCGGCTTCGAGCTCGTCTCTTCAATGAAGCTCTTCAAGTACCAGGACACCGCCACCTGCATTCTTGTGATCCTCGCGATGGTGTTGGTGGCCGACCTTGTTTCGTCTCGCGTCCGGGCACTGATCCGCTGATCGGCAAGGCACAGGGAATTGGACCTGAACATGCGCTCGGCGCTGGGGCCGACGGCGGTTGCGAGCAGGCGGGCCTCCGCCCAATCCGCAGGGCCGACGGCCCGTGCTCGTCGGACCTCATGATCGCAGTGGGGCGCGCCGTTCCGACCGTGGCGCAATTCCGCTATCGCTGCAGCGGGTTTGATGGGACCTAAACCCCATCAATGATTTGCGGGACGGTCTCGAAGAAGCTCCGGACCAGCGGGAGGCGCCGCCGCTCCGCTCGGCAGGCGACATATTCCCCGACGCTGAAATCGGCGCCGGTCAAAATCAGCCGCTTCAAATTCGGCTCGGGCCTGAACTCGGCTTCGAAGACGACACCGATGCCAAAGCCAGCCGCGACGGCTTCCCGGACGGCTTCCCGCGATTGGACTTCGAGCAGGTTCATTGGCTTGACCCCGGCCGTCGAAAGCCGGTTTTCGAAAACCTCGCGGGTGATGGATCCCCGCTCGCGCAGGACGATGTCCTGGCCGGCAAAAGCTTCGATCGGGATGCTGTCGTGCCGAGCCAACTCGTGGTCCGCTGCGATGAACGCGATCAGGTTATCCGACCGCAGCTTGATGCTGTAGATGCGAGGGTCGGAGTTCGGGCGGGCCGTTATGGCAACATCGGCAGCGAAATCCATGATCTGACCGACGACCTCGGACGAGTTGCCGATGGTGAGGGAGAAAGTCAGGCCAGGGTAATTCGCGCGCATCCTGGCCAGCGCCGGCATGACATGCGTCGCGCTATCGGCCGCAATGCGCAAGTGACCGCGCTGCAAGGTTCGCGTCCCGGCCAGGAGCGCCTGCGCTTCGTCCTGCGCGGTGAACAGCCGCGCGGTAATCACGAAGAGGCTCTGACCGAGCGGCGTCAACCTGACCTGTCGCCCCATTCGATCGAAAAGGCGCACGCCGTAGGCATCCTCGAGCGCCTTCACCTGCGCCGACAGCGTCGGCTGGCTGAGATTGCGGGCCTTCGCCGCGCCGGTGAAGCTCTCGGCTTCGGCCACGGCATGAAATGCGGCAAGCCCCGAATAGCTGACGATCATCGCTATAGATCCTGTCTATAGGCGACATGCAAACGATGTATTGGACCTATGTCAAGCCGCTGTCCTAGCGTGGGCCATCCGCCGAATGAACTAGAGCGAGACCGCGCCATGGCCCAAGTCCGACGCCCCGCAACCTCCGAAACCGGCGATCCCCTGCTCCTGACGCCCGGGCCGCTGACGACCAGCAAAGCCATCAAGCAGGCGATGGTCCACGACTGGGGCTCCCGCGATGCGACGTTCGTCGGAATCAATAAGGCGGTCATGGACGAACTGCCGAAGGTGATCCACGGCGAAGCGGATTTCGTCACCGTGCCGATGCAGGGCTCCGGCACCTTCGCCGTCGAGGCGATGCTGACCACCTTCGTACCCCGCGACGGCAAGATCCTTGTCCTGATCAACGGCGCCTACGGCCAGCGCGCCAAGCGCATCCTGGAGATCGCGGGCCGTTCGGTGGTCGCTCACGAAACCGCGGAAGACACGCCGCCGGATTTGGCCGAGATCGATCGCATGCTGATCGCCGATGCCGGCATCACCCATGTCTTTGCGGTTCATTGCGAGACGACGAGCGGCATCCGCAACCCGATCGAGGCGATCGCGGCGCTGGTCAAGCGCCATGGCCGCCGGCTGCTCGTCGACGCGATGAGCGCTTTCGGAGCCCTTCCGCTCGATAGCCGCGAGGTCCATTTCGATGCGGTCGCGGCCTCGTCGAACAAGTGCATTCAGGGCGTGCCGGGCCTCGGTTTCGTCATCGCCCGCAAGAGCGCCCTCGCCGAGACCAAGGGCAACGCGACCACGCTCGTGCTGGATCTCCACGACCAGCACGCCGGTTTCGAGCGCACCGGCCAGTACCGCTTCACGCCGCCGATCCACGTCATCGTCGCCTTCCATGCCGCGCTGCAGGAGTTCTGGGCCGAAGGCGGCGTTGCCGGGCGCGGCGAGCGTTATGCCGAGAACGCCCGCATCCTGATCGAAGGCATGGAGGGGCTCGGCTTCCGCACGTTGTTGCCGGCCGCCCGGCAGGCGCCGATCATCGTCACCTTCCACATGCCGCAGGACAAGCGTTTCGTCTTCCAGCGCTTCTACGACGCGCTGAAGGACGCCGGCTACGTCATCTATCCCGGCAAGCTCACGGTGGCCGACAGCTTCCGCATCGGCTGCATCGGGGCAGTCGGCGCCCAGGACATGCGCGCCTTCGTCGCCACCGTGTCGGACGTGCTCGCCGAGATGGGCGTCGGCCTGAAGTCGGCCGCTTGAGGAGGTGATGATGAACATGCATTCGAAAGTCGGGTCGGATGTCGTCGCGAACGGCCGGGGCTATGCCCGGCCGCAGCGTGCGACGGTGGTGATCTGCATGGACGGCTCGGAGCCGGCCTATATCGAGGCGGCCAGCGCCAAGGGGCTGACGCCGAACCTCGACCGGATCATGAAGACCGGCGCCAGCACCCATGCCTATTCGGTGATCCCGAGCTTCACCAACCCGAACAACCTGTCGATCATCACCGGCCGCCCGCCGGCCGTGCACGGCATCGCCGGCAACTTCTTCTACGACCGTGAAGCCAAGGAAGAGGTGATGATGAACGATGCCCGCTTCCTGCGGGCGCCGACCATCCTCGCCGAATTCCAGAAGGCCGGCTTCAAGGTCGCGATGGTGACGGCGAAGGACAAGCTGCGCACGTTGCTCGGCAAGGGGCTCGACTTCACCAGCGGCAGCGCGATCGCCTTCTCCTCGGAGAAGGCCGACAAGGCCAACAAGGCAGAGAACGGCATCGAGAGCGTGCTCGACTTCGTCGGCATGCCGGTCCCGTCGGTCTATTCGGCCGACCTCTCCGAATTCGTCTTCGCCGCCGGGGTCAAGCTGCTGGAGAGCTTCAAGCCGGACCTGATGTACCTCTCGACCACCGACTATGTGCAGCACAAGGCGGCGCCGGGTTCGGAGGTGGCGGATGCGTTCTACGCCATGTTCGACGCTTATGTCGGCCAACTCGATGCGCTCGGTTGCACGCTGGTCATCACCGCCGACCACGGCATGAACGACAAGCACCTCGCCAATGGCGAGCCGGACGTCGTCTATCTCCAGACGCTGATGGACGAATGGTACGGCCGGGGCACGATGCGCGTAATCCTGCCGATCACCGACCCTTACGTGGTCCATCACGGCGCGCTCGGCTCCTTCGCCACGGTGTATCTGCCCGACGGCGCCGACCAGACCGAAGTCGCCGCGCGCATCTCCGGCATCGACGGCATCGCGCTCGCGGTGACCTCGGCCGAGGCCTGCGAACGCTTCGAGCTGCCGGCCGACCGGATCGGCGACGTCGTCGTGGTCTCCACGCGCCAGAAGGTGATCGGCACCTCGCCGGACAGACACGACCTCTCGGGACTGACCGAGCCGCTGCGCTCGCATGGCGGCATCACCGAGCAGCGCGTGCCGATGATCGCCAACCGGCCGATCACCGTGCCGGAAGGTCGGACCTTGCGCAATTTCGACGTCTTCGACGTCGCCCTGAACCTGGTGAACTGAGATGAACGCGACGGTGAAGCCGCCCGTGCGGCGCGAGACGATGCGGATCGCCGGCAAGCTGGTCTCGACCGACGACATGGTCGAGGTCCGCAACCCCTTTGACGACAGCGTCGTCGGCCTGATCCCGGCCGCCCGGCCGGAGCATGTGCGCGAGGCCTTCGCCAAGGCACGCGCCTTCAAGCCGAAGCTGACCCGCTACGAGCGCCAGCAGATCCTGCAGAAGACGGCCGAGCTGCTGCGCGACCGCAAGGAGGAATTCGCGCGGCTGATCACGGCAGAGGCGGGCCTGTGCTGGAAGGATTCGCTCTACGAGGCGAGCCGCGCCTACGACGTCTGGTCCTTCGCCGCGCAGCTCACCATCAAGGACGATGGCGAGATGTTCTCCTGCGATATCTCGCCGAACGGCAAGGCGCGCAAGATCTTCACCACGCGCCAGCCGCTGCTCGGCGTGATCTCGGCGATCACCCCGTTCAACCATCCGCTCAACATGGTCAGCCACAAGCTGGCGCCGGCGATCGCGACCAACAACCGCCTCGTGCTGAAGCCGACCGAGCTGACGCCGCTGACGGCGCTGGCGCTGGCCGACGTGCTCTACGAGGCCGGCCTGCCGCCGGAGATGCTCTCGGTTGTCACCGGCAACCCCTCGACCATGGGTGATGCGATGATCACCGATCCGGATGCGGATCTGGTGACCTTCACCGGCTCGGTCCGGGTCGGCAAGCACATCGCCAACACCGCCGGCTACAAGCGGATCGTGCTCGAACTCGGCGGCAACGACCCGCTGATCGTCATGGAGGATGCCGATCTCGACAAGGCGGCGGAGCTTGCCGTCACCGGCGCGACCAAGAACTCCGGCCAGCGCTGCACGGCGGTGAAGCGTATCCTGGTGGTCGAGAGCGTCGCCGACGCCTTCTCCAAGCTGGTGGTGGAGAAGGCGAAGAAGCTGAAATGCGGCGACCCGATGGACCCTGAGACCGATGTCGGCTGCGTCATCAACGCCCGCTCGGCCGCGCTCTTCCAGTCTCGCGTCGACGATGCGGTCACCCGGGGTGCCGAGGTGCTCCACGGCAAGCGAGCCGAGGGCGCGCTGTTCCATCCGACTGTCGTCGACCACATCCCGTATGACTGCGAGCTGGTCCATGAGGAGACGTTCGGCCCGGTGATCCCGATCGTGCGGGTACCGGACGATATCGCGGAGGTCATCCGGATCTCGAACTCGACGGCCTACGGCCTGTCCTCGGGCATCTGCACCAACCGCTTCGACTACATCCAGCGCTTCGTCGCGGAACTTGAAGTGGGCACCGTCAACCTCTGGGAGGTTCCCGGCTACCGCATCGAGATGTCGCCCTTCGGCGGGATCAAGGATTCCGGCCTCGGCTACAAGGAAGGCGTCGTCGAAGCCATGAAGAGCTTCACCAACGTCAAGACCTGGTCGATGCCCTGGACCGCTTGAGGACGAAGGATGACCGAAGCCGGCGGCTCGACCCGCCGGCTTTTCCAAATCCAAGGGAATGAAGCGCCGAAAGA
>JAESFK010000282.1_pt1 | contig 31779 bp, 27 predicted proteins | sample 9269391 | NCBI WGS metagenome assembly JAESFK01 (sample SAMN14506231, study PRJNA617097) | algae metagenome | isolation source: Drouetiella hepatica UHER 2000/2452 and co-occurring heterotrophs from... | place: Slovakia: Slovak Paradise National Park, Hrabusice, Kosice Region | collected 2000-01-01
CGGCCAAACGCATTGAAATCGTTGACATAGGACGTGCCGAGGTTGATCGACAGCGTCTCGAAGATGTTGGGGATCGGCACGTTCAGCGCCCGCGCCTTGTCGCGGTCCACCGCCAGGAAATATTGCGGACTGGAGGCGGAGAAGGTGGTGAAGACACCGGTCAGGCCTTCCGTCTGGTTGGCCGCGCCCATCATCTGATAGGCAAGGCCCAGCGCCCGGCGCATGTCGGAGCTTTCGCGATCGACGATCTGCATCTTGAAGCCGCCAGAATTGCCGACGCCGCGGATCGACGGCGGCGGTACGGCAATGATGAAGGCTTCCTGAATGCTTTGCAGGGCGCCGTAGAGCTGGCCGATGATCTGATCGGCGCTCTGTCCATGTTCCAGCCGCTCCTCGAACGTGTCGAAAGCGGCGAACACCACACCGGAATTCGACGCATTGGTGAAGGTCGCACCGTTGAAACCGGAGAAGGCCACCGCGTTCTTGACGCCGGGAACGTCGAGGATGATGTTCGAGGCGCGCTGGATGACCGCATCCGTGCGGGCAAGCGAGGCACCGTCGGGCAATTGCACGACGACGATCGCATAGCCCTGGTCCATGGTTGGTACGAAGCCCTGTGGTACGGTCTGCCCCATGTACCAGGTGCCCGCCAGCAAGCCGGCAAAGACGATCAGGCTGGCGCCAAGCGCGATCCGGGTCGAGACGAGGTGGCGGACTATCCAGGCGTAGCCCTCGGTCATCCGGTCGAAGCCGGTATTGAACCCGTTGGCAAGCCCCCTGGCGACGCGCGTCACCGGGTTGCGGGTTTCGTGATGCTCCTGATGGGGCCGCAGCAACAGGGCGGCGAGCGCCGGCGAAAGTGTGAGCGAGTTCAGCGCCGAAATCGCCGTCGCCACCGAGATGGTCACGGCAAACTGCAGGTAGAATTGCCCGGATATGCCGGGAATGAAGGCCGTCGGCACGAAGACCGCGATCAGCACCAGCGAGATGGCGATGACGGCGGTACCGACCTCGTCCATGGTCACGTGCGCCGCCTGTTTCGGCGTCATTCCCTTGGCCAGATTTCGCTCGACGTTTTCCACCACGACGATGGCATCATCGACGACGATACCGATTGCCAGAACCAGCCCGAACAGTGTGAGCATATTGAGCGAGAAGCCGAAGGCGAGCAGGAACGCGAAGCAGCCGATCAGCGATACCGGGATGGCAATGATGGGGATCAAAGCCGTGCGCCAGGACTGCAGGAAAACGAGCACCACGATGGCCACCAGAATGGCGGCTTCGAGAATGGTCTTGTAGACCTCGTTGATCGATTCCGAGATGAATTCGGTCGGGTTGTAGACGATGGTGTATTCGAGGCCCGGCGGAAAGTCCTTCTTCAGGGTTTCCATCGTCGCCTTGATCTGTTCGGCAGCGTCCAGTGCATTGGTGCCCGGCCGCGAGAAGATACCCATGGCGACGGCAGCCTTGCCGTTCAGATAACTGTTGGTGACGTAATCCTTGGCGCCAAGTTCGATGCGGGCGACATCCTGCAGCGTCACAAGACGGCCGCTTGCCGTCGATTTGACGATGACATAGCGGAACTGGCGGGCGTCGCTGAAGCGCCCCTCGGTGGTGACGGTATATTGAAACGCATTGGTGCCGGAGGTCGGCGGACCGCCGATCGACCCGCCGGAGACCTGGACGTTCTGGTCCCGCAATGACTGCACGACATCGCCCGAGGTCATACCGTAGGAGGCTAGTTTTTCCGGGTCGAGCCAGATGCGCAGCGCATATTCGCGCTCACCGAACAGGATGACGTCGCCAACGCCCTCAAGCCGAACCAGAAGGTCACGGGCACGGCTTCGGGCGTAGTTGGAGACGTAGAGCTGGTCGTAGCGATCGTTCGGCGAAATCAGGTGCACGACCATCATCAGGTCGGGTGAACTCTTCGCCGTGGTGACGCCGATACGGCGGACTTCTTCCGGCAGGCGTGGTTCGGCGATCGAGACGCGGTTCTGGACGAGAACCTGCGCCTTGTCGAGATCTGTGCCAAGCTTGAAGGTGACGGTCAGCGCCATCGAGCCGTCGGCAGTCGAATAGGAGGACATATAGAGCATGTCCTCGACGCCATTGATTTCCTGTTCAAGCGGTGTGGAGACCGTATCGGCAATGGTCTCGGCATCAGCGCCTGGATAGGCGGTCCTGATGACGATGGTGGGCGGTGCAATTTCCGGATATTGCGCGACGGGAAGCTGGAAATAGGCGATACCGCCGACAATCAGGAGAACGATCGAAAGGACCGACGCGAAGATCGGCCGATCCACGAAGAAATGAGCAAATCTCATTGGCCGTTCTCCACTGCCGCGGCTTCGGGCGGCAGGACGACAAGCTGCGGATCGACGACAACACCCGGTCTCAGGCGTGTCAGGCCGTTGACCACGATCGTCTCATCGCCCGTCATGCCTTCACGGATGACGCGGTAGCCGTAGAGTTTCGGTCCGATGCGAACCGGCTTGGTGACGAAGCTGCCATCTTCGGCAACAACATAGACCACGCGCTGATCCTGATCGGAACCAATCGCATCGTCAGGAACGAGGATTCCCTTGTAGGTGTTGGAGGCGCTGACCTCGACGCGGCCGAACAGGCCCGGCTGCAGGATGAACTGCGGATTGTCGAAGCGTGCGCGCACGCGCATCGTGCCGGTTTCCTGATCGATGCGGTTCTCGGCAAAATCGAGCTTGCCCTTGAACGGTTTCTCCGTGCTGTCGGCGATGGTCACGGATACTTCCAGCGCCCCGCCGCCCTCCTGCAGGTCGCTGCCCTGCTCGCGCGCCACGCGGGCGTAGTTCAAGAGGCGGCGCTCATCGACGTCGAAATAGAAGTCGATGGGGTCCAGCGAAATGATCGTCGTCAGCGCCGTCTGGTCGGCCTGTACGAGGTTGCCGGCCGAGATCAGCCGCCGGTCGATACGGCCGCTGAGCGGGGCAAAAATGGTGGTGTATTCCATGTCGAGCTTGGCTCGGGCGAGACTGGCCTCTGCGCCGCGCAGATTGGCCTGTCCGGACTGCAACTCGCGGCGGCGGTCGTCGAGGGTGGAGATGGAAAGCGTGCCCTTCTGCACCAGCGTTTCGGTACGGGTGAATTCCGATTCTGCAAAGGTCAGCGTCGATTTCGCCACTTCCAGCGCGGATGTGGCAACGTCGAGTGCTGTTTTAAAAGGGCGCTGGTCGATGACGAAAAGAGGATCCCCCTTCTTGACCATTGCGCCGTCCTTGAAATTGACCTGGTCGAGATAACCGCCGACACGCGAGCGCAACGTCACTTCATCGACCGCCTCGAAGCGGCCGATGAACTCATCGCTATCGACGACATCGCGGACAACGGGTTTGGCCACGGTGACTGCGGCTTTTGGTTGTTCCTGTGCGAGAGAAGGGCTGGCGGGCAGTGTCGTCGAGATAAGCAGTATTGCCGGAACAAGCCAGTATCGTAGCATGGTAAGCCCCCTGAAGCGCATGAAACACGTTACTCCACGCAGTCGCGCGGATCAGTTCTTGACGTTTTTGAGTGGTCAGCCTTTCCGGGCACCATGTGATTTCGGGCGGTCCGGGCACGGGTATGACCAAGTCGCGGGTTGTTCAAAATCAGTAAATATTTCAAGTCGGTAGATGCGTTGCCCGCGCGCTGGAATGAGCCTTTGAAGCCGCAGCTGTATCAAGCAAGCAATGCTATCTCCATCCGTAACTTACATCATTCGGATATCGTGTCACCACGGAAAAGCCGCGATCCGCTCTGTTCAAACCGCTGGAGCTCGGCCTTGTGTACGCCGCCTCCAGGGCACGGCGCGGCAAGTCAAGCCCGACGCGAGAGGGTGAGGCTCGTTAACCGGCAACTTTGGCAACGCCTGCGCGTATTCATCGGTTGGCTAACCCACGAATTTGCCAAACGGCGGGAAAGAATCTAAAAAGCGTGTGCTTGAATCTTGTCTTTTGACTGTCGCAATACCACATGCTTTTTTCTTCAAGCTCCGCCCCTTCGCCCCCGCCACAGAGCTCGACGATCCAACGTCTGGGTCCTCAAATCGATTCCGGATCAATAGGGTATTCGTGAGATACATGACTTGTCCGCAGGAATCAGGAAATCGACATGAACACCAACGATATCAGTGAGATTTCTGCCTGGTTGACGACGCAGGGCCTGAAGGGCATCGACGAAATGGACATCGTCAACGGCTTCTGCCAGCGGGCGCGCGCGGCTGGAATGCGGCTCGATCGCGGTCTCGCGCTGATCGACACGCTGCATCCGGTCTACGAGGGCCGGGCCTTCCAGTGGGACAGCAAGGAGCCTGTGAAAACGGCTTTCGAATATGGGCCGACCAACGAGGGTGTTTCCGCTGAAAATTGGGAGCGCTCGGCGTTCTTTCACTTGCGCGAGAAGAATGAGAACGAGATTCGCCGGCGCCTCGGTTTCGGCGATCCTGCAGATTTCTACATGCTGGATGTGATGCTGGCTGCCGGTCACAAGGATTACATTGCGATGATCCACCGGTTCGCGCAGGACAGCCATATCGGCGATATGGACTGTTTTTATTCGCACTGGACGACGATGGATGCAGAGGGTTTCCGCGAGGACGATCTGGCGGCCCTTCGGCAGCTGGTTCCTGTGCTGGCCTTGGCCATCAAGTCGGGATCGCTGACACGGATTTCGCGCACAATTGCGGAGGTCTATCTGGGCGAGGACGCCGCCAAACAGGTACTGGAGGGCCGTATATCGCGCGGCAAGGCCGAGCGGATTTCTGCTGTTCTGTGGTTTTCCGATCTGCAGAACTATACCCGCATTTCCGACAATCTGCCGCCGGATGAGATCATCCCGTTCCTCAACGATTACGCCGACGCGGTGATCTCCTCCATCCATGAGGCCGGCGGCAATGTGCTGAAGCTGATCGGCGACGGGACACTGGCGATCTTCAAGGCGGAAGAACGCGAGGATGCCTGCAGCCGGGCCTTGATTGCCGAACAGAATTTGCGCGTCAAGCTGAAGGGGCTCAACGAGCTGCGTCTGCTCGAGGGACGGCCGGTGACCGAGGTCTATCTCGGGCTGCATATCGGCGATGTATTCTATGGCAATATCGGCTCGAGCGACCGGCTGGATTTCACCGTTATTGGTCCGGCCGTCAACGAGGTCAGCCGCATCGCCTCGATGTGCCGCTTCGTTGATCGCAGCGTCATCATGTCATCGCAATTCGTTGCCGCCGCACCTCCGCCGCGCAATTCGGAAGTGGTTTCCATCGGCCGTTACGCGCTGCGCGGCGTCAAGCGCGCCCAGGAATTGTTCACGCTGATGCCGCTTGAGACGACAGCGATCGAATAGGTCAGGGGTCTCCCGCAGCCTGAGCCCTGCGGTGGCTGAGAAAGATGGCATCCGACGGGTTGCTTGCGAGATCGATGGCGCGATCATAGGCGGCAAGGGCGGCGTCCGTCCGGCCGCAGCGCGACAGCAAATCGGCATGGGCAGCATGAAACGGCTGGTAAGCATCGAGTCCTGGCGCCAGCGTTTCCAGAACCCGCAACCCAGCCTCGATTGCCCCGGCTTCGGCCAAGGCCACTGCCCGGTTCAGCTGCACGACCGGCGTCGGCTCCATCCGCAGCAGGCTGTCGTAGAGCAGGACGATCTGGCGCCAGTCCGGCGGTTCGGACTGGACGTGCAGGGCTGAGATCGCCGCCTTGATCTGGAACGGCCCTGCGGCACGCCGCGCCATTGCCCGGTCGAGCAGCGCCAAACCTTCAGCAATCCGCCCGTCATTCCAAAGTTTCCTATCCTGCGAGGCAATGGGGATGCTGGTGCCATCGGCGGCCAGCCGCGCCGCGCGGCGGGCTTCGGTGATCAGCATCAAAGCCAACAGCCCTTCGATCTCGGCTTCTTCCGGGCGCAGGCTGTCGACCATGCGTGCGAGAAAGATCGCCTCCTCACCCAGCTGCCGGATCTGGTCGCTTGCGGCGCAGGAATAGCCCTGATTGAAGATCAGGTAGATGACCGTCAACACGGATTGCAGCCGTTCTGCCCAAGCCTCCGGACCTGGCACCGCATAGGGAATGCCAGCCGCAAGGATTTTGGCGCGCGCTCGCGACAGGCGCTGGCCCATGGTCGTTTCGTTGTCGAGAAAGGCGTTTGCCACTTCGGCAGTGCTCAATCCGCCAAGCGTGCGTAGCGTGAGCGCCACCTGGGTCTTCGATTCCAGTGCGGGATGGCAACAGGTGAAGATCAGCCGCAGGCGTTCGTCCGGGATGTCGTCTGCGCTGTCTTCGGCGGCTTCGAACAGCGACAACCGCGCGATTTCGGCGGTCTTGCGGTCTTCGCGCGCGGCCTTGCGCAAAAGGTCGATCGCCTTGCGCAGGGCGACCTTCAACAGCCAGCCCTGTGGCGAGGCGGGTAGCCCTGTTCGCCCCCAGTGCACGACGGCAGAAGCCAGCGCATCCTGCAACGCATCCTCGGCGAGCTGGAAGTTCTTCAGCCGGGCGATCAACGCCGATAACAGCCGCCCCCGGTCCGTGCGTGCCAGGGCATCGATGGCCCGGGACACGGTTTGCGGATCGGGGGCGGCCGACTGCATCAGGAATTATAATCCATCACTGGCCGTAATTCGACAGTGCCATAGGTGGCAGACGGAATCATGGCCGCATAGCGCAAGGCGGTATCCAGATCGGGAGCATCGAAGACGTAGAATCCGCCCAGCCGTTCCTTGGTCTCGGCAAAGGGGCCATCCATCGTTTCCACCTTGCCGCCGCGAACCCGCAGGCTCGTGGCCGTCTCGATGCCCTGCAAGCCCTCGCCGGATACATAGGCGTTGGCGGCTTTTAGCATTTCGCTAAAGGCGAAATAGCCCTGCATCATCGTCTCAAATTCGGGCGTGCCATAGACCGGTTCGACGGATGGGTCGGCATAGATCAGTGCCATGTAGTGCATTGCGGGTCTCCTCATGGGTTGTGCAGTTTCCGGGTTTACGCAAGAGCGTCAACGGTCGAGTTCAAGCCTCGACACCCCAAGAACGTTGCCCGATCTGGGATTTCGACACGGCACGAGATTAATTCTCTAAAATTCGGCAGGTGGATGGCTGCAAACGAGGTGGAGCGATTTTCGCCAGTTCAAGAAAAACGAACGTCCGTAACAGACGCTGCGATCGTGACTTCATCACCGAGCGACCATTCGGCTGCCCGTGCTGCCATGGCGGCTGGAACCATGTCCGATCCGCCGGGACCCGGGGGGACGTCATAGGTGGCGTGTCCGTCATGCGGCAGGATCACATCATAGCCGCGCTGCATCGCCTCTCGCGCGGTTACCGCTACGCACATTTCGGACAGCACACCACAGAGGGCAATGGTTTGCACGCCGGATGCCGCGAGCAGGGAGTGCAAGGATGTGCCGTCGAAGCCGTCATCCTCCGTTTTCCGCACCACACTTTCGCCGGCAAGCGGCGGAAAGTGAAGTTCCCAGCCCGCCCGATGCGGCTCGTCGACCGCGCCGGGCTCTCCGTCGTTCTGCAGGAAAATAACAGGCACCTTTGCCGCACGCGCCGAGGCAATCAGCGCTTCGATTGCCGCCAGCAACCGCGCATGATCCGGGACAGCCTCGATCCCGGCGACAAATGCCACCTGGATATCAACGATAATCAGGGCATCCGCCGTTGCCGCAACATTCTCCGATTGCTCGTCCAAACAGCACCTCGTTCGCTTTCATCACATCGCAGAGATCAGGACATCAATAGGGGAATCAAGACCGTTTCGTCGCCAGGACGTGGAGCCATTCGGTCGGCTTGTTGTCATAACCGCTTCCCGATTGGGCTTCGATCGAGACCGATGCCCAGGCCAGTTTGGCGTAGATGTCTCTCAACCAGCTTTCCGAAGGATAGTTGTAGTATCTGTCGAAATCGTCGCGGCCCTCAGTCTCCCCAGCCTTGAAGCTGGCGTAAAACACCCCGCCGGCTTTCAACGCAGCATGGATGTGGGCGAGGACGTCAGGTAACTCTGTCCTGGGAACGTGGAGAAGGCAGGCATTGGCCCATATTCCGCCATATGCCGCCTGCTCATTGAGATTGCCGAACAGCAATGTGGCAACCGGGATTCCAAGGCGTTGCTCCGCTTCACGCGCTATTTCCGGGACGCCATCCGTTGGGCGGACGTCAAACCCTTTCGCGAGCATGAATTGACTGTCCTGCCCGCCGCCGCATCCAAGCTCAAGAACAGTGGCACCCGGCTGCAACTGTGACAGGAAGGCCTCGATCCGGTCCCGGCTCGGTTTCCAGCCTCTGGACGTGTATTTCACCGCTTCCATTGCATAGAAGCGCAGAGTGTCGGGATCGTGAGACATCGGTTTTTCAGAATTCTCTCATAAACTATTGTTTATATTGAAAATACTGAAGGCCATCGGCAATGTCAAAACCGGAAATTGGAACCCGTCCTCGCGACCTGAAAATCAGACTTTCTGCCCGGCCTCGTTGAAGAAATGCAGATTTGCTACGGGAAGCCTGACATTGACTTCGCCATGCATTCCAAGGAAGCGGCGGTCCAGCGTGAAGGCCTTGAAGGCGACCGGGCCGAGTTTGAGGTGGACGATGATGCCGAAGCCGGTCGGCTCGACCAGATCGACGGTGGCCTTCATCACATCCGGGCCTTCGGCGCCAAGCACGACGTGCTCGGGCCGGATACCGAGTGTGGCGCGGCTACCGTCTGGGAGATTGGCGGTGCGTCCGAGCGGCAGGACAATGCTGCCGGTCAGCGCGAAGCTTGCGGTTTCACCGGTCGCCATGTACCGGCCTTCGAAGAAATTCATGCCGGGCGAGCCGATGAAGCCGGCGACGAAAAGGTTGGCGGGATTGTCGTAGAGTTCGAGCGGGCTGCCGACCTGCTGGATGATACCGCCATGCATGGCGACAATCCGGTCGGCCAAAGTCATCGCCTCGATCTGGTCGTGGGTGACGTAGATCGAGGTGGCACCGAGGTCCTGATGCAGCTTCTTGATCTCCGCGCGCATCTGTTCGCGCAGGCGGGCATCAAGGTTGGACAGCGGTTCGTCGAACAGGAAGGCCTTCGGCTCGCGCACGATGGCGCGGCCCATGGCGACGCGCTGGCGCTGGCCGCCGGACAGTGCCTTTGGCCGGCGTTCCATCAGCGGATCGAGCCCGAGCTTGCCGGCGGCGGCGGCGACCACCGAGGCGATCTTTTCCTTGGCGGTTTTCCGCAGACGCAGGCTATAGCTCATGTTTTTGGCCACGCTCATATGCGGATAGAGCGCGTAGGACTGGAACACCATGGCGATGTCGCGATCTTTCGGGGCAAGGTCGTTGACACGCTTGCCGTCGATGCGGATTTCACCCGATGTAACCGCCTCGAGGCCGGCGATCATCCGCAGCAGGGTGGACTTTCCGCAGCCAGAGGGGCCGACCAGGACGACGAACTCGCCGTCCTTGATTTCAAGGTCGACTCCATGCAGCACCGGGTGGATGCCGTAGGACTTGCGGATGGCGGCGATATCGATGGATGCCATGGGATCAGCCTTTCACGGCGCCGGCCGTCAGGCCCTGCACGAGGTAACGTTGGATCAACAGGAAGAACAGGCAGGCGGGGATGAGCGCCATGACGCCCGCCGCCATCATCTGTCCGAAATCGACCGAGAATTTCGAGACGAAGGACAAAAGCCCGACCGGGAAGGTCGCCGCGTCGTTGCCGGAAATCAGCATCAGCGAGAATAAGAGTTCACTCCAGGCCGCCGTAAAGACGAAGCCGAGGGTCGCGGCGATGCCCGGCAGCGTCAGCGGCAGGATGATCTGGCGGAAAGCGACGAACTGGGTGGCGCCGTCGATCATCGCGGCTTCCTCGAGATCCTTCGGGATGCCGTCGAAGAAGGACTGCATCAGGAAGGTGGCGAAGGGCACGTTGAAGGCGGTGTAGACGATGACGAGGCCGGTCAGGCTGTTGGTGAGACCGAGCGGCGACAACATCTTGAAGATCGGTGCAACCAGCATGACCAGCGGAAACATCTGGGTCAGCAGCATCAGCGTGACGATCCAGTATTTGCCGCGAAAACTGAAGCGCGACATCGCATAACCGGCAAGCGAGGCAAGGACGGTGACGATGATGGCGGTCGAGCCGGAAACGATCAGGCTGTTCTTGAAGAAGGTCGGGAATTCGCTGTGTTTCAGTACAAACTCGAAATGCTCGAAACTGGTCCGCGAAGGCCACATCTTGATGCCCTCGGAATAGAGCAGCTTGTTGGGCGTGACGGAGACTTTCAGGAGCCAATAGAGCGGGAACAGCGCGAACACGACATAGGCGAGAATGGCCAGACGATGCGCGAGGATGGAGACGATGCGTTTGCCGGTCATGATCTCAATCCTTGCTCAAAAGCCACTGACGCAGGATCACGATCAGCATCGAATAGGTGATCAGCAGCGCCAATAGCACGAGCGCGATGGCCGAGGCGTAACCGAAATCGAGCCGCCTGAAGGCCTGGGTGAAGATATAGCTGGCAACGATCTGGCTGCGGTCTGCCGGCCCGCCATTGGTCATGACGATGATCAGGTCGGCGAAGTTGGAGATCCAGACGGTGCGCAGAAGCACGGTAATGGCGATGGTCGGGGCGAGGAAGGGCAGGGTGATCGAGACGAAGCGCTGCACCGGCCCGGCGCCGTCGATGCTGGCCGCTTCGTAGAGGTCGCGCGGGATTGCCTGCAGGGCAGCCAGAAGCGTGATGGCGAAGAAGGGAATGCCCCACCAGACATTGGCGATGATCGGTCCCCACATGGATAACTGTGGATCCGACAGGATGTTGTAGGGCTCGTTCATCACGCCGAGGGCAAACAGCCAATGGGGAATGGGACCGACGACGGGATTGAACAGCCAGGCCCAGTTGAGACCGGCAAGAAAGCTCGGCACGGCCCACGGCAGGAAGACCAGCGCCTGAACGATGGCGCGGCCTGCGAACGGCTTGTCGAGCAAAAGCGCGAGGATCAGGCCGAAGACGAACTGCAGGAGGACGGACCAGCCGGTCCACCACAACGTGTTCTTCAAGGCCCGGTAGAAATTCTGGTCCTGCGACAGCGTCCTGAAATGATCAAGACCGATGAAGCCGCCGGAAAATGGCTTGAGCAACTGGATATCGCGGAAGGCATAGGAAATGCCGAGCACCAGCGGCACCAGCATGACGGTGACGATCAGGATCAGCGCGGGCGCGCTATAGAGATAGGGCGCGGAGGCATCGGCAAGGCGCTTCTTCAGCGGCCGCTGGTCCCTGCGCGCGCCGCCATGGCGGGCTGCTGCATGTGAAGCCATCGTCAAATGTTTCCAGTTTGCGGCGCGTTGAGACGTGCCGGCTTTCCGTCGGGGAATAAGCCGCAGGCAGCCGACATCATGTCGCTGCCTGCGGTTAAGGCTGATGACCTATTTGCTCGCGAGGAACTTCTGTTGAGCCTTGGTCATGTACTCAGCCCATTGCTTGGCCATTTCTTCCGGCGTGATATCGCCGAGCATGGCTTCCTGGCTGGTCTTGATCGCCATGGAATCCTTGAAGAAAGCGAATTCTTCCAGGTAGGTCGGCATCACGGTCGGGATGGCGTCCTTGTCGGCCAGCTCCTCGAACCAGCCCTTGAACTGATCCGTGGCGAAGAAGGGGTCCTTCTCGGCGGACTTGAGCGCCGGTAGCGCACCGATCTTCTTGTTCCACTCGATATTGCCTTCCGGGCCTTCCAGCGTGGCGATCAGCTTCCACGACAGGTCCTTGTTGGCGCTGGCCGACATCATCGACCAGCCGGCGAAACCGATGGTCGGGAAGGTCTTGCCGGATGGACCCTTCGGCATGGTGGTGACGCCATAATCGGCCGCATCCATGTGCTCTGCGATGGCGATCAGCGCATCCGGATCCTGGTCGAGCATCGCGCAGGTGCCGGTATAGAAGCCGGCGACGATCTCGTTGAAACCCCAGTTGACACTATCCTTCGGCGCATAGCCGTTCTTGTAGAGATCGGTCAGCCAGGTGAAGCCCTTGACCCAGCCCTCTTCCGAGAACTTTGACGTGCCGTCCTCGTTAAAGAAGGTGTTATCGCCGGCCATTGTGGCGCCCATCATCATCCAGCCGTTGAGGCCGCCCGGACCGCCGCGCATGCAATAGGCATATTTGCCCGGCAGCTTCTTGATCTTTTCGGCAGCGGCGACAAACTCGTCCATCGTCTTCGGCGGGCCATCGACGCCGGCTTCTGCAAAGATCTTCTTGTTGTAGAACATCGCGCGCAGATAGAAGCCATAGGGCAGCATGTAAGCCGTGTCCTTGACGTCGCGGCCGAGTTCCAGTGCACGATCCGTCAGTTCCGGCGTCTGGTCCCAGGTCTTGAGGTAAGGCTCGAGGCTTTCGAGCATGCCGTTATTGGCATAGAGCGACAGCCAGGTATCGGGCATTTCCATCACGTCCGGGATTTCGCCGGCCGAAACCATGGTTGCGAACTTCTGGAAGGCTTCCCCCCAGGGCAGCGAGATGATCTCGACCGTGGTGCCGGGATTGGCCGCTTCGAACTTGGCGACAATCGACTTCAGGGTCTCGGTGCGTTCCGGGCTGGTGATCACTTCAACCAGCTTCAGCTTGGTGTCGGCGAGCGCAGTGCCCGCCATCAGCGTGGCGACCATGGTCGCGGCAATCAGTTTCCTCATTTTCGTTTCCCTTTTATTGTTAAGTTGGTTTGCTTGCTGTCGTGTCAGCCTACTGATGCGGCAGCGATCGCCGCTTCGATATCGCTCCAGAGGGCCTCCGTTCCCTCCAGGCCAACATGGAGCCTTACCGACCGCGGGCTGATGCCGAAGGCGACCGCGGAATTGGGTTGTGCTTTTTGCGAAAGGACGACTTCGCCCGGCACGATCAGGCTTTCGTGGCCGCCCCAGCTGACACCGAGCTTGAACAGCTCAAGGTGATCCGAGAAGGTGCGGACATTGACGCCGTCCTTGAAGATGAAAGAGAACAGGCCGGACGTGCCCTTGAGGCCAGGGGCCAGCTGATTGGCAAGGCCGGGATAGCAAACGGTCTCGACCGCCTCATGTGCTTGTAGCCGCTTGGCGATCTCGACAGTCGACTGTTCATGTGCCTTCATGCGGATCGGCAGTGTCCGCATGCCTCGGATCAAAAGCCAAGCATCGAACGGCGACAGCTTGCCGCCAAGATACGGATAGGCTTCCGAGCGGATGCGGCCGATCAGCTCCTTCGAACCGGCGACAACGCCGGCGACGACGTCGCTGTGGCCGCCGAGATATTTCGACGCCGAGTGGATGACCAGATCGACGCCAAGCGAAATCGGCTGCTGGAACACCGGGCTTGCCCAGCTGTTGTCGATGGCGGAGATGATGCCATGGGCCTTGGCCAGCGCTGCCAGCGCCGCGACATCATGGGTTTGCATCACCCAGCTTGTCGGGCTTTCCAGATAGAGGAGCTTTGCGCCGGGTAGGGCCTTGGCGACTTCTTCCTCGTCGCGGCCGTCGACATAGGTCACTTCGATGTTCATGCGCTTGAAGAACGTGCCGAACAGGCGGTAGGCATCGGGGTACAGATGCTTGACGGCAACGATGCGGTCGCCGGGCTCAACGAAGGACAGCACCGTCGAGGAGATCGCCGACATGCCGCTGGCAAAGCCGATGGCATCCTCAGCGCCTTCGAGTTTCGCCAGCATCTCCTCGAATATCCGGACAGTCGGGTTCAGGCCGCGCGTATAGATCGGCCGGACCTTCTCGCCGCGGTAGGAGGCGACCATGTCGTCATAATCGGTGAAGGTGAACAGCGACGTCTGCACGATCGGCGGCACGACGGCGTCATAGGCATTGCTCACGTCGTGGGCGACGATGAGGGAGGCTTCTTCGAACGGATCGAACCCGTTGCTCATTTGGACATTTCCTTGATGTCTTCCTCGACGATCGCGAGGATTTTCAGTGTTTCAGCGCGCGCAGCTTCAGGGGCCTGGGCAGCGATCGCATTGAAGAGGGTACGGTGGAACGGGAAGGACCGGCGGGCGAAATCCGGCCGGTCGAAAGGCCTTTCCCAGAATCGTTCGAACGCGCCGCGCATCTGTTCGAGCAGCTGCTTGAACAGCGGGTTGTGGGTGGCGTCGTAAATAGCGAGGTGAAAGGCGAGGTCTTCCGGGCCGGATGTGCCCTTGGAGAGGTGCACCCGTTCCATTTCGTCGAGCTTTTCCTCGATCGTCTTGATATCTTCCGGCGTACGCATGCGGGCGGCGACCATGCCGGCTTCCGCCTCGATGCCGCGGCGCACTTCCAGCGTCTTCAACAGCACGTCGCGCAGATGCGTCGTTTCCAGCGATAGCGGCATATGGATGGTGGTGCCTGAAATCGGTTTCAACAGGTAGGTACCGCTACCCTTGCGGGCTTCGACGACGCCGAGCGCCTGGAAGTGGCGGATGACCTCGCGGATGGTCGAACGGCCGACGGCCAGCGCTGTCATCAATTCCCGTTCGGCCGGAAGACGGTCGCCAGGAACGAGGTTCGAGCGCTGGATGTAGTCGGCAAGCGCTGCCGTCACCTGCTGCGCCCGGTCGGCCGGGGGCAGGGGGGCAAGTGCTGCTCTAGCATCCTTAAGCTTCATCGTCCGCTTTCCAGTTGAAACCAGAATTGGTCTGACATCTGAGCAATAATGCAAATCGGCAGGGTCGCGTCAAGGGGCGGATAATGGTTTCAGCACTACATTGAGATGAGCTGACATGACGGCGCCGAGCCGGATCGTTGAAATGGCGGCCTGCCTGCTGATGCGGTAAACTGACCGGGTAAAACTACCGCATCGGCGCGGGAGTGTTCCTGTGCCCGAGACAGACAGGTGCGAGATGTCATTCGCAAACCGCAAGGATGCAGGAGCCAAACTGGCTGGTGCATTGGCAGGTTATCGCGGGAAATGCCCGGTCGTGATCGCGCTTCCGCGTGGCGGCGTGGCCGTCGCTGCCGAAATTGCCCGTGCGCTTGATGCGCCGCTGGACCTTCTCTTCGTTCAAAAGATCGGCGTGCCTTTTCATTCTGAGCTCGCGATGGGGGCAATCGTCGAGGGGCCAGAGCCAACAATCGTTCGCAACGAAAGCGTCATCCGGCAGGCTCGAATCCACGACGGGGAATTTTCTGCGATATGCAAGTTGAAACAGGCGGAAATCGGCCGGCGGAAGCGGCTTTATCTCGGCGATCGCAACAGCATCCCGCTTAACGGGCGCGTGATCATTGTCGTTGATGATGGCATCGCAACCGGTTCCACCGTCAAGGCGGCGCTCAAGGCCATTCGAAAACAAGGGCCGCAGGAACTGGTGTTGGCCGTTCCGGTTGCGCCGGCTGCTACCCTTGAAGAACTGAGAAGAGACCTTGATGCGCTCATCTGCCTCGAAACGCCGTTCGTCTTTCGCGCTGTCGGACATTTTTATGATGATTTTCGCCAGGTAAGCGATGCGGACGTCATTGCCGCGCTGGAGGCTGCCAATCAGGACGGGTCAGCGTAGCAGTTGGCAGTCCAGGTTTGGCGGAGGATCGCCATGAACGGGACGTTACATTCACGGCAAGAATGCGCTGGTCAGTTTCTCCCAAGCTCAGAGCTTGCCATCCCTGGCGGATAAGTTCGCTCGCTGAGAGGAACGGCTTCGATCGCCGCGATCAGTCTGCCGACCAGCAGATTGTCGGCGCGGCTGCCGCGTGCGAAGCGCCGGGTGACCAGATAGACGTCGGCCGCAGGCGGATTTTCGTAGGGCGGCAACTGCCACAGTTGCCGCGCCTCGATATCGGCAGCAACCACATGGATGGGCAATGGACCGAAGCCAAAGCCGACCTTGATCAACCGCTTGACCTCTTCGAGATTGGTGAAGAGCCCGAGCACCTGGCCGCTGAAGTTTTCCCGCTGCCGCAGGCGTGCGATGGGCGCCAGGGCGCCGCCGAGGTGATCCGTCTTGAAGGAGACGTAGTCGAGGGCGGCGAGATCGGCGGTCTCCGTCCCGCGCGTGCCGAAGAGCGGATGGCCCGGCGCGCAGAAGAAGCCGAAATGCTCGCGATATAGCACCGCATAATCCAGTTCCAGGTGCTTTTCATGGGCAAGGCAGATCCCGAGGCAGGCTTCGCCGGACAGAACGTTGTCGATCACCGTCTGGCTGGCGGATACCGTGGTGGAGAAACTGACGCGCGGAAAGGTTTTGTGGAAGTCGGCCAGGAACCGGTCGAGAAACGGGCATTCGATATGGCTGGCAAAGGCCATTTCGACATGACCGGTGACCATATCCGGATCGTCCTTGACGAGGTCGGGCAGGCCGTTGACGATGTTGAACATTGTCCGGCATTCGGCATAGAGCCGCGCCCCGGCCGGCGTCGTGCGGAAATGGTTCGACGACCGGTCGATCAGGCGGCAGGCCATGTGCTCTTCAAGGCGGCGCAAGGCATTGCTGATGGTCGGTTGCTTCAACAGCAGCCGGTTGCCGGCCGCCGTCAGGCTCTTTTCCTCGACGATCACCGTGAAGGTCCGTAACAGGTTCCAGTCGATCTCCCAGACGAAGCGGCGTCTTGGACTGGGCATGGGTTACCTCATTCATTTGGTGAATGCTGGTCCTTCACCTAATGTATTTGTCCGGGCGAGTCCATTGTGGTTTGATCACCCTCACCGGAGACCCAGCGAGGCGTGACGTGACCGACAGGACCCAAGTTTTCCCCGATTTCGGATTGAGCCCGGAGGAGCGGCACCAGGCCGTGCGCGGTCACTACTACGAATACCCGGGCATGGACGGCGCCCGCGGCGAGATATGGTGCTACACGCGCTCTTACGCCTATGCCCGCGGTGCGATGGTGGACCTGCATATCAGCTCAACAGCGTCATCCTGCCGGCTGGAGATCGTCCGCGACGGGGCGGTCGAGACAAGCGTTTATGGTACCGACGACATCGCCACCATCTGGCAGGAAACGCCCGATCAGGTCTCGGTCACCGGCTGCGGCTGGGAGCCGACCTTCACATTCCAGGTTCACGACAGCTGGCCATCCGGCGCCTACCGCATCACGCTGACGGCTGAAGGGCGCGACGGCAAGCCGATCCAGTGTCGTCACATGATCATCGTTCTGCCAAAGCCCGGTCCAAAACCCGGCCGAATCCTGCAGGTCGCCGCCACCGGCACCTGGACAGCCTATAATACCTGGGGCGGGTCAAACCACTATCAGGGCATCACCGGCCCGAACCGCGACAAATACGCGACCACGGTCAGCATCGAACGGCCGCTCTGCCGGGGCTTCGTCGTGTTGCCGCCGGATGCCCCGCGCGTGCCACTGGAGGTCAGCCTGCCACCGGGCACGATCCCGCGCTATCCGCATATGGAATGGGCCTTTGCCAATGGCTATTCGAAGAAATACACATCTTCGGGTTGGGCAAGCTATGACAGCCAGTTCTTCCGGTGGGCGGAGCGCCAGGGTTATGGCGTCGACCTCGCCAGCCAGCACGAGTTGCACAACAATCCCGGCATCCTCAACGATTATGACTGCGTCGTCTTCGTCGGCCATGACGAATACTGGACCTGGGAAATGCGCGATGCCGTCGATGCCTATGTTGACCAGGGCGGACGCGTGGCGCGCTTTGCCGGCAATTTCATGTGGCAGACGCGGTTGGAAGACGAGGGCCAGCGGCAGGTCTGCTACAAATATGTCGCGCGCAAGGAAGACCCGGCCTATCAGGGCGGTGATGTCACCCGCGCCACCAACTCCTGGGAAGCCCCCGAAATCGGTCGCCCGGGCGCGCTGACCTTCGGGCTCAACGCCACCAACGGCGTCTATTCAGGCTGGGGTGGCTGCGCGCCGCGCGGCGTGCGCGGCTTCCCGATCTACCGGCCCCGCCACTGGGCCTTTGCCGGGACCGGCCTGTTCTACGGCGACCTGCTCGGTGCCGATAGCCATATCTATGGCTACGAAGTCGACGGCCTCGCCTACGAAATCCGCTACGGCCTGCCATATCCGACCGCCGACAGCGGCGCGCCGGAGGGTCTGGAAATCCTCGCACTCGGCATGGCGAGCCAGGTCGAGGAAAGCGATATTTTGACGCGCGAAGACCTGTTCTTCGGTGACGAGGACGGACGTTTCATCGCCGAGACGCTGTATGGCGAGGCGAGCGACGAGAACATGGAAAAGGTCCGCTACAGCAATGGCATGATCGTCAATTTCAAGCGCGGCAAGGGCGAGGTTTTCCACGCCGGTACCTGCGAGTGGGTGGCTGGCCTGCTGCGCAAGGACGCCATGGTCGAACGCGTCACCGCCAACGTTCTCAACCGCTATCTCAACCGATAATTTCATCCAGAGCAGAGCATCATGAACATCCAAGCCAAAGAGCGGCCCGCATCCCATCTCTTCTACGTGACACGCCTGCGCCGGCCGTTGGTCGACCGCGCCGAGGGCATTTATTTCTGGACGCAGGACGGGCGCCGTTTCATCGACGGTTCCAGCGGCCCGATGGTCAGCAATATCGGCCACGGCAACCGTCATGTGATCGACGCCATGAAACAGCAGATGGAGAAGACGAGCTTCGCCTACCGTCTGCATTTCGAAAACGAACCGGCCGAGGAACTGGCCCGGCGGCTGGCCGGCAAGATGCCCGGCGATCTCGACCGGATCTTCTTCGTTTCCGGCGGTTCGGAAGCGGTGGAATCGGCGATCAAGCTGGCGCGGCAATGGGCCGTTGCGACCAACCAGCCGAAACGCTGGAAGGTGATCTGCCGGTTTCCGTCCTATCATGGCGGCACGATGGGCGCGCTTGGCGTTACCGGCGACCTGGCGCTGACGGAAACCTTTGCGCCGCAGATCCAGCCGATGCCGGCCATTCCGGCGCCAACAGCCTACCGCGACCGCGACAACCTGACGATGGAACAGCGCGGCCTGCGTTATGCCGATATGTTGGAAGAAAAGATCCTTTCCGAAGGTCCCGAAAGCGTCGTTGCCTTCATCATGGAGCCGATCGGCGGAGCGGCGACGGCCGCGCTGGTGGCGCCGGACAGCTATTTCGCGCGTATCCGTGAAATCTGCGACAAATACGGCATCCTGCTCATCCATGACGAGGTGATGAGCGGTGCCGCGCGCACCGGCAAATATCTCGGCGGCGATCACTGGAACTGCAAGCCGGATATCATCACGCTGTCGAAGGGCATCGGCTCCGGCTATGCTGCACTCGGCGCCATGGCGGCGTCGGCGAAACTGGTCAAGCCGGTGCTCGACATGGGTGGTTTTCAGCACGGCTATACCTATGCCGGCAATCCGCTTGCCTGCGCGGCGGGTCTTGCGGTGCTTGAGGAGATGGAGAGACTCGGCGTCGAAGCCAACGCCACGGTCATGGGCGAGCTGCTGAAATCCGAGTTGGAGGGGCTTGCCAAACGCTTCCCGTTCATTGCCGGGGTGCGCGGCAAGGGCCTGCTGATCGGCGCCGATCTCGTGGCCGACCCTGAGACCTTCAAATCCTTTCCCAAATCACAGGCGACCAACCAGCGGCTGCTCGATATCGCCTATGACAAGGGGCTGATCCTCTATTCGCGCCGTATCCGCGGCGATGGTTACGAGGTCGACAACCTGATCCTCGCGCCGCCGCTGATCATTACCGCTGAGGAAATTGGCGAAATGGTCTCCATTCTGGGTGACAGCTTCGAACAGCTGGCGCGCGAACTCGACCTGCCAATCAGCACCAATGGCAACGGCTGAGAGCAGGAACATGAAAAACAAAGTCATCATCACCTGTGCCGTGACCGGCTCCGTCCATACGCCGTCGATGAGCCCCTATCTGCCGGTAACACCGGACCAGATCGCCGAACAGGCAATCGCGGCGGCCGAGGCCGGCGCGTCGATCCTGCATCTGCATGCCCGCAATCCCGCCGATGGCCGTCCGACCGCGGAACCGGCCGTATTCATGCAATTCCTGCCGCGCATCAAGCAGGCGACGGATGCTGTCATCAACATTTCCACCGGCGGCAGTTCGCTGATGACGCTGGATGAGCGGCTCTCGGCTTCGCTTCGGGCGCAGCCGGAAATGTGCTCGCTCAACATGGGTTCGATGAATTTCGGCATTTTCCCACTCGCCAAGCCGGGCATGGAATGGCAGCACGACTGGGAGCCGCAACTGCTGGAGGCGACGCGCGGCACGATCTTCAAGAATACCTTCGCCGATATCGAGGACATCCTCAAACGGCTGGGCGAGGGGTGCGGCACCCGCTTCGAATTCGAATGCTACGATGTCGGCCATCTCTATTCGCTGAAGCATTTTTACGATCGCGGCCTGGTGAAAGGCCCGCTGTTCATCCAGTTCGTGCTCGGCATTCTCGGCGGCATCGGCGCCGATCCGGACAATCTCAGCCATATGAAGCGCATTGCCGACAGGCTGTTCGGTGACGACTATCGCTTCTCGGTTCTCGCCGCCGGACGCCAGCAGATGCCGCTGATCACCATGGGGGCGGCGATGGGCGGCAATGTGCGCGTCGGGCTGGAAGACAGCCTCTATCTTGGACGAGGAGAACTCGCCAAATCCAACGCCGACCAGGTGAGCCGCATCCGCACCATTCTCGAAGCTCTGTCGCTGGAGGTCGCGACGCCCGCCGAGGCAAGGACCATGCTGATGCTCAAGGGCGGCGATCGGGTGGGCTTCTGATGGTGGATGTCTCTAACCAGCCCGTCGGAATTCGCGTCGCGACGGCGCTCGATGTGCATCTCATTCATGCGAGCTTGCTGACTATCGCCCGGCACCTCGATGCCGAAGGCAAAGTCACCGCTACACCGGAAGATCTTCGCGAACACGGGTTCGGTCCGCAGCCGGCCTTTACCGTGCTGCTTGCAGAAATCGGTGGAGACTTTGCCGGCATGTGCCTGTTTTTCCCGAGTTTCTCGACCTGGCGCGGCTGTAAGGGCGCCTATGTCCAAGACATCGTGGTTGAAGAACGCTTTCGAGGCGCTGGCATCGGTGTGGCACTTCTGCGCCACACCGCAGCGCATGTCCGCGCCGGGGGCGGCAGGTATCTGCGCCTGTCGGTCGAAGCGAAGAACGTCTCGGCGCAGCATTTTTACGAACGGATGGGGCTTGCCTGGTCAAAGCTGGAACGGATCTATGCGGCCTATGGTGACGCTTTCGAAGCGCTGGCCGGACAGCATGAGAGCGGAGTTTGAGGGATGAGCATGAAGACCTTCTATGCGGAAGAGCAGGCGAAACACGATCCGAAAATGTTCCTTTCCAGCGGCGCGCCGCAGCCCAACCCGGAAAAACCGGAGCGGATCGCGCGATTGCTTGACGGCGCAAAAGCCGCCGGATCCGAGATCGTCCGGCCGCGCGATCACGGCCTGAAGCCGATTGCCGCCATCCACACGCCGGAATATCTCGAATTCCTGCAGAACATCTTTCTCCGCTGGCAGCGGATCGAGGGCGCTTCGGAGGAGGTGATCCCGAACATTCATCCGCTGGCACGGTCCGGCCGCTATCCGGCCTCCGCCGTCGGCCAGGCCGGTTACCATATGGCCGACACGGCCTGCCCGATCTCCGCCGATACCTGGGGCAGCGCCTGCTGGAGCGCCTGGAGTGCGATCGAGGCGGCAGAGGCGGTTCTGGCCGGTGCCCGCCACACCTACGCACTCTGCCGCCCACCGGGCCACCACGCCTTTGTCGATGTCGCCGGTGGCTTCTGCTTCTTCAACAATTCGGCCATTGCCGCGCAACATCTGCTCAAATCGTCTAAACGCATCGCCATCCTTGATGTCGACCTGCATCACGGCAACGGTACTCAAGGCATTTTCTACGGCCGCAGCGACGTGCTGACTGTGTCGCTGCACGCCGATCCTGTGCGCTTCTATCCGTTCTTCTGGGGCCACGCCGACGAGCGCGGCGAAGGCTTAGGTCTCGGCTACAACTACAATCTGCCGCTGCCGCGCAAGACGGCGGATGCCGGATTTCTCGAGGCTCTCGAGGCGGCAAACCATCGCATCGAAGCCTATGCGCCGGATGCGCTGGTCGTTGCGCTGGGCCTCGACGCCTTCGAAGGCGATCCCTTCGGCGGACTATCCGTCTCGACGCCGGGTTTTGCCCGCATCGCCGAAGCGATCAGCAGCCTCGGATTGCCAACCGTCATCGTCCAGGAAGGCGGTTATCTCTGTGACGCACTCGGCGACAATCTGGCGTCGTTTCTGACCGGGTTTGGGCGCTGACGGTTGGGCGGCTATTCTTGTGCGAACAAGTTCCATAATAATGGTTATCAAACTCACACCTGTAGCCGAGGGTAGGTTCCATTTTCAAATGCAGCCCCTTGGCTTCGCCATGATCGCCGCAATTCTCTTTCGGGATTGATTTTATTGCGGTGATCGTGACGATGGCCGCCGAACGTGCCCGCCCCCCTGTCAGGAGACACACATGAAGCTGCAGTTGATTCGCAACGCGACATTGAAGCTCGACTATGCCGGGCACACCATTCTGATCGATCCCTATCTCGCGCCAAAACACAGCCTGCCATCGTTTACCGGCCGGTCGCCGAATCCGATGGTGGAGCTTCCCGTGGGGATCGACCAGATTCTGGAGGGTGTAGACCTTGTGATCGTCTCGCATCTGCATGACGATCATTTCGACAGTGTCGCCATGGAGCGTGTGCCAAAACATCTGCCGCTTTACTGTCAGCCAGGCGATGAGACGGCGATCCGCGCGGCCGGGTTCACCAATGTGGAACCGCTGATCGAAAGCGCAACATGGGAGGGATTGACCCTGACGCGCCGTGAAGGCAGCCACGGGCTTGGCCCAGTGGTCGAGCTGATGGGCTCGGTCATGGGGTTCAGTCTGGGGGCAGCAGGCGAACCTTCGATCTATTGGGCTGGAGATACGGTGCTCTATCCGCCAGTGGCGCAGGTTATTCGTGACACGCGCCCCGATATCATCATCACCCATTCCTGCGGCGCGCGCTGGGATGGCGACCTCATTGTCATGGACGCTTTGGAAACGGCCGCGGTTTGTGAGGCAGCACCGGACGCAATCGTCATCGCCACGCATATGGAGGCGCTTGATCATGCCACCATCAGCCGCCAGGATCTACGCCAAGCGGCAGAAGCAAAAGGCATTGGGCCTTCGCGGCTGATGATCCCTGCCGATGGCGAGACGGTGGTTCTGGGCAGGCCTTGATACCCCGTGCATAGCTGCCGCCTTCCCCTTCAGCGCATCGGCGATTGTTGCGGCCACCTGCCATTCGGTGATTTCGGAAGCCGCCGGATAGGCGGGCTCCGGCAGAAATGGCTAACGTCTACTTGCCCTGGAATTGCGGGGCGCGTTTTTCGATGAACGCGGCCATGCCTTCCTTCTGGTCATGGGTCGCAAACAGCGCGTGAAAAATGCGGCGTTCGAACAGGATGCCTTCCCGCAGGCCACCTTCGAGAGCACGATCCACGGCCTCGCGCGCTGCCATGGTGGCAGCCTTGCCGTAGCCGGCGATCGTTTGGGCTGCGGCCAGCGTTTCGTCCAAAAGCTTTTCTGCCGGCAGCACGCGGGCGACGAGGCCGCAGCGTTCGGCCTCGATCGCATCCATCATCCGCCCGGTCAGGATCATGTCCATCGCCTTGGCCTTGCCGACCAGCTTCGTCAGCCGCTGCGAGCCGCCCATGCCGGGGATGACGCCGAGCTTGATTTCGGGCTGGCCGAACATGGCGGTGTCGGCGGCAAAGATCATGTCGCACATCATCGCCAGTTCGCAGCCACCGCCCAGCGCGTAACCGTAGACCGCGGCGATCTTCGGGGTGCGGAACGACGCGAACCGGTCCCAGGCGGCAAAAAAGTCCTCGGCGAACATGTCGGGAAACGACTTGTCGGCCATTTCCTTGATATCGGCGCCGGCGGCAAAGGCCTTCTCGGAGCCTTTCAGCACGAAGCAGCCGACGCCCGGATCACGATCAAGTGGCGCAAGCTCGGTTGCCAGCGCGTGCATGATCTCCGAATTAAGCGCATTGCGGGCGGCGGGGCGGTTCAGCGTGACGATGACGACCCGGTCCTGCTGTTCGACGATGATCGGTTTGTCCATGGGCGTGATCCTCTTGCGGGCGTTTCAGGCGTTGTCAGGCGGTGCTGCTGGATTGTTGCCTTAGCATGTCGATGATGCCGGAAAAATCCTTGTCGGCGTTTCCAAGCGCGTTGAACAGCGTGTAGAGCTCGGCGGCCTTGGCGCCAAGGGGCGTGGTGGCGCCCGCGGATTGCGCGGCCTCCTGCGAAAGTTTCAGGTCCTTTGACATCAGCGCACCGGCAAACCCCGGTTTGTAGTCATTGTTGGCCGGCGATGTGGGGACCGGGCCGGGCACCGGGCAGTAGGTGGTTAGCGACCAGCACTGGCCCGACGATACCGAGGCGACGTCGAACAGCGCCTGATGAGAGAGCCCAAGCTTTTCGCCGAGCACGAAGGCCTCGCCGACGGCGATCATGCTGATGCCGAGGATCATGTTATTGCAGATCTTCGCCGCCTGCCCTGCTGCCGGTCCGCCGCAATGGATGATCTTTTTGCCCATCGCCTCGAAAATTGGCTGGGATTTTAAGAACACGTCCTGTTCCCCGCCGATCATGAAGGTGAGCGTCCCTGCAGTTGCACCACCGGTTCCACCGGATACCGGCGCATCGAGCGAGGGGCAACCCTTGCCGGCGGCCAGTTCGTGCGCCTGGCGGGCGCTGTCGATATCGATGGTCGAGCAATCGATCAGCAGCGTACCGGATGGCACCACCGCCACCAGCTCCTGCCAGACCGACAGAACATGCTTGCCGGCGGGCAGCATGGTGATAACCGCGTCGACGCCAACGACCGCTTCGGCAAGCGACGCGCAGGCGGTGACGCCCTTGCCGCGCGCCTCGTCCAGTAGCGGCTGTGAAAGGTCGAAACCCTTGACCGCATGGCCTGCCTTGACGAGATTGGCAGCCATCGGGCCGCCCATATGACCGAGACCGATAAAGCCGATAGTCATGTTGGTGATCCTTCCTTGATCTTATCCGCAAAGAGCGGCTGGGCAGAGGGCTGGAAATAGGCATCGACATCGGCTGTGCTGACATCGGCAAGCCGCACTGGCCGCCATTGCGGATTGCGGTCCTTGTCGATCACGGCGGCCCGCACGCCCTCGTAGAAATCATGACTGCGCAGGACCGCGGCGGTGGCCGCAAATTCCCGTTCGAGGCAATCTTCCAGTCTTTCGGTTTTGCGGCCAAGCCGCAGCAGCCGCAGCGTCACGGTGAGGCTGAGCGGCGATTTGGCCGCGAGAACCGAGAGAAGCTTTTCGGCGAACGGGCTGCCATCCGCACGCAGAGCCGCGAGAATGTCTTCGATGGTGTCGAAGGCGAACAGGCTATCGATGACCTGCCGTTGTGGTCCCAGCACGCCGGCTGGCGGTGTTTTCGCAAAGCTTGCGATCGTGGTTGATATTGCCGCGCGTGGGCTGTCGGCTGGCAGCGATGCCAAGGCTTGCGTCAGTGCCGGGAGCCGTTCGGAACGGATAAAATCATCGGCAAGACCGACAAGGATCGCATCCGCAGCGCCCAGCGATTCGCCGGTCAGGCCGACATAGGTACCGAGTTCATTGCTTTGGCGTGTCAGGAACCACGATGCGCCGACATCGGGGAAAAAGCCGATACCGGTTTCCGGCATGGCGAAGCGGGTGCGTTCCGTGACGATCCGGTGGCTGCCATAGACGGAGATACCGACACCACCGCCCATGACGATACCATCCATCACGACGACATAGGGTTTCGGGGAGCGACCGATGCGGGCGTTGAGCCTGTACTCCTCGCGCCAGAATGTCGTTGGTTCGTCCGATTCGGCCTTTCCGCCGTCATGGATCGCGCGGATATCGCCGCCGGCGCAGAGGCCACGTTCCCCCTCGCCCGTGACAAGCACGGCTGCGACGGCGGGATCATGCTCGAAATCGTCGAGTGCCGCCTCGATGTCACGCACCATCTGCAGCGTCAGGCTGTTGAGCGCCTTCGGACGGTTGAGCCGGATGCGGCCGAGCGCGCCCTGGCGCTCGACCAGCGTTTCGGCTTCTGCTGCGCGGATTTCAGATGTGGAGGGCATGGCCAAGCGCTTTCAAGGCGGCTTCCTGGAAGCCTTCGCTGCGTGTCGGGTGGGCATGGATCGTCGCGGCGATATCTTCCAGACGGGCACCCATTTCGATCGCCAGTGCAAAAGCGCTGGAAAGTTCGGAAACGCCAGCGCCGACGGCCTGGATGCCGAGAACGAGGTTGCTGTCCGCCCGCGCCACGATCCGTACGAAGCCTTCTTCCGAAAGCATGGTCATGGCGCGGCCATTGGCATTGAACGGGAATTGCCCGGCGCGGACCTCGTAGCCCTGCGCCCGCGCCTCATCCGGCGACAGGCCGGCGGTGACGATTTCTGGGTCGGTGAAGCAGACGGCCGGAATGCAGCGCTTGTCCCATGTTCTTTTCTTACCCGCAACGATTTCAGCGACCATCTCGCCCTGCGCCATTGCCCGATGGGCCAGCATCGGTTCGCCGGTGATGTCGCCGATCGCGTAGACGCCGCGCATCGATGTGCGGCAGCGCTCGTCGATGCGCAGGAATTTCCCGGTGCGGTCGAGGTCGAGTTCGTCCAGTCCCCAGCCTTCGGTGCGCGGCTTGCGGCCGACGGTCACGAGGATCTTGTCGGCGGCAAGCTGTTCTTCCGCGCCTTCAGCGGTTTCGATCAGCAATGCGTTATCCGAAAGCCCCTTGGCTTTGGCGCCGGTCAAAACACGAATGCCGAGATCGGCAAGCCGTTTGGCCACCGGCTTGACCAATTCGGCATCATATTGAGGCAGGATCTGCGCGGTTGCTTCGACCACGGTTACCTGTGAGCCCAGCTTGGCAAAGGCCGTACCCAACTCCAGCCCGATATAACCACCGCCGACCACCACCAGCTTTTGCGGCACGGTTTTCAGTGACAACGCTTCGGTCGAGGAGATCACCGGTCCGCCGAAGGGCAGGAACGGCAGTTCGACCGGTTCGGAACCGGTGGCGATGACAATCGTTTCGGCGCGGATAACCTGCATTCCGGTCTCTGTCTCGACCTCGACGGTCTTGCCATCACGGAATTTTGCCCGGCCATGGACGATCTTGACCTTGGCCTTGCGCAACAGGCCGAGCACGCCACTGTTCAGGCGGCCGACGATGCCGTCCTTCCAGGCGATGGTCTTGGCGAGGTCGAGTTTCGGCGCCTCGACCGTGATGCCGAGCGGGCCGCCATTGCCCGCCATATGGCTGACCTTCTCGAATTCTTCGGCCGCATGGATCAACGCCTTGGAAGGGATGCAGCCGATATTGAGGCAGGTGCCGCCGGCCTTGACCGCTTCGACAATGACGGTATCGACGCCCAGCTGTCCCGCCCGGATGGCGCAGATGTAGCCACCGGGGCCGGCGCCGATGACGAGAAGTTTGCAGACGATCTCTTTCATGGCATCAGCTTTCGATGAAAATCAGTGCGGGGGTTTCGAGCAGAGCCTTGATCCGCTGGACGAAAGTCGCCGCATCCCAGCCGTCCACCACCCGGTGATCGAAGCTGGACGACAGGTTCATCATCTTGCGCGGAATGAACTGGCTGCCGTCCCAGACCGGCCGGGTCATGATCTTGTTGACGCCGACGATCGCCACTTCCGGGTGGTTGATGATCGGCGTCGTGGCGATGCCGCCCATCGCTCCAAGCGAGGTGATGGTGATGGTCGAGCCGGAGAGTTCTTCACGCAGCGCCGAGCCCGTGCGGGCGGCTTCGGCCAGCCGCACCACTTCGGCAGCGCAATCCCAGATGCCGCGCGCTTCCGCATGGCGTACCACGGGGACGGTCAGCCCCGCCGGCGTCTGGGTGGCGATGCCGATATGGACGGCGGCGTGACGGCTGATAATCCCAGCGTCGTCGTCGAAGGTGGCATTGACGACGGGCTGTTCGTCGATGGTCCTGACCATCGCCCGCATCAGGAAGGGCAGGATCGTCAGCTTCGTCTGGTCCGGCTTGCGCGTCGCGTTCATCGTCGTGCGCAGGTCTTCCAGATCGGTGACGTCGATTTCTTCGACATAGGTGATATGGGGAATGCGCGATGTCGCCAGCACCATCTTTTCCGAGATGCGGCGGCGCAGGCCGGTGACCTTGATCTCCTCGACGGCGGTTTTGCGAGCAAGGCCGGTGGGTGCTGGTTGCGGCTGCGCGCCACGGGCAAGAAACTGGTCGAGATCATCATGGGTAATGCGCCCGGCAGGTCCAGTACCCGTGACTTGACGCAGGTCGATGCCACCATCCTGCGCGCGAAGGCGGACGGCAGGCGAAGCGAGCGGCTTGTCCGCAGGGGTTTCCGGTGCGGCACGGCTTCCCTTCTTCCCAGCGGGGAGAAGCTGGCTCGCAGGTCCGGATGAGGGGGATGGCTGGTGAAGAGCGGGCGAAGAGTCCACCTCATCCGCGCCTTGGGCACCTTCTCCCCGCTGAGGAGAAGGGGAAGCAAGCGTCACGGTTTCCGCCATCGGAACCGCATCCGCCTCGCCGCCCTCGCCAACGACCTGAATGCGCACCAGCGGCGCCTTGACGGCAACGGTATCGCCGATCTCGGCGCCGAGCCACAGAACCGTACCGGTGACCGGCGATGGGATTTCCACCGTCGCCTTGTCGGTCATGACGGCGGCGAGCACCATGTCCTCGCGGACGGGATCGCCGACTTTGCAATGCCATTCGACAAGCTCGGCCTCCGCCACGCCTTCGCCGACATCCGGCATCTTGATGATGAATTCACCCATGGTCACGCCTCCATCACTTCGGCAAGCGCACGGCCAACGCGGCCGGGTCCTGGAAAATAATCCCACTCCTGCGCATGCGGATAGGGCGTGTCCCAACCCGTGACGCGAACGACGGGGGCTTCCAGATGATAGAAGCAGTGCTCCTGCACCAGCGCTGTCAACTCGGCACCATACCCAGATGTCAAGGTGGCCTCATGCACGACGACGCAGCGGCCGGTCTTCGTCACGGATTGAACGATCGCATCGAGATCGAGCGGCAAGAGGCTGCGCAGGTCGATCACTTCAGCGTCGATGCCCATCTCCTCCACGGCGGCAAGCGCCACATGCACCATGGTGCCATAGGCGATCACGGTGACTGCAGAGCCCTGGCGGCGGATTTCGGCCTTGCCGATCGGAATGCTGTAATGGCCTTCCGGCACTTCTCCCAATTCATGCTTGGACCAGGGCGTGACCGGTCTGTCGTGATGGCCGTCGAAGGGGCCGTTGTAGAGGCGCTTCGGCTCAAGGAACATCACCGGGTCGGGGTCTTCGATTGAGGCGATCAGCAGCCCCTTGGCGTCGTAGGGATTGGAGGGAACGACGACTTTCAGGCCGCAGACATGGGTAAACAGCGCCTCCGGGCTCTGGCTATGCGTCTGCCCGCCGAAAATGCCGCCGCCGGTCGGCATGCGCAGCACGATCGGGCAGGTGAAATCGCCGTTCGAGCGATAACGGATGCGGGCGGCTTCCTGGGTGATCTGGTCATAGGCCGGGTACATATAATCGGCGAACTGGATTTCAACGCAGGGTTTCAAGCCATAAGCTGCCATGCCGATGGCCGTGCCGACGATACCGCTCTCGCTGATCGGCGCATCGAAGCAGCGAGTCTTGCCGTATTTCGCCTGAAGCCCCTGGGTGCAACGGAAAACGCCGCCGAAATAGCCGACATCCTCGCCGAACACCACCACGTCCTCGTCGCGTTCCATCGAGACGTCCATGGCGCTGCGCACGGCCTCGATCATCGTCATTCTGGCCATGTCAGTATCCTGCCTTCTGCCGCTGGCGGCGAATATGGGGCGGCATCTCGGCATAGACGCCTTCAAAGATATCGCGCACCGAGGGGCGCCCGCCCGCATGCAGGGTGCCGTGGGTTTCGGCTTCTTTCTGCGCCTGGATCACCTCGTCGAGGATTTCGGCTTCCGCCTGTACATGCCGCTCCTCTGACCAGGCACCACGGACGATCAGGTGCTTCTTCAAACGCAGGACGGGATCGCCGAGCGGCCAGGCTTCGGACTCGGTCTTCGGGCGGTAAGCGCTCGGGTCGTCGGAGGAAGAATGCCCCCCGACCCGGTAGGTTACATATTCGATGAGCGTCGGACCGAGATTGCGCCGGGCGCGCTCGGTCGCCCAGAGGGAAACGGCGTAGACGGCGAGATAGTCATTGCCATCGACCCGCAGGGCCGGAATGCCGAAACCGAGGCCCCGGGCGGCAAATGTGCCGGAGCCGCCGCGGGCTATGCCCTGGAAGGTGGAAATGGCCCATTGGTTGTTGACGATATTGAGGATGACCGGCGCCTTGTAGGTCGAGGCGAAGACCAGCGCCGAATGGAAATCCGATTCCGCCGTCGAGCCATCGCCGATCCAGGCGGCGGCGATCTTGGTGTCGTTCTTGATGGCCGACGCCATGGCCCAGCCGACCGCCTGCACATATTGCGTGGCGAGATTGCCGGAAATGGTGAAGAAGCCATGCTCCTTGGATGAATACATGATCGGCAGCTGCCGCCCGCGCAACGGGTCTTTTTCGTTGGAGAAGATCTGGTTCATCATCTCGACCATCGGATAATCGTCGGCAATCAGCAGGCCCGCCTGACGATAGGTCGGGAAGTTCATGTCGCCCTTCTTCAGCGCCTTGCGGAAGGCACAGCTGACGGCTTCCTCGCCCAGATGCTGCATATAGAATGATGTCTTGCCCTGCCGCTGCGCCATCAGCATGCGGGCATCGAAAGCCCGCAGCTTCATCATGTTGCGCAAACCGGTCAGCAGGTCCTCATCCGACAACAGCCCGGCCCAAGGACCGACCGCTTCGCCATCGCGATTCAGCACGCGAATGATCGAATAGGCGAGGTCGCGGATATCTTCCGACGCGGCATCGACCTCCGGGCGCGGCACGGCGCCGGCCTTGGCGATGTTGACGTTGGAAAAATCCGGCTGACCACCAGGCCGCACGGCGGGTTCCGGAACATGCAGGCTCAATTGCGGGAACTCGGTCATGCCTCGTTCGTCCTCCCATTTTGGCCCCTGCCTTCCAGTCTCCTCCCGGAAGCAGGGTTCATTTTCTTATAGACTACGTGCAATGACGATACGTTGCACGTCGCTTGTGCCCTCGTAGATCTGACAAATGCGGACATCGCGGTAGATGCGCTCAACCGGGTAGTCCGACATATAACCATAGCCGCCATGGATCTGGATCGCATCCGAGCAGACTTTTTCCGCCATTTCCGAGGCAAACAGCTTGGCCATCGACGCCTCTGTCAGGCAGGCCTCTCCGGCTTCCTTCAGTTCGGCCGCGTGCAATACCATCTGCCGCGCGGCCGCGATCTGCGTCGCCATATCGGCAAGGCGGAAGGCGATGGCCTGATGCTCGATGATCGGCTTGCCGAAGGCGATGCGTTCGCGGGCATAGTCGCGCGCCGCCTCGAAGGCCGCCCGTGCCATGCCGACCGATTGCGAGGCGATGCCGATGCGGCCACCTTCGAGATTGGCGAGCGCGATCCTGTAGCCCTCACCCTCTGCGCCCAGCCGCAGATCAACGGGGATACGCATATTGGTGAAAGCGATCTGGCAGGTGTCGGACGAGTGCAGGCCGAGCTTGTGTTCAACGCGAACGACCTCATAACCCGGAGTGTCCGTCGGGACGATGAAAGCGGTGATGCCCTTCTTGCCGGCATCGGGATCGGTGACCGCAAAGACGATGATGACGTTGCCGTTCTTGCCGGAGGTGATGAACTGCTTGGCACCGTCGAGCACATAATGATCGCCGTCGCGGCGGGCGCG
>JAESFK010000283.1_pt1 | contig 31708 bp, 30 predicted proteins | sample 9269391 | NCBI WGS metagenome assembly JAESFK01 (sample SAMN14506231, study PRJNA617097) | algae metagenome | isolation source: Drouetiella hepatica UHER 2000/2452 and co-occurring heterotrophs from... | place: Slovakia: Slovak Paradise National Park, Hrabusice, Kosice Region | collected 2000-01-01
GCTTTGCGAAGACGGCCCGTTCAGGCCTTGCTCGCGAATGGAACTGTCGCAAATTTCAATCATGCCCACTGTGTTGTTTGCGACGTGTACGGGTATTTGCGCATTGCATGGGGTTTTATTCAGATGGAAAAGGCAGCGGATCCTGGGACCCGCTGCCTTTGTCGCATGCGCTTCAGAGAGCAGCCTTGACCTTTTCGGCGACGTCCGGAGCAACCCACTTCGTCCACATGTCAGGATAGGTTTCCAGGAAGTGCTTTGCTGCGTCCTCGTTGGTGCCCTGGTTTTCATCCATCCAGGCGAGGACCTTGTTGACGGTGCCATTGTCCCAGTTGCGGGCCTTGACATAATCCATCGCCACCCCGGCCTTCTCGGAGAATGCCTTGGTCACGACCGTGAAGACGTCGGAAGTCGGATAGGAGTTGACCTTCGGGGCAGGGCAATCCGGCACGGCGGTGCAGGCGTCCCAATCAGCCTTGCTATGATCGACGCCGAAGCTCAGGCGGGTCATTTCGTACTTGCCGAGAATGGCCGTCGGTGCCCAGTAGTAGCCAAGCCAGCCGGTTTTCTTTGCAAATGCGTTGGATATGGAGCCGTCGAGCCCCGCTGCCGAACCGGTATCGATCAGCTGGAAGCCGGCCTTTTCGGCGTCGAGAGCCTTGTAGAGGTTGGCCGAGGAGACCTGGCAGTTCCAGCCCGACGGGCAGTTATAGACGGCAGCCTTGGAGGCGTCTTCCGGTGCCGGGAACAGTTCGGGATGTTTCAGGGCGTCCTGAACAGTCTTGATCTCCGGGTTTGCGTCAGACAGGAATTTCGGAATCCACCAACCTTCGACGCCACCCTCGTTGAGGATCTTTGCCGCTTCGATAAGGCGGCCTTCCTTGACTGCGGCGTCGAGCGGCGTGCGCACGGCATTGACCCACAATTCGGGTGCCATGTCGGGCTGTGCCTTCTCGTTCATGGAGGTGAAGGTCGGCATGGTGTCGCCGGTGACCAGGGTCACGGTGCAGCCGTAGCCGTTTTCAAGAATGTACTTGTCGACATGGGCGGCGACGCCTGCCGATGCCCAGTTCATTTCGGCAATGCTGACGTCGCCGCACTCGGCGGCTTGAGCAGAGCCGGCAAGCGCGTAAACGCCGGCGGCGAGAATGGTGGAAGCGAGGAGCTTCTTCATGTTTAAGACCTCCCAGTCTTAATGCAGCTACAAACTTTGGGCCGTTCGGGATACTGCATCTCCCGGGAACCCAATTGTTCAGGTTGAAGCAGGCCGGGGGGCTCTTGAGGCAAGGCCGATCTTTCATCCCCGCTGCGACGGCGTTAGAGTTTTATTGTCTGACTGCGGAACTCTGTCGCCAGCCATCTCTCTTTTTGCCGTTAAAGATCAGCGTAAGTATTCCACAGGAGAAATCAACCTCCGGAATCGCTTTAAGCCATGCTTGCCGCATTTGCCGAGTGCCGAACGGCCCGCGCAAGCCGTTGAATTTTAATAGCCGGGCAAGATTTTTGTGCAAATACGCCGCTCTTTGGCGTAAAATTAGCGCTGCTTCACACAAGAGTTGCGCGGCGTGTTTTATCCCAGACAAATTCTGTTCCGTATGCGTCTTCAAATTGTTTTTCGCGCGGCGTGAAAAAAAGTCAAAAAAAAGCGGAATTCACCTTTGGTTAAGCTCTCACTAACCATCCGGTAACACTGTCAGGCTAATTGTTTTCGTGCGGCGGGGGAAACTTGGCCGACCGGCTGGATCAGGTTTTGCGTCCCGGCCGGAGCGATCTCCGGGTGTATGCCGGAGTGGCCATGTGTGATTTTGGCAGACCGCACGGTTCCGGAAGGGGCGGGTGCGGTTTTCGCATTTCCGGGGCTCTGTTTTCGTCGATACGGCATAAAAAAACCGCGCCGTCCGAAGAGGGTGCGGTTCGAATTGTCAGTCTGGGAGAAACTGTCAGCCGACGCTGCGCGTCCGGATGAAGCCGAGCGGGCCGAACGGTGCGGACATGACCGTGTTGCGAACACGCGACTGGCTGTCGGGAACCTTCGAGTTCCAGGCGATCTGAACGAAATTGGGCTTGCTGAAGATGAACAACATCTGGGTGTGACCTTGGGTGTGGAGCGCCGTTTGCTCCGTGCTTTGATAGCGCTGATATAAGGCTGTTTGGGCGGAATACAACGAGTATTTTTGCCACACGATGTCGCTTTCAGGATGGCGTGGCAGCCATGCAGCACAAGCATTGCACCGGCCTGAAACATCACGTGAGAAACCGGCGCAGAAGACGGCGGAAATGCGGCGGAACATGGCTTTTCTTGTGGTGGCCGCAATGCTAGATGAGACGCCATGACAAAGACGATCATGCTCCAGGGAACCGGCTCCGATGTCGGAAAAACGGTACTCGTGGCGGGGCTCTGCCGTATCGCTGCCAATCGCGGCCTCAAGGTCGCCCCGTTCAAGCCGCAGAACATGTCGAACAACGCCGCAGTTTCGGATGACGGCGGTGAAATCGGCCGGGCTCAGTGGCTGCAATCGATGGCTGCGCGCATCCCATCGTCGGTTCATATGAACCCGGTTCTGTTGAAGCCCCAGTCGGAGACCGGCAGCCAGATCATCGTGCAGGGCAAGGTGGCGGGACAGGCGAAAGGGCGCGATTATCAGGCCTTGAAACCGAAGCTGATGGGCGCCGTCATGGAAAGCTTCGAGACCGTCCGCTCCGGCGTCGATCTTGTCGTCGTCGAGGGGGCGGGGTCGCCTGCCGAAATCAACCTGCGCGCCGGCGACATTGCCAATATGGGGTTTGCCACCCGCGCCAATGTTCCGGTCGTGCTGGTCGGCGATATCGATCGCGGCGGCGTCATCGCCTCGCTGGCCGGTACCCATACCATTCTGTCCGGCGAAGACCGCGCCATGATCAGCGGCTACATCATCAACAAGTTCCGGGGCGATGTGTCGCTGTTTGACGATGGGATTGCCGCGATCAATGGCTTTACCGGCTGGCCCTGTTTCGGCGTCGTGCCTTGGCTGAAAAGCGCTTCGCGCCTGCCGGCCGAAGATTCCGTGGTTCTCGAAAAGCTGGCGCGAGGGGCTGGCAAAGCGCTGAAGGTCGCGGTCCCGGTTCTGTCGCGAATCGCCAATTTCGACGACTTCGATCCGCTGGCGGCCGAACCGGAGGTCGATCTCGTTTTCGTGCGGCGGGGAGAGCGCATTCCCGCGGATGCCGGCCTCGTCGTCATCCCCGGATCGAAGGCGACGATTGCCGATCTTGAGGATTTTCGCGCTCAGGGATGGGACCGTGATCTGCAAGCGCATGTGCGGTGTGGCGGCCGTGTCATCGGCATTTGCGGCGGTTATCAGATGCTCGGGGACCGGGTTACCGATCCGCATGGCATCGAAGGCAATGTGGGGGAGATCCGGGGGCTCGGCCTTCTCTCAGTCGAGACGGAGATGGCGCCGGAAAAGACGGTGCGCAACAGCAGCGCCCGCTCGGCGATCTACGATGTCGCTGTGGAAGGGTATGAAATTCATCTCGGCCGCACCACCGGCGCCGATTGTGGCCGCCCGGCCGTGATCATCGACGGCCGGGCGGACGGGGCAGTGTCGCCTGATGGCATGGTCAGCGGAACCTATCTGCACGGGCTGTTTGCCAGCGACGCCTACCGGGCGGCGTTGCTCAAAAGTTTCGGTATCGAGGGCGGTGGCGAAAATTACCGTGTATCGGTCGACCGCGCGCTCGACGACGTCGCGGCAGAGCTGGAAGCTGTACTGAATCCGCGTTGGCTGGATGACCTGATGTCCTGAGCGGCCATCCTTCTCAAATCTCTCCCGACGCTTCGCGCCGCCTGCGGTCCAGTTCTTCGCTGTAGCGGCGCAGCGTATGACTTTCCGTCAACAAACCGACGACGCGCCGCTCGATGAGGTTGTTGACCACGGCCAATGCGTCGCTCTCTGTCGTATCGAACACGGCCGCCGCTTGTTTGGCATTCATGTTCGGCTGCAGGAAATCATTGGCGAGACTGATGAAACCGGAGAGGTCCTGCCGCTCCTCCATCGCTTCGATAGGGCTGGCATAGACATCGGGGACCTGGATGATTCCGGCATATTTTGTGCCGTCGACCACGACGACCCGCTGCGTCGATCCGAGCGGAAAGTCCCGGCGGAAATCCTCCAGCGTTGCCTGGATGCTGATCGTGCGGACATCGGTGCGCATCAGGCGGGCAACCGTGAGGTTCCTGATCCAGCCGACATCGTGGGCGCTACGGATACTCTCGCCGCGCAGATGGAAACGCCAGGTGGCGAACGAGTAGCCGAAGGTGGTTCGCACGACGAGCGACGACGTGATCGTTGCCGCCAGAACAAGGGCGGTGATCGGAAAGTCGCCGGTGATTTCCAGCGCCAGGAATGTCATCGTCAAAGGGCCGCCGATGACGGCGACCGCCAGCGAACTCATGCCGACGACGGCATAGATGACCGGGGTCAGCGTCGCGTCGGCAAAGATGTATGGCGCGGAAAACGCAAACAGCTTGCCAAGCAGTGCGCCCATGAACAGCGACGCGAAGAACAGGCCGCCACGAAACCCGGAGCCGATCGAGACGGCCGAGGCGAGCGATTTCATCAGGAACAGGCCGATCAGCATCGGGATCGCCGGTGAGCTGGCGAGATTGAGATGCAGGGCGCCGTGACCGGCCGACAGCACTTGCGGCGAGACCAGCGCCAAAAGGCCAACGACGATGCCGCCGAGCGCCGGGCGCAGGGGCGCGGGGATCGCGCTGCGGCGGGCAAGGCCCTCGATCAGCGAGACGCCCTTCATCAAGAGGATGCCCATGCCGGCGCAGAAGCAACCGAGCAGCAGCGCCGGCAGGTAGTCGGCCGGAACGACCGCGCCGAACTGACCGACATCGATGGTGAAATCGCCCGCATACAGCCATCGGGCAACGAGATTGGCGATCAGTGCGGAGACGACGACGGGTGTCAGCGATACGATCGTATAGCTGCCGATGATCAGCTCAAACGCATAGAAGGCGCCCGTCAACGGCGCATTGAACGCCGCAGCGATGGCGCCCGCTGCGCCACAGCCGACCAGGGTGCGCAGATCCGAGCGGCGAAGCTGCAGCGAAATACCGAGTTTTGACGCTATTCCCGAGGCCAGCTGGGTGTAGCCGGCCTCAAGGCCGACGGAAGCGCCAAAACCGTTGGAGATCAGATTTTGAACAGCGACGATGATGCTGTCGGTCAGCGAAAGACGGCCGCCATGCAAGGCGTTGGCCTCGATCGGATCGACCATCGGCTTCTTGCGCCAGGATGCGAGAAGGATCATCAAAAAGCCGAGAATGATGCCGCCGGCAACCGGCGCGATCAGCAGGGAGATTTCGCCCTGAAGATTGCTTGAACTCAGCCTTTCATCATCGGCGATGCCAAAGATCAGGCTGTGCAGGCGGCTGGATACGATGCTCATCGCCGTCACGGCAAGGCCTGACGTGATGCCGACAACGACGCCCGCGAGCACCAGGCCGACCTCACTTCGCCGCGCAAAGGCCCGCAGGCGCCCAGGATCGAAAAGCAGCGAGAGATAGCCGAGCCGGCGCAGGTCGAGTTTTTGTATCATCTTCAGCGTCATCGCCTGGCCATCCCGTCTTTGTGCCGTCCCAAGAGGCATGGTGTGGCAGATCAAGTGCAGTCTTGCGAATGCCCGGCCGAACCATGGCGGCGGAGATAGGGCCGCAATTGACTTGATCCAGGTGAGCGCCTAATCATCAGCCATTGGATGGTTCGCGATATGCCGTTGCATGTCGGGAGTAAATGGGAATGCGACGGGCCGGACCCAGACCGGGCGTCCTTATCGCAGCCGACCCCGCGACTGTAGAACGGTCAGGGTTCGCCATCCGGGAAAGCCGATGCTTCCGGACTGTCCGCATTCGCGGCGGCGGAAGGGGAGGCCCAACCGGAAAAGCCACTGGAGCGGCATCACGATCAGCCGGGGCCGGACGCCTCTCAATCTACGAATCGTCCACCTCTTCGTGATATCAGCCGATTGCGGTCACGCAATCTGGCGCAAAAACTCCGGGAAGGCGAGGCGAACCCGTTCGTGCCCCTTGCGGGTGCGTGGCACCGTGAGCCAGGAGACCTGCCATCCTCAAGGGCCCCGTCTTAGAAAAGGGGTTCGCCCGATCCAGGGAGAGATACTCCCGATGCCAGCACGGAGGTTGTTATGGCTTCATCATCCCGTTCCCCGAACGGCCCGTTTTGTATTGCCGCGAACGCAGGTTTGCGTGGTGCAGGGGCTCGCTTCATGTTCAGCGCGCGCTGAGGCCGGGATCATTCCATGACATCGATACAGTCAGGCAGCACGCTGGTCTTGGGCGGCGCCCGTTCCGGCAAGTCCACCTTCGCTGAAAAACTCGTCACGGCGTCGGGTCTTGCCCTGCATTACGTCGCGACCGGGAGGGCCTGGGACGGCGAGATGCAGGCAAGGATTACCGAGCATCGCGATCGCCGCGGGCCCGATTGGCAGACCCATGAGGAGCCGCTTGAGCTTGCCGCCTGCCTGAAGGCGATCGACGCGCCTGATCGTATCGTTCTGATCGATTGCCTGACCCTGTGGGTCACCAATCTGATGATGGAACATCGGGATATCGCGGCGGAATTTGAACGGCTTGCGGCCTATGTGCCGCAGGCCAAAGCCCGGCTGGTGTTCGTCTCCAACGAGGTCGGGCTGGGCATCGTGCCGGAAAACCGCATGGCGCGCGACTTTCGCGACCATGCCGGCCGGTTGCACCAGATCATTGCGGAGATATCCGCAGATGTTTATTTTATCGCGGCTGGATTGCCGCTGAAAATGAAGGGTTGATCCATGACCATTGAAAAAGCCACACACGGCAAGATCCCGGCGACCGTCATCACCGGCTTTCTCGGTGCGGGCAAGACGACGATGATCCGCAACATCCTGCAGAATGCTGGTGGCCGCCGCATTGCGCTGATCATCAACGAGTTCGGCGATCTCGGCGTCGATGGTGACGTGCTGAAAGGCTGCGGCGCGGAAGCCTGCAGCGAGGATGACATCATCGAACTGACCAATGGCTGTATCTGCTGTACCGTCGCCGACGATTTCATCCCGACCATGACCAAGCTTCTGGAGCGCGAAAACCGTCCGGACCATATCGTCATCGAGACGTCCGGCCTAGCGCTGCCCCAGCCGCTGATCGCCGCCTTCAACTGGCCGGATATCCGAACGCAGGTGACGGTTGATGGCGTCATCACCGTGGTCGACAGTGCAGCCGTTGCTGCCGGGCGTTTTGCCGACGATCACGACAAGGTCGATGCACTGCGCGTCAACGACGACAATCTCGATCACGAGAGCCCGATCGAGGAATTGTTCGAAGATCAGCTGACCGCCGCCGACCTGATCATTCTCAACAAGACCGACCTGCTCGATTCGAGCGGCCTTGCCTTCGTCCGCAATGAGGTTGCGTCGCGCACTAGCCGCAAACCGGCGATGATCGAGGCGAAAAACGGCGAAGTTTCCGCCGCCGTCCTGCTCGGCCTTGGCGTCGGTACCGAAAGCGATATCGCCAACCGCAAATCCCATCACGAGATGGAGCATGAGGCGGGCGAGGAGCACAGCCATGACGAGTTCGACAGCTTTGTCGTCGAACTGGGCCCGATTGCCGATCCGGCCGGGTTTATTGAAAAGTTGAAGCCGATCATCGCCGCCCACGATGTGCTGCGGCTGAAAGGGTTTGCCGATATCCCCGGCAAGCCTATGCGCCTGCTGATCCAGGGCGTCGGCGCCCGGATCGACCAGTATTTCGATCGTCCCTGGGCTGCGGGCGAAGTGCGCCGCACCCGCCTGGTCGTCATCGGTTTGCACGACATGGATGAAGCGGCCGTTCGGGCTGCTATCGTTGCGGCGGTTTGAGGGCGCTTTGACCGGGCGTGAAAAATTCCCCTCCCCAACCCCTCCCCACGAGGGGGAGGCGCTTCGACCGCGTTTGCCGCGGCTTTCGCGCCTGTTTGAGCCGTTCGGAGTACGCTTCTTGGATGAGATTATCGGGCTGGGCATCAGGGTGCGGCAGATAAGCCCCGCCCCCTTGTGGGGAGGGGTTGGGGAGGGGATTTTCTCACCACTCAGGGAGGTGACATGCATCTCCTCCTAGCCCAGAAGGGCACGATCGCCGACGGCGAGGAGGCGATCGATCTTGGCCAGTCGCCGGCCGATATCCTGTTCCTGTCTGCTGCCGATACCGAACTCTCGTCGATTGCCGGTGCGCATCGCACGCGCGGCGCACAATCGAGCCTGCGGGTGGCGAGCCTGCTCACGCTCAAGCACCCGATGTCTGTGGATACCTATGTCGAGCGTACTGCGCGTCATGCGAGGCTGATCATCGTTCGTCCGCTCGGCGGTGCCAGCTATTTTCACTATGTGCTGGAGGCGCTGCATGCGGCAGCCGTCACCCACAAATTCCAGATTGCCGTGTTGCCGGGGTGCGACAAGCCCGATCCGGGGCTGGAGCCTTTTTCGACCGTATCCGCCGAAGACCGCAACCGGATGTGGGCCTATTTCACCGAAGGCGGCGCCGGCAACATGGTCCGGCTGCTGCGCTATGCCGAGGCCTTGATCGACGGCTCGGAAAAGCCGGAGACCGCCGCACCGCTGATGAAGGCGGGCGTCTGGTGGCCGGGGCACGGCGTGATCGGGGTTGAGGCGTGGAAGAAGGCGGCGAGGCTGACGGACGCGCGCGTTTCATCCCTCTCGACGTTGGCAGCGGGAGATGGGCTTGCCCCCCCGACCGTCGCCCTCTGCTTCTATCGCGCGCTGGTGCAAAGCGGCGAGACCAAGCCCGTCGAAGCCCTGATTGAAGCGCTGACCGCTCAAGGTTTGACGGTGCTGCCGGTGTTCGTGTCCAGTCTCAAGGATGCCGTGTCGATCGGCACATTGCAGGCGATCTTCGGTGAGGTGCCGCCCACCGTGGTGATGAATGCCACCGGGTTTGCGGTTTCCGCGCCCGGCGCTGATCGCAAGCCGACCGTGCTCGAGTTTTCCGATGCGCCGGTCCTTCAGGTGATCTTTTCCGGCTCTTCGCAGGCCGCGTGGGAAGCCTCGCCGCAAGGGCTGATGGCGCGCGATCTGGCCATGAACGTGGCGCTGCCGGAGGTCGATGGGCGTATCCTGTCGCGGGCCGTCTCGTTCAAGGCGGCGGCCGTCTATGACGCCGATGTCGAAGCCAATATCGTCGGCCACGAGCCTCTGGCCGATCGGGTGACTTTTGCCGCAAAACTGGCGGCCAATTGGGCCAGGTTGCGGCAGGCGACACCGGCTGAGCGCCGCGTGGCGATCGTCATGGCCAACTACCCCAACCGCGACGGGCGGCTCGGCAATGGTGTCGGCCTCGATACGCCCGCCGGGACGATCGAAGTGATGAAGGCGATGGCCGCCGCCGGCTATGCCATCGACTCCATCCCCGCCAATGGCGATGCGCTGATCGCGCATCTGATGGATGGTCCGACCAATTCGGCGCGGGTGGATTGCGACATCCGCGAAACGCTTTCCCTGAGTCAATACAATGCTTTCCACGCGACTCTTCCGGTTCAGATTCAGAATCAAGTCAGGGAGCGATGGGGCAAGCCGGAGAGCGACCCGTTCTTCCGCGATGGCCGGTTCGCCCTGCCTTTGACGCGCTTTGGCGAAACGCTGGTCGGCATCCAGCCGGCGCGCGGCTACAATATCGATCCGAAGGAAACCTATCATTCGCCGGACCTCGTGCCGCCGCATGGATATATGGCCTTCTACGCTTTCCTGCGCCGCGAATACGGTGCGCACGCCATCGTCCATATGGGCAAGCACGGCAATCTCGAATGGTTGCCGGGCAAGTCGCTGGCGCTGTCGGAAACCTGCTATCCGGAAGCGGTCTTCGGCCCGATGCCGCATCTCTATCCATTCATCGTCAACGATCCCGGCGAGGGTACGCAGGCCAAGCGCCGCACCAGTGCCGTCATCATCGACCACCTGACGCCGCCGCTGACGCGCGCCGAATCCTACGGTCCGCTGAAAGACCTGGAAGCGCTGGTCGACGAATATTACGATGCGGCCGGCGGCGACCCGCGGCGTCTCAGGCTGCTGAGCAAGCAAATCCTCGAACTGGTGCGCGATATCGGCCTCGACCATGATGCCGGCATTGCCGGAACGGACGGCGAGGACAAGGCGCTTGAAAAGCTCGATGCCTATCTCTGCGACCTCAAGGAACTGCAGATCCGCGATGGCCTGCATATCTTCGGCGTCGCACCGGAAGGCCGTTTGCTGACGGATTTGACGGTGGCTTTGGCGCGTGTGCCGCGCGGGCAGGGTGAGGGCGGCGACCAGAGCCTGCAGCGGGCAATCGCTAAGGATGCTTTTCGGAAAAACCCCTCCCCAACCCCTCCCCACAAGGGGGAAGGGCTTAACCCGGCGTCCAGCTCTCAGCCATATGGTTCGATTGTGCAAGATGCTTTGGTCGCTGCCATTACGGAGGGTGGAAATCGGGAGACGGCTGTGCCGCAGGCGAGTCCCTCCCTTTTGTGGGGAGGGGTTGGGGAGGGGATCTTTTCTTTCGACCCGCTCGATTGCAACCTGTCCGATCCATGGGTTGGCCCGAGACCGGCTATTCTTGCGGAAATCTCGGACGCCCCATGGCGTACCGCTGGCGATACCGTCGAGCGCATCGAGCTGCTGGCCGCCAAATTCGTCTCCGGCGACTTGCCGTGCCCGGATGACTGGGCGGCCACCCGCGCCGTTCTCCACGAGGTCGAAACCCGCCTCAAGCCCTCCATCACGCAATCCGGCCCAGCTGAAATCGCGGCCCTGATGACCGGGCTGGATGGCCGTTTTGTCGCGCCCGGTCCTTCCGGCGCGCCGACACGGGGGCGGCCGGATGTCTTGCCGACGGGGCGCAATTTCTATTCGGTCGACAGCCGGGCCGTACCGACTCCGGCGGCGTTCGAACTGGGCAAGAAATCGGCGGAGCTGTTGATCCGCCGCTATCTGCAGGATCACGGCGACTGGCCGACATCGTTTGGCCTCACCGCCTGGGGCACGTCGAACATGCGCACCGGCGGCGATGATATCGCCCAGGCCATGGCGCTGATCGGCACCAAGCCGGTCTGGGATATGATGTCGCGGCGTGTCACCGGCTATGAGATCGTGCCGCTGGCGGTGCTCGGCCGTCCGCGTGTCGACGTTACCCTGCGCATTTCCGGCTTTTTCCGCGATGCCTTTCCCGAGCAGATTGCCCTGTTCGATACGGCGATCCGCGCTGTCGGCGCACTGGAAGAAGACGATTCTGACAATATGATTGCCGCGCGCATGCGTGCGGAAACCAAAAGGTTGGAGCTTGCCGGTGTTTCCTTCAAGGAAGCGTCACGGCGGGCGTCCTACCGCGTCTTCGGGGCCAAGCCCGGCGCCTATGGTGCCGGGTTGCAGGCGTTGATGGACGAGGGCGGTTGGGACAACCGCGCCGATCTTGCCGAAGCCTACCTCACCTGGGGAAGCTATGCCTATGGCGCGGGCGAAGACGGCAAGGCCGAGCGCGGGCTGCTGGAAGCGAGGCTGAAGACGGTCGAAGCTGTCGTGCAGAACCAGGACAATCGCGAGCATGACCTGCTCGACAGCGACGACTATTACCAGTTCGAGGGTGGCATGAGCCTTGCCGTCGAGCAGATGGCCGGCACCCGCCCAGTGATCTATCACAATGACCATTCGCGCCCTGAGAAGCCGGTGATTCGCTCACTGGAAGAAGAGATCGGCCGGGTGGTGCGCGGGCGCGTCGTCAATCCGAAATGGATCGAGGGCGTCATGCGCCACGACTACAAGGGCGCCTTCGAGATTGCCGCCACGGTCGACTACATGTTTGCCTTTGCCGCAACGACCGGTGCCGTCCGCAGTCATCATTTCGAGGCGGTCTACCAGGCCTATGTGATGGACGAGCGCGTTCGCCGGTTCATGGAAGACAAGAACCCGGATGCCCTGCGCGACATGACCGACAAGCTGATGGAGGCGATCGACCGTGGCCTCTGGTCGCCGCGATCGAATTCCGCCCGGTTCGAATTGCAGGGGCTTTCGACGGCTGCCGAATAACGGCGCTTCGCCAACACAAAAACAAACGAATTCGGAGAGGACACACCATGAACGAAGACGACGTACAGACAACCGAGACAGGCCCCGTTCACGACGAGGCGCGCCATGCGATGAAGATGGCGAAGAAGAAGACCGCGCGCGAAAAGATCATGGCGACGAAGACGGACCAGAAGGGTCTGATCATCGTCAATACCGGCAAGGGCAAGGGCAAGTCGACAGCCGGTTTCGGCATGATCTTCCGTCACATCGCCCACGGTATGCCATCAGCCGTCGTGCAGTTCATCAAGGGTGCCTGGGAAACCGGCGAGCGCGACCTGATCGAGAAGCATTTTGGAGATGTCTGCCAGTTTTATACGTTGGGTGAAGGCTTTACCTGGGAAACGCAGGACCGTTCGCGCGACATCGCCATGGCGGAAAAGGCTTGGGAGAAGGCCAAGGAGCTGATCCGAGACGAGCGCAATTCCATGGTTCTGCTCGACGAAATCAACATCGCGTTGCGCTACGATTATATCGACGTCGCCGAGGTGGTGCGGTTCCTGAAGGAAGAAAAGCCGCACATGACTCATGTGGTGCTGACCGGCCGCAATGCCAAGGAAGAGCTGATCGAGGCAGCCGATCTCGTGACCGAGATGGAACTGATCAAGCATCCGTTCCGCTCCGGCATCAAGGCGCAGGTCGGCGTCGAGTACTGAGCGGCTGCGTCCTTACCAGCCAAGCCAGATCCGGACCGGGTGGCCCGGATCTGACAGAAGCTTGATCGCCAGTGCGATGCAGGTGATGACCAGAAGCGGCTTGATGATCTTTGCACCGTTCTTCATGGCGAAGCGCGACCCGACCTGCGCGCCGGCGAACTGGCCGGCGCCCATCAGAAGCCCGACTTTCCACAGCACCACGCCATAAAGCGCAAAGACGATGAAGCCGCCGACATTCGAGCCGAAATTCAGGAATTTCGTGTGCGCCGTCGCCTTCAGGACGCCGAAACCGGCCAGTGTCACGAAGCCGAGCATGAAGAAGGAGCCGGTACCCGGCCCGAAAACGCCGTCGTAGAACCCGATCAGCGGAACGAAGATGAGTCCGAAGAGAAAAGGTGTCATCCGGCTTGTCCGGTCGATATCGCTGATATTTGGCTTGAGGCCGAAATAGAGGGCGATGGCAATCAGGAAAAACGGCAGCGCCACCTTGAGGACGTCGCCGGGAACGATGGTTGCAAGGGCTGCACCCAGCCCGCCGCCCATCATCGCCAGCGCCACCATCGGCAATTGCTCCACCAGATTGACATGACCGCGCCGGGCATAGGCAATGCTGGCCGAACCCGACCCGAACAGCGATTGCAGCTTGTTGGTCCCCAGCGTTTCGAGGGGCGGAATACCGGCGATCAGCATCGCCGGGATGGTGATCATTCCGCCGCCACCGGCGATGGAATCGATGAAACCGGCAAGGAACGCGGCAGCAAACAGGAAGGCGAGGAGATGGGGAGCAAGATCGTGCACGGGGAGACTCGGACAGACGGAGCGGATGGGAGTTCAGCCACTGTGTGTCAGAGGTTCGCCGGAAATGCAAAGACTGCCGGAAGGACCACGCCGGCCCTTCCTGAAAATAGCGTAGGGTTGTCCTCCCTATTTGAAATGCGCCTCGGTCAGCACGTAGCTGTCGCGGCGGTCGCGACCATAGGCCTTGCGGGCAATATCCTGCACCGCGCTGCGGGCCGCATCAAAGGCCGCGAGGCAGTCGGCTTCGCTTGGAGCGCGTGAGACGATCTTCGACAATGCGCCGATTTCGACGAAGAATTTGACTTCGAACATGCCGTCATGGCCGAGAAAGCGGACGCGTCTCGCGGTTTCGTCGTAGCTGCGGCTGGTGTTCGGAAACGTCAGTGCCATGAAGCGATATACCTTAAACTATGGAAATACGTGTTATCGAATCTGAGCGCGGTCGCTCAGAGAAGGCGGTTGTCTTCGACGGTGCGCAGCATGCGGCGATGCTGACCGTCGCTATCGGGCTTCCTGGCGGTCTTGATCACGATCTCGGTCGTGTTACGCGCCGGCTTTGGCACCGTGACGGCGAGAACCTTGATCAGGGCGGGTTTTCTCTTGAAAAACATCATGGGGCAGTCCTCCTGCATCGGTTCGGCAAGCCGCGGATGCTGTTGTGTTCAATGCCCGCGCGCCGAACGCGCATAGATCTGCGGTTGGTGACGTCACTCATGTTGATTGGTATCGCGGTGACGAGGGCCGAACGAGGCTCGTCATCGTCAGAAATATTCCAAAGCGGAACGCGCTGCCGCGGGTGTCTTTCGTGCGCGGCCTTGTCAGGCGTGGGCGTCAAATGAGGTTTAAGTGAGTTCAAACCGTGGATCGGTCGAATTGACAGCAAAAGACGGCGCAATCGTCTGCATGGCGCGCGCTGCGGTGCGAATGGCGCAATCCGGTTTGACCGGGCAGATGGGCTCCGGTAAACAGGAAGAACGTGCGACGGTGCCCATCACGGTGGGCTGAAAGAGCGTCCGGTGCGGCCGACCCAGTCAGGGGGCTTCATCCGGTGCTGTCCAGACCGCTTCGAAGCCTTTGGCTGTCGAAGGCCCCGGCGCATCGTGATTATGCGGCTCGGGAGGCGCGTTTTTTGTGATGCATCTGGATATCGGCGATCAGGCCGGTCGTAGGCCACTTGTGCTTGGGCTTGGCTGCGAGCGCGGCGCGCCTTGCGATGAGGTGATCCTGCTCGGCGAGAAGGCGTTGCGTCTGGCGGGTCTCGATCCGCGTGCGCTGACTGGCCTTGCGTCCCTGGATAGCCGTGAGACCGAGCCGGCAATGCTCGCCGCCGCCACGCATTTTTCCGTTCCGTTTGTGATCTTCGATGCCGGTACACTTGAGGCACAGTCTGCACGGCTGGAAAACCCGTCGGAAATCGTCTTCGCCTTGACCGGATGCCACGGTGTGGCGGAAGCAGCTGCCCTGGCTGCTGTGGGCACGGCTGGTACCCTGATCGTTCCGAAGATCAAGTCAGCCCATGCCACCGCAGCCATTGCTCGTGGCGTATTTGCCGAGTCACATCAGGATGTTGCCGTTCGACGCTGGCAAAGTGATTCCGCATCTTCACATGTGGAATCAGGATGGGCCATTGCGCCGGGAGCCGCGTCATGACTGACGCCTTGTTTTCCGGCCTGCCCGAATTGGCGCCGGGCTCGGTCTGGCTGGTCGGCGCGGGTCCCGGCGACCCCGGTCTGTTGACCCTGCATGCCGCCAACGCCCTGCGCCAGGCCGATGTCATCGTCCATGATGCGCTTGTCAACGCCGATTGCCTGAGCCTGGCAAAACCCGGAGCGGTTCTGGAATTTGCCGGAAAACGCGGTGGCAAGCCGTCGCCGAAACAGCGCGATATTTCCCTGCGGCTGGTCGAGCTGGCGCGTCAGGGCAAGCGGGTGTTGCGGCTGAAGGGCGGCGACCCCTTCGTCTTCGGCCGTGGCGGCGAGGAGGCTCTGACGCTGGTCGAGCATGGAATTCCGTTCCGTATCGTGCCCGGCATTACCGCCGGTATCGGCGGGCTTGCCTATGCCGGCATTCCGGTGACACATCGCGAGGTCAATCACGCGGTGACGTTCCTTACGGGGCATGATTCCTCCGGCCTGGTTCCAGACCGCATTCACTGGGAAGGCATCGCCAAAGGATCGCCCGTTATCGTCATGTATATGGCCATGAAGCATATCGGCCAGATCGCCGCCAATCTCATCTCTGCCGGCCGCTCTCCGGACGAACCGGTCGCTTTCGTCTGCAATGCTGCGACGCCGCAACAGACGGTGCTGGAAACAACACTCGCGCGGGCCGAGGCCGATGTCGTTGCATCTGGGCTTGAACCGCCGGCCATCGTCGTCGTCGGCGAGGTGGTGCGCCTGCGCCCATCGCTCGATTGGCTGGGTGCGCTCGACGGCCGCGTTCTGACATCCGATCCTCTGTCGAGCCGGGCCTATAAGGACCCGGCATGAGCGGCCTGCTGATCGCGGCGCCCTCGTCCGGTTCCGGCAAAACGACGGTGACGCTCGGTTTGATGCGGGCTCTGCGCAATCGCGGCATTCCGCTGGCGCCGGGAAAAGCCGGCCCGGACTATATCGATCCGGCTTTTCATACCGCCGCGAGCGGCAGGATTTGCCTGAACTATGACCCATGGGCGATGCGCCCGGACCTGCTTCGCGCCAATGCCGCAACATCGGCCGCAGGCGGCGAGGCGCTGATCATCGAGGCGATGATGGGGCTCTATGACGGCGCGATCGATGGAACCGGGTCTCCTGCCGATCTGGCCGCGATGCTTGGTTTGTCCGTTGTCCTTGTCGTTGATTGTGGCCGCATGGCGCAATCGGTCGCGGCCCTCGTGCGCGGTTACGCCACGCACCGCGACGACGTTCATGTCTCCGGCGTCATTTTGAACAAGGTCGGCAGCGCACGTCACGAGACGATGCTGCGCGGTTCGCTGGATGCGATCGGCATGCCGGTCTTTGGTGTTTTGCGGCAGGACAATGCCCTCAAGCTGCCGGAACGCCACCTGGGTCTCGTGCAGGCCGGTGAACATGGGGCGCTTGATGCTTTCATCGAGCACGCCGCGATGCAGGTCGAACAGGGCTGTGATCTCGATGCGATCTTGGCGCTGACCCAATTGCGCCCGGCGGGGCAAGCGGTTGCGCATGTCACACCGCTGAAACCGCCGGGCCAGAAAATCGCCATTGCCCGCGATATCGCCTTTGCCTTTTGCTACGAGCATCTGCTTTCCGGCTGGCGGAGCGCCGGTGCCGAACTGACATCCTTCTCGCCCTTGGCCGACGAGGCGCCCGCTGACGATGCGGATTCCGTCTATCTGCCGGGCGGCTATCCCGAACTCCACGCCGGGGCCTTGGCCGATGCTGTGCGGTTCAAATCCGGCATGATGGTAGCCCGGGATCGCGGCGCGCGCATTTTCGGCGAATGCGGCGGCTATATGGTGCTCGGCGAGGGGCTTGTCGCCGCCGATGGCAAGCGTTACGAAATGCTTGGTTTGCTGCCGCTCGCCACCAGTTTTGCTCAGCGTCAGCGGCATCTGGGATACCGGCGGGTCACTCCGCTCGATGACAGCTTTTTTGATGGTCCGCTGATGGCGCATGAGTTTCACTATGCCACGATCCTGTCGGAGGGCGCTGCCGACCGGCTCTTCGACACCGCCGATGCCGCAGGCACACCACTCGGGCCAGCCGGGCTGCGGCGCGGACAGGTTGCCGGCTCCTTCATGCATCTCATCGATACGGCGCGCCTGGCATGACTGTGCCGATCGTTCATGGTGGGGGGGTAACCGAGGCCGCAGCCGTGTTCGGCGGCCGGCTGGACGACTGGCTGGATCTTTCGACGGGCATCAATCCCAATCCGGTGACGCTGCCCGATATCCCGATTGAGGCCTGGCACCGCCTGCCGGATCGTTATCTGGTGGATGGCGCGCGACGCGCGGCGGCCGACTACTATCGCTGCGGCGATACTCTGCCGCTTCCCGTTCCCGGCACGCAATCGGTCATCCAGCTGCTGCCGCGCCTTGTCGCGCCAGGCCGGCGCATCGCGATTTTCGGGCCGACCTACGGCGAATATGCACGCGCCTTCGTGAATGCAGGCTTTACCGTCGATGAGATTTCCGAGCCCAGTCAACTGACGCCGGAACATGGTCTGGCGGTGCTGGTCAATCCCAACAATCCGACTGGCCGCGCCTTTCTGCCTGTTGATATCGTCGAGATGGCACAGCGCATGAAGGCCAATGGCGGATTGCTGATTGTCGATGAAGCCTTTGGAGACACCGAGCCGCTCCTCAGCGTCGCCGCGCAGGCCGCCGGTCACGACACTCTCATTGTCTTCCGTTCCTTCGGAAAATTCTTCGGTTTGGCGGGAATGCGGCTCGGCTTTGTCATTGCGGTGGAGCCGGTTCTCTCGGCGTTTCAGGAATGGCTTGGTCCCTGGGCCGTGTCGGGACCGGCGCTGGTGGTGGCGGAAAGACTGATGGGCGGCGATACACAGCCGGTTCAGACAATGATCCTGAAGCGGAAGCAAGGTCTCGACGCTGTCTTGCGGCAGGCTGGCCTCAAGATCATCGGCGGCACGCCGCTTTTCACCCTGATCGATCATGAGCGGGCATCAAAGCTGCACGACCATCTCTGCCGCGAGCAGGTTTTGACGCGAAAATTCAGCTATGCGCCGTCATGGCTGAGGATAGGACTTGCGCCGGATGCGGCAAGCGATACACGCTTGGCGGATGCGCTGCGCTGCGCGCACTTCACCTGAACGGACCCTTTGATGCCGACCGGAATTCTGCTTGTCCTGATCGCCGCTCTTCTGCTCGACCGGATCGTCGGCGATCCCGATTGGCTCTGGCGCCGGTTGCCGCATCCGGTGGTGCTCTTCGGTACGATGATCGGCTGGTGCGACCGGACGTTCAACCGCAAGCGTCTGGGTGAGGATGCCTTGCGGATCAGCGGTGTTCTGGTCATTGCCGGATTGCTGCTGTGGAGCCTTTTTTGTGGCTGGCTGCTGCATAAGGTGTTCATGCAGATCGGGATTTTCGGCTGGCTGCTTGAAACGATCGCCGTTGCGGTATTTTTGGCGCAAAAAAGTCTCGCCGATCATGTGTCGCGGGTGGCTGCCGGTCTTCGGACCGGTGGGCTGGAAGGGGGGCGCAGGGCGGTGTCGATGATCGTCGGGCGCGATCCGGATACCTTGGACGAGCCCGCCGTCTGCCGGGCGGCCATCGAAAGTCTGGCCGAGAACTTTTCCGACGGTGTCGTCGCCCCGGCCTTCTGGTACGCGCTGCTCGGCCTGCCGGGACTGCTGGCCTACAAGATGCTGAATACCGCCGATTCGATGATTGGCCACAAGAGCCCGAAATATCTCCATTTCGGCTGGGCTTCGGCCCGTCTCGACGATATCGCCAATATTCCGGCGGCGCGTCTATCGATCCTGCTGATCGCCGCCGGTGCGGCCTTGACCGCTGGGCGGCGCGCGGCCGGCAATTCGCTTGGCATTGCTTTGCGCGACCATGGCCTGCATCGTTCGCCGAATTCCGGCTGGCCGGAAGCCGCGATGGCGGGTGCGCTCGATGTGCAACTGGCGGGTCCAAGGATCTACGCCGGCGCGCTGGTCAACGAGCCGATGATCAACGGAGCGGGCAGACCGGTCGCAACCGTGTCAGATGTAGAGGCCGGTGTTTCTATATTCTATGGCGCCTGCGGATGGCTCATAGTTTTGGTGGCGGTTGCCGTCGTTCTTGCCAGTATAGTTTGAAGGCGTTACTCGGATCGAAAAAAATCATCCGCGCACGTTAACGCCGAATTTTCCAATTGTCTTAAACGTCTATCATTGCAAAGGCTGTAAAGTCTGTGTCGTGTTGGGACGCCAGTAAAAATGTGCGTAAACTCGGAGAGGGTTTTCATGCGTAAAGTCTTCGTTGCCTCTTTGGTAATTTTATTGATGCAATTTCACTCGCCTGCAGCGTCTGCTGCCAATCTCGTTGCCAGGATCAGTCTTTCTTCTCAAACCATGACTGTGTCGCAAAATGGTTTCGTGCGGTATCGCTGGAAGGTTTCCACTGCGCGCAAGGGCTATGTTACGCCACAGGGAAGCTGGAGCGCCAAATGGTTGTCGAAGAACCACCGCTCGCGCAAATATGACAATGCGCCGATGCCTTACGCGGTGTTCTTCAACGGCGGTTATGCTGTGCATGCGACCTTCGACCTCAAGCGCCTCGGACGTCCGGCCTCGCATGGCTGCATCCGCCTGCATCCGGACAATGCTGCCGAGTTCTTCTCGCTGACCAGCCAGTACGGTCTGAAGAATACCAAGATCGTCGTCAGCCGCTGATCGGGTGAGGATTGAATTGATGCCGCCGCGCTACCGACCGGCCCAAGCCTTCGCGGCCGGTATTTCAGGCTTGGCTTGATGTTTGGGCAACACCATCGGCATAAATGCAACTCTTGCGCCCAAGGCCATTGGCTTTTCAGCCGCATTTACCTATAGGTTCGCCAAAACATGTATTCTAAAGAGGTATGCGCGTGACAGCTACATTCGACAAGGTTGCCGACATCATTGCGGAAACAAGCGAAATCGACCGTGAGACGATTACGCCGGAAAGCCACACCATCGACGATCTCGGCATCGACAGCCTGGATTTCCTCGACATCGTCTTTGCGATCGACAAGGAATTCGGCATCAAGATTCCGCTTGAGCAGTGGACCCAGGAAGTCAACGAGGGCAAGGTTTCGACGGAAGAATATTTCGTCCTGAAGAACCTCTGCGCCAAGATCGACGAACTGAAGGCCGCCAAGGGCTGATGACGATATCTCGCGTTTGACACGCGGGAATACGTGCATGAGTGATATCAATGCCGCCTGTCGCGTGGACCGCGCTTGACAGGCGGCATTTGCGTTTTTACTTGACGGTCGCATGATCGCGACACCGGACCTGTTTCGGGCGGGGTCATGCGCGGATTTGAAATCCGGAATGTTCAGGCGCTGTCTCCTAAGCGCCGCGCTCCGGGCCACAAGCTGGATTTGCTCCTGATGCTCCTTGAATACTTTCAGATGATCGATCGGGTCGAAACGGTCGATCTCAACGCCAAGACGCTGACGGCGCGTTCTGTGGTTCCGGCCAAAAGCCCCGTCTTTGAGGGACATTTTCCCGGTTACCCGCTGGTTCCCGGTGTGCTGTTGATCGAGACGATGGCGCAGGCGTGCGGTTTTCTGGTGCTTGCCGCCACCGATTTCGCCGCCATGCCATTTCTGATGTCGGTCGATAACGCCAAGATGCGCACCTTTGTCGAGCCGGAAGCCGTGCTCGATATCGAGGCCTTCCTGGAACATGACGGTTCCGGCTTTGCCGTCGTCAAGGCCAAGATCACCTCGCAGGGCAAGAAGGTCTGCGACGCTCAGCTGAAACTGCGCACCATGCCGTTCGATCAGGTGCCGCTCGGCCCGATCGTCAAGAAGCGTGCCGAAGAAGTGGGGCTGATGGCTGCAATCGCAGCCTCAGTCGCGACGGGGGAATGACGATGAGCAAGTCCGCCAATGATGTTGTGATCACCGGTGTCGGTATCGTCACAAGCCAGGGTGTCGGCACTGGGGTGCATACAGCACTTCTGACCGCGGCAGAGCCTCCGGTTGTGCGTGTCGAGACCGAGCGTTTCGCGCCTTATCCGGTGCATCCGCTGCCGGAGATCGACTGGTCCCAGCAGATCCCCAAGCGCGGCGACCAGCGGCAGATGGAGAATTGGCAGCGCCTCGGCGTGTTCAGTGCCGGCCTGGCGCTTGACGATGCGGGTTTCAAGGACGATCCGGACGCCTGCGGCAGCATGGACATGATCGTGGCTGCCGGCGGCGGCGAGCGCGACATCACTGTCGATTCGCTGATCGTCGATGAAGCGTTGAAGCGCAACGACCGGGAGCAGCTGCTCAACGAAAAGCTGACGACCGAACTGCGCCCGACACTGTTTCTGGCGCAACTGTCCAACCTGATGGCCGGCAACATTTCGATCGTCCACAAGATCACAGGTTCCTCGCGCACCTTCATGGGTGAAGAGGGGGCCGGTATCTCCGCGATCGAGACTGCCTTTGCCCGCATCAAGGCCGGACAATCGACCCATACGCTGGTCGGCGGTGCCTTCTCGGCCGAGCGGCAGGATATGATCCTGCTGATCGAGGCGGTTCAAGGTCATGCACTGGGCGAGCATCAGCCGATCTGGTCGCGCAAGCTGGAAAATGGCGGCGGCATGATTACCGGTTCGGTGGGGGCGTTCCTGATGCTGGAATCGCGTGAACATGCCGAGGCGCGCGGCGCCCGCATCTATGCAACGATCGATGCCGTTGGCGGAGATCGCGGCAGCCGCGACGGCGATCGCCTCGAGCAGCGTCTGCACTATCTCTCTCAGCCTGCCGCCGATGCCGATGCGTCCGGGACTGTCGTTTTCTCCGGCACGACGGGCTTCCCGGACCTTGCCGCACGCGAGAGGGCATTTTTCGATGCGCAGTTCCCGAAGGCCGCGGTTCGGGCCTATGGCGGACTGGTGGGTCATGGGCTGGAATCGCAGTTTCCGCTGGGGCTTGCCTTTGCGGCCCTGTCGCTTGGAGCCCATGCCAAGGTGCCGCCATTCGATCCGGCCGGTGAGGCCCCGATGGAAAAGCCCGCAAGGACAGCCATCGTCACGACGATCGGGCATGCACGTGGCGAAGGCATCGCCGTGCTTTCGGCAGAAGAATAAGGAGCGGCAGATATGACCAGCGCTTACAAGGATCATCTCGGCCGCCCGCTGATCGCCGTCACCGGCATGGGCGTCATCACCTCGCTTGGCCAGGGTGTCGAGGACAACTGGAAGGCCCTGACTTCGGGCGTCTCCGGCATCCACAAGATCACCCGGTTTCCCACTGAGGGGCTCTCGACGAGAATCAGCGGAACCGTCGATTTCATTGATATTCCAGCCGAAAACTCCGTTGAACGTTCCTACGCATTTGCGCGCGAGACGACGGCGGAAGCGCTCGCACAGGCCGGTCTGTCCGGTGATTTCAATGGGCCGCTGTTTCTTGCGGCACCGCCGATCGAGCCGGAATGGAGCGCCCGCTTCGAGCTTGCCGACCGTTCGCCGCCGTCGCAGAAGCCGGGAGACGCCTATGACCGTTTTCTCGCCGCCATGCGCGACCGTGCGGATCCCGTGTTCCATGAGGCGGCATTGTTCGGTGCCATTTCCGAGCGCCTTTCCGACCGGTTCGGAACGCGCGGACTGCCCGTGACGCTCTCCACGGCCTGCGCCTCGGGTGCAACGGCCATCCAGCTGGGTGTCGAAGCGATCCGTCAGGGCCGCACCGACCGGGCGCTGACCGTTGCCACCGATGGTTCTGTCAGCGCCGAAGCGCTGATCCGCTTTGCACTCCTGTCGGCTCTGTCGACCCAGAACGACCCGGCGGAGCGGGCTTCAAAGCCGTTCTCCAAGGATCGTGACGGTTTCGTTATTGCCGAGGGGGCTGCAACGCTGGTGCTGGAATCGCTAGAAGCAGCGGTCGCGCGCGGCGCAAAAATCTACGGCATCCTGAAAGGCTGTGGCGAAAAGGCCGACTCGTTTCACCGCACCCGCTCTTCGCCAGATGGCGGCCCGGCGATCGCGACGATCCGCGCAGCGCTTGCCGATGCTGGCCTCAGCGAAGGCGATATCGGTTATATCAACGCCCATGGCACATCGACGCCTGAGAATGACAAGATGGAATATGGCGCGATGCTGTCGGTATTCGGCGAAGCACTGCCGTCCATTCCGGTGTCGTCGAACAAGTCGATGATCGGCCACACGCTGACGGCTGCCGGTGCGGTCGAGGCGGTGTTCTCGCTGCAGACGATCCTCACCGGCACCGTGCCACCGACGATCAACTACCAGAATCCCGATCCGTCCATCGTTCTCGATGTCGTGCCGAACGTGAAGCGGGATGCGCAGGTTAATGCCGTCCTGTCGAACTCCTTCGGCTTCGGCGGTCAGAACGCCAGCCTTGTCATGGCTGCCGAACCGGCCTAATCGGACATCTTATTTTTTCGAGGCAGCAGCCTCGGGCTCAAGGACTTATATCATGCGCGCTTTGCAACTGGTCGACGACCGCAAGCTGGAAATCACCGATCTTCCCGAGCCGGAAGCGCCGGGTCCGGGCGAAGTCACTCTTCGCGTCAAGGCCGTCGCGCTCAACCATATCGATGTCTGGGGCTGGCGCGGCATGGCCTTTGCCAAGCGCAAGATGCCGCTGGTGATCGGCGCTGAAGCGTCCGGCGTGGTCGATCAGATCGGCCCGGGCGTGTCCAACGTCCTGCCGGGGCAGCTGGTGTCGATCTACGGTGCGCGCACCTGTGGCCTCTGCCGTCCGTGCCGCGAAGGCCGCGACAATCTGTGCGAACATGTCGGCGGCGTGCACGGCTTCCATCTCGATGGCTTTGCGCAGGAAAAGGTCAATCTGCCGGCGCGCCTGCTGGTACCAGCACCTCCGGGCGTCGATGCGGTGGCTGCGGCCGTAGCACCGGTGACCTTCGGCACGGTCGAACACATGCTGTTCGACAACGCCAAGCTTGAGCCCGGCGAAACGATTCTGATCCATGCCGGTGGTTCCGGCATCGGTTCGGCGGCGATCCAGCTCGCCAAGAAGATCGGCTGCACCGTCATCACCACCGTTGGCTCCGACGACAAGATCGAAAAGGCCAAGGCGCTTGGCGCCGATCACGTCATCAACTACCGCAAGGACCGCTTTGAGGGCGTCACCCGCAAGCTGACCAAGAAGAAGGGCGTCGATGTCGTCTTCGAACATGTCGGCAAGGATACCTTTGCAGCGTCTATGTTCGTTCTGAAGCGCGGCGGGCGCTTGGTCACCTGCGGCTCGACCTCCGGCGTTTCGACTGAAATGAACCTGATGATGCTGTTCCAGCAGCAGCTAAAGCTGTTCGGCTCCTTCGGTTGCCGGATGGAGAACATGGCGAACGCCATGCAGAAGATGGCGCGCGGGCTCGTTCACCCCGTCATCGACACTGAAGTCGGCTTCTCCGATATCGACAAGGCGCTGGAACGCATGGAAACACGCCAGGTCTTCGGCAAAATCATCCTGCGGATGGACTGAAGACCGTGCGCATGCTGATCACACGACTGGTTCTTTCGGCGGAGCGTTTTCGCCAGTGGTCGATCGCCCAGTTCGTCTTTCTGCTCCTGGGTACGCTCAAGCTGTTTCCAGCCAGAGGCGCCATCGAGTTTTCCGCGCGCTTTACGCGCTGGCTGGGGCCGAAGCTGACGCATCGTCACCGGCTAACGATGACCAATCTTCGCAACGCTTTTCCGGAAAAGAGCGAGGCCGAGATCGAGGAGATTGCGCTGGAAAGCTGGAGCAGCATCGGCCGGCTCGCCGCCGAATATGTGTTCCTGGATGAGCTTTTCGATTTCGATCCGGAGAATCCGAAGCCCGGCCGTATCGAAGTGTCCGGTATCCCGCTGTTCCTTGAGCTGCGCGACAATCCGCGTCCTTTTATCGTCTTTACCGCTCATACCGGCAATTTCGAGCTTCTGCCGGTGGCCAGTGCCGCGTTCGGGCTGGATGTGACAGTGCTTTTCCGGCCGCCGAACAATCCATATGTTGCCGACAAGGTTTTCGATTTCCGCAAGCAACGCATGGGTAATCTGGTTCCCTCGCATGCCGGCTCCTCGTTTACACTGGCGCGCAAACTGGAAGCCGGAGGCTCTGTCGGCGTTCTGGTCGATCAGAAGTTTCGTAAGGGGCTGATGACGAAATTCTTCGGCCGCGATGTACGTACCAATCCGCTGCTGGCCAAGCTGGTGCGGCAGTTCAACTGCGAAGTCTATCCGGCCCGCTCCGTCCGGCTGCCGGATGGGCGCTTTCGCCTCGAGCTGGAGCCGGCAATCGAAATCCCGCGCAAGCCGGATGGTGGTGTCGATGTCAATGCGACGGCACAATTGCTGAACGACAAGGTTGAGAGCTGGGTGCGCGAATATCCGGGTCAGTGGCTCTGGTACCATGACCGGTGGCACATCAAGAAACACTTGAAAGACTGAGCGTGTTGCTTGGCTTTTCACAGGCCTTGAACTGTCTGTCATCACAGCGTAGCAGCAAGCGGGGGCGAGCGGGTGAGTCTGCAATTCCTTGCGCGTCAGCAGGCCAGATTTACAGTTTTGCAGATGCCGCGCGTTGAAAATATCGCGTTTTTCAAGGAGGCAGCGGCGCAATAGGCTTGGTTTTCTGTTTGCATTCTAAAATAAGTTCGCCGGAAACGTTTCAGGTGATTTCCGGTGTTGAACAGTACAATTTTGGGTGTAAACTTGGGATATTGTTCTAAGACGATTGCAAGCGCTTCGGGTCGGGTCATTGGCGCCTTTCAATCGATTTAATTTTTGATTGGGTTCAATTTTCCCGTGCGCCCTCATATTGGGGCGGAAAATTGAATGGGAGTGGGGTGAAAATTGAAGGCACTGATCGAGCTCTTCTGGTTCAAATATTCTCAGCTGCAATATGCGGTTAAATCCGGCGATGATCTGCTGATCAATATTCTTGATCGCGAGATCGATCCGGTTCTCACCGCGATCTATGAGGAGAAGGCCGAGAACGTCACCGACGCTCGCCTGCAGTTCCAGTTCGTCCTCGATCTGCTGCGCAAGGAAGCCGACGACGTTTCGAGCGTGCTGCGTCAGCGCGACGTGTTGCAAACGCTCGCCGACAGATATTTTTCCGGGGACAGCAACGAGACCGCCGGAAAACCGTGGGTGTCGCCGCCTGCTTCCGTGGCGGCGCTGAGGGGCCGCGCGGACGAAGGGTTTCTCAATGAAGCGATCCTCGACTGTTTGCCGGACCGGGTCGCGGTCATCACGCCGGATTACCGTTATCTCTATACAAACCCCGTCAACGCAGCCCGGCTGGAAGAGCGCCCGATGGATCTCGTCGGCCGCCATATTGTCGAGTTTGTCGGCATCCAGCGCTTCGAGCAGCGCGTTAAGCCCAATCTCGACAAGTGTTTCTCCGGGGAGTTGGTCGATTACACCTTCGCCAAGGATGTCGGAAACCGTACGATCGTCGTGCGCTGCCGGATGACGCCCTGCATGTCGGGCACGGGCAAGATCATCGGCGCCATTCTGGTGCTGCAGGAAATTGCCGACCGCCGCCGTTCGATCGCTGCCTGAGTGTGAAAGGCGAGGGCGCTTGCCCTCGCTCAACGCTCTATGACTGCTATTTGTCTGACCAAACAGCCAGTTCGTAGCCATCCGGATCCTCGAAATGGAAGCGCCGTCCACCGGGGAAGGAGAAGGTTTCCACGACGATGCGGGCGCCTTGTGCTTCCAGCCGTGCCTGCGTTTCTGCAAGATCGCCGGCATAGAGGATGATCAGCGGGCCACCGGGTTTTGGTGTTCCGGTGGTCAGGCCGCCGGTCAGCCGGCCGTCGGTGAATTCGCAATATTGCGGCCCGTAATCCGTGAACGACCAGCCGAATGCCGCGCCGTAAAAAGCCTTTGAGCGTGCAATGTCGGTCACCGCGAACTCGATGTTGTCGATCTGGCGGTCCGTGCCCTTTTGTCCCATGGCGGTCATCCTTTATGCTTCCAGCCGTTTTTTCAATGCGATGAGGTCCTTCTGGACCCAATCGGCATCGCTGTCGAATTGTTCCTTGCTGATGCCCGGCTGCCTGAGCAAGGTGAACATGACTTCCGCTCCGCTGCCGTTCGATACGACGCGCAGAGCGTTGTGCACGGGAGGGCCGGTTTCCAGTTTGACGAGGTGGTCGAGCACGCCAAAATCGTTAAGGGGCGTGAAGCGGACGCGGGCATTGCCGAACGCGCCGTGCACCACCCAATCCTCGCCGTCCGGCTCCAGGCCGGCGGCAAGGCCGGACGCCCAGAGCGGAATGTTTTCCGGCTTGGCCGCGAATGCGTAGAAGTCGCGCCAGTTCCTTTTGATCGTGATGTGGATGATCTTTGCTTCCATCGCAGGCATGATATTTTCCTTCGGTTATACTGCGTAAAACACCTGTCTGTTCCGGTCCGGCTTCAGAAAGTAATCTTCCGCATATTTGCGTGCTCATTGATAATTTCAAGCGCTCCTGTTACTGGCCAAAGCGGCTGCTGTCCGCCCGGAAAAGTATCACTTTTGACAACAATCACTTGTCGTTAATCGATTTGAATGCCAAAACTCCCTCAGCATCCGCAGGGCATGTTCAGGTATCCGCAGCCGAACAAAATCGCCCTGCAAGTTCAATCTGGTGGAGCCGTGCGCACGCCCAGCCGGGCATTGGCAGCTTCACTGTCCAACGGAGGCACATACGTGGCACAGGCAGAAATCGGCCTTATCGGTCTTGGCGTTATGGGATCGAATCTGGCGCTCAACATTGCCGAAAAAGGCAACACGATCGCAGTCTTCAACCGCACCGTCGAGGCGACGCGGAAATTCTATGCCGAAGCCGGCGCATTGCAGAGCCAGATCGTACCGTGCGAGACCATTGAAGAATTCGTCGCGGCGATCCGCCCGCCTCGGCCGATCATCATCATGATCAAGGCCGGAGAGCCTGTCGATCAGCAGATGGAGCTGCTCAAGCCCTATCTTGAGAACAACGACATCATGATCGACGCCGGCAACGCCAATTTCCGCGACACCATGCGCCGCTTCGACAATCTCAAGGACAGCGGCCTGACCTTCATCGGCATGGGTGTGTCCGGTGGCGAGGAGGGTGCGCGCCACGGCCCATCCATCATGGTCGGCGGCAAGGAGGACTCCTGGAAGCGTGTCGAGAAGGTGCTGACCTCGATCGCTGCGAAATACAATGACGACCCGTGCGTTGCCTGGCTCGGCGAGAACGGTGCTGGTCACTTTGTCAAAACCATCCACAACGGCATCGAATATGCCGACATGCAGATGATCGCCGAAATCTACGGCATCCTGCGTGACGGGCTGAAGATGCGCGCCACCGAAATTGGCGAAGTCTTCGGTGCGTGGAACAACGGACGTCTCAATTCCTACCTGATCGAAATCACCGAGACGGTGCTGAAGGCCGCCGACCCGATCACCGGCAAGCCGATCGTCGATCTCATCCTCGACAAGGCCGGCCAGAAGGGCACTGGCAAATGGTCGGTGATCGAGGCGCAGAATATGGGCATCCCGGCGACCGCGATCGAAGCGGCCGTCGCTGCCCGCAGTATCTCGTCCGTCAAGGGCGAACGCGAAGCGGCTGAACAGGTGCTCGGCCTGCCGAATGTCGGCGAATTCAGGATTGCCGACAAGGCTGCGTTCCTGAAGGATTTGGAAAGCGCCCTTCTGGCCGCCAAGATCGGTGCCTATGCCCAAGGCTTTGCCGTTATGGCCGAAGCCTCGCGGGAATTCAGCTGGAACCTGCCGATGCCGACGATTGCCCGCATCTGGCGCGCCGGCTGCATCATCCGCTCGGCCTTCCTCGACGAAATCACCACCGCCTTCACCAAGGATCCGAACGTTGCCAACCTGATTGTCACGCCGGCCTTTGCCGGCATGGTCAAGGAAACCGACGGCGCCCTTCGGCGCGTCGTTTCGGCGGCTGTTCTCGGTGGCTTGCCGGTCCCGGCGCTTGCCTCGGCACTCGGCTATTTCGACAGCTATCGCCGTGGGCGCGGTACGGCAAACGTCATTCAGGCCCAGCGCGACTTTTTTGGCGCACACGGTTTCGACCGGACCGATGGCGCAGATTCACACCATGGCCCGTGGGGCAGTGGCTTGAACGCCTGATCGTCCAATTATCCGAGAGACAAAGCGCAGAACGGCCGCTGTTGATCAGCGGCCGTTCCCCGTTTGCGTGTCACACTCTGAAGCGGATCAGTTCTGAAGAACTGGAAAACTCAACGTCTGCAATTCGGTTGCAGGCTGACCCTCGATGCGGGCAATCACCGCTTTTGCCAGTTCGCGTCCGGCCAGCCTGAAATCCTCCCGCAAAGTGATGACTTCCGGACGAAGCCATTGCAGGAAGTCGTTCGACTGTTTCGAGACCATGTCGACGTCGCGTGAAAGCTTCAATCCTGCTGCCTCAATGCCGGCAACGAGCGCCACGGCTCCGCCGCCGCTGCCGGAGATCACGCCGTCAGGGGCATCCGGCGCGCGCATCGCCACCTCGCAGGCGGCGCGGATATCCGCCAGGCTGTTGTCGAGATCGACCGTATTGAACGGAACCGACGTCGCGCCGAAATCCCGTAAGCCCCGTTCGAAACCGGTGCGCATATGCATATGATAGGTCAACGACGGCGGCGGATGCAGCAACATGATCCGGCGGCGGCCGCGCTCGGCCAGCATGCGCACGGCATCGTAGGCGAAGCGCTCGTTGTCGAAGTCATGATAGGGGTGAACCAGCCCCATTTCCGTGCGGCCATGCGTACCGAACGGAAAGTTGCGCTCCATCATCAGGGCGACGCGCGGGTCCTTCGGCTCTGTCCGTGAAATGATAACCCCATCTGCCGCTCCCGTATCCAGCACGTAGCGCACCGGATCAAGCGGATCGCTACGTGCGCTGTAGGGTGTGATGACCAGATGATACTGGGTGGCTGCGAGGATTTCCGAGATGCCGACGACCATGGGGCTCGTCAGGCCGATGAATTCTTCTTCCAGGCTGAGGATCAGGCTGATGACGTTCGTCTTGCCTGTGCGCAGGCGCACGCCGGCACGATTGGGGTGGTAACCGACCTGGGCTGCGACCAGCCGGACGCGCTCCTTGGTCTCGGCGCCGATATCGGGCGCGTCCTTCAAGGCCCGCGATACCGTGGTGATGCCAAGGCCGGTCATGAAGGCAATTGTCTTCAAGGTCGGGCGCTCATTCGGTGAGGGCGGCAGTGCTGCCTGCCGGCTCTTGTGTTTCTCGTCCATTCCCCGCCTATTGCCTTCCCATATTCACGCCGCAACCTCCTGCGTTTTCCTGCAGCAGTCCCGGATACTTGCCTGCCTTATATACGATTCATGACATAGGGGCACCCACGGCCCGCTCTCCCACAAAGGACAAAATCTGTAACGATACAGTTGGCTTGTCGAGTGCTTTTTTCTAATTTACAAAGCCAACTCTCCGTGGAGTTGAATCGTGCGGCGCACGATTGGGGTTTTGCATCTGCGAAAAATCAGACACTGTAAATTTGATTGAAATGTCCAAAAATGTACCGAAGCAGTTGCTTATCTGCCATTTTTAGGCCGGCTCTGCGCTGCAGCAATTCATTCGGATCCATCCGTGGCGGGACAAACATGGTCGCCCATAGGTTGTTTCTGAGTTTTTATTTGGAATTATGTGGTGTGGTGGTTGCGTCTGCTAATCGATTGAACTAAGTTTTTACGGTAACGTTACAGTGAGGGAGGAAAACTCATGAAATTGCGTTTGTTGGCTGCTGCATTGGCGGCGACTGTAGTGCTTCCATTGGGCATCGCTAACGCTGCCGATCTGGAAGTGACGCATTGGTGGACGTCCGGCGGTGAAGCCGCGGCCGTCGCGGAATTGGCCAAGGCATTCGATGCCACCGGCAACAAATGGGTCGATGGTGCGATCGCCGGTTCCGGCGGCACGGCGCGGCCGATCATGGTCAGCCGCATCACCGGCGGCGACCCGATGAGCGCCACCCAGTTCAATCACGGCCGTCAGGCTGAGGAACTGGTTCAGTCTGGCCTGATGCGTGATCTGACAGACATCGCTACCAAGGAAAACTGGAAGGACATCGTCAAGCCTTCGAGCCTGCTCGACAGCTGCACGATCGACGGCAAGATCTATTGCGCGCCGGTCAATATCCATTCCTGGCAATGGCTGTGGCTTTCGAATGCCGCTTTCAAGACAGCCGGCGTCGATGTGCCGAAGAACTGGGATGAATTCGTCGCTTCCGCTCCGGCGCTCGAGAAGGCCGGTATCGTTCCACTCGCAGTTGGTGGCCAGCCCTGGCAGTCTGCCGGTGCGTTTGACGTGCTGATGGTGGCGATTGCCGGCAAGGATGTCTTCAACACGGTGTTCGGCGACAAGGACGAGGCTGTTGCCGCGGGTCCTGAAATTGCCAAGGTGTTCAAGGCTGCCGACGATGCCCGTAAGATGTCCAAGGGCAGCAATGTGCAGGATTGGAACCAGGCCACCAATCTGGTCAT
>JAESFK010000287.1_pt1 | contig 31465 bp, 31 predicted proteins | sample 9269391 | NCBI WGS metagenome assembly JAESFK01 (sample SAMN14506231, study PRJNA617097) | algae metagenome | isolation source: Drouetiella hepatica UHER 2000/2452 and co-occurring heterotrophs from... | place: Slovakia: Slovak Paradise National Park, Hrabusice, Kosice Region | collected 2000-01-01
CCCGCCGCGATCCTCATGGCCGTCTCGGCCGACGCGGTGTTCGCCGCCACGGCGGCATGGGCCGCGGCGGCGCTCGCCGCGGCGACGGCCGCCCGCACGAGCCGGGCCCGCACGGGGTTCGCGGTGCTCGGCGGGCTGCTGTTCGGCTGGTGCGTCATGGAGTCCTACGGCCTGACGCTCCTGGGCCTGCTCGCCGTCGCCGTGCTGCTGGCCGGCCCCGGGTCCGGCCGGGTCCGGGTCGCCGTCACGGCCGTGGGCGGGGTGTCGGCCCTGGTCGTCGTGCTGGCCTTCGCCGCGCTCGGGTTCGCCTGGTGGGAGGCCTACCCCGCTCTCCACGACCGCTACTGGGCCGGCATCGCCAGCACGCGTCCGGCCTGGTACTGGGTCTTCGGCAACCTGGGCGCCTTCCTGCTCGTGGCCGGTCCGGCGCTCCCCGCCGCCCTCGGTGCCGGAGTGGACCGCCTGCGGGCCCTGGCCGCCCGGCGCCGCCCCGACCCGGTCGCCGCCCTCGTCGCGGCCGGCCTCGGGATGGTCGCCGTCGCCGACCTCTCACTGATGAGCAAGGCCGAGGTCGAGCGGATCTGGCTGCCGTTCCTCCCGTGGATGCTGCTCGCGGTCGTCTGGCTGCCGGAGCGCTGGCGCCGGTGGGCGCTGCTCGCGCAGGCGGTCGCGGCCGTCGTGCTCCAGCACCTCGTCCGCACCATCTGGTGAGCGCCGGTCCCGGGCCCGTCGGCGAGGGTCAGGGACGCAGCGGGGCGGTGGCGAAGGCCGCCAACCCGTCGCCAGGGGCGACCCGCGCGGTGAATCCGAGCTCGTCGCGCGCCCGCTGCGGCGAGGCGACGACGTGGCGCACGTCGCCGATCCGGAACTGCCCGGTGACCCGAGGCTCCAGCCCCGAGCCGGTGCCGGCGGCGACCGCCCGGGCCACGTCGGCGATGGCGACGGGCTCACCGGAGCAGACGTTGTACGCGACGTGCGAGCCCTCGGGCCGGTCCCCGACGGCGAGCGCCGCCGCGACGTTGGCCCGCGCGACGTCCTCGACGTGGACGAAGTCCCGCATCTGCCGCCCGTCCTCGAACACCACCGGTGGCTCGCCGCGCTCGAGCGAGGAGCGGAACATGGCCGCGACCCCCGAGTAGGGGGTGTCGCGGGGCATCCCCGGTCCGTAGACGTTGTGGTACCTCAGCGAGACGGCCGCACCCGGGGACTGCCGGGCCCAGGCCGTCGCGTAGTGCTCCTGGGCGACCTTGCTCGCGGCGTACGAGCTGCGGGGGTCGAGCGGGGCCGACTCGTCGACGAGCGCCCAGTCGAGCGGTCCGCCGCACACCGGGCACGGGGTGTCGAAGTCGCCGGCCTCGAGCCGCTCGCGGGTGCGCGGCCCCGGGGCCCGGGTGCCGTGCTCGGTGCACTCGTACCGCCCCTCGCCGTAGACCACCATCGAGCTGGCCTGGACGAACCCGCGCACCCCGCGGGCGTGCATCGCCGCGAGGACGGCCGCCGTGCCGAGGTCGTTGTGGCCCGCGTACAGGGGCAGGTCGTCGGCCGTGGCGCCGGCGCCGACCATCGCCGCGAGGTGGACGACGACGTCGACGCCGTCGAGCAGGTGCGCCCAGTCGCCGGCCTCGCGGGTGTCGAGGAGGTGCACCCCCTCCGGCGGGTCCTCGCGGGTGGCCGCGCCGTGGGCCTGCGGGAGGAGCAGGTCGACCGGCACGACGTCGACGCCGCGCGCCCGCAGCTCGGCGGCCGTGGCCGTCCCGATGAACCCGGCCGCGCCGGTGAGGAGCACTCGCATGCCCGAAGTCTGGCGCAGGGGAGGCCGGGGACGCGGGCCGGGGGTCGGGTGCGGCGCCGGTGCCGCGTCGGTGCGGCGCGGGTGCGGCACCGGTCCGGACAAACCTTCGACAGGGTGCATCCGAACGCGTCCCCGGACGGAAGAGAGGGTGTCAGCACCACCTCGAGAAGGGTTCGTCATGCGTCGAGTCATCGCAGTCTGCGCGGCCACCGCGGCCGTCGCACTTCCTCTCGTCCTCACCACACCGGCTGCGGCCGCGGACGACGCCAAGGTCACCGTCGTGCACGGCGTGCCCGACCTCACCGTCGACGTGTACGGCAGCGCCGACGAGACCTACACCGCGGAGGAGGCCCTGCTCCAGGACTTCGAGCCGGGCACCGTCACCGACCCGGTCGACCTCCCGGGCGGCACCTACAACCTCGCGGTCTTCCCGGCCGGCGCCGACCCGTCGGGCGACCCGGCGATCGAGGCGACCGGCGTGGAGGTCCCGGCGGGCGCGAACCTCAGCGTCGTGGCCCACCTCAACGCCTCCGGTGAGCCGGTCCTCACGGCCTTCGCCAACGACGTCGACCCGGTCGACGCCGGCCAGGCCCGTCTCGTGGTGCGGCACACCGCGGCCGCCCCGGCCGTGGACATCCTCGCCGGTGGTGAGCCCGTGTTCAGCGGCCTGACCAACCCGAACGAGGACAGCGCCGACCTCCCCGCCGGCTCGGTGTCCGCCGCCGTGGCGCTCGCGGGCACGACCGACCCGGTCATCGGCCCGGCCGACCTCGACCTCCAGGAGGGCACCTCGACGATCGTCTACGCCTACGGCTCGGCGGAGGACGGGAACCTCGCGCTCGCCGTCCAGACGATCGGTGGCCTGCACTCCTCGCCGTCGGGCGTCCCCTCCGGCACCGCCGACCTGCCGGCCGACCGCGCCCCGCTCGCCCTCGGTGGCGTGGCGCTCCTCGCGGCCCTGGCCGCCGGGGCGATGGGTCGCAAGGCGCTGCGCACCCGCGCCTGACCCCACCCCACGAGCGGGTGGGCCGGCCCAGCGCCGGTCCACCCGCTCCCCCACGACTCCAGCACTCCAGGACCCGAGGACGCGAGGACCCGCATGAGCGCACCGGATGCCCGCACCGGATGGCGGATCGGCGCCGCCGTGGCCCTCGTCGTCGCCGTCGTGGCGACGATCGCCCTCGTGGTGCGGCTCGGCTCGCGGCCGGAGGACACGGCCGGCGACGGGGCGGCGGCCCTGCGGACGTCCGCACCGCCGGCCTCCCCCACCCCCGAGCCGACCCCCTCCGTCCGCGCCAGCGCCCGGGCCGCGACCCCTGCCGAGCCCGACGCTCCCGCCCCGACGCGGATCCGCATCCCTGACCTCGACGTCGACGCCACCGTGCGGCCGGTCGGGGTGCAGGATGACGGCGCGATGGTCATCCCCGCGGCGCCGACGAGTGTCGGGTGGTACCGGTACGGCCGGGCCCCCTCGGACACGACCGGGCACACCGTCATCGCCGGTCACGTCGCCACCCGGGAGGACGGGCCGGGCGCCTTCGCACCGCTGCTCGGCGCCGAGGAGGGGATGCGCATCGAGGTGGTCGACGCCGACGGCACCCGCCACCGCTACGTCGTCCGGGGACGCGAGAACATCAGCAAGAAGGCCCTGCCCGTCGACGAGATCTTCGCCCGGGACGGCAAGCCCCTCCTCGTGCTCGTGACGTGCGGGGGCGAGTACATCCCCGAGCTGCGCTCGCACCGCGACAACGTCGTCGTCACGGCGACCCCGGTGTCCTGAGCCGCCGTCAGGCCTCGCCGGTCTGGACCGCCCACAGCCGGGCGTAGGTGCCGCCGGCCGCCACCAGCTCGTCGTGCGTGCCCGACTCGGCGACCCGGCCGCCGTCGAGCACCCAGATGCGGTCGGCGTGCCGCACGGTGGAGAGCCGGTGGGCCACGACGAGCGCGGTGCGCCCGGCGCTCGCCTCCCGCACCGAGCGCTGGATGGCCGCCTCGGTCTCGGTGTCGACGGCGCTCGTCGCCTCGTCGAGGAGCAGCACGGCCGGGCGCCGGAGCAGCGCGCGGGCCAGGGCCAGCCGTTGCCGTTGGCCGCCGGACAGGGTCAGCCCGCGCTCGCCGACCGCGGCGTCGAGCCCGCCGGGGAGCCTCTCGACGATGTCGTCGGCGGCCGCCTGCCGCACCGCCTCGGCGAGCTGCTCGCGGGAGGCGCCCGGTCGCGCGTACTCGAGGTTCTCGGCGATGCTCCCGGCGAAGAGGTGGACGTCCTGGGCGACGTAGCCCATCGAGCCGCGCAGCGAGCCCCACGTGAGGGTCCGGACGTCCACGCCGTCGACGAGGACGGCGCCGGAGCGGGGGTCGTCGAAGCGCAGCAGCAGGCGCAGCAGCGTCGACTTGCCGGCGCCGGTGGGACCGACGAGGGCGTGGGTCTCGCCGGCGGGGACGACGAGGTCGACGTCGTGCAGGACGTCGGGGCCCTCCCCGTACCCGGCTCGCACGCACCGGAACTCGAGGTGCCCGCGCACCGGCTCGGCGAGCTCGTGGTCGCCCTCGTCGACCTCCACGGGCACGGCGAGCAGGGCGAGGATGCGCGCCGTCGAGGCCCGCCCGCGCTGGTAGAGGTCGAGGACGGTCGCGACGTCGGTGAGCGGCCAGAGCAGCCGCTGGGTCATGAAGACGAGCACCGAGTACAGGCCGACCTCGAGCCCGCCGTCGAGGACCGACAGCCCGCCGACGAGCAGTGTCGCGGTGAAGCCCGCGAGGATCGCGATGCGGACGAGCGGGACGAACGCCGCCGACCGGCGGATCGTGTCGACGTTTGCGCCCCGGTAGGCCTCGGATGCCTCGCGCACGCGGTCCCGCTCGCGGTCCTCGGCGGTGAACGCCTTGATGGTCGCGAGACCTCCGAGGTTGGCCGAGAGCACCCCGGAGAGCCGGGCGACCCCCTCGCGCACGGCGAGGTAGTGCGGCTCGAGGACCCCCTGGTAGCGCAGCGACGCCACGACGATGACCGGGATGGGGAGGAAGGCCAGGACGAGCAGCTGCCACGAGGCGACCGCGAAGACCACCCCGACGACGAGGACGTTGAGGAAGGTCTGCCAGATGGCGGGGAACCCGACGTCGAGGAGGCGCTCGAGCTGGTTGACGTCGTCGTTGACCGTCGCGAGCGTCGAGCCGGTGGCCCGCGCCTCGTGCCACCGGAGGTCGAGGCGCTGGGCGTGGTCGTAGGCCTCCACCCGCAGGTCGTGCTCGACGGCCTGGGACAGCCCGCGGAAGAGCCGGGCGGCCACGTACTCGCTCGCCGACTCGACGAGCCAGATCACGGCGTTGACGACGGCGAGCCAGACCAGCTGCGCCTCGCGCGACTCGACCCCCAGCACCCCGGCGACGAACGAGTCGTCGCCCCGCACGACGACGTCGACGGCCGCGCCGATGAGCAGCTCGGGCACGACGTCGGCGAGCTTGTTGACCGTCGAGACGACCACGGCCAGCACGAAGCGGGTGCGGTGGCGCCGGTAGCGGTCCCAGAGCGCGGCGAGCGGTCGGGAGGGGGCAGCGGGCAGCTCGGGCAACGGAGGTCCTCGGTCGGTGGCGGGCGGGTCACGCGGGGTGGGTCACGCGGGGTGGGGTCGAGGCGCGCAGGCCGACCCTCCCGTCATCCTACGAGTTCAGGTAAGGTCCTCCTAACTTAGGCTTGCCTTACTCCCTGGAGGTGCTCGTGCACGACGACCCGACCCCCCACGAGCTGGCCGTCCGCGCACGTACCGCGGTGTGCTTCCCGGTCGAGGCGACCCTGTCGGTCGACGGGGGGCGGGGCGCTGGCCCGGACGACGGATGGGTGGGCCTCACGGAGGTCGAGGGGTTCCCGACCTTCCGCTGCCCGGCCGACTCGGCCCTGGCGCGGTCGGCGCGGCTGGGTGCGGGCGCGGTCCTCGTGGTGCGGACCTCGGCGGCCGGGCCGCCCGGGATGCGGGTGCGGGTCTCGGGGAGCCTCGTCGTCGCCGCCATCGAGCACCGCTCCCCCGTGGCGGTCGTGGAGGTGCGTCTCGTGCCGCTGCGGGTGAGCGTGCACGCGAGCGAGTCGGACACCGAGGGTGTCGTCGTCCCGCTGACGACCTACGACCGCGTCGAGCCGCCGACGGCCGACTTCCGCACCGTCGCCGCCGACGTCGTCGCCCACTCCTGCGAGTTCCACGGGGCCGACGTGCGCGCGCACGTCGCGCGCCGGCTGGCCGTCCCGGTGGAGACCATCGCCGCGGCCGAGCTGACGTCCGTCGACGTGCACGGGGCCGTCATCTCGTGGGTCGACGCCGAGGGAGGGCACGAGACGGGGGTGACCTTCGCGGCGCCGCTCTCCTGCCCCCACCAGCTGGCGGAGGCCCTGCGCGAGGCGCTCGAGGTCTGAGAGGTGGGGGCCAAACCGACGGGCCCGAACCGGCGAATCATCCTCTGCTGCAGGCAGAATCACGTGGCAATCCCTTGCACATAGCACGCGTGTTCGATACGATGAGGCATGGACAGGGGGACGATCTCGAGCCGCATCGCGGCACTTCGTGAGGAGTGCGCGCGGCTGGGTCGTGAGCTCGCAGACGGGGGCCAGGGGCTGTCCGCGGCGGAGGCGTTCGAGGTCGCCGGGGAGGCGCAGTCGCTGGCCAACTCTGCTGATGCCCTCGTTGCGGTGGCCGGCGCGTGGGGTGCGCGGGTGGAGACGACGATGCGGTCCGGGTCCTGGGAACGGATCCACTCGGTGGGCTTCATGGACGCGATGGCCGCGAGCGAGATGTCGCTGGCGTGCGGGCTGACCGAGGGCGTGGCGGGTCGGAAGGCCGCGCTGGGTGCGGCGCTCGGCGAGCGGTTCCCGTCGATGCGCGACCGGCTGCTGTCCGGCGACCTGGCTGCCGTCAACGCGCAGAAGGTCGTCGACGCTTGCGCCGGCCTCGACATCGAGGCGTGCGTCCGGGTGGATGCCGAGCTGGCACCGCGGCTGGCCTCGATGGATCCGGCGCGAGTGACGTCGGAGGCGCGGCGGGTCGCTGGCCGGGTGGCGGCGGACCAGGTCGCTGGCCGGGTGGCGGCGGACCAGGTCGCTGCCCAGGTCGAGCTGCGGAAGCGGGGTCGGTGCGTGGAGACCCGTGCGGGTGAGGACGGGCTGACGGACTGGTTCGCGTCGTTGCCGACCGCCACGTCGGCGGCGATGTGGTCGGCCGTCGAGTCCCTGGCCGGTGAGTACCGGGAGGTCGACGACACGCTCTCGGTGCCGGAGTCGCGCCGACGCGCTGACGGACCTGGTCCTGCGCAACGTGTCGGTCTCGGCGCAGGTCACCCTCGGCGTGCCGGTGGTCACCGACCGTCCCGCGCCGGAACCCGCACCGGGTGAGCGGTTCCGGGTCGAGTGGGACGACGACGAGACCCTCATTGACCACGCCACGGGTGAGGAGGTCCGCTACGGCGACCTCGACCCGGCCTCCCGCGAAGAGCTGTCCTGGATCGAGGAACCCGCGTTCGACCCCAGCGACCGGACCGTGGTGCTGGCCGAGGTCACCCCCGGATACGCCGTCTCCGGCGCCAACCTGCCCAACCTCGGCTGGGTCGAGCCAGCCACCCTCGCCAACCTCCTCAAGCTCCTCCCGATGGACATCGCGAGGGCCGTCCTCGAGGCCGACACCGGCACCCTCGCCAGCCTCACCACCAACGCCTACCGGCCACCGAAGGCCATCTCCGACTTCGTCAGGACCCGCGACGGAACGTGCCGCATGTGGGGATGTTCCAGACCAGCCGTCGCCTGCGATGTCGACCACTGCAAACCCTGGCCCGACGGTGAAACCACACCGACCTGCCTCCAGTGCCTCTGCCGGCGCCACCACCGCTTCAAGCAACAGAACCGCTGGCGACCCGTCCTCCAACCTGACGGCACCCTCATCTGGCACGGACCGAACGGCACGACGCGCACGACCGAGCCGCAACACCGCCTTCCCGCCTGACGCTGCGGCGTCGGTCAGCACCCGCCCGCCGACCACCAGCGGACTCAGCGAGCGCCCGCCAGGCACGCCCGCACGCCGACGCGCGGACACCGATCCCGACCCCGGTCTGGACCCCTCAGCCGAGCAGCACCTCGGCGGAGGCCTCGAGCGACGGCCCCTAGGTGAGCGGCAGCGCCACGAGGGCAGCAGCCCGCTGCGCGTCGAGGACCCCGACGCGGGCCGTCACCGGACCGGCTGGAGCGACTCGATGTAGGTCGTCATGTCCTCGAAGCTCGCCGTCCCGGTGACGAGGGTCGCGAGCTCGCCCGACCCGGTGGCCGGGACCGACAGCAGGCTGTTCTGGACCTTGTTGTCGCGGACGAACTTCTCCCAGGTGCGGCCCGCGATGTCGAGGGTCCCCTCGCGCGGCGCGCGGTTGGTCTGGGCGGCGATCCACGCGTTGCTCGGGTCCTGCGTCTGCTCGACCGCGACGAAGGTGCCCGACGGCGTCTCGTACCCGACGTGCCACGTCATGAAGCCGTCGGTCACGCCCACGTAGCGGACGGACGTGGGGCTCCACCCCGAGGGGAGCCCGACGGGCTCGACGATCGGCCAGCCCGACTGCGCCTTGACCTCGAGCGCCTTGACGTGGACGTCGACCGGCGGCCCGCCGACCCGGTCGACGCGCGGCACGAGCAGGATGAGGACGAGGACCATCCCGACGACGGCCAGCAGCGACAGGACGAGGTTCTTCGTCGACCCCATCGAGTAGCGGCTCTTCGGCGCGGGCGCCCCGGGAGTCGCGGGGGGCGCACCGGGCGCGCTGGGCGTGGTCACCACACCATGGTCGCCGACGGACCCCGCAGACTCCCAATCGGCCGCGGCGATAAGGTTTGACCGCCGCCCGCGACCGTCCCCGGCCGCGCCCCGGCGGGCCCGCTCCAGAGAGGTCAGGATGCCGTGAGCACCACCGCGCCGCCGGTCGTCGTCGTCGGCGAGCTGCTCGTCGACATCGTCAGCTACCCCGACGGGAGCACCGCCGAGCACGTGGGCGGCTCGCCCGCCAACGTCGCCCTCGGGCTGGCCCGCCTCGGCCACGACACCCACTTCGCGTGCCTCGTCGGCGAGGACACCCGGGGAACCCGCTGCGCGCAGCACGTCGAGTCCGGCGGGGTCCACCTGCTGCCGGGCAGCCGCAGTGCCGAGCACCCCACCTCGACCGCGCTCGCGACGATCGACGACGGCGGTGCCGCCTCCTACGTCTTCGACCTGCACTGGGACCTCCCGCCGGTGCAGCTCCCCGAGGGGACGGCGCACCTGCACACCGGCTCCATCGCCACGACCCTGCGCCCCGGCGAGGCCGAGGTCACCGCCGCCGTCCTGCGGGCCCGCGAGCACGGCACCGTCTCGTACGACCCGAACATGCGCCCGACGATCATGGGTGACGTCGAGGGGGTGCGGCCGCGCGTCGAGGAGCTCGTCGCCCTCGCCGACGTCGTCAAGTGCTCCGAGGACGACATCGACTGGCTCTACCCCGGCGACGACGCCACCACCGTGATGGAACGCTGGGCGGCGCTCGGCGCCTCGCTCACCGTCGTCACGCTCGGCGGCGACGGCGTCGTCTGGCGCGCCGCCTCCGGTGAGGAGGGCCGTGCCGAGGCGCGCATCAAGGACGTCGTCGACACCGTCGGCGCCGGCGACTCGTTCATGGCCGGGCTGGTCTCCGGGCTGCTCGACGACGGCCTGCTCGGTAGCCCCGAGGCCCGCACCCGCCTGGCCACCGCGACGCTCGCCGACGTCCAGCCCGCCGTCGACCGCGCCCTGGCCACGAGCGGCGTCACCGTCCGCCACGCCGGCGCGTACGCGCCCACGCGAGAGGAGATCCGATGACCGACTTCGCCTACGAGGACCTCTTGCCCGTCGGGGCCGACGAGACGCCCTACCGGCTGCTGACCACCGAGGGCGTCGAGGTCGTCGACGGCCCGGGCGGGCGTCGCTTCCTCCAGGTCTCCCCCGAGGCCCTGCGGCTGCTCACCGAGACCGCGATGCACGACATCGCCCACTACCTGCGCCCCGCGCACCTCCAGCAGCTGGCGAACATCCTCGCCGACCCCGAGGCCAGCAACAACGACCAGTTCGTCGCCCTCGACCTGCTGAAGAACGCGAACATCGCCGCCGGCGGCATCCTCCCGATGTGCCAGGACACCGGCACGGCGATCGTCATGGGCAAGCGCGGCCAGCACGTGCTCACCGAGGGCACCGACGAGGAGGCGCTGAGCCGCGGGGTCTACGACGCCTACACGCGCCTCAACCTCCGCTACAGCCAGATGGCCCCGGTCACCACGTGGGAGGAGCGCAACACCGGCTCCAACCTCCCGGCGCAGGTCGAGCTCTACGCCGACACGGCGCCGGGCCACGAGACCACCTACAAGTTCCTCTTCATGGCCAAGGGCGGCGGCAGCGCCAACAAGTCGTTCCTCTTCCAGGAGACCAAGGCGATCCTCAACCCCGAGGCGATGCTCCGCTTCCTCGACGAGAAGCTCCGCGGCCTCGGCACCGCCGCCTGCCCCCCGTACCACCTGGCCATCGTCATCGGCGGAACCAGCGCCGAGTTCGCCCTCAAGACAGCGAAGTACGCGAGCGCCAAGTACCTCGACCACCTCCCGAAGCAGGGGGACCCCGCCACCGGACACGGCTTCCGCGACACCGAGCTGGAGGAGCGCGTCCTCGAGCTCACCCGCGAGTTCGGCATCGGCGCGCAGTTCGGCGGCAAGTACTTCTGCCACGACGTGCGCGTCGTCCGCCTCCCCCGGCACGGCGCGAGCCTCCCCGTCGCCATCGCCGTCTCGTGCTCGGCCGACCGCCAGGTCCTCGGGAAGATCACCCCCGAGGGCGTGTTCATCGAGCAGCTCGAGACCGACCCCGCCCGCTTCCTCCCCGAGCAGACGCACGACGGCCTCGAGGACGCCCAGGGCGTCTCCGGCACCGGGGCCGGCGCGGTCGTGCCCATCGACCTCAACCGCCCGATGGCCGAGATCCTCGCCGAGCTGACGAAGCACCCCGTCAAGACCCGCCTCAGCCTCACCGGCCCGCTCGTCGTCGCCCGCGACATCGCCCACGCGAAGATCAAGGAGCGCCTCGACGCCGGCGAGGAGATGCCGCAGTACCTCAAGGACCACCCGGTCTACTACGCAGGCCCGGCCAAGACGCCCGAGGGGATGCCGTCCGGCTCCTTCGGCCCGACGACGGCCGGCCGGATGGACTCCTACGTCGACCAGTTCCAGGCCGCCGGCGGCTCGCTGGTCATGCTCGCCAAGGGCAACCGCAGCCAGCAGGTCACCGACGCCTGCAAGGCCCACGGCGGCTTCTACCTCGGCTCGATCGGCGGCCCCGCCGCCCGGCTGGCACAGGACTGCATCCGCAGCGTCGAGGTGCTCGAGTACCCCGAGCTCGGCATGGAGGCGGTCTGGAAGATCGAGGTCGAGGACTTCCCGGCGTTCGTCGTCGTCGACGACAAGGGCGAGGACTTCTTCGCCGGCGTCACCAAGCCCGTCGCGTTCACCATCGAGAAGAGGACCGGACTGCTGTGACCGAGACCCCGGACGTGCCCACCGACTTCAGCGACCTGCTCGCCGCCAACGAGGAGTTCGCGGCGTCCTTCGACCTCGCCGGCTTCGACGGCGTCGCCAGGGCCGGCGTCGCCATCGTCACCTGCATGGACTCGCGCATCGCCCCGCTCGCGATGCTCGGCCTGCACCCCGGCGACGCGAAGATCTTCCGCAACCCCGGCGGCCGGGTCACGCCGCAGGCCCTCGAGGCGCTCGTGCTCGGGGTGCACCTGCTCAACGTGAACCGCATCCTCGTCGTCCCGCACACCCGCTGCGCCGTCGCCTCGAACACCGAGGAGGAGCTCCAGCGGCGCGTCGGCGAGTCGGCGGGCGTCGACGCCTCCTGGCACGACTTCAACGTCGTCACCGACCAGCAGGCCGCGCTCGAGCACGACGTGCACGTCCTGCGCTCGCACCCGCTCATCGGCCGTCGGGCCCTCGTCGGGGGCTTCATGTACGACGTCGACACCGGCCGGGTCAGCCTCGTCGCGTGAGCGCCACGCTCGAGGCCCTCGCCCTCCACCCCGTCAAGAGCACCGCGGTCCGCTCCGTCCATCGGGCCTCCGTGGAGGGCTGGGGGCTGCGCGGCGACCGCCGTTGGATGGTCGTCGACGCCACCGGCGAGTGCCTCACCGCGCGCGAGCACCACTCGATGTTCGCGCTCACCGCCGACACCCCGGACACCGACCCCGAGCTGCGAGCGGCCCTGCGGCTCACCGCTTCCGGGCACGACGCCCTCCTGGTCGACGAACCCCACGGCGACGCCGGGCCGGTCACGGTGCACGGCCGGCCGCTCACGGGCCGCGACGCCGGTCCAGCCGCCACCGAGTGGCTGCGCGCCGCGCTCGGACGTGACGACGTCCGCCTGGTGCACGTCGCCGACCCGCGCCCGCTGAACCCGGCCCTCAACCGCCCCGGCGAGGCCACGGCGTTCGCCGACGGCTATCCGGTGACCCTCGCCTCGGCCGCCTCGGTGCGCCGGCTCCGAGATTGGGTCACCGAGACGGCGCTGGAGCGCGGTGAGGAGCCGGCCGACATCGACGTCACGCGGTTCCGCCCCAACCTCGTCGTCGACGGCGACCTCGAGCCCTTCGAGGAGGACGGCTGGTCCCACGTCACCGTGGGCGCGGTCACCTTCCGGGTCGTCAAGCCCGTCGACCGCTGTGTCATGACGACCATCGACCCGACGACGTTCCGCAGCGGCCACGAGCCCATCCGGACCCTCGCCCGGCACCGCCGGTGGGACGGTGCCACGTGGTTCGCCGTGCAGCTCGTCCCGGAGGCCACCGGCGAGGTCCGGGTCGGTGACGAGGTGCGTCCCGCCCGGTAGGTTGCCGACATGACGAGCACCCCCTCCTTCCCGGCCGGCTTCCTCTGGGGCGCGGCGACGGCCAGCTACCAGATCGAGGGGGCGACCAAGGAGGACGGCCGCGGCCAGTCCATCTGGGACACCTTCTCCGCCACCCCCGGCAACGTCGTGAACGGCGACACCGGGGAGGTCGCCTGCGACCACTACCACCGCGTCCCCGAGGACGTCGCGCTCATGGGCGAGCTCGGGCTCGAGGCCTACCGGTTCTCCGTCGCGTGGCCGCGCATCTTCCCGGACGGCGTCGGCACCCTCAACCCGCTCGGCATCGCGTTCTACGACCGGCTCGTCGACGAGCTCCTCGGCGCCGGCATCCGCCCGGTCGTCACGCTCTACCACTGGGACCTGCCGCAGGCCCTCGAGGACCGCGGCGGCTGGCGCTCGCGCGACGTCGCCGAGTGGTTCGCCGACTACGCCGCCGCCGTCGTCGGCGCCCTCGGCGACCGCGTCCGCAACTGGACGACCCTCAACGAGCCGTGGTGCTCCTCGATGCTCAGCCACTCGATCGGCGCGCACGCCCCCGGCCACCGCGACCCGATGGAGGGCCTGCTCACCGCCCACCACCTGATGCTCGCGCACGGCACGGCCGTGCCCGTCATCCGCGAGCACTGCCCGGGCGCCGAGGTGTCGATCACCCTCAACCCCACCCAGGTCCACGGGCCCGAGGACGCCACCGAGGCCGACCTCGACGCCGTCCGCCGCGCCGACAACGCCCTGAACGGCGTCTTCTTCGGCCCGCTCTTCCACGGCGCCTACCCCGAGGGGATGCTCGACGACGTCGCCCACCTCACCGACGGCTCGTTCATCGCCGACGGCGACCTCGCGACGATCTCCGCGCCGCTCGACAACCTCGGCGTCAACAACTACTTCCCGACCCGCGTCGCGGCCACCCCGGAGGGCGCGGAGCCGCACGGGATGATGCACCTCCTGCCCGGCTGCGAGCGCGTCGACGAGGTCGACCCCCATCCGCCGCTCACGTCGATGGGCTGGGAGCAGTCGCCGTCCTCGCACCGGATGATCGTCGAGCGCTCGGCCCGTGAGAGCGGCCTGCCGGTGTACATCACCGAGAACGGGTCCGCCTGGGACGACACCGTCTCCGAGGACGGGCGGGTCCACGACCCCGAGCGGGTCGCCTACCTGCAGGAGCACCTCGCCGCGCTCGCCGACTCCGTCGCCGCAGGCACCGACGTCCGCGGCTACTTCGCGTGGTCGCTCATGGACAACTTCGAGTGGGCCTTCGGCTACGACAAGCGCTTCGGCATCGTCCACGTCGACTACGACACGCAGGTGCGCACCATCAAGGACTCCGGTCGCGAGTACGCGCGCATCATCGCCGAGCACCGGGACCGGTGAGCCGGCGCCTCGTCGTCGTCGGCGGCGGCATCGTCGGGCTGGCGGTCGCCGACCGCGTCGCGCGTGACGACCCGTCTGCCCGGGTCACGGTGCTGGAGAAGGAGACCCGCTGGGCCACGCACCAGACCGGTCGCAACAGCGGCGTGGTGCACTCGGGCCTGTACTACCGGCCGGGGAGCGCGAAGGCCCGCTGGTGCCGGGCCGGCGCCGAGGAGATGCTGCGGTTCGCCGAGGAACAAGATGTCGCCCACGCGCGGACGGGCAAGCTGGTCGTCGCCACCTCGGCCGCCGAGCTCCCGCGGCTGGCGGCCCTCCGGGAGCGCGGCCTGGCGAACGGGCTGGCCGTCCGACGGCTCGACCGCGACGAGGCACGCGAGCTCGAACCGCACGTCGCCGCCCTGGCGGCGCTGCACGTCCCCGAGACCGGGGTCGTCGACTACGTCGGCGTCTGCGCCGCCCTGGTGCGCCGGCTGGACGCCACCGGGGCCGACCTGCGCCTCGGCACGGAAGTCACGGGCGCCCGCGAGCACCCCGACGCGGTGACCGTCGAGACCACGCGCGGCCCGCTCGCCGCCGACGTCGTCGTCAACTGCGCCGGCCTCCACACCGACGTCGTCGCCGAACGGCTGGGGCACCGTCCGTCCGTGCGCATCGTGCCGTTCCGCGGGGAGTACCGCGGGCTCACCCCGGCCGCGACGCACCTCGTCCGGGGCCTCGTCTACCCGGTGCCCGACCCCGAGCTCCCCTTCCTCGGTGTGCACCTGACGCGCGGCGTGGACGGCCACGTGCACGCAGGCCCCAACGCGGTCCTCGCCCTGGCCCGCGAGGGCTACCGCTGGCGCGACGTGGACGCCCGCGACCTGGGGCGCACCCTGGCCCACCCGGGCTTCTGGCGGCTGGCCCGGCGGCAGGCCCGGACGGGAGCCGCCGAGGTCGCCCGCTCGCTCTCCGGCCGCCGGTTCGGCGACAGCCTGCGCCGGCTGGTCCCCGCCCTGCGTGACGAGGACCTCGTCCCGGCCCCGGCCGGGGTGCGCGCCCAGGCCGTCCGCCTCGACGGCAGGCTCGTCGACGACTTCCTCGTCGAGCGCTCGGGCCGCTGCGTCCACGTCCTCAACGCCCCCTCCCCCGCCGCGACGGCCGCGCTGGAGATCGCCCGACACGTCGTCGGCCTCCTCCCGTGAGACGGGAGGAGGCCGAGGACGGTGCTGGGACGGCAGGCGTCAGGCGGGCTTGCCCACGACGGTGACGTCGATGTTGCCGCGCGTCGCCTTGCTGTAGGGGCAGAACTCGTGCGCCTTGTCGGCGAGGGCCTGCGCGGTGTCGGCGTCGACGCCCGGGATGGTCGTCGTCAGCTCGACGGCGAGCCCGAAGCCGCTGTCGGTCTCGCCGAACACGACGTTCGCGGTGGTCTCGGCACCGGAGGCGTCGACGCCCTCGCGCCCCGCGATGAGCGAGAGCGCACCGTTGTAGCAGGCCGCGTAGCCGGCCGCGAACAGCGTCTCGGGGTTCGCGACGGGGTTCGAGGGGTTCGGCTTGCCGAGCGGGAGGTCGACGACCCCGTCCTCGCTGCGGGTGCGGCCCGCACGCCCGCCCGTGGCGGTCGCGGCGATGGTGTACAGGGTCTTGTTCACGGACTCGTGGGGCACGAAAGCTCCTCTGGTCGACGTCGGGTGGTCATCGGGGCCAACGACTCCGACGACGGCACCATTCCCGTCAGATCGAGAGGCGCTCGCGGACGACCGCGGCGAGGCGCGTGGCGGTGTCCTCCGCCTCGTCGTGCGTCCCGGCCTCGACCATGACCCGGACGACCGGCTCGGTGCCCGACTTGCGCAGCAGCACGCGCCCCGAGCCGTCGAGGACGCTCGTCGCCTCGCGGACGGCCTCCTGGACGGCGGCATCGGCCTCGACCCGGCTGGTGTCGACGCCCTTGACGTTGACGAGCACCTGCGGGAGCCGGGTCATCACCGTCGCGAGGTCGGCCAGGGGGCGGCCGGTCTCGGCCACCCGGGCGGCGAGCATCAGGCCGGTCAGGACGCCGTCGCCGGTCGTGCCGTGGTCGAGCATGATGACGTGGCCGGACTGCTCGCCGCCGAGCGAGTGGCCGGAGCGGCGCATCTCCTCGAGGACGTAGCGGTCGCCGACACCGGTCTGCACGACCGCGATCCCGTTGCGCTCCATCGCCTGGAGCAGCCCGAGGTTGCTCATGACCGTCGCGACGAGCGTGTCGTGGGCGAGCGCGCCGCGGTCCTTGAGGGCGACCGCGAGGATGCCCATGATCTGGTCGCCGTCGACCTCGGTGCCCGTGTGGTCGACGGCCAGGCAGCGGTCGGCGTCGCCGTCATGGGCGATGCCGAGGTGGGCACCACGCTCGACGACCGCGGCCTTCAGCCGGTCGAGGTGCGTCGAGCCGTAGCCGTCGTTGATGTTCAGGCCGTCGGGGTCGGTGCCGATCTCGACGACGTCGGCCCCGGCGAGCCGGAAGACCTCGGGCGAGACCGCGCTCGCGGCGCCGTGGGCGCCGTCGATGACCACGGTCAGCCCGTCGAGCCGGTTCGGCAGGGTGCGCAGCAGGTGGGCGACGTAGCGGGCCTGGCCGGCCCGGTTCTCGTGGATGCGGCCGATCTCGGCCCCCACCGGGCGCTCCCACTCCTGGCCCATCCGCTCGGCGATCTCGTCCTCCACCGAGTCGGGCAGCTTGTGGCCGCCCTCGGCGAAGAACTTGATCCCGTTGTCGGGCATCGCGTTGTGCGACGCGGAGAGCATCACACCGAAGGTGGCGCCCATGTCGGAGGTCAGGTAGGCGACGGCCGGCGTGGGGAGGACCCCGACGTTGTGGACGTCGATCCCGGCCGAGGCGAGCCCGGCGCAGACGGCGGCGGAGAGGAACTCGCCGCTCGCCCGCGGGTCGCGGCCGACGACCGCCCGCGGCCGGCGCCCGTGGCGCCGGTCCGGCTCGCCGAGGACGTGGGCCGCGGCGATGCTCAGGTCGAGGGCCATCTCGGCCGTGATGACTGGGCCGTTGGCGAGCCCCCGCACGCCGTCGGTTCCGAAGAGTCGGGACATGGTCAGCCTTTCGCGTCGATCGGGACGAACCTACTCCGCACACGCCGGAGGCGGCACCGTCGTGGTGCCGCCTCCGGGGTGCGGGCCGCCGCGAGGGCGGCCGTGCGGGATCAGCGCTTGCTGTACTGCGGGGCCTTGCGGGCCTTCTTGAGACCGGCCTTCTTGCGCTCGGGCACGCGGGCGTCGCGGGTGAGCAGCCCGGCCTTCTTCAGCGCCGGACGGTTCAGCTCCTCGTCGACCCCGTTGAGCGAGCGGGCGACACCGAGGCGGACCGCACCGGCCTGGCCGGAGGGGCCGCCACCGTGGACGCGCACGAGGACGTCGTAGGCGCCGTCGAGCTCGAGGATGGTCAGCGGCTCGGCGACGATCTGCTGGTGCACCTTGTTCGGGAAGTACTGCTCGAGGGTGCGACCGTTGATCTTCCACTCGCCGCTGCCGGGGACGATGCGCACGCGGGCCACGGCCTGCTTGCGACGACCGGTGGCGGCACCCGGCGCCGAGGCGCTCGGGCGGCGGGCAGGCTCGCCGGCGACGGTGGTGCCGTCGGACTCGGACGTGTACTCGGTGACCGGCGCGTCGTTGACGTCGGTGCCGGCGGTCTCGTCGATCTGGGCGTTCTCGGACATCACTGGGCCACCTGGGTGATCTCGAAGGGCTTCGGCTGCTGGGCCGCGTGGGGGTGCTCGGCGCCGCGGTAGACCTTGAGCTTGGTCAGCTGCTGGCGGCCGAGGGAGGTCTTGGGCAGCATGCCGCGCACGGCCTTCTCGATCGCCTTCTCCGGGCTCTTGGCGAGCAGCTCGGTGTAGGACGTGGAGCGCAGACCGCCCGGGAAGCCCGAGTGGCGGTAGGCCTTCTTCTGCTCGGCCTTGGAGCCGGTCAGGGCGACCTTGTCGGCGTTGACGATGATGACGAAGTCGCCGGTGTCGACGTGCGGCGCGAAGGTCGGCTTGTGCTTGCCGCGCAGCAGGACGGCGGTCTGGCTGGCGAGCCGGCCGAGGACGACGTCGGAGGCGTCGATGACGTGCCAGGCACGGGTCACCTCGGACGCCTTCGGGGTGTAGGTACGCATGGGGGCTTCCTCATGGTTCGTGGACGGGGGCGTGATGCCGAGTGCTCCCGGGAGGGAGTGCCGCCCTCGCGAGGGCACACGGCACAACAGTCGTCAATGCTACGGGGGCCCGTCGGTCCCCCCAAATCCCGCCCCGACGCCCCGCACACCTGTCCTGACCTGCGCAGATGCTCGTGCACACTCCTCCTGCACGATAGTTGTGCAAAGGAAGTGTGCAAAGGTACTGTGCATACATGAGCACGAGTGACCCCACCGACGACGGCCACCTGAGCGGTCTGCGGCTCGACGCCCGGGCCCTGAAGACCCTCGCCCACCCGCTGCGCAGCCGGCTGCTGAGCGCCCTGCGCATCGGCGGTCCCGCGACGGCCACCGACCTCGCGACGCGGCTCGGGACGAACTCGGGTGCGACGTCCTACCACCTGCGCCGGCTCGAGTCGGTCGGGCTCGTCGCGGACACCGGGGAGGGCGAGGGCAAGCGCCGGCTCTGGCGGGCGGCCACCGAGAGCCACCAGTGGGAGCCCAGCGACTTCGCCGGGGACGAGGACGCCGAGACCGCCCTCGGCTGGCTCCAGCGCGACTACTCGCGCCACCTCGGCGAGCGCTACGAGCGCTGGCTCGACGTCGAGTCGGCCTGGCCCGTGGACTGGCGCGACGCGATGGGGATGGACGACTCGTGGGTCCTCGCGACGCCCGAGCAGGCCCGCGCGCTGCGCCAGGAGGTCGACGACGTCGTCGCCCGCTACCGCCGGGTCGGCCAGGGCAACCCCGCCGCCCGGCGCGTGGCGGTGTACGCCGTGATGTACCCGGTCGACCTCGACCGCGCGCCCCGGGGCGGCCCGCGGTGAGCGCCCCTGCCCTCACCGCCCGCCAGGCCCGGCGCGTCCTCCTGCTGCTCACCTTCACCCGCTGGTTCCCCGTCGGCCTGGTCATCGGCGTCACGACGCTGCTGGCCCTCGAGCGGGGCATGTCGCTCGCCCAGCTCGGCGTCATCCTCTCGATGCAGGGCTTCGTCGTCCTCGCCCTCGAGCTGCCGACCGGGGGCTTCGCCGACGCGCTCGGGCGCCGTCCGCTGCTCGTCGCCTCGACCGTCGTGGCCCTCGCGTCCGCGCTGGTCTACGTCTTCGCCCAGACCTTCGCGGCCTTCTGCGCCGCCCTCCTGCTCCAGGGCGTCTTCCGGGCCCTGGACTCCGGCCCGCTGGAGTCCTGGTACGTCGACACCGCCCAGGCCGACGACCCGGACGTCGAGGTCGAGCAGGGGCTCGCGCGCGCCGGCACCGTCCTCGGCACGGCCATCGCCTCGGGCGCGGTCCTCTCCGGAGGCATCATCGCGTGGCACCCGGTGCAGTCCCTCACGGCGCTCGAGAACGCCTACTGGCTCTCGATCGTCTTCATCGTGCTCAACCTCGTCGCGACCCTCGTCCTCCTGCGCGAGCCGGTCACGCACGTCGACTCCCGCGGCCTGCGGCGGGCCCTGGGTTCCGCCCGGGAGGCGCCTCGCGTCGTCGCCGCGGGCTTCCGGCTGCTCGGCACCAACCGGGTCCTGCTCGCCCTCGTCGGCGTCGAGGTCTTCTGGAGCGTCGGCATGATCGCCTTCGAGACCCTCCTGCCGGTCCGGCTCTCCGAGCTCGTCGGCGGCGAGACCGAGGCCGGTGCCCTGATGGGTCCGGTGTCGGCCGCCGCGTGGGGGTTGTTCGCCGCGGGGTCGGCCGCGGCCGGCCTCGCCGCCCGGCGGGTCGGCGTCACGTGGACGGCCATCGCCTCGCGCGTGCTCCAGGGCGGGTTCGTCGTCGTCATGGCCCTGATGACCGGGCCGGTCGGCCTCGTCACCGCGTTCTTCGTCGTCTACACCCTGCACGGCACGGCCGGCCCGGTGCACAGCACGCTGCTGCACCGCCAGGCCGAGGCGCGCAACCGCACGACGGTGCTGTCGATGAACTCGATGGTCGGCGGGGGCTGCTACAGCCTCGGCCTGCTCGTCCTCGGCCCGCTCGCCGAGGCCGCGAGCACCGCGACGGCCATCCTCGTCGCCGGCGCGTTCAGCATCCTCGGCGCCGTCCTCTACCTCCCGGCGCTGCACCAGGAGCGGTCGCACGCCGAGCCGGTGGCGGTTCCCGCTGCCTGAGGAGCTCCGGCCCCGGCAGCACGACACCTACCCGGTCGGGCAGGTGGGTCCGTACAGCGGGATCCGCCCTGTCGGGCGGGTGCGCGCACCCGGTCGGGGCGTTACGGTGACGGGACCCGAGGGCGCAGGAGGCCGGATGACGGGGAGCCACGGCAACGGTGCCGGGACCGCCACGACGTGGCCGGTCGATGCCTCCGCGCTCGTGAAGTTCCAGGCACCCGAGATCGTCTTCGGCATCGGCGCGCTCGCCGAGGCGGGCTACGCGGCCCGCAGGCTGGGCGCCCGCCGGCCCTTCGTCGTCACCGACCCCGGCATCGTCGAGGCCGGCTGGGTGCGCGAGCTGCTCGGGCACCTGCGCGACGTCGGCCTCTCCCCCGTCATCTGCAGCGACATCTCGCCCAACCCCCGCGACCTCGAGGTCGCCGCCGCCCACGACCTGTACCGCACCAACGAGTGCGACGTCATCATCGGCATCGGTGGCGGCTCGTGCATGGATGCCGCCAAGGGCGTCGCGGTCCTCGCCGGCAACGGCGGGTCCATCCTCGAGTACCGGGGCGTCGACCAGGTGCACCGCGAGATCCCCCCACTGCTGATGATCCCCTCGACCTCGGGCACCGGTGCCGATGTCAGCCAGTTCTGCATCATCACCGACACCTCGCGGCACGTGAAGGTGACGATCATGGGCCGGGCCCTCGTGCCGGACATCTCGATCACCGACCCCCGGCTGCTCACCACGATGCCCGAGTGGCTCAACGCCGCCACCGGGCTCGACGCGCTGACCCACGGCATCGAGGCGTTCGTCTCCCGCGCCCACAACGCGCTCGCCGACGTCCACGCCCTCAACGCGGTCGGCCTGGTGAACGAGCACCTCGTGCAGACGATGCGCGCCCCGGACGACCCCGCGGCCCGCACCGGGATGGCCGAGGCCGCGCTCGCCGCCGGGCTGGCTTTCACCAACGCGATCCTCGGCGCCACCCACGCGATGAGCCACCAGGTCGGTGGGCTGCTCGACGCACCGCACGGCGTCATCAACGGCATCCTCCTGCCGCACGTCATCCGCTACAACGCGGCCTCCTCCCCCGACCGCTTCGTCGCCCTCGCCCGCTCGGCGGGGCTGCCGGTCGACGGCCTGCCGCCCGGCGAGGTCGCCGAGGCGCTGGCCGCACAGGTGCGGGCCCTCGCCGACGAGGTGGGGGTCCCCCGGTCGCTGCGCTCCCTGGGCATCACCGAGGAGCACCTCGGTGTCCTGGCGCAGAACTCGCTCGAGGACGCCTGCCTCACGACGAACCCGCGCCCCACCGACGCCGAGGACATCGAGAGCATCTTCCGGGCGGCGCTGTGACCGAGGGCGCCACCGACCTCTCCCGGCTCACGGGGGTGCGTTCGGGGAAGAACTCGTACTACCCCGCGTACCTCCGCTCCACCGAGCGCACGCAGCGGGCCGTGCGGGCGATGGACACGATCAGCCGGGCCGTCGTGCGCACCGTCGAGGGCCCCCGCGGGCTGCTCGAGGAGGTCGCCCGGGCCGCCGCCGACCACCTCGACGCCGACTGGGCGGTGCTCGCCCTCGCCGACAGCCACCTCGAGAAGGCCCGCCCGCGGTTCGTCGTCATCGGGCCCGACCGGCGCACCGTCGGCGACCACACCGAGGTGCCCGAGAACGTCCGGCTCGAGCTGTCGGCCATCCGTTCCGGGTACGCCGGGCCGTCGGCGCGCACCGACGTCTGGGTGCGCGTACCGATGTACCTCGAGGGCCGCCGGGTGGGCGGGCTGGCGGCGCGCCAGGGCCTCGCCGAGGACCCCGAGCCGGAGGACCTCGCCGTCCTGCGCATCCTCGCCAACCAGGCGGCCGTCTCGCTGCACACGAGCGAGCAGTACCAGGCCGGGCTCTCGCTGCACCGGCGGGCGCAGCGGCTCCACGAGGAGGCACGCGCGCAGGCACGCGACCTCGCCACGCGCACCGCCGAGCTCGAGGCCGTCGCCCACCGCCTGGCCGTCGCCGAGCAGCGCGAGCTCGTCGACGCCGAACGGCACCGCATCGCCCGCGAGCTGCACGACAGCGTCACGCAGTACGTGCTGTCGGCGGGGATGGCCCTCGAGGTCGCCCGGGGCGAGGCGGTGCACCAGGGGGCGGACGCTCTGGCCACCCAGCTCGAGAACGCGAAGTCGTTGACGCAGACCGCGGTCGAGCAGCTCCGGTCGGCGATCTTCGCGCTGACCCGGCCGCACAGCGAGTCGGTCGCGTCGCTCGAGGACCTCCTCGGCGAGGTCGTCCAGCACCACCGGTCGCTGCTCGACATCAAGGTCCTGGTCGCCGGTCGGGCCGTCGCGCTCGACCACGACGTGCACCACGAGGTCGCCCGCGTCGTCGGCGAGGCGCTGTTCAACGTCGTCACCCACGCGGCGGCCGGGCGGGCCGTCGTGCGCGTCCGCTGGCTGGCCGACGCGCTCGTGGTGTCGGTGTCCGACGACGGCGAGGGCGAGCCCGCCGCGCTGCGCCGGATGCTCCGGCTCGAGCGGCGCACGGTCCGTGACGGCCGCCACCAGGGTTTGGCCAACATGGACAGCCGGGTGCGGGGCCTGGGCGGGACGCTCACCTTCCGCCGCTCCCGGCTCGGGGGCGTCCGGGTCTCGATGCGCGTCCCGCTGCCCGTCGTCCGCTCCCGTCCCGGCATCGACCTGTCCCACCCCCAGGAGGCCCAGCCGTGCTGAGCACCAGCGACTCACGATCCCCCGCGGCGACCGGGGACGAGCCGATCGGCGTCATGCTCGTCGACGACCACGCGATCGTCCGGCAGGGGCTGCGCTCGGTGCTCGAGCGCGAGCCCGACATCGCCGTCGTCGCCGAGGCCTCCTCGCGCGGTGAGGCCCTCGCCGTCCTGGAGCGGGTCACGCCCCGGGTCGTGCTACTCGACCTCAAGCTCTCGACGTCCTCCGACACCGAGGGGCTCGATCTCGCGGCGGCGATCACCACCGGGCACCCGTCGGTGGCCGTCCTCGTGCTCACGACCTTCCTCGACGAGCACCTGGTGCTCGAGGCGGTGCGCGCCGGGGCGAAGGGCTACGTCGTCAAGGACGTCGACACCGCGGCGCTCGTGCGGGCGATCCACGACGTCAGCCACGGTGAGTCCGCGTTCGACGCGCGCTCGGCCGCGGCGATGGTGCGCGGCATGCAAGCACCCCCGCCGCCGACCCGTCCCACGCTGTCCGCGCGGGAGGACGAGGTGCTCCAGCTGCTGGCCCGGGGCCTGTCCAACAAGGAGATCGGCAAGCGGCTGTACATCTCGGAGACCACCGCGAAGTTCCACGTCGGCAACATCCTGCGCAAGCTCGACGTGTCCGGGCGGGCCGAGGCGGTCTACGAGGCGACCAAGCGCAACATGCTCTAGAGGCGCGCTCACGGGGACTCAGGGCCGGTCGAGGACGAGCCAGCCGCCGTGGTGCTCGCGCACGTCGGCCCGCCACCCGGACGCCGCCTCGCCCCACCGGTCCAGGACCTCGAGGGACACCGCCCACAGGTGGCCGAACTGCTCGCTCGGCGCGTCCTCCAGCGGCACGGCGACCACGACGCGGCGTGCTGCCACGCGGCAGGCCTCCGCGACGACGCGCGCTGCGTGCTCGGGGTCCAGGTGCTCGAGCAGGTGCACGGCGAGCACGGTGTCGACGGAGGCGTCGGGCACCGGCACGTGCGCGGCGTCGCAGGTGAGCGTGCTGACGTCGACCCCGAACCGTGGGGCCATCGCGCCGAGCAGGCGCATGGTGCCGTCCGAGACGTCGGAGGCCGTCACCGGCCGTCCCGACGCGGCGAGCCTCAGCGCGAGGAAGCCGAAGCAGCTGCCCAGCTCGAGCACCGAGCCCGGCCCCACCAGCGACTCCGCGCGGGCGTACACCGGCGCGTAGTCGCGCACGCACCCGTGCCCCGAGGGCGCCGACGTCGGTCCCTCGGCACCGCCCCGCGCGTGCATCCCGACGGCGGCGAGGGTGTTGGCGTAGAACGCCTCCCACGCCGCCTCGGGCTCGTCGGCGCAGGTGAGCACCACCCCGGTGAAGACGCGTTCGAACATCTCCGCCCCCCGGAGCCAGCCGGGCTCGAAGAGCTCGTCGGAGAGCAGCCCTGCCAGGTCGTCGTCCACGGTCTCGAGCGTCAGCGAGTGCTCGACGACGAGGTCCCCCCGACCGTCGCGCCCGAGGTCGAAGTGCGCCGTCCGGGCGGTGCCCAGCCTGTGCCTCGCCGTCACTCCTCGGCGGCGCACCGTGACGACACCGTCGCGGTAGCAGCCCCCCACGGCCGGCGCGAGGGCGTCGATCGGTGCGAGGCTCACACGAGCACCTCCCCCATCCGGTGCGAGAACGACTCCAGCGCACCGATGTTGCGGACGACCTCGATGTGGTCGCACGACGGCTCGTACAGGGGGAGGTCGCAGCGACCCAACCCCCACGAGTAGCGCGGCTCAGGGGTGAGCCACACGACGTGGCGTGCGCGACGGGCGACCTCCTCGAAGGCACCGACCGCGGGGTCCTTCCCGTTCCCCCGCCCGTCGCCGATGACGACCACCGTGGTCCGGCGCGTGATCGCGGACCCGAACTCGTCGAGGAACTGGCGCAGCGCCGAGCCGTAGTCGGAGTCGGCATCCACGTCGATGACCCCGCCGTCCCCCCGGCCCGCCATCACCGTCGCGAGGGCCTGCTGGACGTGGTGGTCCGCGAACAGGTCGGTCACCTCGACGACCTCGTCGACGAAGGCGAACGAGCGGACCTTCGACGCCACCGACTGGAGGCCGTGGACGAGGTGCAGCGCGAACCCCGACGTCGCCCGCACCGAGAGGGAGACGTCGCAGAGCACGAGCAGCTGCGGACGGTCCTCGCGCTTGCTGACGAGCACCGGGCGGAACGGCACCCCGTCGTAGCGCATGTTCGAGCGCATCGTCCGGCGGCTGTCGATGACCCCGCGCCCGGCGACGTGCCGGCGCGGCCGGGGCGCGCCCCGCAGGGCCCGCAGCAGCCGGCGCACGGCCTCCTCGAACGCCAGCCGGTCCGGCTCGGCGAGCACCTCGGCCCTGGCCACGTCGAGCTCGCGCTCCTCGACCTGCGCCTGCGCGGACATCAGCTGCTCGAGGTGGCGCTTGATCTGCTCGGGGAGCCCGGCCAGCAGGGGCGCGAGCTGCTCGCGCAGGGCGGCGACGTCGGGGTCGTCGAGCAGCCGCTCGAGCTCGTCGTCCGGCTCGCCGAGCCAGCTGAGCAGGGCCAGCTCCTCGGCGACGCTCAGCTCGACCTCGAGCTCGGCCCCGCGGGCCTCGGTCAGCCGCCCGGGAGTCCCGGGGTTGTGCAGCCGCGAGGTCGACACCTGCACCCGGGCGGCCTCGCCCTGCGGCGTCACGCCGTCCTTGGACAGCACGACCTCGTCGGTCATCGAGGCCATGTCGATCTTGTTCGCCTCCTGGTGGAGGTTGTACTGCTGGGCGAGGTCCTCGGGCCGGAAGAACTCGCGGATGTCCTGGGGCTTGCCGTGGCTGTGCCCCTGCTGCGGGGTGTCGGAGAGCTCGTCGGAGATGGTCAGCCCGCTGAGCTCGCCCTCGTCGGACAGGTCGTCGTGGGCGTGCCCGTGCCCCTCCTCCTCGGCGACGACCCGCCGCAACCGGAAGAACCGGTCGAAGACCTCGTCGAAGACCTGCTGGTCACGCCGGTCCTTGACGAGCGTGACGGCCAGTGCCGAGCGCAGCACCTCGCGCTCGGCCATGATGCCCGGCTGCGAGGCCGCCTCGAGGGCGTCGACCGCCTCGGCCACGCTGACCCGCATTCCGTGCAGGCGCAGGAAGCGGATGAAGCGGTGCAGCGAGCTCTCCACGACGACCCGCTACACCGGGCGCTTCTTGGCGCCGCCACCGCGGAAGGACCGCTGCCCCTGCCCGGCCGCCACCCGTTTCGGCTCTGCCGCAGCGGTGCTCGTGGAACCGTAGTAGGCCTCGTCGTGCCGGCCGGGCCGGTCCTTGTCCGCGCGGACGTCGCGACCGTCCGGGCCGTCGTGGTCGTCGTGCGCGTGCCCGTGACCGTGCCCGTGGCCGTGGCCGTGGCCCCGCTCCTCCGGCACGCTCTGGTTGGGGTCGACCAGCCGCGGCAGCTCGCGCGTGGCCAGGCCGAGGTCGCGCTCGTACTTCGTCACGACGTTGAGGGTCTCGGCGAGCACCGGGGCCGAGAGCTCGGTGACGCCGAGGACGGCGAGCGTCCGTGCCCAGTCGATGGTCTCGGAGATGCTCGGCGCCTTGCGCAGCTCGAGCCCCCGCAGCCCGCGCACCACCCCGACCAGCTGCTCGGCGAGCGCATCGGCGAGGCCGGTGTCCTTGGAGCGGATGATGTCGAGCTCGCGCTCGGCGGACGGGTAGTCGAGGAACAGGTGCAGGCAGCGGCGCTTGAGGGCTGCCGACAGGTCGCGGGTGTTGTTCGAGGTGAGGACGACGAGCGGCGTCTGCTCCGCCACGAAGGTCCCCACCTCGGGAACCGACACCTGGAACTCGGCGAGCAGCTCGAGGAAGACCGCCTCGAGCGCCTCGTCGGCGCGGTCGACCTCGTCGATGAGCAGGACCACCGGCTCCTCGGAGGTGATGGCCTCGAGGAGCGGGCGGGCGACGAGGAAGCGTTCGGAGAAGAAGACGCTGTCCTGGGCGGCGATCCGCTCGACGGCGCTCGCGATGTCGGGAGCATCCTCGACGACCTGTCCGATCTTGTCCCGGAGCATCTGCGTGTACAGCAGCTGCTTGCCGTAGTCCCACTCGTAGAGGGCCTTGGTCTCGTCCTGGCCCTCGTAGCACTGGAGGCGCAGCAGCCGCCGGCCGGTCGCGTCGGCGACGGACTTCGCGAGCTGGGTCTTGCCCACGCCTGCCGGCCCCTCGAGGAGGAGCGGCTTGCCGAGGACCGACTGCAGGAAGGCGGTGGTCGCCAGCCGGTCGTCGGTGAGGTAGCCCACCTCCCGCAGCCGTTCCCGCGCGTCCTCGACGCCGGTGAAGGTGCTCGCCACGGCCTCGCTCGTCCCCTCGGTCTCGGTCACGGGTCTCCTCCAGCGTCGTCGGTGGGGATGGTGCGGTGGTGCCGGTGCCGCCCGGCGGCGTGCAGCCGCCGCCGGGCGGCACCGGGGCCCTCAGCTCAGCAGGTCGTCGAGGTCACCGTTCATGCAGTGGTCCACGACCGGCCGGACCGTCTCGAAGGTGCACTCCTTGGCGTTGCCCGGGGTGCAGGCGTCGCCGAGGACGTGGTGGGTGATGCGGTCGACGTCGGCGTCGTCACCGGTGATGACCTTGGCGTTCTCGTAGAACTTCGTCGGACCCTGTCCCAGACGGTTCTTCGAGTACGAGTCGGCGGTGACGTCGGTGAACTTCTCGGTGATGCCCACGTCGCGCAGCAGCCGGATGGCGGCCTCGAGCGCCGCGTCGGCGGCCTGCACGTCGGTCATCCCGTAGGTGTCCACGCCCATCGCCTCGGCCATCTCGGCGAACCGCTTGTACTGGGTCGGCATGTTGAAGGCCCAGACCCGCGGCAGCGCGATGGCGTTGTTCAGACCGTGGTGGGTGTCGTAGAACGCCGACACCGCGTGGCTGATCGAGTGGATGATGCCGAGCCCACCGGAGTTGAAGGCCTGGGCGGCGATGTACTGGGCGTACATCATCCCCTGGCGGCCGGCGAGGTCCTGGCCGTTCCACACGGCCTGGCGGAGGTTCTCCGCCGTGAGCTTGATGGCCCGCAGCGCGTTGCCGAGCGAGGGCTCGAAGTTCAGCCGCGAGACGTACGGCTCGCTCGCGTGGGCGAGCACGTCGAAGCCGCACTGGGCCGTGTAGTCGACCGGGCAGTCGTAGTAGAGCACCGGGTCGTCGATGGCCAGCGTCGTCACGGAGGCGTCGTCGAACGCGACGTACTTGTGCGGGTTGTCCGGGTCGGTCGTCGTGTCGGTGATGACGTACGCCCACGAGGTCTCCGAGCCCGTACCGGCCGTCGTGGAGACGGCGATGTGCGGCGGGTTCTTGGGGTTCTCAGACTTGTTGAAGCCCTCGAACTCGTTGACGTTGCGGCCGTCGTGCGCCACCGCGACGCGGGCGCCCTTGCACGCGTCGTGCGAGCTGCCGCCACCGATGGAGACGAACGAGTCGCACTCGTTGTCCTGGTAGAGCGAGACCGCATCCATGACGTTGTAGTCCTTGGGGTTGGACTCGACCTTGTCGTAGACCACGACCTCGAGGCCGTGGTACTTCATCGACTCCACGATCTTGTGGACGACGTCCGTGCCGCGCAGGCCCGACGTCATGACCAGGGTCTTGCGGAAGCCCAGCTTGAGGGCCTCGGGACCGATCATCTCGTGGGCGCCGGGGCCCATGAGGGCGCGGGGGAAGGGGTGGAACTCCTTGATGGGGAACGGTTTCAGTAGCTCGTCGACCTGCATGGAACATCCTCCTCGTTGAGGCAGTCGCCTACCAGCGACGTCGACGCTAGGGACGGCCCGGCGGCCTTGACCAGACGAGTTCGTGGAAACCGCCCGCCCCGCCCGGGCCGGGCCCCTTCCCCGGACGGTGGGTGCGCCCCGCCGACCGGGCAGGTGACCACCCCTCCCCTGCCCGGTCCGACAGGCGGTGCCCGTGCGGGCGACGGGTGGGCCCGGCAGCCGGCCCTTCCTAGCGTGGAGGAGCGGCCCCTCACGGGGTCGGCCAACCACCGACGCAGCTGGGAAGGAGTCGCCATGACCCCCGAGGACACGGGCCAGGACACGACCACCGAGGCCGAGGCCGGGCGCGAGGAGCTGCTCGCCGACGCCCTCGTCGAGGACGTGTCGATCGACGGCATGTGCGGCGTCTACTGAGGCCGCCGTGCTCGAGCAGCCCTGGGAGCTGAACGGCTCGGTGGCCATCCGCCCCGAGCCGTTCGGCGCCCTGCTCTACGACTTCACGTCCCGCCGGCTGACCTTCCTCAAGGACCCGCGCCTCGTCGCGGTCGTCGAGGGGCTCGCCGCCGCCCCCACCGTCGCCGACGCCCTGGAGCGGGCCGGAGTGCCCGAGGCCGAGCGCGCCGGGTTCGACGCCGCGCTGCACCGGCTCGCCGACCAGCGGATGATCACGAGGAGGACCGCATGACCCTCGCCCCCGAGCGCCCCACACCGGTGACCGGCACCCGGCTCGTCGACCACTTCGAGCACGGCCTCGACGCCCCGATCTGCCTCACCTGGGAGCTGACCTACGCCTGCAACCTCGCCTGTGTGCACTGCCTCTCCTCCTCCGGGCGGCGCGACCCGCGCGAGCTGAGCACCGAGGAGTGCTTCGGGCTCATCGAGGAGTTCCAGGCGATGAAGGTGTTCTACGTGAACATCGGCGGCGGGGAACCCACGGTGCGCCCCGACTTCTGGGAGATCGTCGACCACGCGGTGGCGCACGACGTGGGGGTCAAGTTCTCCACCAACGGTTTCCGCATCACCCCCGAGCGTGCAGAGCGGCTGGCCCGTACCGACTACGTCGACGTCCAGGTCTCCCTCGACGGCGCGACCGCCGAGGTCAACGACCGGGTGCGCGGGGCGGGCACGTACGACGCCGCGCTGCGGGCCCTGCGCACCCTGCGGGACGCCGGGATGCGGGACACCAAGCTCTCCGTCGTCTGCACGCGCGAGAACATCCCCCAGCTCGACCGGTTCAAGGAGATCGCCGATGAGCACGGCGCGATGCTCCGCCTGACCCGCCTGCGCCCCGCCGGGCGTGGCGCCGAGGTGTGGAACGAGCTGCACCCGCTGCCCGAGCAGCAGCGGACGATCTACGACTGGCTCGTGGCCCACGGCGAGGGCGTCCTCACCGGCGACTCGTTCTTCCACCTCGCGGCCTACGGCGACGCCCTGCCCGGCCTCAACCTCTGCGGCGCCGGCCGCGTGGTCTGCCTCGTCGACCCGGTCGGCGACGTCTACGCGTGCCCGTTCGCCATCCACGACCGCTTCCTCGCTGGCAACGTCCGCGGCGAGGGGTTCGGCACCGTGTGGCGCGACGCCGAGCTGTTCCGCGAGCTGCGCTCCCCCCAGGCCGGTGGCGCCTGCACGCGGTGCTCGGCCTACGACGCCTGCCGCGGCGGCTGCATGGCCGCGAAGTTCTTCACCGGCCTGCCGCTCGACGGTCCGGACCCCGAGTGCGTCAAGGGCAACGCCACCGAGGCGCTGGCCACGGTCGCCGCCGGCTCCCGCCCGGCGCCGTCCCAGGACCACAGCCACGCCGGCCCCGTCCGCAACGCCCCGGTCCCGGTGACGATCGCCCGGCGTCCACCGGCCTCGCCCTGCGACGAGAGCCCCCTCGGAGCGGGCCGGGACGCGCTCGCGACGGGCTGAGCCGTGGACCTCGGCACGCGCACCTCGGGCGCCGACCTGCGCGGTGCGACGGTCCTCGTGCCGCTCGGGGCGGTCGAGCAGCACGGTGCGCACCTGCCGCTGGCCGCCGACTCGGTGGTGGCGCGGGCGGTCTGCGACGGGGTGGCCGCCCGCCTGACCGAGACCCCCGTCCTCGTCGCCCCCACCGTCGAGTACGGCGCGAGCGGGGAGCACGAGGGCTTCCCCGGCACCGTCTCGATCGGCACCGAGGCCCTCATCCACCTGCTCGTCGAGCACGGGCGCTCGGTGCGCCGCTGGTGCGGCCCGGTCGTCCTCGTCACCGGCCACGGCGGGAACGCGGTGGCGCTGACCCAGGCCGTCCGGCAGCTGCGCTGGGAGGGGCACGAGGTGTCCTGGACCTCCTGCGCGGAACCGGGATGGGACGCCCACGCCGGCCGGGCCGAGACCTCCCTGCTGCTCGCCCTCGACGGCGCGAGCGTCCGGATGGCGGAGGCCGTCGCCGGGCCCGTCGACGCGGTGGCCACCCTGCTCCCCCGCCTGCGGGCGGGCGGGGTGGCCTCGGTCTCGCCCTGCGGCGTGCTCGGCGACCCGGCCGGTGCCTCCGCGGCCGAGGGGCACGCCCACCTCGAGCGGCTCGTCGAGCGGGTCGCCCGCCAGGTGCTGGCCGGTGCGGTCGACGAGGACGGGTGCCTCACCCGCCCCCGCGCCTCGGCGGTGGCGACGTGAGCGCCGGCCCCGTGGCCGTCGTCGGCGGGGGTGCGCGCGGCATCGGTGCCGCTGTCGAGCGCCGGCTCGCGCT
>JAESFK010000288.1_pt1 | contig 31434 bp, 28 predicted proteins | sample 9269391 | NCBI WGS metagenome assembly JAESFK01 (sample SAMN14506231, study PRJNA617097) | algae metagenome | isolation source: Drouetiella hepatica UHER 2000/2452 and co-occurring heterotrophs from... | place: Slovakia: Slovak Paradise National Park, Hrabusice, Kosice Region | collected 2000-01-01
GCCCGCCCGGCGAGCGCCGCGGCGGGCTTTTTCTTGTGGCCCCGTTGTCCCGAGCGAAGTCGAGGGACCTCTTTTCGTTTCGACGGATCGTGCGCCGGAAAAGAGGTCCCTCGACTTCGCTACGCTCCGCTCGGGACGACGGCCTGCTGTGGTCGCGAGGCTCATTTCTTCACTTTGGCCGATTGGCATCTACGAACATGCTTGAGAGAATTCCGTCGCAATCAAAATTGAACTTTGCTGTCCAACCAGATTTCTTGTCACCGAACATATAGACGATTGTCTTGGCAGTGGACCAACAGCTCGGGCCGGGGCCGGCATGCGGGGACGGAATTGGTTGCGGCTTTTCGGTCCACGACTTCCCAAATTGTCGTTCGATCGCCGCGAGATCGATACCTTCAGGCCGCTCTTGGAACCTGAAGATGACCGATGCCTGCAACTCACCGTCGGGATGCATGGTCAGTCTGCGAAGATCCAGTGGCATATTGTCCTGAGATGGCATCCACGGGAAGCCACTGACCTTCGCCCAATATGAGCCGATGAGTACGTCGTACTTGCCGACCTCTACGTTCGCATTGGAGCCACCGAAGGCACGTTTCAGATTGTCGATGGTATAGAGCCCGGAATCCAGAATTCGGCCGGTAGCAGTCAACTGTTTGATCGCACCGATAAGCTGCGGCGTATTTTGCGGTGTCTGAAATGATGACGCGGTCGGCGCTGATGGATTGGAGGCACACCCCGCCATCACGGCAAGAGCAACCAGCAGGCTCAGAGTTCTCGCTATCCCCGTCACGCCCCAACTCTACGGTGATTCTTGCGGGCGTCTATCGTCACGGAAGTCGCATCGCCCGATGAATCGGTCCTACTGGTTTCGCATGATCACGAGCGACAACGCCGCAATGACGAAGCAGCCGGCCGTCCATTGCAAGCTCTTGACGATCTGTCGGCGTTGAGCGTCGCTCGTCGACTCGTTGCGCAGCTTTCGAAGGGCGGCCACGGCCAAGCACGCCAGCAACCAAAAGGCACAACCGAGAAAGGCTATCAGCGCGTTGCCAAACACAATTGCTGGCGCCGCGATGAAGGCAGGAGACTTGAGCGGCGATGGTCCGATGGCGCCGTCCCGCAAATGGACGTAGCTGGCGCCCGATGCGACCATGACGGCGCCGGAAACGAAGGTGAAGAAGAAGTTGCGATAACAGCGCGCCATCAGTTCCTTGCCGCGCTCCGTGTACGGGCCATCGCCCCACAGGCCTGGAAAGAATGACGTCTTGGGGGAAGGAACCTGCTTCACCTCCAGCCGGGCGCCGACGAGCGCCACCGCGGAGACCACAAGGAAATAGAGGAATGAAAACATCGCAAGGAGGGTGAGGACGGCGAGGGCTAGTTTCATCGCTGTCCTGACGGGCGGAGGCTTCTCATGCCACAACTTTATCGGGCATCCGTTGGCGGGTCGAGATGGCGCCTTGGGTTGCGAGGCTTTCCGGTGCGTCAGACGAGCCGCGTCGCCTGGCTCACCGCCAACTGCCATCCGTCCTGCGCCGTCACGTACACGCACACCCAGCGGACATCGTAGGTCTTCTGTTCCTTCACGTTGAGGATCGGGCTCTTGCCGGTCGCGATAACGGTCGGGCCGGCGAAGACCCGGAAGACGAGGTCGGTGGCGGGCGCCGCTTCGATCAGCGGTTCGCCGGCCATCGCGGCGACCAGGCGCGCATCCTTGTTGTCGAGTTTCCCCGAGCCGTGCGTGTGCGTGAAGCTGTCGGCGTAGAGCGGGCGCATCGCAGCGAAGTCTTTCGCCAGCACGGCCTTCGCGAGCCTGGCGCGGAAGTCGGTGACTTCCTCGATGAACTTCTTGGCCTCCGCCGAATCGGGTTGGCGCGGCGGATGGGCGAAGGCGGCTTCAGGCGCCAGGGCGAGGAGCGGGAGACCCGCGATCAGGGTGCGTCTACGCATCCTTCGAGGATACGCCGGCTTCGGCGAAGGTCGCCATGCCGTTGTGGCACGCGGCGGCGGCCTTGAGCAGCGGCACGGCGAGCGCGGCGGCCGAGGCTTCGCCCAGGCGCATGTCGAGGTCGAACAGCGGGCGTATCCCGAGTTCGGCGAGCAGGCGGGTGTGGCCGGGCTCGGCCGAGCGGTGCGCGACCAGGCAGTGGTCGAGCGCGCGGCGGTCGACGGCGCGCAGCACCGCGGCGGCGGCGGTGCAGGCAAAGCCGTCGAGCAGCACCGGGATGCGGCCCATGCGGGCGGCCACGATGGCGCCGGTCAGGGCCGCGAATTCCTCGCCGCCGACCGCGGCCAGCAGTTCGAGCGGATCGCGGCGGGCGATCGCGTCCTTGTGGAAGGCCAGCGCCTCGTCGATCACCGCGATCTTGTGCGCCAGCGCCTTGCCGGTGACGCCGGTCCCGGGCCCGGCCCAGTCGGCGCCGCTGCCGCCATGGAGCGCGGCGCAGAGCGTGGCCGCGGCCGTCGTATTGGCGATGCCCATTTCGCCCAGGCACAGAACGTCGATGCCGGGCTCGGCCACCATCATGCCGTAGGCCATGGCGTTGGCGGCGCGCGTCTCGTCCATCGCCGGCGCTCGCGTGAAGTCGGCGGTCGGATGGTCGAGGTCGAGCTCGTAGATGCGCAGGTCGGCGTCGATCGCGGCCGCCAGCTGGTTGATGGCAGCGCCGCCGTTCAGGAAATTCTTCACCATCTGCTGGGTGACTTCGGGCGGATAGGCCGAGACGCCGCGCGCGGCGACGCCATGGGTGCCGGCGAACACCGCGATGCGCGGCCGTTCGACCCGCGGCTGGGCGCGGCCCTGCCAGCAGGCCAGCCATTCCGCGATCTCCTCCAGCCGGCCCAGCGAGCCCGGCGGCTTGGTCAGCTCGGCCTGCCGGCGGACCGCCTCGGTCTGGGCAGTGAGGTCGGGTCCCGGCAGGTCGCGCAGGATCCGGCGCATTTCATCGAAGGAGGCAGCCGACATTGTTTGTCCGGGGGCATTCAGGAAGGGGCCGGACCATCCTATATTCGGGGGATCATGACCAGTCCCCACGAGCCCTCCTTCGGGAGCAGTGCGAACCGCCCCTCGTCGTTCGACGAATGGCTGCAGGCCTTCAAGGAACAGATGACGTTCTTCACCGGCCTGAAGCTCGATGTCGGCCTGCCGCGCTGGCAGCTGGCAGACGTGCTGCCGGTCCTGCCCGTGGTCGGCGCGGCGATCGGTCTGGCCTCCGGGCTGGTCTTCGCCATCGTGCGCGGCATCGCCGGGCCGGGCTGGCTGGCGGCCGTGCTGGCGGTCGGGGCGGCGATCGTCCTGACGCGCGCCCTGCACGAAGACGGGCTGGCCGATACCGCCGACGGGCTGGGACCGCATGCGCTGGAGCCGGCGCGCCGGCTCGAGATCATGCGCGACAGCCGCAACGGCACGTTCGGCGTGCTGGCGCTGGCGCTCACGGTGCTGATCAAGGTCGCCTGCCTGGCGCAGTTCGGCGCCGCCACCGGGCTGGTCGTGCTGATCTCGGCCCACGCTTTGTCGCGCGCCGTGCTGGCCTATCCGCTGCTGGCCTTCTCGCCGGTCCATGCCGACGGGCTGGGCGCGACGGCGGGCAAGCCGACCGACAACGACGTCTGGATCACCATCGGCATCGGCGCGGGGCTGGCCTTCCTGCTGATGCTGGGCAAGGGCCTGTTCGTGGCCATCCTGGCGCCGCTCGCGGTCCTCGCCTCGGCCTGGTTCACCTCGCACTGGGTCGCCCGGCGGCTCGGCGGCTATACCGGCGACACGCTGGGCGCCGTGCAGCAGAAGGCGGAGGTCGTCTTCCTCGTGGTGGCGGCCCTCTTCATCGGCAGCTAAGAAGGCGGCCGCTTAAAGGGTCCAGTGGAGGAACGGCATGGCGACAGGCGCCAAGATCACGGGAGCGGTCACGCGGTGGTGGTGGGTGCGGCATGCGCCGGTGCCCAATCCGGAACGCCGCTGCTACGGCCAGTCGGACATGGACTGCGACGTGAGCAACGAGGCGCTGTTCCGTCACCAGGCGAAGCTGCTGCCCAAGGGCGCGGTCTGGTACGCTTCCAACCTGCTGCGCGCCCGGAAGACGGCCGAAACGCTCGCCAAGTCGGGGGCGGAGATGGACACGCTCAACGTCGATCCCGACCTTGCCGAGCAGCATTTCGGCTCATGGCAGGGGCTCACCTATGTCGAGATCGCCGAGAACCACGCCAACAATCATCTGTTCTGGCTGGGACCGCCGGAATTCCGGCCCGACGGCGGCGAGAGCTTCGTCGACCTGCGCGAGCGCACGGTGCGCAGCATCGACCGGCTGACCGCCGAGCATAAGGGCCGCGACATCGTGGCGACGGCGCATGGCGGCACGATCCGCGCGGCGCTGGCGCACGCCTTCGACCTGCATCCCGAGGCGGCGGTGCGCTTCGAGATCGACAATGTCTCGATCACGCTGATCGAGCATTTCGAGCAGGCCGATCCGCTTCACGCCTGGCGCGTGGCGTTCGTGAACTACATGCCGCGCGAAATCGTCCTCGCCCATGCCGGCGGGCCTGCGTGACGGGGGCGGCGAAGTCGACCGCAGCGCTGGCGGCCGAACAGGCCGCCCACTGGAACGGGCCGGGCGGGCAGAACTGGCTGAAGGCGCAGGCGCGCCTCGACCATCTGATGGCCGGGATCACGCGCGAAGCGCTGGCGCTGGCGAACGCGCAGCCCGGTGAGAGGGCGCTCGACGTCGGCTGCGGCCCGGGCACCACGACGGCGGCGCTGGCGGCTTCCGTCGGATCCGAGGGCCATGTCCTGGGCGTCGACATCTCGCAGGTGCTGATCGAGGCGGCGGCGACGCGGCGGCTCTCCAACGCGACCTTCATCGTGGCCGACGCCGGCGCACATCCGTTCGACGCGGCCTCGGTCGACCTGATCTTCTCGCGCTTCGGCGTGATGTTCTTCGGCGATCCGGTCGCCGCCTTCGCCAACCTGCGTCGCGCGTTGGTGCCGGCCGGGCGGCTCGCCTTCGTCTGCTGGCGGACGGCGCAGGACAATCCCTGGAGCCTCGCGCCGGTGCAGGCGGCCGCGCCGTTCCTCACGATGCCGCCACGGCCCGGCCCCGAAGAGCCCGGCCAGTTCGCCTTCGGCGACCGCGCCCGCGTCGAACGCATCCTGACCGGGGCGGGCTTCACCGGTCTCGCCATCGAGCCGCTCGACGTCGAGATCTGGATGGGCCGGGACCCGGCCGATGTCGCGGCCAATGCCGGCCGCTTCGGGCCGCTGGCCCGGCCGCTCGCCGAGGCCGATCCGGCCGCCGCCGCCCAGGCAAAGGCCGCGATCGTCGAGGCGATGGCGCCGCATGCCACGAAGGACGGCGTGTCGCTGCCCGGCGCCTGCTGGCTGGTCAGCGCCAGGCCCGGCTGATGGAACATATCTCGACCTTCCCGCTGCCGCCGGTGACGCTCGTCCTGGGCGGCGCGCGCTCGGGCAAGAGCACCCATGCCGAGCGCCTGGTGACCGGCACCCTGCACGGCGGGGCGCCGCGGCCGGCGGTCTACATCGCCACCGCCGAGGCGGGCGACGTCGAGATGGCGACCCGGATCATGGCCCATCGCGCCCGCCGCGGCGTCGGCTGGACCACCATCGAGGAGCCGCTGAAGCTCGCCGACGTGCTGGAGCAGGCGGGGGCCCGGGGGCAGCCGATGCTGGTCGACTGCCTCACCCTCTGGCTCTCCAACCTCATGCATGCCGGCGAGGATGTCGACCAGGCGACCGACGAGCTGGTGCAGTCACTGGATGATCACAACCAGCCGGTGGTCTTCGTCAGCAACGAAGTCGGCCTCGGCATCGTCCCCGATACGCCGCTCGGCCGCAGCTTCCGGGACGCGATGGGCCGGCTGAATATGCGTATTGCCGACCGCGCCGACCGGGTGATCCTGATGGCGGCGGGCCTCCCCCTGGTGATGAAGGACCGGCCGGCCCGGCCGCGCTGAGGCGCCTCAACCCGGCGGCAAAACGTGGTATGGTTCGGCTCTCGTGACCATCCAGGCGCTCCCTCGGCGTCGGTCGCCAGCCACACGGAGCATAAAATGAAGCTCGATCGCCGAACCGTCCTCACGGGGACCGCGGCCGCGTTCGCCGCGCCGTTCCTGACCTCAATGCCGGCCCGCGCCGATGCCAAGCGCCAGTCACTGGTCGATTCCTGCCTCGCCACCGCCCGGAAGATCCTGGGCGGTCCCGACTTCCCCGACGCCGCCGGGCAGATGGTCAATGCGCGCGGCGTCCTGATCATTCCCGAGCTCGTCCAGGGCGGGTTCATCTTCGGCGCCGCCGGCGGTCGCGGCGTCCTGCTGGGCCGCAGCTCGCCCAACAACTGGAGCTTCCCGGCCTTCTACCTCATGGGCTCCGGTAGCGTCGGTCTGCAGGTCGGCGGCAAGGTCTCCGAGATCGTGTTCATCATCCGGACCGAAAAGGGGCTGCAGGCGATCATCGACCACAAGTTCAAGTTCGGGGCGGAAGCCGGCGTGACCATGGTCGCGGTCGGCATCGGCCTCGAAGGCGCCTCGACCGCGGCCGGCGGCGCCGACATCGTGGCCTTCGCCAATTCGCAGGGCCTGTTCGCCGGCGCCTCGATCGAGGGCTCCTATGTCGACGCCGACAACGACTGGAACGCGCTCTATTACGGCAGCGGCGCCACGGCGAAGGGCGTCATCCTCGACCGCCGCTTCACCAACCCCGGCGCCGAGCCGCTGCGGCAGTACCTGTCGAAGTGGTAAGCCTGTCGTCTCGACCGTAGCCTCGCCCCTCGAATACCTCGGGGTAAACTCCACGAGGCGGAGTGGAGAGACCTTCTCTCCACGATTTGATGGCTTTTGGTGGAGAGAAGATCTCTCCACTTCGCGCCTTCGGCGCTCCGGTCGAGACGACGGAGGCGCCTTAGGCGACCTTCAGTCCCGCGGCGATCGAGAGCTTGGCCTTGGTCTTGGCCTTGACCTCGTCGACGGTGACGCCGTCGGCGAGTTCGAGCAGCGTCACGCCGCCGTCACCCTTCTTGTCGACGGCGAAGACGCCGAGCTCGGAGATCACCATGTCGACCACCCTCCGGCCGGTGAGCGGCAGGGTGCATTCGCCCAGCAGCTTCGAGGCGCCGTCCTTGGAGACATGCTCCATGGTGACGATCACGCGCTTCACGCCGGCCACCAGGTCCATGGCGCCGCCCATGCCCTTGACCATCTTGCCCGGGATCATCCAGTTGGCGAGGTCGCCGTTCTCCGCCACTTCCATGGCGCCCAGGATCGACAGGTCGATATGGCCGCCGCGGATCATCGCGAAGCTGTCGGCCGAGCTGAAGTAGGACGTGCCCTTGACCTCGGTCACGGTCTGCTTGCCGGCGTTGATGATGTCGGCATCGACCTCGTTGTCGTAGGGGAAGGGGCCGACGCCCAGCATGCCGTTCTCGCTCTGCAGCGTGATGTCGACATCCTCGGGCACATAGTTCGACACCAGCGTCGGGATGCCGATGCCGAGGTTCACGTAGAAGCCGTCCTTCAGTTCCTTGGCGGCGCGTGCCGCCATCTGATCGCGGGTCCAGGCCATCGTTCTCTCCTCAAGCCTTGCGTACGGTGCGCTGTTCGATCTGCTTGTCGTAGGGCGCACCGCAGAAGATGCGCTTCACGAAGACCGCCGGCGTATGGATGTGGTCGGGATCGAGCTCGCCCACCGGCACCAGCTCCTCGACCTCGGCGACGCACATCTTCGCGGCCGTCGCCATCATCGGATTGAAGTTCCGCGCAGCCTTCCGGTAGATCAGGTTTCCCGAGGTGTCGCCCTTCCACGCCTTGATCAGTGCGATGTCGCCGAACAGGCCGCGCTCCATCACATATTCCTCGCCGTCGAAGACCTTGGTCTCCTTGCCCTCGGCCACCAGCGTGCCGACACCGGTCTTGGTGTAGAAGGCCGGGATGCCGGCGCCGCCGGCGCGGCAGCGTTCGGCCAAGGTGCCCTGCGGGTTGAATTCGAGCTCGAGCTTGCCGTCGAGGTAGAGCTTGGCGAAGGTCTTGTTCTCGCCGACGTAGGAGCTGATCATCTTCTTCACCTGCCCGGTCTCGAGCAGCAGGCCGAGGCCCGCGCCGTCGATGCCGGCATTGTTCGAGACGCAGGTGAGGCCCTTCACACCGGACTCGCGCACCGCGCCGATCAGCTTCTCGGGAATGCCGACCAGGCCGAAGCCGCCGCACATCAGCATCAGATCGTCGCGCAGCAGGCCCTCGAGCGCCGACTTCGCATCCTTGTAGACCTTGTTCGCCATCGCTGTGTTCCGTCCTCGCCGGGTTCCTCGGCATATGGAAGGGCCCGGACTTGCCTGTCAATCAGTCGCGAATACTGCGGGTCCCCGCGACGAATTCCCCCATCAGCCGATGTCCATCGTCGCTCACGGCGAGGTCCATGAACAGTGTCCGTTCGTTGACGAGGCCTTGTGACAGAGGTGTTTCAGCCGCCGACCGGACCAGCCGCTTGATGTGCGCCACCGCTTTTGGCGGTTGGGCCGCCAGCCGCTCCGCCATCGTCATCGCATTGTCCAGCACCGGCCCGTCGACCGCGGCATGGACCATGCCGAGGCTCGCGGCCTCGTCGGGCGACACGGTGCGACCCAGCAGCGACAGTTCGAGGGCCCGCGCCTCGCCGACCAGGCGCACGAGGCGCTGCGTGCCGCCCGCCCCGGCCAGGATGCCGATGTTGATCTCGGGTTGGCCGAGCCAGTAGGGGCCGCGCTCGGCGAGGCGGATGTCGCAGGCCATGCAGAACTCGAAGCCGCCGCCCATCGCCGTGCCGTTGATCGCGGCGATCATCGGCTTGGGCGCGGCTTCGAGGCGGGTAAGGATCCTGTGGTAGGTGCCTTCGGGCGAGGGCCGGTCGAGCGAGAAGGTCGCGCCCTTGGCGCGCAGCTTCGCCGACAGCGCCAGCAGTTCGGAAACGTCATAGTGCTCGATAAACACGCCCTTCAGCGCGCCGGTGAATACCAGTACGCGCACCGCGGCGTCGGCCAGCAGCCCGTCGACCGCCGCATCGAGCTCGCCGACCATCGCGGCGTTCATGTAGCCCTTGGGCGGATTGTTGAAACGGACGATGGCGATGATGCCGGTGGGGGCTTCACGCCGTTCGATTTCGATCAGGGACATGGCTCAATTGTTCCTGTCCAGGATCACGATGGCAATTCCCGCGATCACCAGCGCCGTGCCGATCGCCAGCGGCCAGGTGACGGGCTCGCCCACCAGCACGACCGAGCTGGCGATGGCCAGCAACGGCACGCCCAGCATGCCGAGCGAGCCGGTGACCGGCGGCAGGGCGCGGGCGACCGACACGGCGGCCCAGGTCGCCGTGGGGCCGGCCAGCACGCCGATAGAGCAGGGCGAGCCACAGCGAGGGATGGTGTGGGTCCAGGTAGCCCGCCGGTTCCAGCGTGAAGGCGAGGATCCACAGCAGCACGGTGGCCACGCCCATCTGCCAGGGCAGCACGTCGAGCGGCGACATGCGCCAGGCGTGGCGGCGGGCATGCAGGATGGCCAGTGCCCAGGTGAAGCCCGCGGCCAGCAGCCAGCCATGGCCCAGCATCACCCGGCGGTCGTTCCAGTCGAAGCGCAGTGGATCGACGAGGACGAGGATGCCGGCAAGGCCGAGGGCGGCGCCGGCGAAGGCGCGGCGGCCGACCGTCTCGCCGACCATCCAGGACAGCGGCACCATCCAGAGCATGGTCGTGTAGGCCAGCACGCCGGAGCGGCCGGGCGGCACGATCTGCACGCCGAGATTGGCGAAGGCGAAGAAACAGGTGAGCTGCAGCGCCCCGACCGAGAGGATGATCGGCCAGTCGGCGCGGCCGGGCCAGGCGAGCCGCTTCAGCGCCGCGACGAGCACGAACGCCGTCGCGGCCGACAGGGTGGCGCGCGCCGCTGCCAGCCAGATCGGCGTGCCGGCGTCGAGGCCGATCCGGATCACCGGCCAGGCCAGGCCGAACAGCACGACGACGAGGCCGAGCTGCAGCCACGCCACGCGCGAGGGCCGCGCGTCGCTCATGGACGTTTCCTCCGGTTGTCTGGTTGCCGAGCGCGTTCAGAGCGCGATGAGTTGAGGTTGACGCCAAAGAACCCGTCGTCTCGACCGGAGCCGAGCGCAGCGAGGCGGAGTGGAGAGACCTTTTTCCCCCGATTTGCCGGCTTTTGGTGGAACGAAGGTCTCTCCGCTTCGCGCTACGCGCTTCGGTCGAGACGACGGGAGATTTGGTGTCAACCTCAAGTCATTTCGCCTAAGCGCGCTTCTCCTGGGCGACGCTAAGCGGCTGCGGCAGGCGCGTCAGCATCTCCTTGGGGACGACCTGCCAGAAATGCCCGACCTCGCGATCCCAGTCGTTGAGCAGGCGCGCGCCCAGCGGCGACTTGGTCTCGGCGACATGTTCGGCCACCAGCGCCTTCAGCACCGTCTCCCAGTGCGGATGGTCGATGCGCTGCCACGTCACCGTCTCGGGATTGACCTTCAGCTTGAACGCATCCTCCGGGTCGTAGAGGAACGCCATGCCGCCGGTCATGCCGGCGCCGAAGTTGACGCCGATCGATCCCAGGATGACCGCGGTGCCGCCGGTCATGTACTCGCAGCCGTTGGAGCCCAGCCCTTCGACCACGGTATCGGCGCCGGAGTTGCGCACGGCGAAGCGCTCGCCGGCGCGGCCCGAGGCGAACAGCTTGCCGGCGGTCGCGCCGTACAGGACCGTGTTGCCGATGATGGCGTTGGCCTCCGGCACCAGCGGGCTGGAGATGGTCGGCTTCACCACGATGGTGCCGCCGCTCAATCCCTTGCCGACATAGTCGTTGGCGTCGCCGAACACTTCGAGCTTCATGCCCTGGACGGCGAAGGCGCCCAGCGACTGGCCGGCGGTGCCGCGCAGGCGCACGGTCACGGTGTCGGGCGGCAGGCCGGTCATGCCGTACTTGCGCGTGATCATCGCCGACAGCCGCGTGCCGACGGCGCGATGGGTGTTCCGCACGCTGTACTGCAGCTGCATCTTCTCGCGATGCGTGAAGAGCGGCTGCACGTCGCGCAGCATCTGGGCGTCGAGCGTGTCGGGCACCTCATTGCGGCCCTCGACCGTGCAGTGCACGGCCTCGCGGCCGCCATCGGCCCGCGTCAGCAGCGGGTTGAGGTCGAGGTCGTCGAGATGGCGGGCGCCGCGGCCCACCTGCTTCAACAGGTCGGAGCGGCCGACGATCTCGACCAGCGACTTGTAGCCGAGCTGCGCCAGGATCTCGCGCACCTCCTCGGCGACGAAGCTGAACAGGTTGACCACCTTCTCGGGGGAACCCTCGAACTTCTCGCGCAGCTTCGGATCCTGCGTGCAGACGCCGACCGGGCAGGTGTTGGAATGGCACTGCCGGACCATGATGCAGCCCATCGCGATCAGCGACGCCGTGCCCAGCCCGTACTCCTCGGCGCCCAGCATGGCGGCGATCACCACGTCGCGGCCGGTCTTGATGCCGCCGTCGGTGCGCAGCAGCACCTTGTCGCGCAGGCGGTTCAGGGTCAGCACCTGGTGGGTTTCCGACAGGCCCATCTCCCACGGGATGCCGGCATACTTGATGCTGGTCTGCGGCGAGGCGCCGGTGCCGCCATTGTGGCCCGACACCAGGATCACGTCGGCCTTGGCCTTGGCCACGCCCGCCGCGATCGTGCCGATGCCGGAGCGCGCGACCAGCTTCACGGTCACGCGCGCCTCGGGGTTGATCTGCTTCAGGTCGTAGATCAGCTGCGCCAGATCCTCGATCGAGTAGATGTCGTGATGCGGTGGCGGGCTGATCAGGGTGACGCCGGGCGTCGAGTGACGCAGCTTGGCGATCATCTCGGTGACCTTGAGGCCGGGCAGCTGGCCGCCCTCGCCGGGCTTGGCGCCCTGGGCGACCTTGATCTCGAGCTCGCGACAGTTGTTCAGGTACTCGGCGGTGACGCCGAACCGGCCGGACGCCACCTGCTTGATGGCCGAGGAGGCGTTGTCGCCGTTGGGCCGTGGCCGGTAGCGCGCGGCATCCTCGCCGCCCTCGCCGGAATCGGACTTGGCGCCGATGCGGTTCATGGCGATCGACAGCGTCTCGTGGGCCTCCGGACCCAGCGCGCCCAGCGAGATGCCGGGCGCCACCAGCCGCTTGCGCAGCTCGGTGATCGACTCGACATCGTCGAGGGCGATCGGCGTGCGGTCGGGCTTGAAGTCGAGCAGGTCGCGCAGGTTGATCGGCGGCTGGCGGCGCACCGCCTCGCTGTACTTGCGGTACTTCGCGTAGGACTCGGTGTTCACCGCGTCCTGCAGCATGTGGATCAGCGCACCCTCGAAATTGTGCCGGTCGCCACCGCGGCGGGCCTTGTAGAAGCCGCCGATCGGCAGGGCGATCACGTCCTCGTCGAAGGCACGGGCATGCTGCTCGGCGATCTCCTCCTGGATGCCGCGCAGGCCGATGCCCGAGATACGCGAGGGCATGCCGGGGAAGAACTCCGCGACCAGCGAGCGCGACAGTCCGACGGCCTCGAAGTTGCAGCCGCCGCGGTAGGACGACAGCACCGAGATGCCCATCTTGGACATCACCTTGAGCAGGCCCTCGTCCAGCGCCTTCTTGAAGTTGGCCAGGCACTGGCCGAGCGACAGCTTGCCGAACAGGCCGCGGGCATGGCGGGCCGCGATCGTCTCCTCGGCGAGGTAGGGGTTCACCGTCGTCGCGCCGACGCCGATGATGACGGCGACATAATGCACGTCGAGGCATTCGCCCGAGCGCACGTTCAGCGAGGTGAAGGTGCGCAGCGACTGGCGCACCAGGTAGGAATGCACGGCGCCGGCCGCCAGGATCATCGGCAGGGCGGCGCACTCGGCGTTGATCTTGGCGTCGGTCAGCACGAGGTGCAGGCAGCCGCTGCGCACCGCGTCCTCGGCCTCCTTGCAGATGCGCTCGAACGACTGGCGCATCGCGTCGAGGCCGCCCTTCGGGTCGAAGGTGCAGTCGATGCGGGCCACCGTGTCGCCCATGTACTTGCGCATCGCCTCGAACTCGGCGTTGAGCACGATCGGCGACTGCAGCGACAGCATCTCGCTCTGGTCGGGCGTCTCGTCGAGGATGTTGCCGAGATTGCCCAGCCGGGTGCGGATCGTCATCACGTTGCGCTCGCGCAAGCTGTCGATCGGCGGGTTGGTGACCTGGCTGAAGTTCTGCCGGAAGTAATGGTGCATGCCGCGATAGGTGTCGCTCAGCACCGCGAGCGGCGCGTCGTCGCCCATCGAGCCGACGGCCTCCTTGCCGTCCTCGACCATGGGATGGAGGATCGCCTCGAGGTCCTCGATCGACCAGCCGGCCGCGAACTGGCGGCGGCGCAGCTCGTCGGCGGGGAAGTGCTCGGTCGCCGGCGCATCCTGCCGGATCAGCGAATCGAGCTCGACCGTGCGCTGCGTCCAGCTCGCATAGTCGTGCGTCGCGGCCAGCTTGTCCTTCAGCTTGCGGTCCTTGTAGACCTTGGGCTTGTCCATATCGACGGCCAGCATCTCGCCGGGGCCGAGGCGGCCCTTCTCGACGATCTTGGCTTCGTCCTGCGGCACCATGCCAGCCTCGGAGCCGGCGATCAGCAGCTTGTCGGACGTCATGACGTAACGCATCGGCCGCAGCCCGTTGCGGTCGAGCCCGACCAGCGCCCACTTGCCGGCGACGGCGGCGATGGCGGCCGGCCCGTCCCACGGCTCCATGACGCCGTTCACGTAGTTGTACATGGCGCGATGCTCGGGCGGCACGTTGGGATTCGTGGCCGAGGCTTCGGGAATCATCATCGTCTTGACCATCGGCAGGTTGCGATGGCCGCGCACCAGCAGCTCGAACACGTTGTCGAGTGCCGACGAATCGGAGGCGCCGGGCTGCACGATCGGCTTCAGGTCCTCGATGAAGCGCCCGAAATGCTCGTGCTCGAGGCGCGCCTCGTGGCTCTTCATCCAGTTGACGTTGCCCAGGATGGTGTTGATCTCGCCATTGTGGGCGAGCACGCGGAAGGGCTGCGCCAGCTTCCACTGCGGGAAGGTGTTGGTCGAATAGCGCTGGTGGAAGATCGCGAAGCGCGAAACGAAGCGCTCGTCGAGCAGGTCCGGATAGAAGGTCGACAAATGCTCGGCGAGGAACATGCCCTTGTAGACGACCGACCGGCAGCTGAGCGAGCAGACGTAGAACTCGGAGATGTTCTCGGCGAGTGCGGCCTTCTCCATGCGCCGGCGCAGGATGTAGAGCTGCTTCTCGAACTCGCGGTTGTCGAGCTTCGCATCGCCGCGGCCGATCAGGATCTGTTCGATCTCGGGCCGCGTCTCGTTGGCCTTGGCGCCGATGACCGAGATGTCGACCGGCACCTGCCGCCAGCCCAGGATCGTGTGGCCGAAGCGCAGGATCTCGGTCTCGACGATGGTGCGGCAACGCTCCTGCGCGCCGAGGTCGGTGCGCGGCAGGAACACCATGCCGACCGCCAGCCGCCCGGCCTGCGGGACCTCGCCGCTCGAATCGCGGACATATTCCTTGAAGAAGTCCTGCGGGATCTCGACGTGGAGGCCCGCGCCGTCGCCCGTCTTGCCGTCGGCGTCGACCGCGCCGCGGTGCCACACGGCCTTCAGTGCGTCGATGCCGGCTGCGACCACGTCGCGACGTCGCTTGCCGTCCAGCGCCACGACGAGACCGACGCCGCAGGAATCGAGTCCTTCGGCGGGGTTGTAGCCATAGGCGGCGGTGAGCCTGGCGGTGCCTTCGACATACTGGCGGACGAAATCTTGTGCGGACATTGGACGATCTTCCTTTGGCCTCTGACCCCTTCGGCGCTTCGCGCCACCTCCCTATTTGAATGGGGAGGGACGTCTCCTCCCCCGTCAGCGGGGGAGGTGCCCGCGTCTTACGCGGGCGGAGGGGTCATGTTGTCTAAGTGTCTGAGAACAGCTTGCCGGCCTCGGCCCAGTTCTCTTTCTTGATGTCGGTGAGGACGATCTGCACGGCGTCGGGCGTGCAGCCCAGCGCGCGGCAGGCACCCTCGGTGAGTTCCTTCGCCAGCGCGCGACGCTGTTCGATCGTGCGGCCTTCGAACATCTGGACGTTGATCATCGGCATTTTCTTCTTCTCCCCTGGTCAGAACTTGTGATCGATCGCGACATGGCCGGGCTGTGCCTTCACGCGTGCGAGCCAGGCGGTGACGTTCGGATAGGTCGACAGGTCGAACCCGCCCTCGTCGGCGACATGGGTGTAGGCATAGAGCGCGATGTCGGCGAGGCCGTAGCGGTCGTCGACGAAGAAGGTGCGGGTCGCGAGATGCTTCTCCATCACCTCGAGCGCGGCATGGCCCTTCTTCATGATGTCGGGCAGGTTGGCTTCCTGCTGCGGCGAGAGCTTGTCAAGGAAGTGCTTCCAGAAGCGGGCCACAGCGATGTAGGGCTCGTGGCTGTACTGCTCGAAGAACATCCACTGCAGCGTCTTCGCACGCGACAACCGGTCCGAAGGCGCGAACGGTGTACCCTCGGCGAGATACCAGAGGATCGCGCCCGACTCGAAGAGGAAGGAGCCGTCCTCCAGTTCCAGCGTGGGAATGCGACCGTTCGGGTTCTTGGCCAGGAACGCGGGCGTGCGCGTCTCACCCTTCAGGATGTCGCACTCGATGCGCTCGAACGGCACGCCGAGCTGCGATATCAGCAGCCAGACCTTGTAGCCGTTGCCCGACCCGGTGAAGTCATAGACCTTCAGCATGGTCTACTCCGCCGCGATGCGCTGGGCGGCCAGCGCCTTGGTGGTCAGGTAGGTGTGGATGCGCTCGGCGGCATCGCGGCCGTCGCGCACCGCCCACACGACCAGCGAGGCGCCGCGCACGATGTCGCCGGCCGCGAACACGCCGTCGAGGCTGGTCATCATGCTCTTCCAGTCGATCTTGAGCGTGTTCCAGCCGGTGACGCCGAGGTCCGGCGCGGCCATCGCGGCCGGCAGGTCCTCGGGATCGAAGCCCAGCGCCATCAGCACGAGATCGGCCTCGATGTTCACATGGCTGTTGGGAATTTCCTGCGGCGTCTGCCGGCCCGACGCATCGGGCATGCCGAGATGGATGCGCACGGTGCGAACGTGGCTCACCGTCTCCTTGCCGAGGAAGGCCTGCGGTGCGGCCAGCCAGACGAACTCGACGCCTTCCTCCTCGGCGTGCTTCACCTCGCGCTGCGAGCCCGGCATGTTGGCGCGGTCGCGGCGATACAGGCACTTCACCGACCGGGCGCCCTGGCGCACGGCCGTGCGCACGCAATCCATCGCGGTGTCGCCGCCGCCGATCACCACGACGTTCTTGCCCGCGGCATTCAGCACGCCCGATTCGAACGCCGGCACCGTGTCGCCCAGGCCCTGGCGGTTTGACGCGGTGAGATAGTCGAGCGCCGGTGCGATGCCCGCGAGGCCGACCCCGGGGGCGCCGATATCGCGCGCCTTGTAGACGCCGGTGGCGATCAGCACGGCGCCGTGACGCGCGCGCAGCTCCTCGAGCGAAACGTCGCGGCCGACCTCGCAGTTCAGATGGAAGGTGACCTTCGAATCGCGCAGCAGCGTCTCGCGGCGCTGCACGATCTCCTTCTCGAGCTTGAAGTTGGGGATGCCGTAGATCAGCAGGCCGCCGACCCGGTCGTAGCGATCGTAGATCGCGACCTGGTAGCCCTTGCGGCGAAGCTGCTCGGCGGCGGCGAGTCCGGCCGGGCCCGCGCCGACGATGCCGACGCTCTCGGGCCGCTCGCGCCGCGGCTGGATCGGCTTCACCCAGCCGCGCTGCCAGGCGGTGTCGGTGATGTACTTCTCGACCGAGCCGATCGTGACCGCTTCGAAGCCCTTCTCGATGACGCAGTTGCCTTCGCAGAGCCGGTCCTGCGGACAGATCCGTCCGCAGATCTCCGGGAAGTTGTTGGTCGCGGAAGAAAGTTCGTAGGCCTCTTCGAGCCGGCCCTCGGCGGTGAGCTTCAGCCAGTCGGGGATGTTGTTGTGGAGCGGGCAATGGATCTGACAGAAGGGCACGCCGCATTGCGAGCAGCGGGCCGCCTGTTCGGCGGCCTTGTCCTTGGCGAAGCCCTCGTAGATCTCGTCGAAGTCGCGACGGCGTTCGGCGGCCGGCCGCTTGTCGGGCATGGCTTGCGGCGTTCCGACGAACTTCAGCATCCTCTCGGCCATCCCCGGCCTCCTCGGACAAAGTGTGAAATTTTATTACGCAAGAAGTGCGCCGATCGCGCCGTTGCAGCTTTGTTGGAGGCGTTTAACCACTCGTCTCGCCGATAGTCAATAGTGCTGACCTATTTGTTGGAAGGGACCAATCCTTCCTGGTCTTCATCTCACGAGATGAGTCTCTCAGGCGGAAATTAGTTCCGCTTAAGTACTAAGTGCCTCAGGCAAGCATAGGCGCCTTCCGTGACGCCTTTATTGGGTCAATTAGGCCGGGGCGTGCTTGTTGTAGCGGCCGCCGATGCGGTAGCGGTCGAGGTACATCGGCAGGATGGCCTCGGCGGCGGTCGGCTCGATGCCGAGTGCGGAAAGACCGGGGGCGCCGGGGCGGGGGACGTTGTCGGTCACCAGAAGGTCGACCTGATCGTGGGTCAGCGGTGGCACGGGGAGGAATTCCGCGAAGAAGCCCATGATCTTCATCAGGCCGGCCGGAACGCCGACGATGCGCTTGTGGCGATCGATCTCGCGCAGCACGAGGGCGGCGATCTCGCGATAGGTGTAGACGCGCGGCCCGCCCAGTTCGAACACGGACTTGGCGGTGTCGGGACGGTCCAGTACGGCCACCACGGCCGCGCCGACGTCACCGACATAGACCGGCTGGACCTTGGCCGAGCCATCGCCGACCACGGGCAGGAAAGGTGCCTGGCGGGCGATCTGGGCTATGCGGTTGAACATCGCGTCCTCGGGCCCGAACACCACGCTGGGACGCAGCATGGTGGCGTCCGCGAAACCCGAGACGATCGCATCCTCGGCGTCGACCTTGGAGCGGATGAACTTGTTGGTCGAATTGCGCTGGTCCGCGCCGATGCCGGAAATGTGCACGAGTCGCTGGACGCCGGCGGCCTTCGCGGCTTCCGCGATCGCCCTCGCGCCCTCGACGTGGACGGTCTCGTAGCGCTGCCGGCCGCGCTGGAAGGCGATGCCGGAGGCGTTGATCACGGCCTGGCTGCCGGAGACGGCGGCCGCGACCGAAGCGGGAATGCGCAGGTTGGTGCGCAGGATGGTGATCTGGCCGACATCGCCTGCGGTCTTGATCCGCTCGGCGAGCTCGATGCGCCGGCAGGCCACGCGGACCTGGTAACCCTCCTGCGCCAGCGCCCGCACGATGGCGCGGCCGACGAAGCCGCTGCCGCCAAAGACCGTGACCTGCTTGATGCTCATGGATGCTGCCTATAGCCCAATACCATGAAGGTTCAAGGGGCGAAGCGCGCCGGCGGCGTGAGGCGCGAACGTCCAGCCCGGTTGACATCGGCGCGGCCCGGCCCTAACTCAGCGCCCGCACTAGACCGCATGCCGTGCCCAGGTGGCGGAATTGGTAGACGCACTAGTTTCAGGTACTAGCGCCGCGAGGCGTGGAAGTTCGAGTCTTCTCCTGGGCACCATGCGGCTGGTTTCTCCCTTGAAACCAAAGAGTTAAGCCGCATTCAGATTTTGCACTGGCCGCCCCCTGCGTTACAGGGGTTCGCTACTGTGCTCTATCGGTTGGCGTTGCGCTCGATTGCGACATTCACGGCATGTCACTTGGAAACGCAATTTGTCCGGTCAAGACTCCGCTTCCTCAATATGGCGCCCCGAGCATCTGCGCGCGGCCATTGATGCCGCCAGGGTCGCCCTATGGTCGTGGAACGTGGACAGCAACAACTTCACGATGGATCAACGGGCGTTCGTGCTCTGGGGCATCCCATGGGCCGATAGTGTGTCCTTCGAAGAGCTTTCGGCACATATCCACCCTGCCGACCGGGATCGAGTTCGCGCCGCGTTTATGGCCACACGAGCTGTAGCTGGGCCTTACGAAATCGACTTCCGGATAATGTTCGGTGATGTTGTTCGGTGGATTTCGGCGCGTGGTCAGGGAGCGGACGCTGATATCGCCGATGGAGTGATGTTCGGCATATTTTTGGATGTGACGGGCCGAAAGCAGGCTGAAGAGGGCCATGAATTATTGGCCGGTGAAATGAGCCATCGCGTCAAAAACCTGTTGGCAATCGCCACTGGCCTCACGCACATCAGTTCCCGCTCCGCCAAAACGATCGAGGAGATGGCGCAAGGGCTGACAGAGCGTCTATCGGCACTCGGCCGCGCCCATGATTTGCTCCGCCCCCTTCCAGGCAGTGATGGGAAGGCTGTTCTGTTGGGCGACTTGCTCTCGGTTCTGTTGGCCCCCTACGACGACCAAGGCGCCTTCGCCGGCCGCATAAAGGTTGCAGTTCCTCGGATGGGCGTCGGCGAGGCCACGGCTAACACACTGGCCATGGTTGTCCATGAATTGGCGACAAACGCCGTCAAGCACGGATCGCTGTCAGTAGCTGCCGGAACACTAGAGCTGTCCAGCACCGCCAACGAAAGTCACGTGTGCATTGTGTGGGCGGAGAGCGGCGGTCCGGAGGTGCACACAGAACCAAAGATGGTTGGCTTCGGCAGCAAGATGATTTCCCGCAGTTTATCTCAGCAATTTGACGGAGCTTTGTCCTACGACTGGCAAACAAGCGGGCTTGTCGTGACACTACGCTTCCGCAAAGACCGCTTGTCTGCCTAACCTGACGGACTGGGTCACGGGACTGCCGTACAGGCCGAGCCTGTTCCCGGATCATCGCCTGATGAAAACGGCATAGACCATCAAAAGGGCGAAGCCGGCCGCGCCGCCCGCGGCTGCATAGGCCAGGGTAATTGGAATCCGCCACAGGCGGTGCTTGCGGGCGAGACTGCGCAGATGGTCGCGCCGGCTCATGCCCCCGGGGAAATCATACTTGCCGGGAGGGTTCTCGATGTTGGCCGTCGCGCGCCGCCATCCCGCGATGGCGCCCACGGCGGCAAACAACATGACGACAATCAGGACTGTGTAGTTCATCGCATCTGCACTCTGGGCCTCGGTCCGATGCCGACAATTCAGTATAGCAACATCTTCTCGCATGGATCGATAACGGCCGCCGCGACAAAGCCGGCACCCGAAGGCTGACGACCGGGCGCGCGCCGCGGGTCGTCGTCCCCGGCCATATGGACGGCGCTTTCGGACTGGCGTACATACTGATCGCGCGCCCGCATCTTCATGTGGAATATCAACAGTTTAGACGTTGTCCGAGCATTCTGCCTCCGGGCGACGTGCTGGCCAGCCGGAGCATTTCTAGATGGCGATCCGCCTTCACCGCGGCGACCTTCCCGCGGATATTTCGTTCGGCTCCGTCGTCGCCATCGACACCGAGACCATGGGGCTCAACCCGCATCGCGACCGGCTCTGCCTGGTTCAGCTCTCGGGGGGCGACGGCAACGCCCATCTGGTCCAGATCCCGCGGGGGGCGCCGAAAGGCGCGGCCAAGGCGCCCCGATTGGCTGCCCTGATCGCCGACCCCAAGGTGCTGAAGCTCTTTCACTTCGGCCGCTTCGACATTGCCGTGCTCGAGCATTCGCTCGGCGTGCGCTGCGAGCCGGTCTATTGCACCAAGATCGCGGCCAAGCTGGTGCGCACCTTCACCGACCGCTTCGGTTTGAAGGACCTGTGCCGCGAGCTGCTGGGTGTCGATCTCTCCAAGCACCAGCAGACTTCGGATTGGGGCGCCGACAGCCTGACCGATGAGCAGCTTGCCTATGCCGCTTCCGACGTACTGCATCTGCACGCCCTGAAGGCCAGGCTGGACGTGCTCCTGGAGCGCGAAGGCCGCCGTGAACTGGCAGACGCCGCCTTCGCTTTTCTGCCCACCCGCGCGCGCCTCGACATTGCGGGCTGGCCGGAGACGGATATTTTCGCGCACTGAATCTCAGATGTGGTGACGCTGGCACGGTTTTTGCTTTAAGTTCCTCACGGGGAGGTCCACAGACCTTCAGGGGTGGGGTGACATGCGTATCGGTCCAAGTCTAATCCTCGCGTCACGTCAGACATTGGCAATGACGCCGCAGCTCCAGCAGGCCATCAAGCTGCTGCAGTTCTCTCACCTCGAGCTTGCCGCCTTCATTCAACAGGAACTGGAAAAGAACCCGCTGCTGAGCGAGGGTTCCTCGGAAGACGGTCCCGCGGCCGACTACGAAGCCCCCGCCATCGAGGCGCCGCGCGACACGGCCGAAGCCCTCTCGGCGGTCGCGCCGGCCCTTGCCGACGCCGACGATCGCTGGACCCGCGAGCACGCCGACCGCGGCGGGGATGCCGCCGCGAGCCGTGTCGGCCAGCGCGAGGATGCACCCGAGGCGCTCGATTTCGTGGCCGAGCGCCCGCGGTCGCTGGCCGTCCATGTGCTCGAGCAGATCGAGCTGATGTTCGGGTCTCCGGCCGAACGCCGCATCGCGGTGAAGATCGCCGAAGGCCTCGACGAGGCCGGCTACTGCCGCCTCGATGCGGCCGCGGTCGCGGAGGCCGTCGCCACCGACGTCGCGCTGGTCGAAAAGATCTGGACGCGGCTGCGCCAGATGGAGCCGGCCGGCCTTTTTTCCCGCACCGTCGCCGAATGCCTCGCCGCGCAGCTGGCCGAACGCAACCGCCTCGATCCGGCGATGAAGGCGCTGCTCGACAATCTCGACCTCGTCGCCGCCGGCGAGCTCGGCCAGCTCCGCCGTCGCTGCGGTGTCGACGACGAGGATCTGCGCGACATGCTGTCCGAACTGCGCACGCTCGACCCGCGTCCGGGCCAGGGCTTCGAGTTCGAGCCGATCCAGTCGGTGCAGCCCGATCTCTACCTGACGCCGGCCAAGGATCCCGACACCGGCGAGGATGGCTGGCACATCGAACTCAACACCGATGCGCTGCCCAAGGTCCTGGTCGACCGCAACTATCATGCGACGCTGATGAAGGGCGCGCGCGCCAAGCCCGACCGTGACTTCGTCGCCGAGCGGTTCCAGTCGGCCAACTGGCTGGTCAAGACGCTCGAGCAGCGCGCCACCACGATCCTCAAGGTCGCGCGCGAGATCGTGCGCCAGCAGGACGGCTTCTTCCGGCACGGCGTCAGCGCGCTGAAGCCGCTGGTGCTGCGCGACATCGCCATCGCCACCGAGCTGCACGAGAGCACGGTGAGCCGCGTCACCTCGAACAAGTACATCAACACGCCGCGCGGCATCTTCGAGCTGAAGTACTTCTTCACCTCGTCGCTGCCGGCGCGCACGCCGGGCGTCGTCGTCTCCTCCGAATCGGTGCGGTCCCGCATCCGACTTCTGGTGGGGGGGGAGAATGCGCACCAGCCGCTGAGCGACGATCGAATCGTGGACCTGCTGAAGGGCGAGGGCATCGAGATCGCGCGGCGCACCGTCGCCAAGTACCGCGAGGCCATGCGCATACCGTCGTCGGCGGAGCGTCGTCGCCTCGGCCGGTTGGGCATGAGCCGTCAGATGCCCTCGGTTCTGTCGCACGCCGCCGCCGCCGCCCAGGCGATGAGCGGCTCGGCCGACTGAGACGGGCCGCGCGGCGGGGGTGCGGCGTGCCGGCGAACCATGGCTTGACCCGACCGGGGGACGCGCCTATAGGGGCGCACCCTTCGCAGGGGGACCAAAGTTCGCGCTCGCTAACCCGTTGGTGACATTGTGGAAATCGCCGATTTGCTGACCGGCCCGGATGCCGTTCTGGCCAGCGCCAAGGCGACCGGGAAGAAGGCGCTGCTGGCGGAACTCGCCAACCGTGCCTCCGGTCTTTTCGACGTCGACGAGCGCAAGCTGTTCGACCGGCTGCTCGAGCGGGAGCGTCTGGGGTCGACCGGCATCGGCGGCGGCATCGCCATACCGCACGGCCGTCTGTCGACCATGACGAAGCCCCTGGGCGTCTTTGCCCGCATGGCCCATCCCGTCGATTTCGACGCGATCGACGAGCGTCCCGTCGACATCGTGTTCCTGCTGGTCACGCCCGAGGGCGCCGGCGCCGACCATCTCAAGGCATTGGCGCGCGTCTCGCGCCTGTTGCGCGACCGCAGCCTCGTGGAAAAGCTGCGGGCGACCGAGAATGCCGACGCTCTCTACGCGCTGCTCGTCGAAACGGTGCAGGCGCAAAGCGCCGCCTGAACCGCCCTATCCAGGGCTCTCTTCGGCCAAACGCTCTCAGTGCACCAGCGCAGGCTCCAGCTCGTGCTGGCGGATCAGCGCCTGCGCGATCTCGATCGACGGGACCGAAGCCATCGGCTTGCCGTCGGCCGAGAAGATGCCGATGGCGTGCGCTCCGTCGGGAAGGCTGACTTCCTTCACATAGGCGATGTGCTCGGCGCCGAGGCTGAGAAACGCTTCTTCGGCGAGAGGGGTGAACATCACGGCATTGTTTTCGTTTTCCATGGCTACCTCCTTGGCAGCATCAGCGCGCCCCGCCTCAACGGCTGCGACGTGCGGTGATATCGATCGTATGGTCCGCGCGGCCGGCGGCATTGCCGGCGTCGATGCGGATGGTTCGAATACGGGGCTCCAGCACCGGCCGTACCAGATCGATCGACAACAGACCGTTGTCGAGACGGGCGCCGGTCACCTCGATTCCGTCGGCCAGCATGAAGGCCCGCTGGAACTGGCGCGCGGCGATGCCGCGATGGAGGTAGACCCGGTCACCCTCGTCCGTCTGTTTGCCGCGGACAATGAGCTGGTTTTCGACGAGTTCGATCGCGAGTTCGTCGCTCGTGAAGCCGGCGACCGCCAGGGTGATGCGCAGCCCGTTCTCGCCGATCCGCTCGATATTGTACGGCGGGTAGCCCTCGGCGTTCTTGGCCAGCCGGTCGAGCGTCCGCTCGAACTGGTCGAAACCCAGCAGCAAAGGTGAACTAAACACAGAAACACGACTCATTCTGAACCCCCCTCCGTGGAGCGAGTGGCCGGGAACCCCGTGCGGGCGTTCCCTTGGAATGAATCTGGGGTGCAATGGTCGCCGTTCAAGGGCCGTCCCGATCCTGCCAACCCATCGCCAGAGGGCTCCGGCTGGGGTAAGCTATCCAAAACCCCTCCACTGCCCGGCCGCTCGAGCCTCCCGGGCCAAAGAACGAAAAGATGACGTTGGTCGCTGACACAAGACGGCCCGGGGAACATTTGGTTTCCGGCGCCCGGCCCCTCCGTTCCGTTCCGACACGCCCCTCTGCCGCGGCAAAGGGAGAGCGCCCCGCGTTCGGCCGCTGGTTCCTGGGCTCGTCGCTCTATTCCCTGACCCTGAGCCAGGCCACGCCGCGCAGTTTCTTTGCGGTGGCCGCCGATTCCTGGCCGGGCGATCCGGTGCTCGGGCAGCGGCTGCTGCTGGCCGGCGATTTCGCCGCCGCCGGCAGCACCGGCGTGGTGCTGCCCGATTCCGACGATCCGCCGTGGCAGCGCGCCGGCTCGGCGCCGCTCTGGCTCGATGCGCTGAACGGGTTCGCCTGGCTGCGCGACCTGCGCGACAACGGCGACCCGCACGGCGCGCTGCTTGCCGCGAAGCTGGTTGACGACTGGACCAACCGCGAATGGCGCTGGTCGCCGGTGACATGGAAGCGCGACGTGCTGGCGTCGCGCATGGTCGCCTGGATCCGCCACTATGAATGGATGGCCGCGGCGGCCGATCCCGGTTTCTCGGCCCGCTTCGTGTTCTCGCTCGGCCGCCAGCGGATGCATCTGCGCCGCGTCGCGCGCCGTGGCATGGTCGGACATGAGGCCGTTTCCGTCTACAAGGCGCTGATCTTCGCCGACCTCGCGTTCATCCGCGACGGCAAATACTTCGAGAAAAGCCTCGAGCAGTCGCTGGCGCGGCTCTCGAAGTTCCTGAAGCGCTACGTGCTGCACGACGGCATCGTGTCGGAGCGGGCGCCGCACCTGCAGCTCACGGTGCTGCGCCACCTGATCGACGTGCGGGCCGCCCTGGTCTCCGCCGAGCGCCGCGCGCCGGCCGAGCTGGTGGCCGCGATCGACCGCATGGCACCGATGCTGCGCTTCTTCCGCCATGGCGACGGCGGGTTGGCGCTGTTCAACGGCACATGGGAAGGCGATCGTCGCCTGATCGACCTCGTGCTGGCACGCACCGGCTCGGGCGAGGTCGCGCCGGCGATGGCGCTGGCCAGCGGCTTCCAGCGGCTGGCCGCCGGAACCTCGCTGGTGATCGCCGATGCCGGCAGCCCGCCCGGCCGCGGCATGGACGGCATCGCCCATGCCGGCACCCTGAGCTTCGAGATGAGCGCCGCGCACGAGCGGCTGGTCGTGAACTGCGGCACCTATCCCGGCGCGCCGCGCGACTGGCAGCACTTCATGCGTTTCACCGCCGCGCATTCGACGGCGGTGGTCGACGACGTCAATTCGACCGAGATCACCAACCATGGCGCGCTGGAATATCGCGCGGGCAACGTGCTGATCGATCGGGCCGACGATGCCGGCGCGCAGTGGCTCGACATGTGCCACGACGGCTACCGTTCGCTCTACGGCATCATCCACCGCAGGCGCCTGTGGCTGTCGCCTGATGGCGGCGACCTGCGCGGCGAGGATTCGTTCCTCGGTTACGAGGGCCGGCCGGTCACCGTGCCGGACCGGCGCTACATCGTGCGCTTCCATCTGCATCCGACGGTGAAGGCGACCTTGGCCCAAAGCGGGCAGGCCGTGCTGATGCGGCTGCCGAGCGGCCGCGGCTGGCGGCTGCGCGCGACCGGTGCCGGCATCGGCCTGGCCGAGAGCATCTATCTCGGCGAGACCGGGCGCGTGCGCCGCACCGAGCAGATCGTGCTGGTCGGCCAGGTCCCGGCGGAGGGCACCACCGTGAAGTGGGCCCTCACGCGCATGGAAGGGTAACGCTGGGGGCGCGCTACTCCAGTAGCGCGTCTTCTGCTGATGTCGACCAAGAACGCGCCACTGGAGTGGCGCGCCCCCAGCATTAAGGTTTCAGAAAACCCACCGCCCGGTAGACCTCGTCGAGGATCGGCGCGGCGATGGCGCGGGCGCGCTGGGCGCCGTTGCGCAGCACGCCGTCGACATGGCCGGGGTCCTTCATCAGCCGCTGCATCTCCGCGCCGATCGGGCCGAGCTTGGCGACCGCCAGCTCGGTCAGGGCCGTCTTGAACTCGGAGAACTGCCTGCCGGCGAACTGCGCGACCACGGCGTCCTTCTCCTGGTCGGCGAGCGCGGCGTAGATGCCCAGCAGATTGTCGGCGTCCGGCCGCTTCTCGGCATCTTCCAGCGTGTCGGGCATCGGCAGCGGGTCGGTCTTGGCGCGACGGATCTTCTGGGCGATCGCATCGGCGTCGTCGGTGAGGTTGATGCGCGAATAATCCGACGGGTCGGACTTGCTCATCTTCTTGGTGCCGTCGCGCAGGCTCATCACGCGCGTTGCCGCGCCGAAGATCAGCGGCTCGGTGATCGGGAAGAAGTCGGGCTGGCCGAAATCGTTGTTGAACTTGATGGCGATGTCGCGCGTCAGCTCGAGATGCTGCTTCTGGTCCTCGCCGACCGGAACGTGGGTGGCCTTGTAGATCAGGATGTCGGCGGCCATCAGCGCCGGATAGGCGAACAGGCCCAGCGAGACGTTCTCGCGGTCCTTGCCGGCCTTCTCCTTGAACTGCGTCATGCGGCTCATCCAGCCCATGCGGGCGACGCAGTTGAAGATCCAGGCGAGCTGCGCGTGCTCGGGCACCATCGACTGGTTGAAGACGATCTGCTTTGTGCCGTCGACGCCGGCCGCGAGGAAGGCCGAGGCGATCTCGCGCGTCTGGGACGCCAGCATCTTGGGATCCTGCGGCACGGTGATCGCATGCTGGTCGACCACGCAATAGAGGCACTCGTAGTCGTCCTGCAGGCGCGCGAAGTTGCGGATCGCGCCGAGATAGTTGCCGAGATGGAGATTGCCGGTGGGCTGCACGCCGGAGAGGATGCGGCCCCTGAGGCCGCGCGCTTCGTAGGGGGCGAGATGCGGGTTGGGCGCGCCGGTCGTCGTGTCGGTCATGGATGTGGACTCCGAAAGAGGTCGATGGCGCGGGGTTTGGACCTCCGCGCACCCCGCCGGTGGAAGGTCAGGGGCGGGCGGGTATCGCGCAAAGCGCCGGCCCGATCAAGCATCGAACCGTTACGGCATTGACGCCGGCGGCGCGCGCTGTTCCCATCGCACTCGTACGCATCTCGCAGCATAGCAGGAGCGTAGGCACGGCTTCGACGATCGCGATGGAGGCATCGATGAACGAGCGTGGCTTGCGGAGTCTCGTCGACAAGGTGAAAGCCGGCCGGCTGTCGCGCCGCGGCTTCATCCGACGCCTGGCGGCGGCGGGGTTGACTGCCCCCATGGCGACGCAGCTTCTGGCGCTCTCCGGCGTGGCGATGGCGCAGACCCGGCCGGTCTACAAGCCCACCAAGCGCGGGGGCGGCGGCCTGCTCAAGGTGATGTGGTGGCAGGGGCCGACGCTCCTCAATCCGCACTTCGCCGTCGGCACCAAGGACCAGGACGCCTCGCGCCTGTTCTACGAGCCGCTGGCAGCATGGGACCGCGACGGCAATCTGCGGCCGAAGCTTGCGGCCTCCATCCCCAACCGGGCCGACGGCACGCTGTCGGCCGATGGGCTCTGGGTCGTGTGGAAGCTGAAGCCGGACGTGCGCTGGCACGATGGCAAGCCCTTCACCGCGGACGATGTCGTCTTCACCTGGGAGTATTCGCGCGACCCGGCGACGGCGACAGTGTCGAACGGCTCCTATCGCGACGTCACGGTCGAGAAGGTCGACGACCATGCCGTGCGCGTGACGTTCAAGCAGCCGACGCCGTTCTGGGCCGATACGTTCGTGGGCTGGGCCGGCTGCATCGTCCCGAAGCACCTGTTCGGCGACTATAAGGGCGCGAAGTCGCGCGAGGCGCCCACCAACCTAAAGCCGGTCGGGACGGGCCCGTATAAATTCAAGGTCTTCAAGCCGGGCGACCTGGTCACCGGCGAGATCAACACCGATTACCACGAGCCCAACCGGCCGCATTTCGACGCCATCGAGATGAAGGGCGGCGGCGACGCGGTGTCGGCGGCGCGCGCGGTGCTGCAGACCGGCGAATACCACTTCGCCTGGAACCTGCAGGTCGAGGACGAGATCCTCGTACGCATGGAGAAGGGCGGCAAGGGACGGGTCATCATCACCCTGGGCGGCGGCATCGAGCATATGCAGCTGAACAACACCGATCCGTGGACCGAGGTCGATGGCGAGCGGTCCAGTCTCAAGACGAAGCATCCGATCCTGTCGGACCGGGCGGTACGCGAGGCGCTCTCGCTGGTGATCGATAAGAAGTCGATCCAGGACCACATCTACGGCCGCATCGGCATCGCGACGGCAAATTACATCAACAACCCCGAGCGCTTTCGCTCGACCAGGACGTCCTATGAGTTCAACGTCGACAAGGCCAATGCTCTGCTCGACAAGGCGGGCTGGGTGCGCGGGGCCGACGGCGTGCGGGCCAGGGACGGCAAGAAGCTCAAGTTCGTCTACCAGACCTCGATCAACCAGCCGCGCCAGAAGACGCAGCAGATCATCAAGCAGGCCGCCCAGCGGGCCGGCATCGAGATGGAGCTGAAGTCGGTGACGGCCTCGGTGTTCTTCTCCTCCGACGTCGCCAATCCCGACACCTACACCAAGTTCTATGCCGACCTTCAGGAATACAGCAACGGCATGAACGCGCCCGATCCCGAGGTCTTCCTGCGCCAGTTCTGCTCCTGGGAAGCCGCCACCAAGGACAACAAGTGGCAGGGGCGCAACATCACGCGCTGGCAGAACAAGGAGTATGACGCGACGCACAAGGCGGCCCAGGTCGAGCTCGATCCGGTGAAGCGTGCTGGCCTGCTGATCAGGTGCAACGAGCTGGTGATCGAGAACCATGTGGTGATCCCGCTGGTCATGCGGCCGAACGCCGCTGCCGCCGCCTCCAATCTCGTGCTCGAACTCAGCGGCTGGGACAACAACACGTGGGATCTCGCGAACTGGTATCGCGAAGGATAGAGGCTCTCCAGACGTAGTCGAATCGCTTTCCTCCCCATTCAAATGGGGAGGTGCCGGCGTCATCGCCGGCGGAGGGGTCAGAATATGCGGACTCTGCGCGCATGACCCCTTCGCCCCGTAAGACGGGGCACTACCCCATTTGAATGGGGCAGGGAATGACTCTGACTGTCACACCTTCTCGCGATCCCTGTCGGGGTGATGGAACAGCAGGACCACCATCACCGAAGAGAGTGCGAGCGCCGTCATCAGCAGGAAGCCGTCGGCGAAGGAGCCGCGCAGGTTCAGCACCCAGCCGGTGATGACCGGCGCCAGGAAGCCGGCGATGGCGAAGGCGAAGTCCATGATGCCGAGCGCCGTCGCGGCGCGCTCGGGCACGATGTCGACATTCACCGCGTAGTAGGCCGCGTTGGCGCCCATCGAGGCGGCCACGGCAATCGTGATGCCGGCAATGGCGACGGTCAGGTTGTCGGTGAGCGCCACCGGGATGACGGCGAGCGCGGCGACGAACTGGCTGCCGGCGATCAGGTAGGAGCGCGAGATGCGCATGCTTCCCGTGGTCCTGAGCAGATGGTCGGACCAGCGTCCCATGGCGCCCAGCAGGATGGCGGCCGACAACCAGGGCAGCACCGAGAACAGCCCGATGGTGGCGAGGTTGAGCCCGTACTTGCGCTCCAGGTAGCTCGGCAGCCAGGTCATGAAGAAGAACAGGAAGTAGCCGAAGACGAAGAAGGCCCAATAGTTCGCGAGAAGCGTGCGGTTGGTCAGCAGTTCCTTCAGCACGCCCGGCGCCGGCCACGATTTCAGCACCGCGTGCGGGGCCGCGGTGACGCCGGGATCGACCTTGCGGATATGGGTGAGCTCGGCCGTAACCACGAAGCGCGATTGCGACGGGTCGTCCCGGAAGCAGAAGTACCAGAGCGGAATCCAGGCGGCGGACAGCACGAACAGCGCCGCGAAGGTGAGCCGCCAGTCGAGCCAGCCGAGAAGCATCGTTACCAGCGGTCCGCCGATCGCCAGCGCCAGCGGGACCGCCAGCAGCGCATTCGCCAGCGCCGTCGCCCGCTCATGCGGCGACAGCCAGTGGCTGACGGCGCCGGTGAGGGCGGGGAAGTTGGGGCCTTCCGAGACACCCAGCAGTACACGGGCCGCATAGAGAATGGTGACGCTGGTCGCCAGCGCGGTCGCTCCGATCGACAGGCTCCACAGCACGGCTGCAATCGTGAGGATCATCCGGGCGCCGTAGCGGTCGACGGCGAAGCCGCCCAGCAGGGTCGTGACGGCATAGCCCAGGCCGAACGCGCCCAGGATGGCGCCGGTCTCCGCCGGCGACAGTCCGAGGTCGCGCTGGATCATGGGGATGGCGTAGGAGAGGGCCGCCCGGTCGATGTAGTTCACGACGGTGATCGCGAACAGCAGGAAGACGATGAACCAGCGATACCGGCTGCGCGCCATTGGCTTCTCCTTGTCCCTGGCAAACTAGCATGCGAAGGAGCGGTGCAACCTGCCGATGGTCCTGAACATGTCCGAGAACCCGCCGATCGAATTCTCCTTCCCCGACCTGCGCCGCTGGGAGAAGGGCGCCGCTTCCTATATCCACGTCCTGGAGAGCGGCACGCCCGGGCCGACGGCGATGGTGGCGTCGCTGACGCACGGCAACGAGGTCTCGGGGGCCATCGTCGTCGACGCGTTGCTGGCCATGAAGATGATGCCGCGCAGGGGCACGCTGATCCTCTCCTTCAACAACATCGAGGCCTATCACTCCTTCGATCCGCGCACGCCGTTCAAGTCGCGTCTGGTCGACGAGGACTTCAACCGGGTCTGGGGCCGCATCGACGAACCAGCGACCACCGTCGAGACGAAACGGGCGCAGGTGCTGAAGCCTTTCGTCGAGCGCGCCGACCTGCTGCTCGATCTACACTCGATGCATGACGATTGCGTGCCGCTGATGCTGTCCGGCCCGCTCGACAAGGGCGTGGCCTTCGCGAAAAGCATCGGCACGCCGGTCGACATCGTGCGCGACGCCGGCCACGCCGCCGGCATGCGCATGCGCGACTATGGCGGGTTCGGCGATCCGAACAGCCCGAAGAACGCCCTGCTGATCGAGACCGGCCAGCACTGGCGGGCCTCGTCGGTCGTGGTCGCCAAGGACGTGACGGCCCGCTTCCTCGTCGAGACCGGGGTGCTAGTGGAGTCCGATCTGCCGGCCGGCTGGCGCCAGCCGACGCCTGCCAGCCAGCGCGTCGTCGAGGTGACGCATGCGGTCGCGACCAAGCGCGGCAACTTCACGCCGGCGCAGCGCTTCGAGGGCCAGGACGTGATCGCCAAGGCGGGCACCGTGCTGGG
>JAESFK010000289.1_pt1 | contig 31421 bp, 24 predicted proteins | sample 9269391 | NCBI WGS metagenome assembly JAESFK01 (sample SAMN14506231, study PRJNA617097) | algae metagenome | isolation source: Drouetiella hepatica UHER 2000/2452 and co-occurring heterotrophs from... | place: Slovakia: Slovak Paradise National Park, Hrabusice, Kosice Region | collected 2000-01-01
CCGACAGGCGCAGCTTCTATGTCGGGCCGGCGACGCTGACGCTGCACTCCGTCGACACCGCCCATTTCCGCGAGAATTTCCAGGCTGGCCGCGCCAAGCTCTGGGTCGCCATCAGGCCGACCGGCATCGATCCGGAGATCGAGTTCGTCGGCGTCACGGCCGACCCGTTCGAGGGCGAGGTCTATGCCGAGAATGTCGGCGACATCGTCGAGGCGCTGCCGATGCCGCTGGCCATCGCCGAGCAGGTCCTGGCCTTCTTCGAGGCGCATCATGTCGAGCGCGAATTCATCAAGCGCCAGCGCTCCGAGCATGACCCGCGCAAGGGCGCCGCGCCGCGCCCCGAACCGGGAACGCGCCGGCGCGAGGGCGAATCATGAGCGCCGGCGCGCCGGAGGACGAAGGCTTCCTGAGCCGCTGGTCGCGCCGCAAGCGCGAGTTGGCCGAGCCGGAGGCGCAACCCGCACCCGTTTCGCAACAGCCTGCGGATGTGGCGCCACAGACGGCCGAGCCTGTCACGGCGGAGCCGGAGCCGGTCGAACCGCCTTCGCTCGACCTGATCGACAAGGATTTCGACCTGGCCCCCTGGCTCAAGCAGAACGTGCCGGAGAGCTGGAAGCTGGCGGCGCTGCGGCGGGCGTGGGAGAGCGATCCCGCGATCGCTGGTTTCGAGAACCCGGCGCGCGACTACGCGCTCGATTGGAACACGCCGGGCGGAGCGCCCGGCTATGGCCCGCTGACCGAGTCGGATGACGTTGGCGCGATGGTGCGGGCCATTTTCGGCGAAGATCCGGAGGCGCAAACGCCTGCTATTGCCGCTGACCAAACGGCCAGCGACGGCATGTCGCACCAACTTTCGTCTAATGACGAAGGCGAGAAATCGGATGCTGCACTGCAAGAAGATGGAGCGTCGCAGGCCGAGCCCGTCGCTGTTCGGTTGAGCGACGAAACCGAAGTGGCCGTGAATACCGCCTCTGGCGCGACGCCGGCGTCACTGCCCATCTATGCTGCGGTGCAAAATAATCCCGATCGGAAGGATGCTTCCGTGCGAATTCGCAAGCGCGGGGGTGGTGCAATTCCAGTCTAAATCCAGATTGGAATCATTGTATTTCTTAGCGATAAGCAGGCATTATCACTGCCTGTGAATGTGTCGGTTGTTCCGCCGACCGTCGCTAAGAGGACGATGGCTAGCCTGATGCGCGATCCGGCACTCGAAAAGGCGATCGGTAGCGTTGGTGGCGTCAGGGCGCTGGCGCGCAGCCTCGGCATTTCGCAGCCTGCGATCTCGAGCTGGAAGCGCGTGCCCGCCGATCGCGTCCTGTCCGTCGAGGCGACGACCGGCATCTCCCGCAGCGATCTGCGTCCCGACATCTACCCGCTTGTCGATGAGCCAGGGATCGCCATGCCCGCGCTCGACGAGATCGATGAGGCCCGCGCCCGTGAATGCGAGTTGATCGGTGCCCTGCTCTGGCGCGCACCGACCGCCGAGACGCTGGCTGTGCTGCGCGAGCTTCAGGGCGACGCCTCGCCGCTGGGCATGGCGCATCTCGCAATGGCCGAGGCGGCCGACGAGGCCACGCCCGAGAGCCTGCGCGACGAGTTCTTCGAACTTTTCATCGGCGTCGGCCGTGGCGAGCTGCTGCCCTACGCGTCCTATTACCTGACCGGCTTCCTGCACGAGCGGCCGCTCGCTCTGGTGCGGGAGGACATGGGCGCGCTCGGCCTGGCGCGCGACGAGCGCGCCGGCGAGCCCGAGGACCATATCGCGGTCCTGCTCGACATCATGGCGAAGCTGATCCGCGGCGAGGTCGCGGCCGAAGGCGTCGATCCCGACCGCTTCTTCGCCCGGCATATCGAGACCTGGGGCGAGCGCTTCTTCGCCGATCTCGAGGTCGCGAAGGCTGCGAAATTCTACAAGGCTGTCGGCCGGCTCGGCAGCCTGTTCCTGTCGATCGAGACGCAGGCGGCGAGGCTGCCGGCATGACGACTGCGACGATGACGATCGCGAAGCACGATGCGTGGGAGACGACCATGTCGCAAAAGCCAAGAGAGCCGAAGGGCTCGGCTGACAAGAGCCCGGCCGTCGATCGCCGCAGCTTCTTCAAGGCGCTCGGCGCCGGAGCCACGCTGGCGGCCACGCCGGTGATGGTGACGCCTGCCGCCGCCGTCGACCCCGGCAAGGAAGAGACCAAGGCGCGCTACCGCGAGTCGGAGCACGTCAAGGATTTCTACCGGGTCAACCGTTACTGAGAGGCGCAAAACCATGCTGATCAAGCGCAAAACGGCCGATGTGCAGCGCGGCCGGCTCCAGTCGGCGATCGCCGGGCTGTCTTCCGGCGTGATGGACCGCCGTGCCTTCCTGCGCCGTTCCGGGCTTGTCGCGGGCGGCGTCGCCGCTGCCGGCGCGCTCCAGATCGGCTCGGTCCGCAAGGCGGAGGCCGCCGGCCTCGGCCCCGCGACGGGCACCAAGATCATCAAGAACATCTGCACCCATTGCTCGGTTGGCTGCACGGTCAAGGCCGAGGTCGTCAACGGCGTCTGGGTCGGCCAGGAGCCGGCCTGGGAGAGCCCGATCAATCGCGGCTCGCATTGCGCCAAGGGCGCTTCGGTGCGTGAACTCGTCCATGGCGACCGCCGCATCAAGTATCCGATGAAGCTGGTCGACGGGCAGTGGCAGCGCATCTCCTGGGATGTCGCGATCAATGAGATCGGCGACAAGATGATGCAGATCCGGGCGAAGTCCGGCGCGGATTCGGTCTATCTGCTCGGCTCGGCCAAGTTCTCCAACGAAGGCGCCTACCTGTTCCGCAAGTTCGCGGCCTTCTGGGGCACCAACAACGTCGATCACCAGGCGCGCATCTGTCACTCCACCACGGTCGCGGGTGTTGCCAACACCTGGGGCTACGGCGCGATGACGAATTCGTACAACGACATCCGCAATTCCAAGACGATCCTGTTCATGGGCTCGAATGCGGCGGAAGCCCATCCGGTCTCGATGCAGCACATCCTCTCCGGCAAGGAACTCAACCGCGCCAACGTCATCGTCTTCGATCCGCGCCTGACCCGCACGGCGGCGCACGCGACCGACTACATCCGCATCCGTTCCGGCACCGACATCGCGGTGATCTGGGGCATGATGTGGCACATCTTCAAGAACGGCTGGGAGGACAAGGAATTCCTGGCCGCCCGTGTCCACGGCATGGACGACGTCCGCAAGGAGGTCGAGAAATACGACCCCAAGACCGTCGAGGACATCACCGGCGTGCCGGAAGCGCAGATGAAGCGCGCCGCCGAGACCTTCGCCAAGGTCAAGCCCGCGACCTTCATCTGGTGCATGGGCGTGACCCAGCACTCGGTCGGCACGGCCAATGTCCGCGCCATCTGCAACCTGTTGCTGGCGACCGGCAATGTCGGCGGCATGGGCAACGGCGCCAACATCTTCCGCGGCCACTGCAACGTGCAGGGCGCGACCGATTTCGGCCTCGATATCTCGAATCTGCCTTGCTATTACGGCTTGGTTGAAGGCGCCTGGCGCCACTGGGCTCGGGTCTGGGACGTGCCTTACGACTACTTCGTCACCCGCTTCGACGAGGTTCCGGCCAAGGGCGGCCGCCCCGCCCGCACGGCCAAGGCCAACATGGAGACCTCGGGCCACACCTCGACCCGCTGGTTCGACGCCGCCAATCTGCCGACCGAGCAGGTCGACCAGAAGGACAATCTCAAAGCCATGTTCGTCATGGGCCATGGCGGCAACACCATCCCGCGCATGCCCGATGCGGTGAAGGGGCTGGAGGCGCTCGAACTGCTCGTCGTCTGCGATCCGCATCCGACCAACTTCGTCTCGCTTGGCGGGCGCAAGAACGGCACTTATCTGCTGCCGATCGGCACGCAGTTCGAATGCGCGGGGTCGCGCACCTGCTCCAACCGCTCGGTGCAGTGGGGCGAGAAGATCGTGGAACCGATCTTCGAGGCCGCGAGCGACTACTTCGTCATCTACAAGCTCGCGCAGAAGCTCGGTTTCGCCGAGCCGATGCACAAGAACCTGGAGCTGATCCAGGGCAAGTACGGCCTCGAGCCGTCGGCGGAGTCGATCCTCAAGGAGATCAACCGGGGCGGCTGGTCGACCGGCTATACCGGCCAGTCGCCTGAGCGCCTCAAGCTGCACATGCAGCACCAGGACCAGTTCGACCTGGTCAGCCTGCGCGGCGCCAAGGGCTCGCCCGTCGAGAACGATTTCTACGGCCTGCCCTGGCCGTGCTGGGGCACGCCGGAACTCAAGCATCCCGGCACCCACATCCTCTACAACACCTCGCTGGAGGCCGGGAACGGCGGCGGCACCTTCCGTCCGCGCTTCGGCCTGACCCGCGAGCGCACCCTGGCCGACGGCAGCAAAGTCAACGACACGCTGCTGGCCGAGAACGGCTCCTACTCGCTCAACTCGGAAATCCGGGACGGCTATCCCGAATTCACCATGGGCGTGCTGAAGAAGCTCGGCTGGGATGCCGATCTGACGCCCAAGGAGCTCGAGACGATCACCTGGATCGGCGGCAACGCGATCGACGCGGTGAACTGGGCCAACGATCTCTCCGGCGGCATCCAGCGCGTCGCGCTCAAGCATGGCTGCGTGCCCTATGGCAACGGCAAGGCGAGGGCGAATGCCTGGAACCTCCCGGATCCGGTGCCGACCCATCGCGAGCCGATCTACTCGCCGCGCGTCGATCTGGTCGCCAAATGGCCGGCGCGTCCCGACGAGCGCACGCTGCGCATCCCCAACCTGCACACCTCGGTCCAGAAGGCCGCGGTCGAGAAGGGCATCGCGAAGTCCTTCCCGATCGTCCTGACCTCCGGCCGCCTCGTCGAATACGAGGGCGGCGGCGAGGAGACGCGCTCGAACCGCTGGCTGGCGGAACTGCAGCAGGACATGTTCGTCGAGATCAACCCGGCGGACGCCACGGCGCGTGGCATCAAGGACGGCGCCTTCGTCTGGGTCTCGGGCCCGGAGAACAATTCAAAGGCGCGGGTCAAGGCGCTGGTGACCGAGCGCGTCGGCAAGGGCGTGGCCTTCATGCCCTTCCACTTCGGCGGCTTCTACCAGGGGCAGGACCAGCGCGGGAACTACCCGAAGGGGACGGACCCGATCGTGCTCGGCGAATCCGTCAACGTCATCACCACCTATGGCTACGACCCCGTGACGGCGATGCACGAAGGCAAGGTCACGCTCTGCCAGATCGCGGCAGCGTGAGGAGGAACTGAACCATGGCCCGGATGAAATTCCTCTGCGACGCCGACCGCTGCATAGAATGCAACGCCTGCGTCACCGCCTGCAAGAACGAGAACGAGGTGCCCTGGGGCATCAACCGGCGGCGCGTCGTCACGATCAATGACGGCAAGCCCGGCGAGCGCTCGATCTCGATGGCCTGCATGCACTGTACGGACGCGCCCTGCATGGCCGTTTGCCCGGTGGATTGCTTCTACAACACCGCCGACGGCGTGGTGCTGCACAGCAAGGACCTCTGCATCGGCTGCGGCTACTGCTTCTACGCCTGCCCCTTCGGCGCGCCGCAATATCCCAAGGTCGGCAACTTCGGTTCGCGCGGCAAGATGGACAAGTGCACCTTCTGCGCCGGCGGGCCCGAGGTCGACCTGTCGCCGGCCGAGTTCCAGAAATACGGCTCGAACCGGTTGGCCGAAGGCAAGCTGCCGCTCTGCGCCGAGATGTGCTCGACCAAGTCCCTGCTCGCCGGCGACGGCGAGATCATCGCCCAGATCTACAAGGAGCGGGTGGTGAAGCGCGGTTATGGCTCGGGCGCCTGGGGCTGGCAGACGGCCTACAAGGAAACGATTGCGATCTGACGAGTGGGCGTTTCGCGCTCCGATACACCGCCGTCATCCTTGGGCGACCGCAGGTCGCCCAAGATCAATAATAGGGCGGTCCGGAGCACCACAATGGATCCCGGTCTGCGCGGCTTCGCCGCTTGTCCGGGATGACGGCGAGGGGACTGGGGCTATGACGGCACAACACTCTTCAGCTCACGGGACCGCGCTTTTGCGAGAGGACTGCTCCATGCGTTTCGGCGCCCATTTCCGCCTTCTGATGACCGGCTTGCTGCTGGCCTTCGCGGTCGCCTTTGCGGCTCCGGCCTCGGCCCAGCAGGTCAATCCGACCGCCGATTCCGTCCGGGAGCAGCAATTCCTCGACGCGTTGAAGGGCAACCCCTCGGCCGAGTTGCAGGGCCGCATCACCATCCCCGACCAGAAGGCCGCAACATTGCAACGGCCCGCCGGCCGCGACTGGCGCGCCTTCCACCAGGGTACGATGCTGCGCATCGCTGCCATCGCCGTGCTCGGCACGCTGATCGCGCTGCTGGCCTTCTATCTGATCCGTGGCCGCGTCCGCACCGACGGCGGCCCCGCAGGGCGCACCATCACCCGCTTCAACGCATTCGAGCGCTTCATGCACTGGCTGACGGCGGCCTGCTTCATCGTGCTCGCCCTTTCGGGGCTGAACGTCACCTTCGGCAAACTCTGGCTCCTGCCGCTGATCGGGCCGCAGGCCTTCACCAACATCTCAGTGGCGGCGAAGTGGGCGCATAACTTCCTAGCATGGCCCTTCATGCTCGGCGTCGCCATGATGTTCGTGGTCTGGATCAAGGACAACATCCCGAGCATGCTCGATGTTCGCTGGTTCGCGGCCGGCGGCGGCATCGTTGGCAAGGGCCACCCTCCGGCGCGGCGCTTCAATGGCGGCCAGAAGATCGTGTTCTGGAGCGTCGTCCTGGGCGGCGCGGCGCTGTCGGTCTCCGGCTTCTACCTGCTCTTCCCGCAATGGGCAGGCGGCGTCCTGAACCTGCAGTTCTGGAACGTCGTCCACGGCATCGTCTCGGTGCTGATGGTCGCCATGATCCTCGGCCATATCTATATCGGCACGATCGGCATGGAGGGCGCCTTCGATGCGATGGGCTCCGGCGAGGTCGATCTCAACTGGGCCAGGGCGCACCACTCGCTCTGGGTCGAGGATGAGATGCGCAAGGGGCATGTCCCCGGCGGGCAGGGGCTTCAGCCAGCGGAGTAAAGCCCGCTTGACCGGGCAACCCGACCTGACGGATGACATCCGGGCGCTGAGGCGCCCGGTTTTGTTTTTGGACGAAGGCTTTCGATGCGCGTGATCGGACTGGCGGGGTGGAGCGGCGCGGGCAAGACCACCATGTTGACCCGCCTCATACCTGAGCTCGCAGCGCGCGGTGTCTCGGTCTCGACGGTGAAGCATGCCCATCACGCCTTCGACCTCGATATGCCGGGCAAGGATTCCTACGCCCATCGCGAGGCGGGCGCACGCGAGGTCCTGATCTCCTCCGAACGGCGCTGGGCCCTGATGCGCGAGCTGCGCGGCGAACCGGAGGCGAGTTTGCCGGAACTGCTCGCCCATCTCTCCCCCGTCGATCTCGTCATCGTCGAGGGCTTCAAGCGCGAGCCGCACGTCAAGATCGAGATCCATCGCGCCGGCAACGGCAAGCCGCCGCTGCATCCGGGCGACGCGACGATCGTCGCCGTCGCCAGCGACATCGCCTTCCCCGATGCCGGCCGCCCGGTGATCGACATCAATGATGTCGCGGCCATCGCCGATATCATGCTGGCGCAAGCCCAGCCGCTGGCGCCGATGCTGGCGCGCGGCGGTTCGCAGGAGTGACAGGACGATGGCGCAGCTGAGCCGGGACAGCGAGGCCTTTGGCGGCGCGTTGATGACGCTGGAAGAGGCGGGCTCGCGCGTCGCGGCACTGGTCGCGCCCGTGGCCGGCACGCAGGCGGTAGCCTTGGCACAGGCCGATGGCCGCGTGCTGGCGCAGGATGTCGTCGCCTCGCTGGACCTGCCGCCCTTCGCCAACTCCGCCGTCGATGGCTATGCCGTGCGCTTCGCTGATCTCGCTGTCACGGGGGAGACACGTCTGCCTGTTGCAGGCCGCGTTGCCGCCGGAGCCGATGCGGGCGGCGTGACGACGCGAGGCGTCGCGGTCCGCGTCTTCACGGGCGCACCGATGCCGCCGGAGGCCGATACCGTCTTCATGCAGGAGGATGTCGTGCTGGAAGGCGGCGTCGCGATCCTGCCTCCCGGTCTCGCTGTTGGGGCGAACGCCCGCCCGGCCGGAGAGGACATCGCGCGCAGCACGGTCGCGGCAACGGCCGGCCAGCGCTTGCGCCCGCAGGACCTCGCCTTGCTCTCGGCGCTCGGCCTGACCGAGGTCACGGTGCGGCGCCGGCCACGGGTCGCGGTGTTCTCGACGGGCGACGAGCTGACCGAGCCGGGCCTGCCGCTGGCGCCTGCCGCAATCTACGACGCCAACCGCGCCTTGCTGCGCGCCATGGTCGTGCGTGCCGGTGCGGAGGTCATCGACCTCGGCATCCTGCGCGACGAGCGCGACAGCCTCGCGCGGTGCCTGGCCGAGGCCGCCGGCTCCTGCGACCTCGTCCTCACCTCGGGCGGCGTCTCGACCGGCGAGGAGGACCACGTCAAGGCGGCCGTCGAGCAGGCCGGTGAGCTGGCCTTCTGGCGCATCGGCATCAAGCCGGGCCGGCCCGTGGCGCTGGGCCGCGTCGGCACGACGCCCTTCATCGGCCTGCCGGGCAATCCGGTCGCCGTGTTCGTCACCTTCGCCTTCGTGGCGCGCGCGATGATCGCGCGGCTGGCCGGTACGGAGCAGGCGCCGCCGGTCGCCCTGCCGGTGCGGCTCGGGTTCTCCTATCGCAAGAAGGAGGGACGGCGCGAATATGTCCGCGTCTCGCTGGAGCCGGCCGCTGACGGCGTCATGATCGCGCGCAAGCATCCGCAGGATGGAGCCGGCGTCCTGACCTCGCTGACCCGCACCGACGGCCTTGTCGAACTGGCCGAGGAGCTGACGGTGATCGGGGAGGGCACGGTCGTGCCCTTCCTGGCCTACGGGCTTCTGGTCGGCTGAGAGGAGCGGGTTCGCTCAATCGCGCCGGAACACGACGCTGGCGAGCCAGCCGAGCAGCAGCGCCATCATCACCGTGACCAGCCCGTAGAGCAGGGGCAGTTCATGGGCGCCCGAAGCGAGGCGTTGTTCCATGCCGCTCTTGACCACCTCGAAGTTGGTGCTCTGGCGCGCCAGGGGCACGCCGCCGGAATAGAGCACGATGTCGATCTCGTAGGGGCCGGTCGGCGCCGTCGCGGGCACGTCGATCGGCGCGCTGAACATCGTGTTGGAGAGAAAGGTGACGCCGCGCTCCTCGGCCGAATAAAGCCCCTTGTCGGAGAGGATGCGGATCAACCCCTCCTGGAACCGCGCCGTCGTCACATCGAGGTCGAGCCCGGCCTCCTTCCGTTGCTGGGCGTTCTCCAGCCCGATGCGCTCGCGCCGGGCGGTCTCCGGACTGATGATCTCGTTCAGGGGCCGGTTGCTCGCCACCGTCAGGAAGGTCGATGAGTCGGGAAAGCGCCGCTGCGTGCGGTTGATCCAGATCGGCCCCAGCCTTTCCTTCTCGCGCACCAGCAGCATGCGCTTGGGGCCGCGAACGGTGATGACGATGTCGTAGGGGTCGCCGCGGGCGACCGTCCGCCCGTCGCGCTCGACCACGCCGAAGACGGTGAGCTGGCTGCCGGTGTAGTTCGACGTGATCTGGATCTGGTGGCTCGACATTGCCGCGATCAGCGTCTCGGCCCGCACCGGAGCCGCCGCGCAGGCCATCAGCGCCAGCGTCACGACGATCCGCGCGATCGCGCTCATCGCGAGCCCTCCGTCACCACGACCGAGAACGGCTCGGTGGGCGGGATGAACAGCTCGATCGCGAAGCGCAACCCGACGGAGAGGATCAGCAGCGCCAGCAGCAGCCGGAAGGATTCGACGTTGAGGTTGCGGGCCGCCCGCCCGCCGAACTGCGCGCCGATGACGCCGCCCAGCAGCAGCAGGACGGCGAGGACGAGATCGACCGACTGGTTGGTCAGCGCATGCAGGATGGTGGCGCCCGTCATCGTCATCAGGATCTGGAACAGCGAGGTTCCGACGACGACGGCCGGGGGGATCCGGAAGAAATAGATCAGCGCAGGCACCAGGATGAAGCCGCCGCCGACGCCGAGCACCGCGCCGATGAAGCCGATCACGATGGCCAGCGAGGCGATCGGGATGACGCTGCAATAGAGTTGCGAGTGCGGGAAGCGCATCCGCCAGGGCAGCCCCATCCACCATGGATGCGTGCCCGCCCGGCGCTTCCGCCGCGCCGGCTTGCCGGCCCGGACCCGCATCAGGGCCCGTACCGCATCATAGAGCATCAGCCCGCCGATGATCGTGAACAGCGTCACATAGGACAGGGTGATGACGAGCTCGAGCTGGCCGAGGCGGCGCATCGAGTTGAAGAACAGTACGCCCAGCAGCGTGCCGAGAATGCCGCCCGCGACGAGGATGCCGCCGAGCTTGAAGTCGAGCGCCCGCCTTCGCCAATAGGTTAGCACGCCGGTGGTCGAGGATCCCGCGACCTGCGCGGCGACGGTGGCGACGGCCACCGCCGGCGGAATGTCGAGGAAGATCAGGAGGGGTGTCAGCAGGAAGCCGCCGCCGACGCCGAACAGGCCCGAGATGAAACCGACCGCGCCGCTGAGCCCCAGCACCGTGAGGATGCTGATCGGCAATTCGGCGATCGGTAGGTAGATCTGCACCTCTGCTCCTCACGCGCCGCAGCGCCGAACGACGGGCCGACGCCGGCTCGTCCGACTATGCATCGATCCGGTTAAGGCAAGATGCTGGCCGAGATGCCAAGGCGACCTGACGGCTGACCTGGCCGGTGACCGGCCGGCCGCCTGCCGTGATGGCGTGCCAACGCGTCGAAACCATGACGCGCCGAGCTGTCGCGAGGCTGGCGGCTGTCAGCTCCGCGCCGGCTTGATCGGCTTCTTCGCCGCGGCGGCGGTCGGTGTCTCGTCCCAGCCCTTGGCAGGGGGCGTGACCTCGTTGGCGGCCGGCTCGAGGGCCTTCGGCTTCCAGCCGGCGGCCTCGGCCTTGGCGGCGGCGAGGTCGGTGGCGCCGAGCCGCTGGGCGACCTCGTCGCGCTTGCGGCCGGCGTCGTCGTCGCCCTGGCTCGCGGCGACGGCGAACCAGAGATAGGACTGGGCGAGATCGGCCGGTGCGCCGAGCCCGCGTCCGAGCAGGACTGCGAGGTTGTACTGGCTGTCACGCACGCCGAACTCGGCGGCGCGGCGGAACCATTCGGTCGCCATCGCATAGTCCGGCTTGCCGGAGACGCCCTCGGCATGAAGCACCGCGAGGTTGTGCATCGCCTTGGCGTTGCCGTGCTCGGCGGCACGCATGTACCAGACCCGGGCGAGCGAAAGGTCGCGGGCAGTGCCGATGCCCTTCTCGAACATGTTGCCGAGGCGGAACTGCGCCGGGACGAGCCCGGCGACGGCGGCCCGTTCGAACAGGCGCAGCGCCAGCTTGGGGTCGCGCGAGGCGGCCGGGCCGTCGGCGGCGCGGCTCGCCAGTTCGTAGACGGCTCGTGCATTGCCGTCGAGCGCAGCCTTGCGCAGACCGGGGCTGCCGAGCCCAGCCGGAAGCTCGCCGAGGCCGGTCACGGCCTGGATCGGCTCGCTGATGTCCGGCGCAGTGGCGGGAGCCGAAGGCGGGGGCGGCTGGGTGGTCGAGCCGGTGATGTCTGCCGTCGGTGGCGCGATAGCCGCGAGAGCTGCCGGCGCAGGGGCTGCAGGAGCGGACTGCAGTGCCGAGGTCCGGTCCTTGGCGGGGGGCTCGGCCGGGACGTCTTCCTTGGGGGCGATCGGGCTCTGCACGGCTTCACCGGTCGCCGCCGTGCGGGGACCCTTCAACGCGCCGGTGACGAGATGGGCCGTGCCCAAGGCGAGGACGAGCGCCGCCAGGCCGAGCAGGAGCGGGCGCTTGCGCTTCTCCATGATCTCCTTGAGCCGGCCCCCGCTCTTGGCGGTTTCCGGAGACGCCACGGGCGCGGCCGAGGCCGCTTCCGTCGCGGCCTTCGCCGATCGACGGGCGGCCGCGATCAGGTTCTGGCGGATCGACTGCGCGTCGTGCCCGCCGGCAAGCGCGGCATCGGCCCGTGGCCGGCCGGAACCCGGCTCGAGCGGCAGGTCGAGCGCGGCGTTGATCTGCGTCGCGGCGGCGTTGGGGGCGGGCGCCTCGGCCTTGATGGAGGCGGCCGGTTCGGGCGGCGCGATCCGGTCCTCCATCGCCAGGCTCATGGCGGCGGGCATCGCCGGCGGCCTGGTGTTCGCGCGCTCGGCCGCCGTCACGCGCGGCGGCATCGGCGTGCGGGCGGGCGCGGCAATGGCGGGCGCTGCTGCCTGACGGTCGGCGACCAGTTCGGCCTCCAGGCTGGAGAGCCGCGAGATGATGGTCTCGAGCGTCTGGTGGACCGCGCCGATGGCGTCCTGCGTCTCGCGCCCGGACGAGGCGTGGCTCTCATGCAGGCCCGAAACCAGCGTGCTCAGCTCGGCGATGCCGCTTTGCGGCGCAGCGGCCTTGCCGAGATGGTCCGACATGGCGGCCCGCGCCGCGCGCTCGGCGGCCTCGGTGGTCTCCTCGCGCAGCGAGCGCAGATGGACGACGAGGTCCTGCAGCGTCCGTTCCATGCCGGTCTCGGCGGAGCGCGTCGCGGCGGCGGCGTCGAGCCGCTGGGCCAGGCCCGAAATCTGCTGTTCGAGGGCATCGAACGCACCCGATTCCGCACCGGGGCGGCCGGCCTCGTCGATCTTGTCGGCGAGGTTGCGCAGCATCTGCTCGACCGGTCCGAGATTGACCTGCGCGACCTGGATCGCCTGTCCGTCGCTGACAAGATGCGCAAGGTTGGTCGAGGCCGCGAGGTTCTCGATGCGCCCGGCCAGCGCGTCGATCTGGCGCGTCACGGCGGCCGGCCCCTTCTCGGCCAGCGCCTCGATGCGCTCCTGAAGCGCGTCGATCCGGTCTTCGATCTGGCTGTTCGGCCTGGTGTCGATCTTGCCGGCGAGGCTCTCGATCTGAAGCGAAAGGGCGGCCAGCGGCTCGAGATCCTGAAGCCGTGCCTGCCCGCGCTCGGCCAGGATGGTGTCGCGAATCTCGTCGATCGCCAGTGTCAGGCCGCGGAGCTCGCGGCCGTCCTGCTGGCAGTCGCGCAGCCGGTTGATCTCGAAGGAGAGCGCCGAAACCTGATCAGACAGCTCGCCGAGCCGCGCATCGCTGCCGCTCGCGGCCAGCATGTCGCGCAACTCTGCGATGTCGCGTTGCACCGGCACGAACATCGTGCGGTCGCCGCCACGGGCGGTCAGCGCATCGACCTTGGCGGCCAGATGCGCGATTTCGAGTTCGAAACGCTGATAGCTTTCGCCGGACCGGTCCTGGGCGAGGCGCGACACTTCCGACTCGATGCGCGCCAGCGGCTTCAGGATCGGCTCCATCCGGTCGCGCTTGTCGAGCCGGTCGAGGCGCCCGCCGAGCTCGACGAGCATCGCCTCGATCTGGCCGAGCTGGGGATCGGGTTCGAAGCGGGTCGGTGGCAGCGGTGCGGCGGGCCGTTCGGCCCGGGCGTTCGCGGGGGTGATGCGGGCACTGAGTTCGCGCAGATCGTCACGCAGCGCCGAGATGCGGCTCTCCGCCATGGCCGGGCGGCGCGCAACGGCCGGCGCAGCCTCCTCGTCGTCGAGCATGCGCTGGCGTGTACGGATATCCGTCACAGCGGCGGCGAGGCTGTCGCGGCTGAAGGCGAGACGCGGCGCCTGCTCGGGGCGGGCCGGTGCGCGGTTCGCCTCGGTCGACCGGCGTTCGATATCGGCGATGCGTTCGCCCATCGTCTTGATCGCTTCGGCGATCACGCTGGTCGCGCGGTCCTGGCGTTCTGCCGCGGCCCGCTCGCCGGAGCTCATCCGGTTCTCGGTGTTCTCGATCCAGCGCGCGATGGAATCGAGCGCGCCGACCGTCTTGGCGCTTGATTCGCGCGTCAGCCTCTCGATGCTGGCGGCCTGGGCGAGAACGGCGTCGATCTCGTCGCGCGAGGGCGAGGGCGCGCTCCTGGGCGCGCTGACGGCCTGTTGTGGCGCCGTGTCCATCTGGCCCTGCGAGAGGCGGGCGAGGCGCTCGGACAGCGCGGCGATGTCGAGCTGTTCGGGCGGGGCGGTCTCCGCGGGCGTCTCTTCGCCCAGCTTGTGGTCGAGCCATTCGCCAAGCGTCATACCGGCGCGCCGGGCGGCGGCCTTGGCGGCATCGCGGGTGCGGGGATCGACGCCCTTCACGCTCCAGGGCAAGCTATTGGCCATGATGACGCTCGCCTACGGGGCTTTTCCTTGAACGGAAGACGCAGGCCCCTGAACGCCGCTGTCTTCCTGCGGGTGGCGACACCTGAAGATAACGTTGCCGTCGCGACGACGCCGATCCGCAAGCCCGACCTTTTGGCCAGCGTGGTAAACAGCCGGTTAAAATCCGGGCGCCATCCGTTAATTTTCTGCGAACGCTCTACTTTGCGAGCCGTGCTCGATAGCCGGGTAACCGTAACTTACCTGACGGAAGCGCCACATTACCTGACGCAACGACAGCTACTCGCCTATCTGGGCGCCATGCCTATCGTCGCCGCCATTGATGCCGGCGTGCCCGCTTCCATTTTCAAGGATTGAAACCGAATGTCGCGCCAAAGCTCCGCTCTGGCGGCCGCTCCGAATCATGACGGCCGCACTTCCTCATCCGTAGCATCCGAGCCGGAAACGGCTGGGGGCTTCACCATCAGCGATCTCGCCCGTGATTTCGGCGTGACGCTGCGCACGCTGCGCTTCTATGAATCGCGCGGCCTGATCTCGCCCGCTCGCTCCGGCATGACGCGGATCTATTCGGGCCGCGATCGCGCCCGCCTTGCGCTGATCCTCAAGGGCAAGCAGCTCGGTTTCACGCTGGTCGAGATCCGCGCCATGCTCGCCAATGAGGAGAAGAAGGGCGGCGAGGTCGGCTCGGCTTCGGTCGGTGGCCTTCAGCTCAGCCGCGAGCAGGTCCTTGAGCAGCTCGAACTGCTGCGTGCCCAGCGAGCCGAGATCGACGGCGCCATCGCCGAACTCGAAGCGTCCGCTGCGCGCTTCGCCAAGGCCTGATTGCCCATCCTCTGATCGGCCATCGCACGACATGATCGGGGCTGTTCCCGATCATGCGCTCGTATCGTATTTTGACGCCTCGGCCGTTCGGTCGGGGCGTCTTTTTGTTTGGGCGCTGGGGCGAAGCTGCAGCCCCGCCCCAGGAAAAGTCGCTCTCCCCCTTTGCCAAAGCAAGGGGAATAGTTTATATATGAACTATTCGATGCCGCTCGGGTTCGGCCCGGCGGCTTTGCGACGAGAGGGAGGAACACCATGCCGGTCTACAAGGCACCCGTCGAAGACACGCTTTTCCTGCTGAACGACGTCTTCAACATCGAGCGCTACAACAACCTGCCGGGCTTCGCCGATGCGACCCCGGACGTGGTCGAGGCCGTGCTGGGCGAGGGTGCCAAGGTCTGCGAGGAAATCCTCCAGCCGCTCAACCTGTCCGGCGACCGCGAGGGCTGCAAGCGCAACGTCGACGGCACCGTCTCGACGCCGAAGGGTTTCAAGGAAGCCTACGAGGCCTATGCCGGTGCCGGCTGGATCGGCCTCGCCATGGACCCTGAATATGGCGGGCAGGGCCTGCCCTATACGCTGGGCGCCGTGATGAACGAGTTCGCCTCATCGGCGAACATGGCCTTCGCGATGTATCCCGGCCTGACCATGGGTGCGATCGCGGCGCTGAATGTCCACGGCAGCGACGAGCAGAAGCGCACTTATCTGCCGAAGATGATCGAGGGCGCCTGGTCGGGCACGATGAACCTGACCGAGCCGCATTGCGGCACCGATCTCGGCTTGATCAAGACCAAGGCCGTCCCGAACGGCGACGGCTCCTACGCCATCACCGGTACGAAGATCTTCATCTCGGCCGGCGAGCAGGACATCACCGAGAACATCATCCACCTCGTGCTCGCCCGCATCGAGGGCGCGCCCGCCGGCGTCAAGGGCATCTCGCTCTTCGTCGTGCCGCGCAATGCGATCGGCGCGGACGGTTCGGTCGGTGCGAACAACCACGTCTCCTGCGGCTCGATCGAGCACAAGATGGGCATCCACGGCAATTCGACCTGCGTCATGAACTATGACGGGGCACAGGGCTGGCTCATCGGCACGGAGAACAAGGGCCTCAACGCCATGTTCGTGATGATGAACGAGGCGAGGCTCGGCGTCGCGATCCAGGGGCTCGCCCAGTCCGAGGTCGCCTACCAGAACGCGGTGATCTACGCCAAGGACCGCGTCCAGGGCCGCTCGCTGACCGGCGCGAAGAACCCTGACAAGGCGGCCGACCCGATCATCGTCCATCCCGACGTGCGCCGCACGCTGATGTCGATCAAGGCCTTCAACGAGGCCGCTCGCGCCTTCGTCCTCTGGAATGCGCTGAAGTCGGACATCGCCCATCGCTCGGGCGATGCCGCCGAGCGCCAGGCCGCCGACGACCAGCTCGGCCTGATGACGCCGGTGCTGAAGGGCGTGCTGACCGATGTCGGCTTCGACAACGCCGTGAAGGCGCAGCAGATGTTCGGCGGCCATGGCTACATCGCCGAGCACGGCATGGAGCAGTTCGTCCGCGATGCCCGCATCGCCATGATCTACGAGGGCGCCAACGGCGTGCAGGCGATGGATCTCGTCGGTCGCAAGCTTGGCCGCGACGGCGGCCGCGCCATCATGGCCTTCTTCAACGAGGTCGGCGGCTTCCTGAAGGAGAATGCCGAGGACGAGACGCTGAAGCCCCTGCTCGGCCCGCTCATGGCCTCTCTCGGCCATCTCCAGCAGGCGACGATGTGGTTCATGAACAACGCGCTGGCCAAGCCCGACAATGCTGGCGCCGGCGCGACCGACTACATGCACCTGCTCGGCCTCGTCTCGCTCGGCTACATGTGGGCGAAGATCGCCAGGGTCTCGCAGGACAAGCTCAAGGCTGGCGCCAATGGCGCGACCGAGCGGATGAACACGAAGCTGGTCACGGCCCGCTTCTTCATGGAGCGCTCGCTGCCGGAAACCGCAGCCCACCTGGCCCGGATCACCTCCGGGGCGGATTCGACGATGGCACTGAGTGCCGATCAGTTCTGACGACACCGTCATGCTCGGGCTTGACCCGGGCATCCCTCACAGACCTTGCAACTCTTGCAGAACCGGCTGGATGACGAGATGGTCGGGTCAAGCCCGACCATGACGTCCGGCACGAGAACAGGCCGCCCGCGAGCGGCCAGCCCGGGAGGCTCCTGATGGCAGACGCATTCATCTACGACCATGTCCGCACGCCGCGCGGCAAGGGCAAGGCCGACGGCTCGCTGCACGAGGTCACGGCGATCGAGCTCGGCACCACGACCTTGCGCTCGATCCGCGACCGCAACGAGCTCGATACGAAGCTGGTCGAGGACGTCGTCTTCGGCTGCGTCGATCCGGTCGGCGAGGCCGGCGCCGACATCGCCCGGACCTGCGCTCTCAAGGCCGGCTACGGCAAGGAGGTGCCGGGCATCCAGATCAATCGCTTCTGCGCCTCTGGGCTTGATGCGGTGAATCTCGCGGCTGCGCAGATCATGTCCGGCCAGAAGGATCTGGCCATCGGCGGAGGCGTCGAGAGCATGAGCCGCGTCGGCATGGGCGCCTCGGGCTTCGGCATCGCGGTTGATCCCTCGGTCGCCATCGACACCTGGTTCATGCCGCAGGGCATCTCGGCCGACCTGATCGCGACGAAATACGGCTTCTCGCGTGACGATGTCGACGCCTATGCCGTGCGCTCGCACAAGCGCGCCCATGCCGCCTGGGAGGCGGGCCGCTTCAAGAATTCGGTGATCCCCGTCACCGACGTCAACGGTCTGACCATCCTCGACCGCGACGAGACGATCCGCCCGAGCACCGACATGCAGGCGCTCGCCGCGCTGAAGGCTTCCTTCGTCCAGATGGGCGAGATGGGCGGCTTCGATGCGGTCGCGACCGCGGCCCACCCCGATGTCGAGTTCGTCAACCACGTCCACCACGCCGGCAACTCGTCGGGCATCGTCGATGGCGCGGCCGCCGTGCTGGTCGGCTCGAAGAAGGGCGGCAAGGCGGCCGGCCTCAAGCCCCGCGCCCGCATCCGCGCCTTCGCCACGATCGGCTCCGACCTCGCGCTGATGCTGACCGGCCCGGTCGACGTCACCGAGCTCGTGCTGAAGAAGGCCGGGATGACGACGAAGGATATCGATCTGTTCGAGCTGAACGAGGCGTTCTCCTCGGTGGTGCTGCGCTACCAGCAGGCTTTCGACATCGACGGCGCCGTCCTGAACGTGAATGGCGGCGCCATCGCCATGGGCCACCCGCTCGGCGCCACCGGTGCGATGATCCTCGGCACCGTGCTCGATGAGCTGGAGCGCACCGACAAGAACACCGCGCTGGTCACCCTGTGCGTGGCCGCCGGCATGGGCGTCGCCACCATCATCGAACGGGTTTGAGGAGAACGACCATGAACCTCGTCAATTTCCGCTTCGAGACCGATTCCGACGGTATCGCCACCGCGACCTGGGACATGCCTGGCCGCTCGATGAACGTCATCACCCCCGAGCTGATGGCCGAAATCGACCAGATCATCGACAAGGTCGCCTCCGATGAGGCCATCAAGGGTTGCGTCATCACCTCCGGCAAGGAGGCCTTTTCCGGCGGCGCCGACCTCACCATGCTCCAGGGCCTGCGCGACCTCTACATCCGCCTGGCGAAGGAGAAGGGCGAGCAGGCCGCGATGCAGAGCTTTTTCGACGAGAGCCGCAAGCTCTCGCTGCTCTATCGCAAGCTCGAAACCTGCGGGAAGCCGTTTGCCGCTGCGATCCATGGCGTCTGCCTCGGCGGCGCCTTCGAACTGGCGCTGGCCTGCCAGTACCGCGTCGTCTCGGATGATGCCGCGACCCGCGTCGGCCTGCCCGAGATCAAGGTCGGGCTGTTTCCCGGCGCCGGCGGCACCCAGCGTGTCGCCCGCCTGATGCAGACCGGCGACGCGCTGCAGATGATGTTCAAGGGTGAGCAGGTGAAGGCGCTGCCGGCGCGCAACACCGGCCTCGTTCACGCCGTCGTGCCGCGCGACCAGCTCGTCGCGAACGCGAAAGAGTGGCTCAAGGCCAATCCGCAGGCGAAGGCTCCGTGGGACGATCCGAAGTTCAAGTTGCCCTCGAACAAGGTCTATTCGCCGGCCGGCATGCAGATCTGGCCGCCGGCCAACGCGATCTATCGCCGCGAGACCAACGACAACTACCCGGCCGCCCGCGCCATCCTGTCGGCGGTCTACGAAGGGTTGCAGCTTCCCATCGATCTCGGCCTGCGCGTCGAGAGCCGCTACTTCGCCAAGATCCTGCGGACGAAGGAGGCGGCCTCGATGATCCGCTCGCTCTTCGTCTCGATGCAGGAGCTCAACAAGGGCGCGCGCCGCCCTGCCGATGTTCCGCCCTCGAAGCTCAAGAAGGTTGGCGTCGTCGGTGCCGGCTTCATGGGCGCCGGCATCGCCTATGTCACGGCGCTGGCGGGCTTGGAGGTCGTGCTGGTCGACCGCGACCAGGAGGCCGCCGACAAGGGCAAGGCCTATTCGCACAAGCTGGTCTCCGACCAGATCATGAAGGGCCGCGCCAAGACGGCTGACCGCGACGCACTGCTCGGCCGCATCACCGCGACCGCCGACTACGCCGCGCTGAAGGGCTGCGATCTGGTGGTCGAGGCTGTGTTCGAGGATCCGAAGGTCAAGGCCGAGGTGATTGCTCAGGTCGAGGCGGCCGTCGGGCCCAAGACTATCTTCGGTTCCAACACCTCGACCTTGCCGATCACCGGGCTGGCCACCACGAGCCAGCGCCCGCAGAACTTTATCGGCATCCACTTCTTCTCGCCGGTCGAGAAGATGCTGCTGGTCGAGGTCATCATGGCCAGGAAAACCGGCAAGAAGGCGCTCGCCATGGCGCTCGACTTCGTCCGCGCCATCAAGAAGACGCCGATCGTCGTCAACGACACGCGCGGCTTCTACGCCAATCGCTGCGTCGGTAACTACATCCGCGAGGGCCACCTCATGCTGATGGAGGGCGTGCCTCCGGCGATGATCGAACAGGCTGGCAAGCAGGCCGGCATGCCGGTCGGCCCGCTCTCGCTCAACGACGAGGTCGCGGTCGATCTCGCCTTCAAGGTGCTGAAGGCGACGAAGGCCCAGCTCGGCGAGGGTTCGGTCGATCCGGCGCAGGAGAAGCTGCTCTCCGACATGGTCGAGAAGCACGGGCGGCTCGGCCGCAAGAACCGCAAGGGCTTCTACGACTATCCCGAAGCCGGGCCGAAGCGCCTCTGGCCGGGCCTCGCCGACCTCGTCGGAAAGCGGCTCGCGCCGGAACAGGTCGACATGGAGGAGTTGCAGCACCGCCTCCTGGTCACGCAGGCCTTGGAGGCCGCGCGGACCTATGAGGAGGGCGTCGTCACCGATCCGCGCGAGGCCGATGTCGGCTCGATCATCGGCTTCGGCTTTGCGCCCTATTCAGGCGGCACGCTGAGCTTCATCGACAACATGGGCGCAGCCGCCTTCGTGAAGCTCTGCGAGGCGCTGGCGAAGAAGCATGGCGAGCGCTTCAAGCCGAACAAGCAGCTCAAGCGCATGGCAAAGACGGGCGAGAGCTATTACGGCGCGGCGGCCGCGAAGGCCGCCGCCTGAGCATGGCGATCCTGCCGATCGTCCGGTTCCCCGATCCGCGCCTGCGCGCGGTCGCGGAGCCGGTCGAGCATTTCGATGCCGATCTGAAACGCTTGGCCGATGACCTGCTCGAAACGATGCGGGCAGCGCCGGGCGTTGGCATCACGGCGCCGCATGTCGGCGTGCTCAAGCGCCTCGTCGTGCTCGAATTGTCACCGGGCGAGGTGCGGATTTACGTCAATCCCAAGCTCGTCTGGTCGTCGCCGGAGACGGCCCGTGCCACCGAAGGCAGCGTCTCGATGCCGGGCGTCACCGACGAGGTCGAGCGCCCCGCGAAGGTTCGCGTGACTTATCAGGCTCTCGACGGCGCCGAGCACACTGAGGAAGCCGAGGGCTTCCTCGCCGTCTGCCACCAGCACGAGATCGACCAGCTCGACGGCATCTTCTGGATCGACCGCCTGTCACGCCTGAAGCGCGACAGGCTGATCACCCGCTACAACAAGCTGCATCGAGAGTGATCTGATCGGCGATTACCGCGCCAGTGCGCCGAAGACGAACTCGTTCGTCAACTTTACCGATGTCTGCCAGCCGTCTGGCTGATTGTAGTTGCCGGCCGTGACCGCCGCGACGACGTCGAGCTCCGGCGCAACGAGCAGGCGCTGGCCGCCATTGCCGAAGGCACCGTAACGCACCGAGGGTGTGCCGTAGCGCGGCAGATACCAGTGATAGCCGTAGTCGAGCCCGTCGCCGGTCCTAATGCGCGAGGTCAGGCTTGCCTCCAGCCAAGCGGCCGGGACAACCTGCCGGCCGCCATGTGCGCCTTTATCCAGCAGCAGCTGGCCGATGGCGGCGAGATCGCGAGGGCGCAGGCGCAGGCCGGAAGCCGCCGCTTCGCGGCCGTTCGAACCCTCGGTCCAGGCGAAATCGTCGATGCCCAGCGGTGCGAACAGGCGCTCGCGCGCAAATTCGCCGAGAGGCATGCCGCTGCCCTTCGCGATCAGGTGGCCGAGCAGCGCGGTCGCGCCGCCGCTATAGGTCCAGGCCTCGCCCGGCGGCCAGACGATGGGTCGCTCGAGGATGAAGCGATAGCGATCCGGGGCACCTTCCATCGCGATCTCGCTGTTGCGCGGATCGCTATAGGGCAGGGATTCGTCCCATTGCGTGCCCATGGTCATAGCGAGCACATGCGCGACGCGCAGTCGCTGGCGGGCCGGGTCGGCGGCGAGGTCGGGATACCCCGGAAAGCTCGCCAGCAGCGGCGCCGCCGGTTCCGGCACCAGCCGGTCCGCGAGCGCGATTCCATAGAGCAGGCCGACGATGCTTTTCGAGACCGAGCGCAGGTCGTGCATCTCGCTTGCATCGAAGGCAACGACGCCGCGGCTGTCACCCCAGATCTCGTCTGCGCCGGCGAAATAGCGTTCGAGCGCGATCCTGCCGCGCTTGAGCACCACAAGACCGTGCAGGCCCTTCAGCTCGCCCGCGGCGAAGGCCTTGTCGATGCGTTCGCCGGCGTCTGGCCGGAAACCGGCTTCGACGAGCGAGAGGCTCTGCCACTCCCTCGTCGATGGCCGTGCGGCGACCGGGGGCGCCAAAAGGGCCATGCCCGTCGTTGCCAGGAAAGTGCGGCGGTTCATGGCCTTGGCGAGGGTCAGTTCGCTACCGCCCGGATCACCCGGCGCAGCTTGCCGATCAGCTCGTCGATCTGGCTCTCCGTGATGATCAGCGGAGGCGAGAAGGCGATGGTGTCGGCGGCGGTGCGGATCATCAGCCCTTCGTCGTGGAAGGCGCGATCGATCGCCTCGTAGCCGCGCTTGCCGACCCCCTCGGCGCGTGGCGCCAGATCGATGGCGCCGACGATGCCGACCGTGCGGATGTCGACCACATTGGGCTCATCCCTAAGGCTCAGGACGGCGTCGGCCCAGGCCGGCTCCATCGCCCGGGCGCGCTCGAACAGGCCCTCATCGCGATAGATGTCGAGCGTTGCCAGACAGGCCGCCGCGGCCAGCGGATGGCCCGAATAGGTGTAGCCGTGGAACAGCTCGATGGCGTTGTCGGGGCCGTCCATGAAGGCGTCGTAGATGTGCTTGCGCACCAGCACGCCGCCCATCGGTACGGCGCCCGAGGTCACGCCCTTGGCGAATGTGATCATGTCGGGGATCACGCCATAGCGCTCGGCGGCGAAGGCATAGCCGAGGCGGCCGAAGCCGGTGATGACCTCATCGAAGATCAGCAGGATGCCATGCTTGTCGCAGATCTCGCGCAGGCGCTTGAGGTAGCCCTTTGGAGCCGGCAGTCCGCCGGTCGAGCCGGCCATCGGCTCGACGATCACGGCAGCGATGGTGGAGGCGTCATGCAGCGTGACGATGCGCTCGAGGTCGTCGGCGAAATGCGCGCCGTATTCCGGCTCGCCCTTGGAGAAGGCCTGCTTCTCGCGGTCGTAAGTGTGCGGAATATGGTCGGTGCCGGTCAGGAGTCCGCCGAAGAACTTGCGGTTGTTGACCATGCCGCCGACCGAGATGCCGCCGAAGCCGACCCCGTGATAGCCGCGCTCGCGGCCGATCAATCGGGTCTTGGAGCCCTTGCCCGAGACGTTCCAGTAGGCGAGGGCGACCTTCAGCGCGGTATCGGCAGCTTCCGAGCCGGAACCGGCGAAGAAGACATGGTCAAGATCGCCCGGCGCCAGCGCAGCGATCCGCGCCGCCGCGGCGAACACCTTCGGGTGGCCGTACTGGAAGGAGGGGGCGAAATCGAGCTCGCGCGCCTGCGCCTGGATCGCCTGGATGATCGGTTCGCGGGCATGGCCGGCATTGCAGCACCAGAGCCCGGCGGTGCCGTCCAGGACCGACTTGCCCTCGGGGGTGTAGTAGTACATGCCGTCCGCCCTCGCGATCATGCGCGGGTTCTTCTTGAACGCTCGATTCGCCGTGAACGGCATCCAGAAGGCCTCGAGATCGTTGGGGGTCGCGAGCGGGGACGGTGCTGAGGTCATCGGACGATCCTGTGATTAATCATCCCTCAACCTAACAGTACGATGCGGGCTGTAAATTGCCGGCGCGACGCGGCATCCCTGCGCCCGGCGGAGAGCGAGGGCTGACCTCGCGGCAAGGTGACGTTGCGTCGCTTCTGGCGTAATCTGGCAAAAGGGGCGCAAACTGAACCGGACCCCGATGGACGATCGTGAGCCTGCGTCGGATCGGCCGGACGGCGAATTCCATGCGTTGATTCGCGCGGGTCTCGCGCGCATTCTCGCGTCTGACGCCTTTCGCGCCGCCCCGCAGCTCTCCGCCTTTCTTGGCTTCATCGTCGAGCGCGCCGTCGAAGGGCGTGGCTCGGAGCTGAAAGGCTATACGATCGCCGTCGAGGCCTTCGGCCGTTCGGCCGATTTCGATCCGCAGACCGACCCGATCGTGCGCGTCGAGGCTGGCCGCCTGCGCCGGGCGCTGGCGCAGTACTATGCCGGCGAGGGCGCCGGGGATCCGCTGCGGATCACGATGCCGGTCGGCGCCTATGTCCCCGCCTTCGACCTGCTCGGGCGGCCGGAATCGGAGACGGTTGCGCTCGACCAACCCGTGCCGGAGATGCCCGTTTCCTCCTCGCTGGCCGGGCCCGGTGGCAGCACGGACTCAGCGCCGGAGTCACCGCGAGAGCGCTGGATGGCCAGGCGCTGGCCGTTTGTCGCCGCCCTGGGTCTGTGCGTTGCGCTGGCGCCGCTGGCGGCCTGGTATCTCGGCCTGCTCGGTGCGGGGCCGGGGTCGGGCGTCTCGTCCGAGCCGCCCGCCCGCCCGCAGGTTACGAGCTCCGACCCCACCGTACGGGGCACGTCGCTTGAACTGACGGTCTTGGCGATTGCCGTTCCCGACCTGCCGAGCGATCCGCAGCTCGCCGGGCTGGCGCGCCGGTTTTCCAGCTTCCTGGTCGATGCCCTGTCCCGCTTCGACGATCTCGTCACGATCAAGGCGCCGCCTCTTGGCCAGGCTCCGCCGGCAGGGGCCGACTACATCTTCGAGATTAGCAGCCAGACGGTCGACGGGACGACGGAGAGCTTCGGCCGCCTGCGTTCGGTCCGCGACGGCCGTATCGTCTGGTCGGCATCGTCGACACGGGCTCTGAGCGCCGACGACAGCGATCGGCCCGACGCCGCCCGGCGTCTGGCGACGCGCCTGGCCGAGCCCTTTGGCATCATCCACGCCGATATCCGCCAGAACGCGACCTCCGGGCCGATGCGCTGCATCTATCAGGCTATCGACGTCCGTCGCACGATGAAGCCCGAGGACCATCTCGCGGCCCGCAAATGCGTGCAGGAGCTGGTCGACCGCGACCCGACCTTCTACCCCGGCTGGGTGCAGCTCACCTTCCTCAGCCTGAGCGAGTACACCTCCGGCCTCAACCCCCTGCCGGGCTCGCCTCTCGATCGTGCGCTCTCGGCCGCCCTCACGGCCGTCCGGCTGGCGCCCTCCAGCGCGAGGGCCCAGCAGGCGATGATGGATGCGTTGTTTGCGCGCGGCGCGACGGAGGAAGCCATCAGCGCCGGGCGCGAGGCGCTGACCCGCAATCCCTATGATTCCGACATCATGGCCAGCCTCGGCGCACGCTACATCCAGTTGAACCGCCCAGCCGAAGGATTGCCGCTGGTCGAGCGAGCCATCGAACTGAGCGCCGGCCGCCCGCCGACCTATGATTTCTTCGCCCTGCTCGGGGCCCATCTGCTTGGCGCCCAGCAGCGTTCGCGCGGCCATGGCGCCTTTCTGGCGGCGGATTCAAATCCCTATGCGCTGCTCGGCCGTGCGCTCCAGGCCGCGCAGAGGGGCAGCGAAGCCGACAAGGCCGAGGCGATTGCGGCTCTGCGCAAGAGTTCCCAGCTCTTCGAGACCGAGCCGCAGCTTTGGCTGATGCGCCGGGGCTTTGGCCCCGAGGTCATCGAGCGCATCCTCTCCGATCTTGCCATCGCGCAGCCCTGATCCCCGGAACCATCCAGCCGGGGCCATCATTCACCGATTTCCGCGGCTTGCGGGCCGCGAACGAGGGCAAATGCTCGCTTGCCGGCGGGCGTAAGGTTAGTCTCGGCACAGTGGTGTGATTCGCCGCCTTTTTCCGATCAACCCCTCGCGCGATCGCTGCCTTGGCCCCACTCCGACCGAACGCCCTGCATCCTCTCGCCAGCACCGTCACCGGGCTGTCGGCGGGCGCGGTCCTGCTGCTTCTGCTGCCGACCCCGCTGGGCACTGCGCTGGGCCTGCTGCTGGCGGGCGCGGGCTCGATCGGTTCCTTCTGGCTGTTCGAGCGGCGTGGCCTGGCGCAGCGCGAGCAGGTGCTGGCCGCGATCGGTGAGGTCAAGGTCAGGCTCGCGACCAGCGCGATCCGGCTCGATGCCCTGTCCAACCGTGTCGAGCAGATGCCGATGCGGGAGGCCGATGCAGTCCCGGCACGCGCCGCCATCAACGAACTGACCGCCGAGGTCGGGCTGCTGGGCGATCTAATACATCAGGTGGCGACGACGTTGGCGGACCATGACGCCGCGCTCGCCGCGGTCCAGTCGAAGGCTGCCCCGCCGCAGCCTGCAGAGGCCCCTGTCGTGGTCATCGATCCCGAGGCGGCGCGGCAGGAACGCCTGCAGGCGATGGCCGCCGAGCGGGCGCAAGCCGCGCGACAGGCGCAGGAGCAGGCGGCGGCGGAGCGTGCCGCGGTCATCAGCGCCGCGCTGTCGGAGGGCCAGGTCGAGGTTCACCTGCAGCCGATCGTGCAGTTGCCGCAACGTCGCACCCGGGGCTACGAGGCGCTGGTGCGCCTGCGGCTGGACGAGAATACGCTTCTGCTGCCGCATGAGTTCCTCTCTGTCATCGAGGAGCGCGGCTTCGGCCCGACGCTCGACGCGCTCGTCCTGACGCGCGCGCTCGCCATCGCCCGTCATCTCGGCTCGAAGGAGGGGGAGCTTTTCGTCTCCTGCAACTTCGGAGCGGCGACCTGGGGCTCGTCGAAGGCGCTGGTGACGCTGTCGCGTATCCTCGACAAATATCGCGAGCACACCGGCCATCTGATCATCGAGATGCCGCAGAGCGTCTTCCGTGGCCTCGATCCGACAAGTCTGGGCCTGCTTGGCGCGATGTCGGCCAACGGCGTGCGCTTCGCGCTCGACCAGCTCGTCGATCTCCGGCTCGATCCGGTCTCGCTGTTCGACCGCGGCATCCGCTTCGTCAAGGCGCCGGCGGCGCTGCTGATGGAGCATGCCGATGGCGGCGCCGCGACGGACATTGCGGCGGGCGACCTCTCGACCTTGCTGGCGCGCGCCTCGGTGGTCCTGATCGCGGACGAGGTCGGTGACAATCCGACGGTTGCCGACATGATCGACCTTGGCGTCATGATGGCGCAGGGGCTGGTCTTCTCGCCGCCGCGACCGGTCAAGCCCGACGTCTTCGCCGAGCCTGCCCCGGCTGCGCCCACGCCGGCTCCGGAGCCGGTCCCGCAGCGTCGGCCCGCCGAGATCGTCGGCTATCCCGCTGCCGCGTCTGCGTCGATGCCGGAAGCTCCGGTGCAGAAAGCTCCTGTGCATGAGGCGCCGCCGGAACGGCAGTCGTTCCGCTCCGTCCTGCGCCGCGCCAGCGCCTGATCCATCGACCGTCGAAGAGACGCGTTGCGCGACCTCCGCGGCTGGGGCAGGGCGCCATCGCAACGCCGCGGATGCGGGAACAGCCCCGATGCTGTAGAGCGACGGCACCCAGCCAGAGGGAGTGATACGCCGTGCCGTCACCGAAGATCGCCACCACCCTTCCGCTGTCGGGCTTTTCCGAGATCGCGGATCGTTTCGATCTGTGCCTCTGCGATGTCTGGGGTGTCGTCCACAATGGTGTCGCCGCCTTCGGCGATGCGGTCGCGGCGCTGGTTGCGATGCGCGAGCAGGGCATCAGCGTCGTCCTCGTCACCAACGCGCCGCGGCCGAACGCCGAAATCGCGCGCCAGCTCGCGGGCTTCGAGGTGCCTCAGGCGGCTTGGGACGCGATCGTGACCTCGGGAGATGTCTGCCGCGCCCTGATTCAGGCCCGCGCCGGCCAGCCGGTTTTCCGGCTCGGCCCTGATCGCGACCTCCCGCTGATCGCTGGGCTCGATGCGCCCGAGGTCGGGCCGGGCGAGGCGAGCTATGTGCTCTGCACCGGCCTGTTCGACGATGCGACGGAGACCGCCGACAGCTATGCCGATCTGCTCGCCGGCTTCGCCGCGCGCGGTCTCGAGATGATCTGCGCCAATCCCGATCTGGTCGTCGAGCGCGGCGGCCAGATCGTGCCCTGCGCCGGGTCGGTGGCGCTGGCCTATGAGGATTTGGGCGGCACGGTGATCTATGCCGGCAAGCCGCACCGGCCGATCTACGAGTCAGCGCTTGCGCTCGCGCAGGAAAAGCGCGGCGCTCCGATCGCGCGCGATCGGATCTGCGCCATCGGCGATGCGATCCGCACCGACATCGCCGGCGCCGACGCCTTCGGCGCGACGGGCATCATGGTGTTGGCGGGCATCCATGCCCAGGATCTGATGGAAGCGTCTTGGGACCAGCGCCATGGCTGGTTTGCGCGGCAGAGCCATCGCCCCGCCTATGCGCTGCCGCATCTCGTCTGGTGAGATAGGGTCGCCTGCCTCAGGCGGCGCAGACCACGGACTCGATCTTGGAACGCAGCGTCTGCGCGTTGAACGGCTTGACGATGTAGTTGTTCACCCCGGCCTTCTTGGCGGCGATGACGTTCTCGGTCTTCGACTCGGCGGTAACCATGATGAAGGGCGTCGCCGACAACGCGTCTTCCTCGCGCACGCGCTGCAGGAGTTCGAAGCCGGTCATCGGCTCCATGTTCCAGTCGGAAATGACCAGCCCGTACTGCTTGTCGCGCATCTTGGCGATGGCGGCCTGGCCGTCGGAGGCATCGTCGACATTCTCGAAGCCGAGCTGCTTCAGGAGGTTGCGGATGATCCGGACCATCGTCTGGTAATCATCGACCACCAGGATGGGCATGGACGGGTCGAGAGCCATTGCGGTGCTCCAAGCAAACAGTGACGGCGCGGGGCGATACCCACGCCGCGCTGCCTCGATCAAGGCAGCGGCTACAGGTCGAAGGTGATAGCGCCCCCGGCTTTCAAAGCTGTTAATCCAATGTCGGAGTGACGCAGGGTAATTCGACTTCCTGCGAGGCCACCAAAGTCCAATGGCCGGCCTGCCGCTGCTGTGACAGGGTCAGGTCCAGACACATCGATCCCGGCCGCGAGCCACGTGCCGCGCCGGAGACGAAGGCCAGTCACACCGATGAGCAGTGCACTCTACACCGTCCACGCCTTCGAGGATCTGACCGTCGGCCAGAGCGAAAGCCTGATGCGGACGGTTATGGAGCGCGACGTTTCGCTGTTCGCCGACCTGTCGGGGGACGCCAACCCGATCCATCTCTGCGACCGCTTCGCCGCCAACACGAAGTTCGGCCAGCGCATCGCGCATGGCATGCTCACCGCGAGCCTGGTCTCCGCGCTGCTCGGCACGCGGCTACCAGGCCCCGGCGCCGTTTATCTCTCGCAGACCCTGACCTTCCTCGCGCCGGTGAAGATCGGCGATGTCGTCATGGCCCGCGTCGAGGTCGTGGAACTCGTGGCCGAGCGCCGTCGCGCCCGGCTGTTCTGCGAATGCCTGGTCGACGGCAAGGCGGTTCTCGAGGGCGAGGCCTGGGTCGCCCTGCCGCCATCCAGGCCCAAGGAACGAACCACGGACCGCGCCGCGGATTGAGCCTGCCGGCTTGACGCCTTGCCGCGTCTGCCCAATGACGGGGCCTGCCCGGCGAGCGCCCGGGCGCCCGGATAGCCCTGCCCGATGACCTCTCTCGCCGACGCCTCCTCAAGCTTCGTGCTCGACCTCGAAAAGCCGATTCCCGCCGCGCTGCGCGGTGCGGTCATCGCGCTCGGCAATTTCGACGGCGTCCATCGCGGCCATGCCGAACTGGCGCGTGTCGCGCAGGCGATGGCGGCCAAGCGTGGCGCCCTGGCAGCCGCGCTCACTTTCGAGCCGCATCCGCGCAGCGTCTTCCGGCCCGAGCAGCCGGTCTTCCGCCTGACCCCGCCGGCGGTGAAGACGGAATTGCTGGGAGAGGTCGGCCTGCCGCTGACCTTCGTGCTGCCATTCAACCGCGACGTCGCCGCTGTTCATGCCGAGGCCTTCGTCGACGACCTGCTGCTCGGCAAGCTCGGCGCCGCCGGCCTCGTCTGCGGCTACGATTTCCATTTCGGCCAGGGGCGCAGCGGTTCGCCGGAGATGCTGGAGGCACGCGCCATGCACGCCGGCGTCCCGGTCTCCGTCGTGGCACCCTATTCCTGGGCCGGCGAGCCGGTCTCCTCGACACTGATCCGCACCGCGTTGGAGCAGGGCGATGTAGCCCGCGCCGCGCAGTTCCTCGGCCGGCCCTGGTTCGTGCGCGGCGTGGTCGCCCATGGCGACAAGCGCGGGCGCGATCTCGGCTATCCCACCGCCAACATGCATCTCGCCCGCGACTGCCGGTTGAAGTTCGGGATCTATGCCGTGCGGATGAAGGTCGACGGTCGCTGGCATGACGGCGTCGCGAGCTTCGGCAGCCGCCCGACCTTCGACGATGGTGCGCCGCGCCTCGAAACCTTCGTGTTCGATTTTTCGGGCGATCTCTACGGAAAGCAGGTCGATGTCGCGCTGGTCGAGTGGCTGCGCGGCGAGGCGAAATTCGAAACTTTGGACGCGCTGATCGTGCAGATGGACGCCGACAGCCTGCGGGCGCGCGACATCCTGGCGAGGACGCCGCCCTTCCTTCCGTAACCTGCGCCTGCTAGAAGCCGCTCATGCTCGCTTTTCGCGCCACATCGACCATTCCGCTTCGGCGAATTACGGGCCCGGCTGCCGCCCCGCGCTGACGCGTGGCGCTTTGCGCAAGCCGGGTGACCATCGCTTTTCCTGATTTTCTCCGCGGACCAGCGCCACGCCAGGCAACCATGGCAGGCTCATCCGCACTGCCCGAGCCGGACCATGACCGACAAGCCCGCCGAAAAAGCCGAAACCGTCGACTATTCCCAGACCCTGTTCCTGCCCCAGACCGAGTTCCCGATGCGGGCCGGCCTGCCGCAGCGCGAGCCGGAACTGCTCGCCCGCTGGGCGAAGATGGACCTCTACCGCAAGCTGCGCGAGGCCGGCAAAGGCCGCGACCGCTTCGTCCTGCATGACGGTCCGCCCTATGCCAACGGCAACATCCATATCGGCCATGCGCTGAACAAGGTCCTGAAGGACCTCGTCACCCGCTCGCAGCAGATGCTCGGCCACGACTCGAACTATGTCCCGGGCTGGGACTGTCACGGCCTGCCGATCGAGTGGAAGATCGAGGAGCAGTATCGCGCCAAGGGCCTGAACAAGGACGACGTGCCGGTCGTCGAGTTCCGCAAGGAATGTCGCGCCTTTGCCGAGCACTGGGTCGATGTGCAGCGCCAGGAGTTCAAGCGCCTCGGTGTCGAGGGTGACTGGGACGATCCCTACCTGACCATGGCCTATCCCGCCGAGGCGCAGATCGCCCGCGAGATCATGAAGTTTGCCGAGACAGGCCAGCTCTATCGCGGCTCCAAGCCGGTGATGTGGTCGGTGGTCGAGAAGACCGCACTGGCCGAGGCCGAGGTCGAATACGAGGAGCACACCAGCGACACGGTTTTCGTGGCGTTTCCGGTGTCCGGCGCTGGGCCGCTGGCTGGATCCTCCATCGTCATCTGGAC
>JAESFK010000290.1_pt1 | contig 31362 bp, 29 predicted proteins | sample 9269391 | NCBI WGS metagenome assembly JAESFK01 (sample SAMN14506231, study PRJNA617097) | algae metagenome | isolation source: Drouetiella hepatica UHER 2000/2452 and co-occurring heterotrophs from... | place: Slovakia: Slovak Paradise National Park, Hrabusice, Kosice Region | collected 2000-01-01
CTATTCGCGCAACGCCATCGTCCACCAGGGCCGCCTCGACGCCGGCGTCCAGCTCATCACCAAGCCGTTCACATTCGAGCAGCTGGCGGCCCGGGTCCGCGACGTTCTCGACATGAAGTGAGCGTGAGGGAGAAAGATATTTCTCCGGTCACGGACAGGTACTGGGAACGTATCTGCCGCCCGCCTGTTGCACGATGGTGGGTTACTTCTGCCGCATTCACAGGAGCCGAATGGCGAACAATGAATCCCCGGCGGTGGAGCCCAAAGCTCTGCCTGCCTCTCTGCGACGCGGCGGGAAAGCGGTCGCGTTCGGCATCGGCAGCGTTTTCTTTCGACAAGGCGATCCAGCGGATACGGTGTTCTGTATCGATTCGGGACGGGTCAAGCTCGCTGTCATGTCGGCGCAGGGGAAGGAAGCCGTCGTCGGCCTCTTCCGCGCGGGGGATTTCTTCGGCGAAAGCTGCCTGATCGGCCAGCCGTTGCGGATGGCGACCGCGACCGCGATGACGGACTGCCAGCTCGTGCATATCGAGCGCGCGCAGATGACCCGCATCCTGAAGGAAGAGCCGTCGTCGGGCGCGTTCTTCGTGCGTCATCTGCTGACCCGCAACAGCCGCGTCGAGGAAGACCTCGTCGACCAGCTCTTCAATTCGAGCGAGAAGAGACTTGCGCGTACGCTGCTGCTTCTTGCAAACGTGGGTAAGGAAGGCGGCCTTCAGCCCATCACCACGCCGGTGAGCCAGGAGACCCTCGCCGAGATCGTCGGTACGACGCGTTCGAGGGTCAGCCATTTCATGAACAAGTTCAGGAAGCAGGGCTTCATCGACTATGACGGCCGGCATCTCAGCGTACGCAGTTCGCTGATGAGCGTTCTGCCGCCGCAATGAACGCCTCGCGCAGATTGGATAATCCGCGTGCTGAGCAATAGGGAACAGCGCTGGAGGGCGGAATGCTGTCTGGTCTGCCGCTCAACTGATGGGTGGCGTTCACGGTAGCGATTGCGGGATGCAGTCGCGCGCGCCCAGCGCGTAAATATTTGGAGCACCAGATGACAGCAGTAGCCGTTATTCCGTCGACCGGAGATGTGCGACGCCGTGGCATGGGCGTTTGGCGGCTCAGTTTCGTGTTGCTCGCCTCCTGCGCGATTGCTGGCACGGTACAGGCGCAGACCGCCACCGACCTTCGGGAAAATGCCGTCTGGCAGGCGCGTGCGGGCAAAATGGCGGAAGCACAGAACACGTTGCGTGCGTTGCTGGTGTCCGGCCCCGACGACGGGCTCGTTGCCATGGATCTCGTGACGCTGCTGGAACAGGACGGCAAGCCGCTGGAAGCCGCCGTCATCTTCAAGCGTGCAGATAAAACGGACGCGCCGGCCTATGCGCTGCAGGCTGCCGTGAGGGCCAACCAGGCGCTTGGTCGCCACGACGAAGCGCGACGTCTCCTGAGCGAAGGCACACGTCGTTTTCCTGGGGATCCGGTATGGGCCGAACTTGAAAAGCGCCCCGTCGCAACGGCACCGCCGAAATGATCGGCTGAACGTCAGCCTGATCACGTCCGACGCATGAACAAACGCGACACGCGCGGATTGAATAGTTCGTCAAATGAGCAATCGGATACAGCCCCGCCCCGCGGAATGCTGTTTCGTCTGCTGCACGATCGAGGGGCGTGGCGCTCCTGATCAGCCGCTGTGGGCGGCATGTCAGGGCGCCTCAGCCTTCGCGGTAACGACTGCAGTCGCGGTTGGGCCGTCCATAACTGTTCGCCCGGGAAGGCGGACAGGATCACGCTTGGGGACTACATGATTGCGACATTCGACAGCCCCGCGGGGGGCCTGCGCCGCCGTCGCAAAATGATGCACGGACTCGGCCTTCTGCTGTTCGCTTCCGTCGCGGCAGGAGGGTCGATGGCGGGTACCGCCCACGCGCAAACCGCCACCGATCTACGTGAGGATGCCGTGCGGATGGCGCGCGCGGGAAAGATGGCGGAGGCGCAGGCGATCTTGCGCACGTTGCTCATCTCCGGTCCGGACGACGGCCGCGTCGCCATGGATCTCGCGACCCTGCTGGAAATGGACGGCAAGCCGGTGGAGGCTGCCGCGGTATTCGCGCGCGCCGACAAGCCCGACGCACCGGCCTATGCGCTGCAGGCCGCGATACGCGCCAGCCAGGCGATCGGTCGCACGGTCGAGGCGCAGCGACTCTTGCGCGAAGGCGCGCGCCGTTTCCCGGACGATCCGGCATGGGCCGTGCTCGAAAAGCGCGCCTCCGCGCCGACGCCGCCGCGTGCGACGGCACAGGAGATGGTCCAGGCGAAGATTGCCGAGGGCGATGCGCGTCGCGCCGCGGGCGATCGCTATGCCGCCCTCTCGGCCTACACCGCCGCCATGAAGATGGCGCCGGGCAACGCCGAGGCCCGCGAAAAGGCCGCCGCCGTCATGGTGCAGCTGGGAGGACCCTACGGCGCGGCCATGCTGGAGGGCAGCACACCGACCATCGATGCCGCCCAGGCCGCCGCGATGACGCGCTGGGGCGCCGAGGTGCGGCCACCCGATGCGGCGAAGCGCTTCGAGGGAACCGACCTCGCCCTCGCGCGCCTCGATGCGCTGCTGGCCACGAACCCCGACGATCCGGGCCTGCGGCGACAACTGGAGCTCGACCGCATGGTCGCACTGCGTGACCGCGTGCGCATGGCGGAGGCGGTTCGCGAGGGCGACGCCCTGCGCGCCGCCGGCCCGTTGCCATCCTATGCCGACCAGGCCTATGGCGATGCGCTGCTCTACATGCATCGGCGTCGGGAGGCGCGCGACGCGTTCGAACGCGTGCTGGCGGCCGAACCGCACAACGTGCCGGCCCGCTACGGGCAGTTCTTCTCCTCGGTCGAGCTCGAGGATTTCCGCACCGCCTATGCCGCGATCGACATCCTGCTGACGGGCGACGAGCCGATCTGGCAGAAATTTCTCGACGATCCCACGCGCTATCCCAATCCCGAACGCACCACCGCCGAGGTCGCCGCCGCCGATGCGCGTCTGTACGGCAACCAGCTCGGCGAGGCCTGGGACCGCATCACGGTGCTGAGAAAGGCCGCGCCGGCCAACGGCAACGTGCGCGTCTCGTCGGCCGAGATCGCCCTGGCACGCGGCTGGCCACGGCTGGCCGAGGAAGAGGCGCAGATCGCGGCGACCCTCGTGCCCTACAGTCTGGGCGGGCGCATCACGATGGTCCAGGTGGCCGTCGCCAACTTCCGTTTCGACGAGGCCGACCGGCTGCTGGCCGAACTGGTCGCCCTCTATCCCGAGGATCTCGCCGTGCAGCGCCTCGCCCGCCAGGTCGACGCCCAGCGGCGCTGGCTGCTCGAGGTCGAGGCGCGGCCGAGCAACAGCACCGGCGGCGGCATCAACCAGACCGGCGAGGCCATCCAGGTCGCGGCGCGACTTTATTCCCCGCCGATCAACGACAACTGGCGCGTCTTTGCGCTGAACGACTACAGCTCCGCCCATCCGATCGAGGGCTTCGTGCAGCGCGATCGAATCGGCCTCGGCGTCGAATATCGCGACCCGCAGTGGCGCGCCACGCTGTATCCCACCCTGTCGTTCGGAACGCTGCAGAAGGCCGGTGGCGGCGCAACGCTCGACTGGTTCGTGACCGACCAGTTTTCCGTGGGCCTTGCGGGCGAGTTGTTCAGCATCGAGACGCCGATCCGCGCGCTCTACTACGGCATCAGCTCCGACCAGGTGACGTTGCGCGCCGCCTACCGCTGGCACGAGAACCGCTCGCTGGCCGCCGTCGCGTCCTACCAGCCCTTCACCGACGGCAACCAGCGCCTGACCTTCGGCGTCACGTTCCTGCAGAAGCTGATCGACATCCCGCTGTTCGATCTGACCGGGCGGGCCGAGGTCTTCACCTCGTCCAACACCAAGCCCAACGCGCCCTACTTCAATCCCAACGCCGACCTGTCGGCGACGCTGGGATTTCTCGCCGAGCATGTCACGTGGCGCGCCTACGACAAGAGCTTCGTGCAGGCGTTGCGCGTCGATGCCGGTCTCTATTCGCAGCAGGGCTATGGCGACGACTGGATCGCCATCGCCTCCTACGAACATCGCTGGCGCATCGACCCACGCACCGAGTTTCGCTACGGCGTCCAGGTGGGGCGCAGAGTCTACGACGGACTGGAAGAACGCAGCATCGGGCTGATCGTCGGTTTGAGGCAGAGGATCTGATGCGCACCCTTACCCGTTTCGCACTGGCTCTCATTGCCGGCCTGGCGATCGTCCCTCCGTCGGCCGCGCAGCCGGTCCGACCGCAGCAGCACTTGCCGCAGTCGCGTAGCCTATCGCCATCGATCTGGCCGGGTCCGCCCAACTTCGTCTCGATCGGCTTCCACGATGTCGTCGACACGCGCGCGGAACTCAGCACCGACGCCGTGACCGCCGACCAACTCGTGCGCTTCTTCGACTGGCTGAAGGGCTCCGGCTGGACCGTCGTGTCGCTCGACCAGGTGATGGCGGCGGGCAGGGGCGGCCCGTCCCTGCCCGAAAAGTCGATCCTGCTCACCTTCGACGACGGCTATCGCAGCCTCTACACGCGCGTCTTCCCCCTGCTCAAGGTCTATCGCTACCCCATCGTCGCGGCCTTGGTCGGCAGCTGGATGGACGGGGTGCCCGGCAGCACGGTGCGATACGGCGAAACCGACGTGCCGCGCTCGAAGTTCATCACCTGGGAAGAGGCCCGCGAGATGCAGGCCTCCGGTCTGGTCGAGTTCGCCTCGCATTCCTACGACCTGCACCGCGGCGTGACCGCCAACCCGCAGGGCAACAGCGTCGGCGCGGCGCGGACCTGGCGCTACGACCCGTCGACCTTGCGCTACGAGGACGACGTCCGCCATCGCACGCGCGTCCGTGGTGATCTCGACCGCGCCCGGCGCCAGATGGCGAGTGCGCTGGGACGCGCCCCGCGTGCCCTGGTCTGGCCGTTCGGGCGCTTCAGCGCGCCCGCCCTTGCCGAAGCCAGGGCCGCCGGCTTCACCTTCGCGCTCACGCTCGAGGCAGAGCCCGCCTCGCCCTATGACCCGTTCATGCTGCATCGCTACTTTCCCAATCGAAGTCCGGGGCTCGGCGAGATTGCCGACAATCTGCGTTTCGCCGTCGAGGCGCCCGAGACCGCTCGAGTGGCCTGCCTCGCGCTCGACGGGGTGGCTGCGCTGCAGGGCGAGGAGCAGAACGCCGCCCTGGGTAAAATGATCGAGGAGCTGCGCCGGCTCGGCCCGAACAAGGTCGTGATCGACGGACAGGCTGCGCTGCCGTCGCCGGACTCCCCGCTGGGCGACGTGTTCTTTCCGACCCTGCTGCGACCGATGCGGACCGACCTGCTGTCGCGCGCGGTGTGGCAGATCCGCTCGCGCGCCGGCGTCGAGGTCTATGTCCACCTGCCGCTGCAGGCCACGCTGGCGGCGGTTGGCGAGTCGGGCGCAGGCACGCTCTACGCCGACATGCTGCGCCATGCCGCCGCCGACGGCATCCTGGTCGACGCGCCGGCGCAGCCCGCATCGGCAGCCTCGGGCCAGAAGAACGCCGTGCGCGCCCGTCGCGCACGGCTCGATCCCGCCACGCTCGATCAGGGTTCGCGCCAGGCGCTGCAGATCTACCGAGCCGCTGCTCAGGCGGACCCCGTGCTGCGCCTCATGCTGGCGGTGCCCGCGTCGCCGGCCGGCCCGGCCGACTGGGCCGACTATGTGATGTCGCCGCCGGCTCAGTCGGCGCAGGCCCTCGTGGCCGATGCCGCGCGCCTGCGCGCCGCGGGGTGGATGCGGCCCGAATTCTCCGGCCGCACAGTGCTGGGATTGCCGCCGCCGCTTCCGGCCCGGTCCGGCGTTGTGCACGCGGGCGGCCAGCCCGCTGCCCAGACGGACGCCCAGGTCGGCGGTCAGATCGAGGCGATACGCGGTGCCCAGCGGCTGGGCGCGGCGGGCTTCGCGCTCTGTCCGCCGATGCCGGCCCTTCCGGCGCCGCCGGCGCTGGCGGCGACCTTTTCGTCGTCCAGCTTTCCGTATCGGCCCTAGGCATGTCGGCAATCGGCCCGTGGATCGACTGGGGTGGCGATCTCCTTCTGCTGGCAATCCCGCAATTCTGCTTCGGCTATCCGTTTGTGATGTCGCTCTACTGGATGGCCGGCAGCCTGCTCTTCTACCTCACGCGCGAACGCCACCTGCCGGCGGTGGACCAGCCGCCGCAGTTGGCGGAATGGCCGCCGATCAGCATCATCGTGCCGTGCTTCAACGAGGCGATGCACGCCGAGGAGACGCTGACGACCGCCGCCAACTGCGACTATCCCGACTTCGAGGTGATCGCCGTCAACGACGGCAGCAGCGACGACACGACGGCGGTGCTGAACGAGCTGGCCGACCGCATCCCGAAGCTCCGCGTCGTCCATCTCCACGAAAACCAGGGCAAGGCCATCGCGCTGAATACCGGCGCGCTGTTTGCCCGGAACGAGATTCTGGTCTGCATCGACGGCGACGCGCTGATCGACCGGCATGCCCTGTCGTGGGTGGCGCGCGCCTTCCTGCCCTCGAATGTCGGCGGCGTGGCCGGCAATCCGCGCATCCGCAACCGCAGTTCGCTGCTGGGGCGTCTGCAGATCGGCGAGTTCTCCTCGATCATGGGCCTCATCAAGCGCACGCAAACCGTGTACGGCCGGCTGTTCGCCGTCTCCGGCGTGATCTGTGCCTTCCGCAAGAGCGCGCTGCAGGCAGCCGGCTGGTGGTCGCCGCGCACGCTGACCGAGGATGTCGACATCACCTGGCGCATGCAGATGGCGGGCTGGCGGGTCGTCTACGACCCCAAGATCATCGTCTGGATCCTGATGCCCGAGACGCTGCGCGGCCTGTGGAACCAGCGCTTGCGCTGGGCGCAAGGCGGTGCGCAGGCGGCCATCGACCATTTCTGGACGCTGGTCGGCAATCGCGTGTCGCCCGGCATGTCGCTGATCTATCTCGACTTCGTGCTGAGCGTCATTTGGGCGTACACGATGCTGGCCACGCTGGTCCTGGGCCTCGTCTCTGCATCGGGTCTGATGCCCGAGGACGCGCCCGCGGGCTTCCGCCTGGTCCCCGAATGGTGGGGCATCACGCTGGCGGCAACTTATCTGTCGCAGGCGATCGTCGCGGCCTTCATCGAGCGGCGCTACGACAAGGGCCTTGTCTCAAACATGTTCTGGATCGTGTGGTATCCGCTCGCCTACTGGATGATCAGCTCGGCAACCACGGTCGTGGCCCTGCCGCGCGCCATTTTCCAGAAGCGTTCGGCGCGCACGACCTGGGTCAGTCCCGATCGGGGCTTGCGCTGATGCCGACGAGGCAGGCCTGGCCGCCGCTGATCCTCGGCGCGCGAAGACCGTGGTGGACCCGTGCCCGCGACGTGCTGCTCACCTGCATCGCCTGGCTGGCGCTGGCGATCCTGCTCAATCGCGAGCTCGAACTGGGACTGACGGTCTATCTCGACGCCATGGGGATGGAGAACTACACGGACGAACTGCGCTCCGCCGGACTCGTGAGCCGCGACCAGGGGCCACTGGGCTGGTCGTATTTCGGCTTCGCGTTGCGGCCCTACGTCTTGGTCTTCCTCACACTGTTCGCCTTTCTCCTCACCTTCACCGTTCACACGATCATTCGGCGACAGCGCTCGCTGCGGGCGCCTGCGCCGCCGCCGCTGAGCTTCATGCTGGAAGCCCGGCAGGCGGGGCTCGCTGCCGGTATCGGCGATGCGCTGGGCGCACGGGAAAACGGCGGCGCCGCGCGCCTTGAGGTCAAGACCGACCAGATCGTCGATGGTCGCACGCTGCTGGCGATGCTTAACAACCAGGACGAGATGGCGCTGGGCGACATCCGCAGGCTGCGCGTCGCCACAGTGGAGGTCCGGCCGGCCGGCGGCTATCTGATCCATGCCGGGGCGATCACCGGGCCCTTTGCATGATCACGCGACGCGCGCTCACCGCCCTGGCGCTCCCGGCATTCGCCGCCCCGCTGGCGCCGCTTGCACCGGCCCGCGCCACACAGGCCTTCGATACCGAGATCATCGTGCGCACCCCGCGCAATCTGCACAGCGTAGTCGACGTCGAGCGCCTCGTCGATTTGGCAGCCGACACAGGTGTCGCGGTCATCAACGTCTCCGCCAAGCAGGACGAGGACGACGAGATGCGCTCCGGCCTGGTCTTCTACGCCAGCGCAATCGCTCCGCGCGCTGTCGGCTACGAGTCGTTCGACGTCCTCGACGCCACCATCCGCGCCGCGCACCGGCGCGGCATCAAGGTGCGCGCCTGGGTGCCGCAGTTCCACGACCGGACCGCCGCCATGCTCGATCCCGGGCAGCTGATGTGGGCCTATGACGGCAAGCGAATCCTGCCGTTCAGCGGCAGCGGCCGCCACGAGCAACACTTCGTCAATCCGCTCAACCCGGCCACGCAGGCCTACCAGCGCTCGCTGCTGCACGAGATCGCCAGGAACTACGAGGTCGACGGCATCGTCATCGATTGGGTGCGCTTCGACGACTACAACATGGATCTGGGCGACGAATCGCGCCGTCGGTTCAAGGAGTATGCCGGCCTAGATGCCCTGGAGATCGATTTCGCGACCGACAATCCCGGGCGGCGGACTTGGAACGTCTGGCGCACCAGGGGCATCGCCGACTATGTGACGGGCGTGCGCCGGTTGATCGACGAGACCCGGCGCGGTCTCGACTTCGGTGTCTACATCCTGCCGCCCGAATTCGTCGAAGTTGCCCAGGATGCCGGCCAGTTTGCCGAGGCCGTGACCTTCCTGTCGCCGATGGCCTACTTCCGCGACTGGGGCAAGGACGCGGCGTGGGTGAACGACAACGTGCTCGCCCAGACCAGGGCGAAAGCGCAAGGAACCACGATCATACCCGTCTTCGACTGCGACTGGCAGGAGTCCGAGTATCGCGAGATCCTGGGAGGGATACGCCGCGACTCGCCCAGGATCGCTACCTTGTCATGGTTTGCCTACGGACAATGGACTGAAGCGATTTTCCGACGGATCGATCGCCTGCGCGCTCTGTAGGCAGGCGCGACATGACGGCCACTACTGCTTCGAGCGGCCTGTCCTCGGCGTGGGCTTGGCGGCTGGACGTTTCTCCAGCCGCTCGATGCGTTGCTCGAAGCTCGTCTGCATCTTCGTGAGCTGCTGCTCGAGCTGGCGCTCCTGGACCTTGAGCTGCTCGATCTGACTCGAGAGAGCGGAGATCGAGCGTTGCAAATCGTTGAAGCGCGCGTCGATGCCGGTCTGCGCCGCGGCGCCGCCGGGGACCACGAGCATCGCCAGCAGGGCGAGGCGGAGCAGGGACGTGCTCATCCGGGGCCGCGCTGGCCGGTTTACTCGGCGGCCTGCTGAATCCGCGTCGGCACGGTCTCGCCGGCGAAGAGCGCTGCGCGCGCGGCGTCGTACTCGGCCTTGAGGCGGGCCACGATCTCGGCGGCGGGCGGGGCGTCATGGATCTGGCCGACGCCCTGTCCGGCGCCCCAGATGTCGCGCCACGCCTTGACCTTCATGTTGCCGCCCGAACCGAAGTTCATCTTGCTCTTGTCGGCTTCCGGCAGCGCGTCGGGATCGAGGCCCGCGGCCGCGATCGAGCGCTTCATGTAGTTGCCGTGCACGCCGGTGAAGAGGTTGGTGTAGACGATCTCCTCGCCGGTCGATTCGATGATGCACTGCTTGTTGGCGTCGGTGGCGTTGCCTTCCTTGCTCGCGGTGAAGCGCGTGCCCAGATAGGCGAGGTCGGCGCCCAGCGCCTGGGCGGCCAGCACCGAGGCGCCGTTGGAGATCGAGCCCGAGAGCAGGATCGTGCCGTCGTAGAACTGGCGCACTTCCGGCACCAGCGCGAAGGGCGAGAGCCGGCCGGCATGGCCGCCGGCGCCGGCGCAGACCAGGATGAGACCGTCGACGCCGGCCTTCAGCGCGCGCTTGGCATGGGTCACGTTGGTCACGTCATGGAACACCAGGCAGCCGTAGCGGTGCGCCGAGACGACCACGTCGTCGGGCGCGCGCAGCGAGGTGATCTGGATCGGCACCTTGTACTTCTCGCACATGTCGATGTCGTGCTGCAGGCGGTCGTTCGACGAGTGCACGATCTGGTTGACCGCGAAGGGCGCCACCTTCTTGTCGGGATGCTTGGCCTTGTACTCGGCCAGCTCGCCGGTGATGCGCTTCAGCCACTCCTCGAGCATCTCCTTCGGGCGCGCGTTCAGCGCCGGGAAGGAACCGACGACGCCGGCCTTGCACTGCTCGATGACGAGGTCAGGGTTGGACACGATGAACAGCGGCGCGCCGACCACCGGGATCGAGAGGTTGTCGCGCAGCAGGGCGGGAAGGGCCATCGTTTCGCTCCTTGGATTCGTCTGTCTTCGTGTCGGTTACGGGCCTAGCACGGCCCCGGTCATTTTCGCTACTTCGCCAGCTCGTAGGCGCCGCCCTTTTCCAGCGCCCGCTTGTAGGCAGGGCGGGCATGGATCCGGTCGAGGAAGCCCTTTAGCTTCGGCATCTTGTTGATCATCGGCGAGCGTGCCGTGGCGGCTTCCAGCGGGAAGCTCATCTGGATGTCGGCCGCCGTGAACTCCGGGCCGGCAAACCACTCGCGGCGCATCAGCTCGCCTTCGAGGAACATGAAGTGGTTGGCGATCTGGGGCATCAGCAGGGTCTTGTCGGCGCCGCCTGCAATGGCGCGCGCCACCGGCCGCATGAAGAAGGGCACGCGCGCGGGCAGGAGACCGAACACCAGCTTCATCAACAGGGGCGGCATCAGCGAGCCCTCCGCATAGTGCATGAAATAGGTGTAGTTCAGCCGCTCGGGCGTGCCGGGGGCGGGTGTGAAGCGGCCGCCGCCGTAGGTTTCCGACAGGTATTCGAGGATGGCGCCCGACTCGGCCAGGACTTTGTCGCCGTCGGTGATCACCGGCGACTTGCCCAGAGGATGCACTTTGCGCAGCTCGTCGGGCGCCTGCATCGAGGGTTTGCGCTGGTAGCGCTTCACCTCGTAGGGCAGGCCGAGCTCCTCGAGCATCCAGAGGATGCGCTGCGAGCGGGAATTGTTCAGGTGATGGACGGTGATCATCGTCACAGCGTACCGGGGCGCCAGTTGCCGTGGAAGCCCGCCGGCACCCGGCTGCTGAGATGGGCCAGGGCCACGGGGCCCTTGGCGATGTCGGTCGCCTCGAACACCGCGAGGTCGCTGCGGCCCTCGGCCGAGCGGAAGATCGTCGCCAGCACCCAGCCGTCGCCTTCGGCCGCCTTGTCGTGGCGCGGCACGAAGACGGGCTCGCCGAACCGGTCGTCCTCGCCCGACTTCCAGGTCGCGTTGGTGCCCTTCTTCAGGTCGTAGTGGGTGATGCCCTCGCCGCGGCGGACACCGGCATGGGTGATGTTGCCCGACACGATCCAGCCATGGCGGTAGTCGCTCATGCAGAAGCGCTCGTCGAAGCGCGGGAACTCGCCGGCGCGGTCGTCGAGCTGCTCCTCGCGGAAGGTGTTGCCCTGGCCGTCGAGGTCAAAGGTCCAGCGGAACAGGCGCGCCGCCGGCGGTTCCTTGGTCGAGGGCGAGCCGTCGGGCAGCGGGAAGAGCGGCGCCACGTCGTACTTCATGACGTCGATCACGATCTTGCCGTCCGCCGTCTCGAAGTGGTTCATCGGGTGGAACACGTAGGATGGCGGCGCCGTCACCCACTTCACGTCGGCCACGGTGCCGTTGCGCGGGATGAAGGCGATGTGCGTGCCCTTGTCCGGCTCCCAGGCGAAGGGCGGCAGCCCGCCCATGGCGCGTTCCATCGACGAGGTGAGCGGGAAGACCGGCACTACGATCCAGTTCTTGGTCACTGCGAAGTCGTGGATCATCGACGGGAAGGGCCCCTCGAGAATCTCGGCGCGCGTGACGGTGCCGTCCTCGGTCACGGTCTGGAGGCTGATTTCCCTGGTGAAGCGGCCGGTGGCCGAATAGCCGAAGAAGATCATCTCGCCGGTCTCGGGATCGAACTTGGGGTGGGCGGTGAACGGCCCGACGAGCTTGTCGCCGAACGTCTCGTAGCCGCCGTCCTTGGGACCGACCGGCATCAGGCTCTTGGGGTCGAGCGAGAAGGGTGCATGCGCCTCCTCCAGCGCCAGCAGCTTGCCGCCGTGCCAGACGATGTTGGTGTTGGCGATGGTCGAGTTGAGCGCGAAGACGCGCGGGTCGGTGTAGCGTGGATTGCCGAACGTGCCGGAGAGGCCTTCGCCCTCCTCGTTCTCGATCTTCCACTTCGGCGTCCTCACCCAGCGGTTCTTGTAGGAGACGTTGCCGTTCTCGATGTGGAAGGCGTGGATCATGCCGTCGCCGCCGAACCAGTGATAGGGCCCGCGCGGCGCAAACTGCGGGTTCGGCCCGTTGCGGTAGAGCGTGCCGCAAAGTTCCTTGGGCATCTCGCCGGTGATGTGGAGATGTCCGGCATCGGCCTCGGTGTTGACCGGTGCGAAGTAGCCTTTGAGGAACGGATTGTCGGTCGGGAATGCCTTGGCCACGGGAAGTCTCCTTCTGGGTAACGCCGTGTATCTAACCAACGCTATAGATACACGGTGTTCCCCGCAAGGGTGAAAACGGACGTTCCTTGTGACGCGACGACAAGCAGGACAGCGCGCAACACGCTTGCGCCCGCCAAGCCCAGGCGCGTACCTGCGGCGAGCTACCGACCGCTCGTCCTGTTACGCCCCCGAAGGCGACTGCCGTCGGCCGCGCCGCCCCCACCGACCGTCCGGGTCATGTCGGCCAGGGTGCCGAGGCGCACGAGCTGCGGTTGCAGGTAAGGTTTCCTCGCCTCGCCCATCCCCGCCGCGGCGACCGCCGCTTCATCGTCCGAGTCGGCAGTTCGCTGGTCCATCATGGCTTTTCCCCGTCAGCATCGGCAGTTTACAGCGGCTTTGCGGGAAACACTACAAGCCGGCCCGGATCGTCCGCCAAATCGTCGGTGAAATCGTCCAGGTGCTTGGCCGTTTCGATCTGGATGGCTAATCAGGGACCACCATGAGCAACAGCAACGCCATCCTGCCGTCCGGCTACTCGCCCGTTCCTCCCGGACATGTCGCGGCCGTCGTGACGAGCCTCGAAATGTTGAGCCGTCCGCCCGAGCGCCCGGCGCCGCCCTTTCCGCCGGGCGTCACACTGGAGCCGCTCGAGCGGTCGATCGGCGCTTATCGCAACCTCTATCGGACGGTGGGGACGGACTGGCTGTGGTTCTCGCGGCTGGTCATGGCGGACGAGAAGCTGCAGGCGATCCTCGACAATCCGCAGGTGGAGTTCTTCGCGCTGCGCCAGGACGGGCGCGATGCGGGGATCCTCGAACTGGACTTCAGCCAACCGGGAGAATGCGAGCTGGCCTTCTTTGGCGTGGGGCCGGGCCTCGTTGGCACGGGGGTGGGCCGGGCGCTGATGAACGAGGCGATCGCGCGGGCCTGGTCGCGGCCGATCAAGCGGTTCTGGGTGCATACCTGCACGCTCGACCATCCGGCGGCGCTGGATTTCTACCGGCGCTCGGGCTTCGTCCCCTTTGCCTTCCAGGTCGAGGTGTTTCCCGATCCGCGCCTCACCGGCGCCCTGCCGCGCGACTGCTCACGGCACGTGCCGCTGCTCGACTGACGCCGCGGCACCCGCGGCCTCGCGGTCTTCGTGGCGACGGCAGTAGAACCAGCCGGCCACGCCGAGCGTCAGGAGGAGCAGGCCAAAGTACAATTCGGTGTGGGTCGGTCCGATCAGGTCGAACAGCGGCGTGGCCGCGAGATTGAACAGCAGCATGGAGCCTGCCATGACCGCCAGCCGCAGCCGGAAGACGCGGGCGATCTCGGCGCCGCGAAACACGGTCTGCATGCGGGTGATCATCGGGATGAAATAGAACGGCCCGCCAAAGCCCGCGATCAGGCCCGACAGCATCATCGCCGGCAGCTTGTAGGGATTGTCGAACACCCAGGCCGACAGGGCGAGCAGCGCGAAGCCGGTGCCCATGGCGACGTAGCCCAGGAACATGGTCGATAGCGGGCGGCGGAAGCGGACACTGCCCGCGACCAGATTGCCGGCCACATCGCCAACGCCGCAGGCGCCGACGATCATGCCGAGCGAGGCGAGGCCATGCAGGCCGAACAGATGCGGATCGTGCTCCACCACCATCAGGGCGATGCAAAGTTGCAGCGCCACGCTCCACGGTCCGTTGGCGAAGGCGTTGATCATCAGCAGCGCGCCCATCGTCCGCTGACGCAGCATCAGCCGCGCGCCGTCGAGCAGGGCGTCCCAGGCGCCGCGCCAGCCGCCGCGGCCGGGCCGCGGCCTGTGCGCGGGGTCGTACAGCCGGTCGCGCACCGCCCACACCGCCAGCCCCGACAGCACGAAACCCACCGCCGTGATCGACAGGAAGTGGATCACCGGTAGCAGCGTATTCAGGACCGCCGCCATCATCGGCCCGATCAGGCGGGCGAGCCGCCACGTGGCGTCGAACAGGCCGTTGATCGCCTGCATCGCGTCGCGGTCGGTGACCAGCACCGGCACCGCCGACTGCAGCGCCGGCGTGAATACCATGCGCAGGGCCGCGAGACCCATGACCGACACGATCAGCAGCGGGATGGAGACGCCCCAGATGTAGAAGCCGATCACCGGCAGTATGGCCAGCACCGCGCTCGCATACTTGGCGCCGATCATGGCGCGGTCGGCCCGCCAGCGGTCGAAGGCCGAGGCACCCAGCAGGCCGACCACCAGCATGGCGGCGTACTGCGTGGCGTTCACGTAGCCCGCGGCATTGCCGATCTGCTCGGCCGCGATCCACACGACGGCCACGCGAAACAGGTCCTCGCCGATGGTCGAGGCGGCGAGGCCCGACCAGATCGTGGCGACGGCGGGGTCCTTGAGCGGACGGAAGACGGGCAGCATCAACCCGCCTCCCCATTCAAATGGGGAGGTGCCCGCGTAACCGCGGGCGGAGGGGTCACGAACTGGGAGCGTATCGGGGCTTCTGACCCCTCCGTCAGCGCAAGACGCTGACACCTCCCCATCTGAATGGGGAGGAGAAGTTGACTCACTTCACCCAAACGCCGCCGTCCTTGTTCCTGTACCCGAGCGACAGATACGCCGCGTCGACCAGCGACTGGCCGCGTTCGTTCATCAGCAGGCCGGGGCCCATGCGGTTCATCGTGTAGCCGAACGAGAGGCCGGCGACCGGGTCGGCGAAGCCCAGCGAGCCGCCGGCGCCGACATGGCCGAAGGCGGGACTGCTCATGATGACGCTGTCGCAATCCTCGCCCCACAGCTTCGCGGCGAGGCTGCGCCTGCGGTTGTCCATCGACTTCATGAAGCCCAGCGCAAAGCGCGTCGGGATGCGCAGGGTGGCGTCGTCGTGCGTCGCCATCGAGACCTCGCCCATGCGGGCGAGCGTCGTGGCATCGACCAGGTCGCCGCCGCCATTCGCAAGCGGCGCATACATGCCGGCCAGGCCGCGCGCGTTGGTGATGCCGTTGGCCGCGCCGATCTCGGCAGCATGGCCCGCGCGGGTGTTGGCGCCGCCCGAGCGCCAGGCGCCGTTGTTGAAATAGAACAGCGCGGCCACCGATTCCTTGTTGGTCGCGAGGTCGCGCATGAAGGGCGTGACCGCGTCGGCGGCCTTGTAGACATGGGCCACGATGGGGGCGACCCGGGGCTCGATCTCTTCCGGCAGGCCGATCCAGAAATCGAGCCCCAGCGGCCCCGCGATCTCCTCGCGGAAGAAGGTGCCGAGCGACTTGCCCGACGCGCGGCGCACCATCTCGCCCACGGTCCAGCCGAAGGTGAAGCCGTGATAGCCATTGCGCGTGCCGGGCTCCCAGAACGGAACCTCGGCCGCCAGTCGCTCGGTCATGTAGGCCCAGTCGTAGGGCCCGTCGTCCTTCACCCTGGCACGCACCGCGGGCACCGCCGAGGAATGGTCGAGCATCATGCGCGTCGTCACGCGCTCCTTGCCGTGTTGCGCGAACTCCGGCCACAGCTCGGCGACCGGCGCGTCGAGGTCGAGCGCACCGCGGCTCGCCAGCACATGGGCGCACAGCGCCGTCGCGCCCTTGGTGCAGGAGAAGACGATGCTCACCGTGTCGCGCGTCCACGGCGCCTGGGTCTTGGCATCGGCGACGCCGCCCCACAGGTCGACGACCGTCTCGCCGCCCATCGTCAGGCAGACCGAGGCGCCGATCTCGCCCTTCTCCTCGAGGTTCCGTTCGAAGGCTTCGGCGACCCTCTCGAAGCCCGGCCGGCAGGTCCCCTGGGTCATGGGCGCGCTCATTGCTTCGGCACCGCCAGCTTGAAGGCGTCGAGCACGAAGCGCGCGCAGTGCGACAGTCCGGTCTGGTCGATCCCGTGGCCGACGCCCGTGGCGATGTGTACGCCGACCTCCACGCCGTTCTCCTGCAGCGTGTGCGCGGCGCGCTGTGTCAGGACCGCCGGCAGCATCTCGTCGCTGTCGCCATGGACCAGCAGGACCGGCGGCTTCGACTTGATCTCGTCCTTGAGTGAATCGGGCGCGGCGAGCATGCCGGAGAAGCCGACGATGCCGGCCAACGGCTTGGCCCGGCGCAGGCCGACATGCAGGGCCATCATGGTCCCCTGGCTGAAGCCGATCAGGACGGTCTTGGATTCGTCGAGCCCGTACTTCGCCATCGTGTCGTCGAGGAACTGCTCGGCGAAGGGGGCGGCCGAGCGCACGCCCGCCGCCGCGACCTCGGGATCGAGGCGCGAGATGCCGAACCACTGGAAGCCCATTGGATTGCCCTCGCACGGATAGGGCGCGTTGGGCGCGTGGAACACCGCGTCGGGCATCAGCGGCGCCAGCACCGGCGCGAGGCCGATCAGGTCGTTGCCGTCGGCGCCGTAGCCGTGCAGCAGGATCACGAGATGGCCGGGTTTGCCGCCGGCATGAGGGCCATGGCTGGGTCCGTCGATCTTCTTCGTAGTCATTTCGTCTTTTTCTCCTTTGCGCCCCAGTCCGGCATGTTGCGGCGATAATGCCAGAGCACGAGGGCCGCGGCGCTGCGCCAGGGCCGCCAGGCCTCGGCGATTTTGAGAAGCCGCTTTGCGTCTGGGCGGGTGCGCAGCTTCTTGAGATGCTGGGCCGCCACGACCAGGCCGAGATCGAGCCCCGGCATGATGTCGGGGCGGCCGTGCGCGAACATCAGGTAGATCTCCGCCGTCCAGGGGCCGATGCCCTTGGCCTGGGTGAGCATGGCGATGGCCGCCGTGTCGTCGAGCTCGTGCAGCGTGTCGAAGGTGATGCGGCCCTCGACGATGTCGGTGGCAAGGCTGCGCCCGTATTTCACCTTGGCGCCCGAGAGGCCGACGGCGCGCAGCTGCTCGTCGCTCATCGCCAGGAAATCCGCCGGCTCCATCGACGGCACGGCGGTCTCGAGTCGCAGCCAGATGCTGCGGGCGGCATGGACCGAGACCTGCTGGCCCACGATCGAGCGCATCAGCCCGCCGAAGCCCGTCGGCATGTCGCGCAGCTCGGGATGGCCCGCCTCGGCCAGCGCGCGGGCGATGTCGGGATCGGCGGCCGCCAGTTCACGCAGTGCCTTCTTGAGAGTCTTCTTGTCGAGAATGATCGGAGATGTCGCTTTGGCCATTGTGCTCCCGCCATAGCACGCGGCGAGGGGGCGCTGTAACGTCGGATCATGAACGTCGTCACGCGTTTTGCCCCCAGTCCGACGGGCGAACTCCATCTCGGCAGCGCCTACTCGGCCCGCATCGCCTGGCGGCGTGCGCGCGATGCGGGCGGCTCTTTCCTGGTGCGCATCGAGGACATCGACATCCGCCGCTGCCGCCGCGAATACGAGACCGCGATGCTGGCCGACCTGCAGTGGCTCGGCCTCGCCTGGGACGGCGAGGTGCGGCGCCAGTCCGACCATTTCGCCGACTACGGCCGGGTGATGGACCGGCTCGACGCGCGCGGCCTGGTCTATCCCTGCTTCTGCACCCGCGCCGACATCGCCGCTTCCACCAGTGCGCCGCACCCGACGACCATGGGCCCCGACGGGCCGCTCTATCCCGGCACCTGCCGCCACCTCTCGAACGAGGAGCGCCGCCACCGCGTCGCCGCGGGCGTCGAGCACTGCATGCGCTTCGATTGCGCCCGCGCGGCGGAGCAGGCGGGTCCCTACTCGTTCTTCGACGAGACGTTGGGCCGCATCGAAGGCCAGCCACTGTTGATGGGCGACTTCGTGATCGCGCGGAAGGATACGCCGACCAGCTATCATCTCTCGGTCACGGTCGACGATCATCTGCAGGGCGTCACCCTGGTGACGCGGGGCATCGACCTGCTGCCCTCCACCCATGTCCATGCCCTGCTGCAGAGACTGCTGGACTATGCTGCGCCGCAATATGCGCATCATCCGCTGCTGACCGACGCCACCGGCCGCCGCTTCGCCAAGCGCGACCGCGACCTCACCATCCGGGCGTTGCGCGAGAGCGGGAGGACGCCGGCAGACGTGTTCGAAATGATCGACGGTTGGAGTTGCGCGACCCCCGTGAAGGGCTGACACTTCGGCCATGGACCGGAAAGAACAACTGGCCGTCGGGAGGCGGCTGCTCGGCCATATCGACGGCCGCACCACCGATCTCGCCGACGCGCTGTTCCGCAACCGTGTCGACGCCTATTCCTGCCGCGAGCGCGCCGCCCGCGAGCGCGACGCACTGTTCCGCAGCCAGCCGCTGTTCATGGGATTGTCGTCGCGGCTCTCCAAACCCGGCGACTACATCACCGAGGACGTGGCCGGCATGCCGGTGCTGCTGGTGCGCGGCCCCGACGGGGTGGTGCGTGCCTTCGCCAACATCTGCCGCCATCGCGGCGCGCCCGTTGCCGAGGGCTGCGGTAATGCCCGCGCCTTCGTCTGCCCCTATCACGCCTGGACCTACGACACGCACGGCAAGCTGCTGGGCGTCACCGACAGAGCGGGCTTCGCCGGCCTCGATCTCGGCGCGCACGGGCTGGTGCGGCTGCCCGCCGGCGAGAAGCACGGCATGATCTTTGTGCGCGCGACGCCAGTGCGGGACGGGGAGAGCGCCGGTATCGACGTCGATACCGTGCTGGGCTCTTTCGTGGCGGACTTCGCGGCGCTGCAGCCCGAGACCTACCCGCTCCATTCGGTCGATCGCATCACGCCGCGCCTCAACTGGAAGTTCGCCATCGATACGTTCCTCGAGGGCTATCACATCCCGCACCTGCACCGGAAAACGATCGCGCCGTACTTCATCGGCAACTGCGGCACCTTCGACGGCGCCGGCCGCCACGGTCGCATGTGCGTGCCGCGCACCTCGATCGAGGCGCTGCGCGCGCAGCCCGACGACGAACGCAACCTGCGCCCGCACATCATCGCGATCTACCAGCTCTTCCCCAACACCATCGTCATCTGGCAGGTCGACCACATCGAGGTCTGGCGCGCCTTCCCCGATCGCAACGACCCAGGAAGCTGCTCCGTCGAGTTCTCGCTCTATCGCCCGGCCGACAGCGACCGCCCGGAAAAGCACTGGGCCAAGAACCGCGACATCGCCATCCGCACCGTGCTGGACGAGGACTTCCCGCTGGGCGAGCGCATGCAGATCGGCTTCGAGTCCGGCGCGACGGACGAGGTCATCTACGGCCGCAACGAACCCTCGCTCGTCCACTTCCACCGCTCGATCCGCAGCGCGCTGGGTGTGACGGCTTGAACGCAACCTCCGTCGTCCTGAGCGGAGCGCAGCGTAGCCGAAGGACCTCTCTTCCGGTGCACGGTCAGTTGATGCGAAGAGAGGTCCTTCGACTGCGCCGCCCTTCGGGCGTCTTCGCTCAGGACGACGGGTTGTTGGATTGACCATCAGCCCGCTTGCCCGCGTCGCGCTGGTGCTCAGCGTGATCCTGTTCGCCGCGAGCCTCAGGCAGGATGCGTTCTGCGTCTCCGGCATCTGCTCGGATTGGCAAGGCTGGAACATCCTTCTGTTCGGCGCGCTGGGTCATACGAGCTGGTTCGCCAATCCGCTGCTCGGCGTCTCGTGGATCGCCACATTGTTTGCGCGCCGCATCCCGGCGTTGATCCTGTCCCTGGCAGCTCTGGCGCTCGCCGGCTCGTTCATGCTCGAGACGAGCGTGATCACCAACGAGGCCGGCATGGCCAATCCCATCACCGGCCTGCGCGAAGGCTACTGGCTGTGGCTCGCGAGCATGGCGGCGGCGGTGATCGCGGCGGCCTTCGCCCGCAAGGTGCCGGTGAGGCTGTAATGAGGAAAATCAAGGATCCTTCGCTGCGCTCAGGATGACACCGATATTTGAATGAGCGCGATGCGTCGGCTCCGACAATAGTGTCATCCTGAGCGCAGCGAAGGATCCTTAATGCCTACCGCCCCTCGAGCTGCTTGTTGATCCAGACCTGCGCGGTGTTCGATTCCAGGAACTCGTGCGCCGCCTTGCGCTTCGCGGGATCGCGCGCGTCGCCGTCGATGATGGCGGTGATGACGTCGCATTTGTAGGGGACGGCCACGGCCTCGCCGTAGCGCAGGGACTTGTTGTTGCGGCGGTGGACGTAGACACGGGTCCAGCCCACGAGATCGGTCACGCGCAGCCGCTCACCGGGGCCCACCGGCGCGAAGCGCGGGTCGAGGAGGCGGATGTCGATCGCGCGCTCCAGCGCCGCGTCGCTGGCGATGCCTTCCGGGCAGTCGCCGCTGCTGCCCAGAGCGTTCAAGGTCAGCCAGACATAGACATCGTGATCTTCGCCGCTATAGGCACGGCCGGCCGGCACTCGCTCGGTCGAAAGCGGCCAGGTGAAGGGTCGCCAGCCAAGCTTGTCGGTCGGCCCCAGCGCCATCTGTCGCTCGGCGAACCAGGCGAGCAGTGCGAGCGCCGCGACCTGCGCCACGCCGAGGGCAATGTAAATGCGCGTCTGGCGGCTAAGGGCCATCCGACGCGCTTTCCCGCTCCGTCAGATCTGATGCGCCATCGGTGGCGCGGGGATCGGGCGGACGCTTTCGTAGGCGGCCGCGGCGCGCAAAACCAGGGCGTCGCGGGCATGGCCGCCGATGATCTGCAGGCCGATCGGCAGGCCCTCGCGGTCGAGGCCGCAGGGGATGGTGGCGGCCGGCTGACGCGTCAGGTTGAAGGTCAGCGTGAAGGGCGTCCAGCCGATGTCGACGCCGTCGCCGCCCCAGGCCGCGTTCTCGTTCACCGCAAAGGCGGTCATCGGCATGGTCGGGGTCAGCAGCAGATCGTACTTGGCCATGAACTGGTTCATGATCACCGAGATCGCCTGGCGCTGGTGGATCGCGGTCACGACCGCCTCCTGGCCGAGATTGGCGCCGTATTCGGCAGCCTTCAGCAGGCCGGGATCCATCAGCTCGCGCTTCTCGGGGCTGAAATTGCTGAGCAGCACGGCGACGTTCGACTGCCAGTGGGCGTTCAGGATCTTGCGCGGGTCCATGCCCATGAAGTCGGGCGAATCCTCGACGATCCTGGCGCCCAGGGTCTTGAACACCTTGACCGCCTGCTCGACCGCCACCGCCACGTCGCGGTCGATCTTCTCGCGCTCGACGAAACCCAGGTTGGGCGAATAGGCGATGCGCAGGCCCTTCACCCCCTTGTCGAGGCCCTTGAGATAGTCCTCGGCATCGTCGGGGCGGCCATAGGGATCGCGCGGGTCGGGGCGGGCGATGACGTTCATCATCATCGCCGCGTCGCGCACGGTGCGTGTCATCGGGCCGATATGCGAGAGCGTGCCTTGCGCCGAGACCGGCCACAGCGGCACGCGCGCCTGGGTGGGCTTCAGGCCGAAGATGCCGGAGAAGGAGCAGGGGATGCGGACCGAGCCCGCGCCGTCGGTGCCGATGGCGAGGTTGCCCATGCCGACCGCCTCGGCCGCTGTGCCGCCGCCCGAGGAGCCGCCCGGCGTGCGGTCGATCTTCCACGGATTGTGCGTGGCGCCGTACAGCTTGGAATCGGTGACGCCCTTCCAGCCATATTCCGGCGACGTCGTCTTGCCGAGCAGCACGGTGCCGGCCTCGCGCAGGCGCTGCGCCACCGGCGCGTCGACGTTGAAGGGCCCGTCGGGATCGGTGGCGAGGCTGCCCATGCGGGTCGGCATGCCCTTGGTCAGCACCATGTCCTTGATGGTGATCGGCACGCCGTCGATGTCGGAAAGCCGCTTGCCGCCCTTCTTCCAGCGCTTCTCCGAGGCGCGCGCCTGACGCATCGCGGTGTCGGGATCGAGATGCTGGAAGGCGTTGAGCTGGCCGTTGAAGGCGTCGATGCGCGCGAGTGCGGCCTTGGTCGCCTCGACCGGCGAGGCCTTGCGGGCCTTGAAGAGTTTCACCAGCTCGTGGGCCGGCATCATCGCAAGGTCGGCAGTCATCGGTCGGTCTCCGCAGGGTCGGGAAATTTCAAGGGCTGGGTCAGGGCATAGGCCGCGGCGGCGCGCAGCACCAGTGCGTCCTTATAATGCGCCGAAACGATCTGCAGGCCGACGGGCAGACCGAGGCGCGACAGGCCGCACGGTACGGTGGCCGCGGGATGGCGCGTCAGGTTGAACTGCGGCGTGTAGGGCGACCACATGACGTTGGGCTTGCCGTCGGGGCCGGGCGGCAGATTCTGCCCGGCCTCGAACGGCTGCACGGCGACGGTGGGTGTGATCAGCAGGTCGTATTTCTCGAAGAACAGGTTCCAGGCGAGGGCGAGATCCCGCCGCGTCACCTGCGCGTCCACGATGTCCTGCAGGCTGTAGCGCAGCCCGGCTTTCGCGCCGGCCAGCAGGCTCGGATCGAACTCCCCGTGGCGCTCCTCGGGGAAGAGCTGGAGCAGGCGCTGCAGCGCCGTCAGCCAGTGGATCACGAAGGCGCGGCTCGCCTCGCCGAAGGAGAAAGGGGCCTCCACTTCCTCGACATCGCAGCCCAGCTCCTCGAACCGACGGGCCGCCTTGGTCACCATCGAGGCAACCTCGATGTCGAGCGGATGGTCGCCGAAGCGCAGCGCGAACCCGATCTTCAGGCGCTTCAGCTTCCTGTCGAGCTTTCTCGTATAGTCGGTATCGTCCCGGGGCAGTGCATGGGCATCGCGCGCATCGGGCTGGGCGATGACGTTCAGCATCAGTGCCGCGTCGAGCGCGGTGCGCGCCATCGGGCCGGTGTTGGAGAGGTCGCCCGTCATCGACGGCGGCCAGGCCGGCACCCGGCCGAACGTGGCCTTGAGGCCGATCAACCCGTTGAAGCTCGCGGGAATGCGCACCGAGCCCCCGCCATCGGTGCCGAGGGCGATCGGACCCAGGCCCGCCGCCACCGCTGCGCCGGCGCCGCCCGACGAGCCGCCCGGTGTCATGGCGAGGTCCCAGGGATTGCGCGTGATGCCGTGCAGCGGGGAGTCTGTCACGCCCTTGTGGCCGTATTCCGAGCTGGTGCTCTGCGCGAAGACGATGGCGCCGGCCCGGCGCAGCCGCGCGACGGCGGGCGCATCGGAATCGACCGGCTTCTTGTCGGTGAGCCTGCTGCCCATCGGGGCGGGCCAGCCCTGCACCCTCACCAGTTCCTTGATGGACACCGGCACGCCGTCGAGCGGCGAACGCTGCTCGCCCTTGCGCCAACGCTTCTCGGAGGCATGCGCCGCTTCGAGCGCCGCCTCGCCATCGACATGACAGAACGCGTTCACCGTCGCTGCGAGGCGCTCGGCGCGCGCCAGCACCGCCCGCATCGTCTCGACCGGCGAGGCCTTGCCCTTCTCGTAGAGCTTGCCGAGTTCGGCGGCGCTCGCCTGTGTGAGATCCCTCATGCCGCTTCTCCCGTCCTTGCCGCCGCTGCGCGATACCGGCGGGCGAGCTGGTCGGCCTGGTACTCGGCGGCCAGCGCCTGCTCGGTCCGGCCGACCTTGCGATAGAGGTCGGCCAGCGCGCGCTTGGTCGCGGCCACGCCGGGCCGTTCGCGTTCGTCGGCCAGCAGGATTACGAGCGCCGCATCGTTCCAGCCGGCGCGGATCAGCGCATCGAGATGGATGGCGCCGAACAGGGCGCGCTGCGCGATCGAGCCGCCGAGGCTTCGCAGATACGGCATCGCCTGACCCATCAGGCGCGCCGCTTCCGGCATCTCGCCCGCGGCGTGGGCCGCCAGGCCATGGGCCAGCGGCACGACGCAATCGGCCCAGAGTTCGCGCTCGAACGGCTTGGCGCGCGCGGCGCGATCTTCCAGGCTTGCCAGCATCTCGGTGACGGCGCTGCGCTCGCCGCCGCGCGCCAGCCCGTAGAGATAGTGGACGTCGTGGAAGGCGGAGAGATGCTCGTGCACGCGCGGGCTCGGTCCAGCGCCCGCCGACATCGACGCCGCGCAGTTCGAGCCGCGCCAGCAGCGACACGGCATTCGCCTGGTCCTCGCAGAACTCCTTCCAGACGCCCCACACGCGCTCGTCATGGAGCGCCAGCGCCTCGTCGGTGCCGTCGAGGTCGATCAGGAACAGCGCGAGGTGCCACCAGTTGTGCGTCTGCATGAACGAATTGCAGTCGCTCCAGGTGTCGGACACGGAACTGAGGAAGGCGACGCCCTCCAGCATGCGGCCGCGCGCCTCGAGGCAATGGGCGATGGCGTGATGCGCCCACGGGTCGTTGCGGTCGAGCCCCAGCCCCTTGCGGGCCGCGGCCTCGGCCTCGTCGAGGCGATTGCACTCCTCGAGGCCGAACGCATACATGCCCCAGACGAAGCGGTTGTCCGGGTTGGCGGCGAGCAGCTTCTCGCCGACCTCGAGCAGCGTCTCGGCCTCGCCGCGGTTGAAGGCCAGCAGCTGCGCCAGCTTGCCGGCCAGCAGGTCGCGCGGCCATTCGGCCACGATCCTGCGAAATTGTTGCAGGCTGCGGTCGGTGTCACCGGCGATCCAGAATTCGATGGCGCCGAGCCACGCGAATTCGCGCGAGGTCGCGCCCGCCGTCATCTTCTGCGCGCGTGCGAGATGGCGCGCCGCGGCGGCCTGACCGTCCGGCGAATACATCGAGAGGAACAGACTCGCCGCGACCAGCGGCAGCATGGGGCATTTGTCTTCCGCATCGGCGGCGGCGATGAAGTCGGCGAACCGCTTGCCGAAGCCCAGCCATTCCTGCCTGACGAAATCCAGCGCGGCGACCGCACCCTCGTCGGCATTGCCCAGCTCCAGCCCTTGCCCGTCCCTCAGCACGCCCGTTCCCCTGAATTCTGCGGGAACGAGCTTCGCATGCCGTACAGCGGCTGGTCGAGAGGGACGGTAGCGCTCTCTGCCTCTCGAACGTCAGTTCTTATCCAACCCGTCGCGGATCAGCCCCCAGCGCATGGTCGTGCGGACCTCGATCGGGCGCAGGATCAGGCGGTCCATGGCCAGCCAGACGATGCCGATCGTCAGCATGCCGACCACGATGCGCGGCGTCTGGAAGTATTGCTGCGCGTTGAAGATCGCGTAGCCGAGGCCGTCGGTGCTGGCGATCATCTCGCCGCCGACCAGCGAGCGGAAGCCGAAGGCGATGCCGAGACGGATGCCGGTCATCAGGTTGGGCAGGGTCGCGGGGAAGACCACGTGCCGAACGACCGCGGCGCGGCCGGCACCCAGGGTCTGAACGGCCTCGATGAGCACCGGCTGCACCATCCGGATGCCGGTCAGCAGGTTGTGCAGCACCGGGAAGAAGATCGACATTACGATGATGAACAGCACCGCGCCCTGTCCCAGCCCGAACCACAGGATGGCGAAGGGAATCCAGGCAAGCCCGGGAATGGCCTGCAGCAGGTTCACGAGCGGATCGAAGAAGTTCCGCGTGATGCGGCTCAGTCCCATCAGGTAGCCGAGCGGGATCGCGATCACGCAGCCGATGACGAAGCCCAGCAGCAGGCTCTTCATGCTGACCCAGAGATTGACCAGCAGCACGCCCGACAGCGTGTCGGCCACGAAGGCGTTCGCGACCTCGAGCGGCGAAGGGAACAGGACGCGCGGCCAGATGTCGGCCGAGGACAGGGCCTGCCACACCAGGATGCCGACCGCGAACGGCACGATCTCGGTCGGGACGTAGTCGCGCCAGTCGCGGCGCTTGCGGGAGGGGGTGGCGGCGATGCTCATGTCGACACCGACTTGTCGTGACCGTTGGCGTGGATGCTGTGCGTGAGTTGGTCGCGATAGGCTGCGAACCGCTGGTCGCGCACCACGTCTACCCATTTGCGTGGTCGGGGCAGGTCGATCACCAGGTCGGCGACGATGCGGCCGGGCCGGCCAGACAATGCGACGACGCGATCGGACAGGAACACCGCCTCCTCGATGGCGTGGGTGATGAACAGGACGGTCGTCCGCTCCAGGGTCGTGATGGCGGTCAGTTCCTCCTGCAGATGCTGGCGCGTCATCGCATCGACGGCGGCGAAGGGCTCGTCCATCAGCAGGACCGTCGGATTGTTGGCCAGCACCCTCGCCACGGCGGCGCGCTGGCGCATGCCGCCCGAGAGCTGGTGCGGGTACTTTTTCTCGAAGCCGGTAAGGCCCACCAGGTCGACGAAGCGCTGGGTGATCTGCCGGCGCTGCGCCTTGTCCATACCCTTGAGGCGCAGGCCGAACTCGATGTTGGCCTCCGTCGTCTTCCACGGCAGCAGCGCGTACTCCTGGAACACCATGCCGCGATCCGCGCCCGGCCCCGTTACCTTGTTGCCTGACACCAGGATTTCGCCGGATGTCGGCCTGTCGAGGCCCGCGACGATGCGCAGGAATGTCGACTTGCCGCAGCCCGAGGGGCCGATGACCGAGACGAATTCATTGGCGCGCACGGACAGCGAAAGTCCCTGCAGTGCCACGACATTGTCCTTCTCGACCGTGTCGAAGTAGGTCTTCGACACGTCCTTCGCGACGAGAATGTCCGTCATTGCGTGCCGCTTACTCGAGCAGCTTGGGATACTTGGCCTTCACCTCGGCCGTGATCTTGTTCAGCGTGCCGAGATGGTCGGCAGGCTTGACCGGGGCGGGGATCAGCTTCTCCGCGGCGAGATAGTCGGCGGTGGTCTGCAGCGACTTCGCGGTGAAGTCATCGATCAGCGGATCGTACTGGAGCACCTTGAAAGAGACCTCGACGATGCGCGGCTCGACCTTGAGGAATTCGGCTTCGATCGCGGCGGCTTCCTTGGGATTCTTGCGAACCCATTGCTGGGACTCCCAGAGCGCGGCCACGGCGTCGACGATCTTGGTCGGATTGGCGGCCGCCCACTTGTCGGTGATGAGGAAGAGGCCGCCACCCTGGACGTACTTGCCCATTCGCATGAGCAGCACGCCCTGGCCCGCCATCTTCTCCTCGGTGAGGGTCAGGAAGGGCTCGAGGCCCGCCATGGCATCGACCGAGCCCGAGATCAGCATCTGGCCCATGTTGCCGTAGTTGGCGTTGACCCGCATCACCGCGTCGCGCGGCAGGCCGGCATCCTGGATGATCTGGTTCAGCCCCTGGGCCGGGGCCGTGCCCTGCGGGACGGCGACCTTCTTGCCCTTGAGATCCTTGGCCGAGGCGATGTTCGCTTCCTTGCGCACCAGGATGCCGTAGGAGTCGCCGCCCTTGGCGTACATCGCGTAGGCCTTGAACGGCAGGCCGGTGGCCCAGGAAACGACCGTCGATTCGACGCCGCCGCCCGACCAGTCGACCTGGCCCGCGGCCAGCGCCTGGTTGGCCTGCACGCCCGTCGCGAGCGGCAGGACTTCGACGTCGAAGCCATACTTGGCGTAGATGCCCTGCTTCACGCCGACATAGAACGCCGCCTGCGAGGCGGTGGTCAGGATGCCGAAGCGCACCTTTACCTTGTCCTGCGCCGTCACGGCGCCAGCGATGAGCAAGGCACCCGACGCCAGAATCGCCGTGCGTATCGCAATCTTCAATCGTCCCATCGAAACCTCCTGTTCCTGTTGTCGACTTTTTGTTTTTGGGCGCTTGGCCTCAGGGGCGTACGCCGTATTTTGCTTTCGGCCCCAGCGTCGTGCGCAGCCGTGCCTGGGCAGCGTCGATGAAGCGGCAAAGGTAGGGGCGCGTCTCGCGCGGGTCGATGATTTCCTCGACGCCGAACGCCTCGGCGGTGCGGAAGGGGGAGGCCATGGAGCGCAGCTCGTCCTCGATCTCGCGCTCGCGCGCCTTGGGATCGGCGGCGCCGGCGATATCGCGACGGAAGGCGGCGGCAACGCCTCCCTCGATCGGCAGCGAGCCCCATTCGGCCGACGGCCAGGCGATCTTGAGGTCGAGCCCGTTCTTGTCGGTCGTGCCCATGCCGGCCATGCCGTAGCACTTGCGTATGACGACCGTGTACATCGGCACGCTGGCCTGCAGCCCGACATAGACCGCGCGCATGCCCTCGCGCAGCGTGGCCGCTGCCTCGGCGTCGCGGCCGACCATGAAGCCCGGCACGTCGACCAGGAACACCAGCGGGATGTGGAAGCAGTCGCACAGTTCGACGAAATGGATCTGCTTGCGCGCGGCCTTCACGTCCATGGCGCCGCCATAGACCATCGGATTGTTGGCGATGACGCCCACGACCTTGCCGTTCATGCGCGCCAGCACGGTGATCAGGCCTTTGCCGTAGGTCGGCTGGATCTCGAAAACCGAGCCGCGATCGACCACGTGCTCGATCAGCTTGCGCATGTTGTAGGGCCGGCGGCGGTCGCGGGGCACGATGGAGAGCAGCTCTTCGTCGCAGCGATCCACCGGATCGGTGCACGCCACCTCGGGCGGCATCTCCCAGACATTCGACGGCATGTAGGACAGGAAGCGCTTCACCTGGGCGAAGCAGTTTTCTTCGGTGTCGACCCGGTTGTCGATCGTGCCGGCGAGATCGACTGCGACCTGCGGACCGCCCAGCTCTTCCTTGGTGAGCTTCTGGCCCAGCGATCGCTCCACCACCGGCGGGCCTGCGGCAAAGACCTGGCTGATCCCGTCGACCATGACGGACCAGTGCGAGAGGATGGCGCGTCCGGCAGGGCCGCCGGCAGCGGTGCCCAGGACCGCGCACACGACCGGCACCTTGCCCAGAAGCTCGACCGAGCGTTCGAAGCCGTGGACGCCGGGGAACACCGCATGGCCGCGCTTGTTGATCGAGGTCACGCTGCCGCCCGCACCGTCGATCAGATTGACGAGCGGGATGCGGTAGCTCGCGGCAAGGTCCTCGACGAAGCCGCCCTGGCCGCCCTTCTTGCGATCGCCCGACCAGCTCGAGCCGCCGCGGATGGTGAAGTCCTCCCCGCCCACGGCCACGGGGCGGCCATTGATGCTGGCGAGGCCCATCACATAGGGCGCGGGCTGTACGCCGGTGAGCGTCGCGCCGTCATACTTGCCCTGGCCGGTCAGCGTGCCGACCTCCTGGAACGAATCCCTGTCGACTAGGCCCGCGACCCGCTCGCGGATCGTGAGGCGGCCGCGCTCGCGGTGGCGCGCCACGGCTTCCTCGCCGCCCAGCGCCGTCGCGTAGGTCCGGCGGCGCCGCAGCTCCTCGACCTCCGGGCTCCAATCCGTCGGGGCAGGGGATTCGGTGCTCACGTGGTGAGCACGGCCACGACCTGGCCCTCGTTGACCGCCTCGGTCTCGGCGACGGTGAACTTCTCGACCTTGCCGCCATCCTCGGCGATGACGGGGATCTCCATCTTCATGGATTCGAGGATCATCAATGTGCCGCCCGGTTCGACCGTGTCGCCGACCGCGGTCACGATCTTCCACACAGACCCCGCCACTTCCGCCTTGATCTGGATCGTCGCCATTTCGTCTGTCTCCTAAACAGTAACTTCCGTCGTCTCGACCGGAGCGCCGAGGGCGCGAAGAGGAGAGACCTTCTCTCGACCGTCAGCCGGCATTTCGTGGAGAGAAGGTCTCTCCGCTACGCCTCGCTGCGCGAGGCTTCGGTCGAGACGACGGGGTTTTTGAAAAGACATCACCGCCCCTAAAAACTCGTCGGCCATGCACGCATCAGGTGCTCGCCAACGCCGTTGGTCAGGCGCTGGCGGTGCACGTCGAGCATGCGGATGAGATAGTCGCGTGTCTCGTGGGGCTGGATCACGGACTGCACGGCGTAGATCGCGGCAATGCCCCAGGCCTCGCTGTCCTTGTTCATCTGCGCGAAGGCCTCGTCGAAGCCAGGCTCGCCGGGCGACAGGCCGTGCACGATCTTCACCGCGAAGGTCGGGTCCATGAAGCTCACCTCGGCGGTCGGCCAGGCCGCCACCTCGTCGGAATTCCGGCCCCCGCCCATGTTGAGATAGGCCTGGCCGTAGCTCTTGCGCAGGATGATCGAGATCTTCGGCACGGTGCAGAGCTGCAGCGCCTGCATGAAGTTCATGATCTTGCCGGGCGCGCGGCGGCGCTCGGCCTCGACACCGATCGAGAAGCCGGGATTGTCGACCAGCATCACGATCGGGATGTTGAAGCTGTCGCACATGACCAGGAAGCTGGTGATCTTCTCGCAGGCATCGGTGTCCATCGCCCCGCCGCGCGACAACGGGTTGTTGGCGACGATGCCGACCGTGCGGCCGTCGAGGCGGGCGAGGCCGGTCACCGCCACCTTGGCGAAGCGCGGCTTCAGCTCGAAGAAGGAGCCGGCATCGACGAAGGCGCGGATGATGGTGCGCACGTCGTAGACCTGGGTGCGCCGCTCGGGCAGGAGCTTGGCGATGCTGGCCATGTTGGCGCCGGAGCCCTCGGGCACCGGATGGACCGGCGGGGCTTCCCTGTGATGGCTCGGCAGGTAGGAGAGGAAGGTGCGGATCGCCTGCAGCGCTTCCTCGTCGGTCTCGGCGACATAGTCGGCGAAGCCAGTCACCTCGGCATGGACCTGCCAGCCGCCCATGACCTGCGGATCGACATCTTCCTTGATCGCGAGCGAGGCGAGCTGCGCGCTCGACACGGCCAGTACCGCGCCCTTGCGCAGCACGCAGAAGTCCGAAAGCACGGCGTACCAGGAAGAGGAGCCGTAGGAGAGGCCAAGCGTCGCCGACGCCCAGGGTGTCTCGCGCATGCGGGCATATTGCGTCGGGTCGTTGCCCAGCAGTGCGCCCATGCCGCGCGCGCCCATATGGTCGGGCATGCGCGCACCCGAGGATTCGCCCAGGAACACGATCGGCAGGCCGCGGCTGGTGGCGACCCGTTTCATGTGGCCCATCTTGCGGCCGTTGGTGGCGCCCGAGGAGGCACCCATCACGGTGAAATCGTTGGCGACGAGGGCGACTTCGCGGCCGTCGATCTTGCCGAAGCCCGCGACCTTGCCGTCGGCCGGCGAGCGGTCGTGATCCTCCGGACGGCTGCCCGAGGTGCCGAACAGGCCGGACTCGATGAAGGTGCCGGCATCGACCAGTCTGTCTACCCGTTCGCGGGCGTTGAGCACAC